>Ga0209638_1001989_pt1 | contig 12731 bp, 9 predicted proteins | sample BarGraNGADG00211_FD_184490 | JGI IMG/M metagenome (GOLD analysis project Ga0209638, IMG submission 184490) | Arctic peat soil microbial communities from Barrow, Alaska - Barrow Graham LP Ref core NGADG0002-211 (SPAdes) (version 2) | ecosystem: Environmental > Terrestrial > Soil > Wetlands > Peat... | reverse complement strand
GGCAATCACCGGGCCAACCCCCTCGACTCCGGAGAGCTCCTCCAGCGACGCTGCCCGGATCAGATCCATCGAGCCGAAGTGTCCGGCCAGGGCCCGGGCAGCTGTGGGGCCGACATGGCGGATCGAGAGCGCCACGAGAACCCGCCACAGAGGCTGCTCCTTGGCGGTGGCCAGGTTGGCGATGAGCTTGGCGCCGTTGGCCGAGAGCACCCGACCGTCGACGACGGCGTCCTGCGGATCTGACCTCTTCGCTGAGCGGGTATAGAGCGGCACGGTGATGAGCCGCGCCACGGACGCCCTGGTGTCACCGTCAGGTCCGGGCGCCAGGTCGAACAGATCGCCCTCGTCATCCACGACCTTGGCCTCGAGCAGGGCGATGGCCCCCTCCCAGCCGAGGGCCTCGATGTCAAAGGCTCCGCGGGCGGCCAGGGCGGACAACCGCTCGCGCAGCTGGGCCGGGCAGTGGCGCGAGTTCGGGCACCGGATGTCCTTGTCGCCCTCCTTCTGCGCCGCCAGCTCGGTGCCGCACTCGGGGCAGTGCGTCGGCATCTCGAAGGCACGCTCGGACCCGTCACGCAGGTCGACGACCGGCCCCACGATCTCGGGGATGACGTCACCTGCCTTGCGCAGGACGATGGTGTCGCCGATGAGCACCCCCTTGCGCACCACCTCGAAGGCGTTGTGCAGCGTGGCCATCTCGACCGTGGACCCGGCGACCTTGACCGGCTTCATCACCCCGTACGGCGTCACCCGCCCGGTGCGACCGACGTTGACCCGGATGTCCAGGAGCCTGGTCGTGACCTCCTCGGGCGGGTACTTGTAGGCGATGGCCCAGCGCGGCGCCCGCGAGGTCGACCCGAGACGGCGCTGGACCGCCACCTCGTCGATCTTGACGACGATCCCGTCCAGCTCGTGCTCAACCGAGTGGCGGTACTCCCCGAAGTGGTTGATGTACGCCTGCACGGCCGCGATGTCGTCAAGCACCTGGGAATGGGTAGAGACCGGCAGACCCCATTCGCGCAGCACGTCATACGACTGGCTCTGGCGGTCCATCTCGAAGCCCTCGTGGGCACCGATCCCGTGGACGAGCATCCGCAAGGGCCGCGTGGCGGTGACCCGGGGGTCCTTCTGCCGCAACGATCCTGCGGCGGCGTTGCGCGGGTTGGCGAAGGGAGCCCTGCCCACCTCGACGAGGCTCGCGTTCAGCTCGGCAAACGCCTGGACAGGAAAGAACACCTCGCCGCGGATCTCGATCCGCGCCGGGTGATCGATCCCCGCGAGCTGGTGCGGGATGCCCTCGATCGTGCGCACGTTGTTGGTGACGTCCTCACCTGTGCGTCCGTCGCCTCGGGTCGCAGCGCGGACCAGCCGGCCGCGTTCGTACATCAGGTTGACGGCCAGCCCGTCGATCTTGAGCTCGCACAGATAGTGGTACGCCGTGGCGGCACCCTCCGACGCGACGTCGCGATCGACGCGCACCGCCCACGCCACGAGCTCCTGTGCGCTGAACGCGTTGTCCAGGCTGAGCATGCGTTCGAGGTGGTCAACCGCGGCGAAGTCCGTCGAGAACGTTGCGCCAACCTGTTGGGTCGGACTGTCGGGGGTGCGCAGCTCGGCGTACTGGTCCTCGAGGGCGTTGAGCCGGCGGACCAGCGCGTCATACTCACCATCGCTGATGGTCGGCGCATCCTTGACGTGATAGCTGAACTGGTGAGCGCGGACCTGCTCGGCCAGCTCGGTCCACTCGTGGCGGACGCCGTCGGGAACGTCGGTCGGGAGTTCAGTCACAGGCCACATCTTGCCCCACCAGACCGACAGCTCACCGCCGTTGGGCACGCCCGATCAGCACCGCGGCTCCAAGGACAATGGCGGCGCCGGCGAACTGTGGCCACTGAAGCCGTTCGTGCAGCAAGAGGACGCCCAGCGCAACCGAGACCACCGGAATCAGGTAGGTGACCGAAGCGCCGACCGTGGGACCAGCCGCGCGCACGACGTCGTACTGGAAGGACATCGCGATCCCGGTGCCGACGACCCCAAGGGCCAGGACCGCGAGGATCGGCCCGAGGACCGAGCCGCCGCTGGTGTTCGCGTGCAGCGACCACGGCGCGGCCAGGGACAGGTGGGTGCGCTGGGTGAGCCACCAGGCCGAAAGTGCGACCAGCATCTGCCCTGCGGAGGTCAGCATCTGCGCCGCTGGCAGCGTTAGCCCGCCGAAGTCCGCCTTGCCCAGAAAGCGCTTGGTGTAGGTCCAGCCCACTCCGTAGGACATGCCGGCCACCAGCGTGATGCCAAAGCCCAGGAGGTCGGGTCGTCCCTGAGACTGCCACGGCTGAAGGATCACCAGGACCCCGACGAAGCCAATCAGGACCCCGACGATCTTGCGCACACCGATCTTGTCGCCGCGAAGGAGCAGCAGGCTGAACACCACGGTGGCGATGGGAGTGATCGAGTTGCCGATGCCCGCGAGCGCCGAGCTGACCCTCTCCTCGCCCAACGCGAACAGGCTGAACGGCAGGCTGCCCAGGAAGAAGCCGGTCACCATCAGGTGTCCCCACGTGCGCTGGTCCCGTGGCAGTCGCCCCCGGGTGGCTGTCAGCAGAAGCACCAGCACGCAGGCGCCGCTCAGAATGCGTAGTCCAGAGATCTGCAGCGGCGCAAGCGATCTCAGTCCGATCTTCATGAGCAGGAAGCTCGACCCCCAGATGAAGGCCAGGGCGGTGAACTTGACCTGCCATGGGACGCGGGTGACCTTCATGGAGACGTTCGTACCAGCAGCAACGTCTCGGGTGGGGGCAGTCATGTCTCGTCGTTCCTGGCCGTCATCAGTGGGTCAGCTCCCTGCGGTCTCGGTGAGTGCTCGGGCCGCGTCCACGGCCAGTCGTTGAACGCTTCGGGCCCCCGAAGGTGTGAGTCCGGCCAGACCGCAGGCGGGCGTGAGCGTGACTCGGGACAGATCCGACCTCGCCAGCCCGACGCCATGCCACGCCTCGACCAGAGGGCCGATGACTTCGGTGACCTCCGCGCGGGCCTGGCTGGTGGGGACCACGCCTGCCCACAGGTTCACGCCTGACTCGACGGTGGCCGCGACAGACTCCCAGCCCTTGGGGCCCAGCAACGAGATGTCCAGCGAGATGGCCCTGACGCCGGTGTCCCTCAGCAGCACCATCGGCACGTCGGCTGCACAGCAGTGCACGACGGTATGCCGGTCGCCGGCCGCAGCGACGACGTCGCGCAGTCCTTCGGCAGCGATGGTGGGGTCGATCGCGCGGATCCTGCCGAAGCCTGATGCAGTCGGCAGCTCTCCGGAAAGGACCGACGGCAGACCCGGTTCGTCGATCTGGACCACGAGCTTCGCCTTGGGAACAAGCCGGGCGAGCTCGGCGAGATGAACGCGAAGCCCTTCCGCCAGAGACGCGATCAGGTCACGGGTGGCGCCGACATCGACCACCGCGCGCTCACCACGGTGCAGCCAGATCGAGGAGGCGAGGGTCCAGGGTCCGGCGATCTGCACCTTCAGGTCACCCTCGTAGGCGTCGAAGGCCTCAGCCAGCTCGTCGAGGTCCTCGCGCAACAGCGCCGACGTTCGGTGGGAGTCGCGCCCGGCGCGGTCGACGAACCGCCACCCCATAGGCTGCAGGTCGACCTCCAGATCGGCGAGCAGCCCGGCGCCCCGACCAATGATGTCGGCTCCCGGCCCGCGCGCGGGAAGCTCTGGCAGATAAGGCAGTCCGTCCTCGCTCAGGAGATCTCGAACGGCGGACAACGCCTGACGTACGTCGGTGTCGGGCCACGACCCGACCCCGGTTGCTCTGCTCACGCCGGCGACCCTATCCAGGCCCCTGACGGGCGGCTCAAGGTGGCCTTGGCGATCGTGGCGGACCCGACCACGCGCGTGCCGTCGTACAGGACGACGGACTGTCCGGGCGCGACGCCGCGGATACGACGCTCGAGGCGGACCTCGACCCGGGCACCGTCAGCCCAGGCCCTCGCGGGAACCTCCTCGCCATGGGCCCGAACCTGAGCACCCACCGACACCACCCCCTCCGGCGGCGGACCGCACCACCGGGCATGGTCCCCGGTGAGCACATCGACACCGAGGAGCTCAGCGGTTCCGACCACGACGGTGTTGGTGCTTCGCTGCACCTCGACGACATAGCGGGGCTCGCCGCCGGCTGCAGGCTGACCCAGATGGAGGCCGCGACGTTGCCCGACGGTGAACGCGTAGGCACCGGCGTGCCCCCCCACCGTGGCGCCATCCGCGTCGACGATCCTGCCGGGCTGCTCGCCGAGGCGGGCCGTCAGCCACGTGCGGGTGTCGCCGTCAGGGATGAAGCAGATGTCATGGCTGTCGGGCTTTGCCGCGACGTAGAACCCGCGCGCAGCGGCCTCCTCACGGATCTGTGGCTTGGCCGTGTCGCCCAGGGGGAAGAACGACCGGGCCAGCTGGTCCTCGTCGAGCACGCCCAGGACGTAGGACTGGTCCTTGAACATGTCAACTGCGCGATGCAGCTCCCTTGCGCCAGAGGCAGTTTCGACGATCTGGGCGTAGTGGCCCGTCGCCACCGCTTCAAATCCGAGCGCTACCGCCTTGTTCAGCAGCGCCGCGAACTTGATCCTCTCGTTGCAGCGCAGGCACGGGTTGGGCGTGCGACCTGCTGAGTACTCGGCGATGAAGTCCTCGACCACGTCGACCTTGAACCGTGCGGCCATGTCCCAGACGTAGAACGGGATCCCGAGCATGTCGGCGACCCGGCGGGCATCGCCGGCGTCCTCGATGGTGCAGCAGCCGCGCGCGCTCTCGCGCAAGGTGGCGGCGTTCTGGCTCAGCGCGAGATGGACACCAACGACTTCGTGTCCGGCGTCGAGCATGCGTGCCGCGGCCACCGCCGAGTCGACGCCACCGCTCATCGCGGCAACGACGCGCATCAGCGCGTCTTCTCCTTACTGGTGTCTCGTGCACTCGTGGCCACCTGGGTGCTCGTGGCCACCTGCGCCCTTTGCGCTCGCTCCACCGCCGCAGGGAGGGCCACAAGGAACGCGTCCACGTCAACCTCGGTCGAGGTGTGTCCGAGCGTGAGCCGCAGGGCGCCGCGGGCCTGATGCTCCGGCATACCCATCGCCAGTAGGACATGGCTGGGCTGCGGCACCCCGGCCTGGCAGGCCGAGCCGGTCGAGCACTCGACGCCGGCCGCGTCCAGCAGATAGAGGAGCGAGTCACCGTCACAGCCGGGAACAAGCAGGTGGGCATTGCCCGGCAGCCGTCGTCCGCCGTCGCCGGGCTCCCAGTCGCCGCTCACCCGTATTCCGAAGCCGGCATCCTGAGCTCCGCGAATCAGCTTGTCGCGCAAGGCAACCAGCCGCTCGGCTTCGACGGCCAGGTTGGCTGTCGCGCAGCTCAGGGCCACGGCAAACCCGCGGATCGCGGGGACATCGAGGGTGCCACTTCGAATCTGACGTTCCTGCCCCCCGCCGTGTGTCAGTGGCACAAGAGTGGCGTCGCGGCGAGCCAGCAACGCGCCAACGCCTTGCGGACCACCCACCTTGTGGCCGGTGACGCTCATCAGGTCGAGCCCGCTCCGGGCGAAGTCGACCTCGATCTGGCCGGCGGCCTGCACGGCGTCACTGTGCACCGGGATGTCGAACTCGTGCGCCACTGCGGCGATCTCGGCAATCGGCTGCACGGTGCCGACTTCGTTGTTGGCCCACATCACACTGACCAGCGCAACCGACTCGGGGTCGGCCTCGATGGCCATCCGGACGGTCTCGGGGTGGACGCGACCGAGGTGGTCCACCTCGAGCCAGCTGACCTTGGCGCCCTCATGTGCTTCAAGGAAGTCGACACAGTCCATGACGGCATGGTGCTCGACCGTGCTGACCAGGAGTCGCACCCGCCGGGGATCCGCGTCCCGTCGCGCCCAGAAGGTGCCCTTGATGGCCAGGTTGTCGGACTCCGTACCACCGGACGTGAAGAGCACCTCGGACGGGCGGGCGCCAAGCGCCTGGGCAATCGTCTCGCGGGACTCCTCGACGACGCGGCGCCCGACGCGGCCGGAGGTGTGCAAAGACGAGGCGTTGCCGATAACCGCCATCTGCGCCGTCATCGCCTGGATCGCCTCAGGGCGCATCGGCGTGGTCGCCGCATGGTCGAGATAGACAAAGGAGTCGCGCACCCAGCGAGTCTACGTGGGCACGCAGATCCACCATGCCGCTGCCGTCGAACGTGCAGGAGGCGCCGAGGACTGCTGGCCGTGCGGGGAGACGGTCAGCCTGAGGGGCACTACTGCACGTTTGACGGAGCGTGTATGCCGTGTGCCTCGCCATCGCCGTTTGGCTGGGTCAGCCTTGGCCGTGCGGCTGGGTCAGCCCTTCGCGGTCTTGACGGCTTCGGTGGCCTGCGGCAGGACGGTGAACAGGTCGCCGACGACGCCGAAGTCGACCAGCTCGAAGATCGGGGCCTCCTCGTCCTTGTTGATCGCGATGATCGTCTTGGACGTCTGCATGCCGGCGCGGTGCTGGATCGCGCCCGAGATACCAGCCGCGACGTAGAGCTGGGGGGAGACCTGCTTGCCGGTCTGGCCGACCTGGTTGGTGTGGGGGTACCAGCCTGCGTCAACGGCAGCGCGCGAGGCTCCGACAGCGGCGCCCAGGGAGTCGGCGAACTCCTCCACCTTGGAGAAGTCACCGGCGGTGCCGCGCCCGCCTGAGACCACGATCGCGGCCTCGGTCAGCTCGGGGCGACCGGTAGAGGCCCTGGGCTGACTGTCCGTGATCCGGGCCCCTTTGGCGCCTTCGGAGATCGAGACCTCGAAGGTCTGTTCCACCGCAGCACCGGTGACCGCTTCGGGCGCGGCCGAGTTCGGCTTGACCGTCACGATCGGTGTGCCCTTGGTGATGCTGGCCTGCACCGTGAAGCCACCCGCGAACACGGACTGGGTCGTGCGCACGGCACCGCCCTCACCCGCCTGGACGTCGACCGCATCAGTGATCAGACCGGACCCGGTCTTGATGGCGAGCCGGGCCGCGATCTCCTTGCCCTCGGGGGATGAGGAGATCAGGACCGCTGCGGGCGATGCCGCCGCCACGAGCTGCTCGAGCAGCTCGGCTTTGGGCGCCACGAGATAGTCCGTGACCTCGGCGGACTCCACCCGGTACACCTTCTCCGCGCCGTACTGCGCCAGGGTCTCCTTGGCGGCCTCGAACCCGCCACCGATGAACACCGCCGACGGCTCGCCGAGGCGGCGGGCGATGGTCAGCATCTCGGAGGTCGTCTTGCGGACGACGCCGTCGACATGGTCGACCAGGACAAGAACTTCAGCCATGTGTGTTACCTCTACCTTGATCTGGTCGGTTCAGATGAACTTCTGCGCGGACAGGAACGCCGCGAGCTTGGTGCCGCCGTCGCCCTCGTCGGTGACGATCTGGCCCTTGGCGCGCGGCGGGCGCTGGGCGAAGGACTCGACCTTGGTCCAGGCTGCCGCCAGGCCAACCGAGCCGGCGTCCAGGTCGAGGTCGGCCAGCGACCACGTCTGCACCGGCTTCTTCTTGGCGGCCATGATCCCCTTGAACGAGGGGTAGCGAGGCTCGTTGATCTGGTCGGTGACCGAGACCAGGGCCGGCAACGAAGCGGCAATCGTCTCGGAGGCCACATCACCGTCGCGGCGAATGGTCACGGTGCCACCCTCGACAGTCAGTTCGGAGGCCAAAGTCACCTGGGGCAGGCCTAGCCGCTCGGCCAGCATGGCCGGAACCACGCCCATCGCGGCGTCGGTGGACGCCATGCCCGTCAGGATGAGGTCCGGGCTCCCGATCTTGTTCACGGCCGCAGCCAGGATCAGCGAGGTCGCCACCGCGTCGGACCCGTGGATCGCCTCGTCGTTGACATGGACACCGGCATGGGCCCCCATCTGCAGGGCCTTCTTGATCGCGTCGGCCGCCTTGTCCGGGCCGACGGTCAGGACTGTGAGCGTGTTCTCCTCCGCTCCCCCACCAGCGCCTTCGACCAGCTTGAGGGCTGACTCGATCGCGTACTCGTCGAGCTCGGACAGGAGACAGTCAACGCCCAACCGGTCGGTCGTGTTGTCCGACGCGTTGAACGTGCGGTCCGACTGGGCGTCAGGCACGTACTTGATACAGACGACGATGTTCATCGCTGGCTCGGCCTCTTCCGTTGGGGTGTGCTACAGGTGGTGTGATGGCAGGTTCCGGAACATCCTGACAGGCCGGACTGTAGTCAAGAACGCGCGTCAACGTGGTGCCCGACACCTCGCCTGTCCGCACGACCGACCACGGCCTATCGGCCTTCGAACTCCGCCTTGCCGGGGCCGTGCTCGACGAACGATGCCATGCCGATCGCACGGTCATGGGTCGCGAACAAGCCGGAGAACTGCATCCGCTCGATCTCCAAGCCGGTGACGAGGTCGACCTCGAGGCCCCTGTCGATGGCCTCCTTTGCCGCACGGATCGCGTATGCCGGACCGCCTACGTAGCGCTCGACGCGCCGACGGGCTGCGGCGTAGACGTCCTCGGGCGCGACAACCTCGTCCACGAGGCCGATCCGCAAGGCTTCCTCCGCCGCGACGAAGCGCCCGGTGAAGATGATGTCCTTGGCCCTGGAGGGACCGATCAACCGCGCAAGTCGTTGCGTGCCACCGGCGCCCGGGATGACGCCGAGAAGCACCTCTGGCTGGCCGAACTTGGCATTGTCGCCCGCAACCCGGAAGTCACAGGTCAGCGCCAGCTCACAGCCGCCGCCGAGCGCGTAGCCGGTGACCGCCGCCACGGTTGGTTTGGGGATCCGGGCCACCGCCGTGAAGGCTGCCTGCAACGCCGCTGAGCGGTCGACCATGTCGGTGTAGGACATGGTCTGCATCTCCTTGATGTCAGCGCCGGCCGCGAAGACCTTCTCGCCGCCGTAGAGGATGACGGCAGAGACGTCGCGGCGCGCGGAAGCCTCAACCGCGGCGAGGTGCAGAGCGTCCTGCATCTCGGCGTTCAGCGCGTTCATGGGGGGTCGCTCAAGACGGATGGTGCCGATGCCACCCTCGACCTCGAGCCGGACCAGGTCGCTCATGCCTGCTCCAGTCCCGCGCCATCGCCCAGCGTCCGGCCCATGATCGTCTCGTGCCACATGTGGACCGCGGACAGCACCAGCTGGGTCGTCACGACCAGCAGCCCCTTGACGTCGGTGTCTGCGCCGATGACGTGCTCGCCCGTCACGACCAGGGTCTCGTTCGCAATGCCGGTCTTGACCACGTTGAGGCTCAGGGTCAGCTCGTTGCACGCCCTGAGCTGGGTCAGCGCATCCTGCGGGACGTCGTCGCCGATCTGCCACTGACCGAAGACGCGCATGATGGTGAAGTCGCCTTCGGTGCAGCGCACGAACAGCTGCTGGTCCTGCATCGTGAAGGCCACATCGCCGTCCTCATCGATGTTGGGCTCGAAGCCTTCGTCGATCAGGGCGTCGAGCACACGTCCACGAAGGGGGTGCTCGCCGGGCGGCGGCGGGAAGTTCGGCAGTGAAGTCGGATCGGTCATGTGCCTAACGTTAACGACTCCCTACGCTTGTGCCCATGCACCCCTCCCACGATCTCCCTCCCCCTCTCGGGTCGACCGTGACGAACGACGGGGTGGACTTCGCCGTCTATGCCGGGCACGCGGAGGCTGTCGAGATCTGCCTCTTCGAGGCCGGGGACGCAGCTGGAGCCAGTGAGCGCCGGATCGCCTTGGGGGAGCGCAGGCATGGGACGTGGTTCGGCTCGGTCCCAGGCCTCCGCGCCGGACAGCGGTATGCCGTTCGGGCTCAAGGCCCGTGGCAGCCTGAGCAGGGCTTGCGGTACAACCCCGCAAAGCTGCTGCTGGATCCTTACGCCCGGGCGATCGAGGGCCAGGTGGCATGGCGCCCGGAGGTGTTCGGCCATGTCGTGGATGCTGCGCTGCACGGCGACCCCGATGTCAGGGACGAACGCAACAGCGCGGCATACGTGCCGCGGGGCGTGGTCGTCGACGACCACTTCGACTGGGGCGACGACGCGCCGCCGCAGGTTCCGTGGGCCGAGACCGTCATCTACGAGACGCACATCCGAAACCTCACCAAAGGCCACCCCGACATCCCCGAGACCCTGCGGGGGACGTATGCCGCGATGGCACACCCCGCCACGATCGCGCACCTGCAAGGGCTGGGCGTGACATCCGTGGAGCTGATGCCGGTCCATGCGTTCATCCACGAGTCCGAGCTGGTGAAACGTGGGCTCGTGAACCATTGGGGTTACAACACGTTGGGATTCTCTTCCCCCCATGGGGCGTACGCCGCGTCCACCGACCCCCAGGGCCGGCTCGAAGAGTTCAAGGGCATGGTCAAGCTGCTCCACGCCGCCGGTCTCGAGGTCATCCTCGACGTCGTCTACAACCACACCTGCGAGCAGGGCAGGGTCGGTGCGACGCTCTCGTGGCGTGGCCTGGACAACCGCGCCTACTACCGCCTGGACGAGCGCGGACGTGACATCGACGTGACGGGGTGCGGCAACACCCTCGACCTGCGCCACCCGATTGTTGCCCGGATGGTTCTGGACTCCCTGCGGTACTGGGTCGAGCAGTGCCATGTCGACGGCTTCCGGTTCGACCTGGCCGTGGCGCTCGGACGTGGTCAGGACGACGGATACGACCCGAACCACCCGTTTCTGGTCGCGTTGCGGACCGACCCGGTGCTCTCGCGGGTCAAGCTGATCGCCGAACCGTGGGACCTGGGCGTGCACGGTTGGCGAACCGGCCAGTTCCCGCCGCCCTTCGCCGAGTGGAACGACCGGTTCCGTGACACGGTGCGCACGTTCTGGCTGACCGATGTCGAGCGCTCGGCCCACCATGATCCGGGCCACGGTGTACGTGATCTGGCGACGCGCCTGGCCGGCTCGCACGACCTGTTCGGCGCCCGCGACCGTGGTCCGATCGCATCGGTCAACTACGTCGCGGCCCACGACGGCTTCACCCTGGCCGACGCGACGATGTACTCGGGCAAGCACAACGACGCCAACGGCGAGGAGAACCACGACGGCCAGGACGACAACCGTTCGTGGAACCATGGGGCCGAGGGGCCTGGCGGGGACGCTTTGCTCCTGACCGCGCGACGACGCTCGATCCGCAACCTGCTTGCCACCCAGCTGCTGGCGGCCGGTGTGCCGATGATCAACGCAGGCGACGAGCTGGGGCGTTCGCAACGTGGTAACAACAACGCCTACTGCCAGGACAACGACGTGTCTTGGGTCGACTGGGATCTCCAGCCCTGGCAACGCGACCTGAGGCAGACAACCCGCTTCCTGACCAGACTCAGATCGGCCAACCCCGTTCTGGGACAGCGATCCTTCCTCACAGGGCGCCCGGCCAACCAGGACAGCGAAACCGACCTCCAGTGGTTCGCGGCGGACGGCCAGCCGATGCACAACAGCGCGTGGGACGACCCGCGCACCCGCGCGCTGACGATGTTGCTCGACGGCGCCAACGTCGGCGGCGAGTCGCTCCTGGTCGTCTTCCATGGCGGCGCCCAGTCCGCAGAGGTAACCCTGCCCGCACTCGGTAAGGGCGCGGCATACCGCCTGGTCTGGGACAGCGCCTGGGAGCTTCCGCACGCGTCCCTGGAAACAGCGGACGCCGGGCCAGTCACCGTCACCGCGGCCTCGATCCGCGTCTACGGCATTGTCCCGTGACGACTGCCGTCAGGCGTTGGCGACCAGACCCATCTCCGTCGCGTTCGCGATGCCGGCGTGCTTGGGCAGGACCCTGACCGTATAGCCGAAGGCGCCGGTGCGGGTCAGCACGAGATCTCCCTGGAAACCGTGTCTGCCACCCTCGTAGGACTCCGCGAAACCCAACGGCGCGGTCTCGATGTCTCGCAGGTCGTCGGACTCCGAGGCGCGTCCGTGCACCACCTGCACGTCGACCTCGTCCGGACCCAGCTCACCCAAGGACACGAACGCGCGCACATGGAGAGTGTCGCCGACCTGAGGAGAGTCCGAAACGCCTGAGGACTCAACGTGATCCACCCGCACCTCGGCCCAACCCGCTCGAACCCTGGCCTTGTATGCCGCGAGGTCACGCGCACCCGCCCAGGTGGGCCCGTCCATGGCCCAGCCGGCACGAGCTGCAGGACCGTAGAGGTCGATGGTGTAGTCCCGAACCTGGCGGGACGCCAACACCTTGGGACCCAGCGTGGCCAGGGTGTGCTTGATCATCGACAGCCAGCGCTGGGGGAGGCCGTCGGCGTCGACGTCGTAGAAGCGGGGGGCGACGGAGCCCTCGATAATGTCGTAGAGCGCGGCCGCCTCGAGATCGTCGCGACGGTCCGGGTCCTCGACACCGTCGGCCGTCGGGATGGCCCAGCCGTTCTCACCGTCATACCACTCGTCCCACCAGCCATCGAGGATCGAGAGGTTGAGCCCGCCGTTGAGCGCCGACTTCATGCCCGATGTCCCGCACGCCTCGAACGGGCGCAGCGGGTTGTTCAGCCAGACGTCGCAGCCCGGGTACAGGTACTTCGCCATGGCGATGTCGTAGTTCGGCAGGAAGACGATCCGATGACGCACCTTCGGGTCGTCCGCGAACTTCACGAGCTGCTGGATGAGCTTCTTGCCCGTCTCGTCGGCCGGGTGGGCCTTGCCCGCGATGACGAGCTGAACCGGACGCTCACGGCTCAGCAGGATCGTCTTCAGGCGCGCGGGGTCGCTGAGCATGAGGGTGAGCCG
>Ga0209638_1001987_pt1 | contig 12734 bp, 17 predicted proteins | sample BarGraNGADG00211_FD_184490 | JGI IMG/M metagenome (GOLD analysis project Ga0209638, IMG submission 184490) | Arctic peat soil microbial communities from Barrow, Alaska - Barrow Graham LP Ref core NGADG0002-211 (SPAdes) (version 2) | ecosystem: Environmental > Terrestrial > Soil > Wetlands > Peat... | reverse complement strand
CTGCCGCGCCGACAATCCCGGAAGCTGTAGCCCCGACGATCACCAGACCCCCTGCCGCATTCGCCAGGGAGGCGGCGGCCGCGACAGCTTCCGCCCTCGACCACTTCTCGAGGGTCGCGACGTGCTGCGGGTCGGCTGCTGCGCCAACGAGGCCGGCGATGTCCTCGGCCGTGATCTGGTCCAGGCCCTTCGATGCGATGCTCATTTGTCGTCCCTTCCTGTGAGTGCGGGATGCCCCCACCTCAAGATGTTGTCGTGCCGGCTGTCCGGGATACTCTCGCGCTTCCAGTCGCCACCGTGCATCTCGCCGGCCTTAATGGCGTCGATCAGGTCTCGCTCCGTCTCGATGCCATCCGGGAAAACGGTGAACGTTGCCCCGACCTCCGGATGGCGATGGGTGTCGCTGCCGCCGGTTGTTGGCAGCTCGCGAGCCGACGCAACCGCATCGGCAAAGGATTTCTCGACATCCCCCGCCAGGCCGTTGTGGACTTCGACCGCGTCGACAATGTCGAAGACCGCCATGTCCAGTGCTTGTTCGAACATCTCGAGCGAGCGGCCGTGCGTGAAGTCGGTGGTTGAGGGCTTCTCGCGCTTCCGAAAGGGATGCGCGACGACCATCGCCCCGCCGGCCTTATCGACAATGACACGCAATTCAGCGGCCGTCGGAAAGCGCTGGAACCTTCGCGGTTCTCGAACGCCAAAAACAAGGACGTGTCCAAAGTCGGTCGTGTCGACTTCCATGCCTCCGAGGAGGAGGAAACTGTGCTTGTCCGCCAGGCGTTCAATCCGCTTCTGTTCCCAGGTTTGATTGTGCTCGGTGATGCACAGCCCGCTGAGCCCGTAGGCTTTCGCCTGCTCGATGAGGACGTTCGGGTCCGTATGACTGTCGCCCGAGCCCCAGCCTGTATGGCAATGCATGTCGATTAGCAGAGGCAAGTTCCGTTGCTCCGTCCCTTCCGGCTGTCAGTCGTCGTGGTCGCGATCGTGGAAGAAGTCGCAGGCGTCGTCTGGCTCCATCCGGAAGATCCCTAGCAAGTTCTCGCGCAGCGGCGCGCGATCACCAGCCATGAAACTCGCATGAAGCCGCGCAACTTCATCGGCGGGCGGGGCTTCGTTCTGCGCCTCGCAGTATCCCCAGTCGACGAGCTTCTCTTCGCCCGGGAAGACCGCGACGAACTTAGCGCAATCGCTGCAAGTGCCATTGACGAGAGTCTCGTGCATCTGGTTAACCCGCGCTAAGCGTCTTTGCGCGCGAACCTGAACTGGCAGAACTCGTCGCTTATGAGATTGGATTCCTGAGACGATTCGACTTTGAACCCGTGCGCGGTGAACGCCCGCTCCGAGGCCGTCAGGCAGGCCTGGCGGCAGGGCAGTTGGTCCGCAAGTTCGTCGCCGCACTGCTCGCGCAGCGCGTTGAGGGTGTCGCAGAACACGATCTTGAACCCGAAAGCCTTCTTCGTCGCTTCAACGATCGGAAGCGAGTAGATGGGCTGGGTGCTCAGGTAGGCAATCTCAACGAAGCGTTCGGGGATGAAGGGGAACCCCATCTCCCCGGTCTTCTCGACAGCCGCAAGCAGCGCTTCGTAGGCGCGGTCCCGGTGCACGTTGCCCAGTTCGATGGTCCGATCCATCCACCGCTGACCGTAGTCCGTGAAGAACTTCTCAGCGATCTGCTTCGCCTCGGCGATCGGCTTGCCGGCGACCTTCGGGGCGAGCTCGGCAACTGCGACGGCAGGGTCGAACTCGGCCTTGATGTCATCAACCAGCTCATCGGCGAGATCGAATGTCCAGTTCTTCGGAAAGACCACTCGCTGACGTTCACGTGTCGCGGTCATACTGTCTCTCCTTCGGGCATCGAAACGGTGAGCGCATCCGTGGGGCAAACGTCAACACAGCGGTTGCAGGCGGTGCACTTGTCGCGATAGGCCACCCGCAGCCGGTAATTGCCCGGCTCGGTCTTGTCGGTCTCTTCCAGGCGAACCATCTTCAGGCCGTGGACGCTGAAGACCGCGGTCGGGCAGATCTGGAGGCAAGCCTTGCAGGCGAACGGCGTCGTGCAACGTTCGTTGTTGATCTTGATGACTGGTGCAATCACTGGATACATGCGTCTACCAAACCTTTGCCAGTCCGGGGATCTTCTTGCGGTCCAGGTACGAGATCGCGTCTCGAGGACAGGCCGTCTCGCAGAGTCCGCACCCGAAGCACTGGAACTGGTCGATGTGAGCCTTGTCCATGGTGGCTTCGAACTTCAGAGCGTTGAAATGGCAACGGCCGAGGCAGTCACCGCATCCGTTACACTTCTCCCAATCGACGAAGCAGACGTACTCGCTCTTTACGAGCTGGGCCCAGAGGCCGTAGTCGATCCGGTTTCGGATCGGAATGCAGTCCGGATAGTCGCAGTTGCAGAGGCCACCGATGAAGTCGCCACCTTCCTGCATCAGGAGGTGCATCATCCCCTTCGTGTCCCAGTACTCGATCCACTCTTTCGCCTGCTTGGTGGTGAGGAACTCGACGCCACCGCTGTAACGCTCGGGCCATCGTTCCCACTTGAACATCCCGGTTCCGAGGCCCATGCAGGTGTACTCGCTGAGGCTGCACTCGTCGCAGGCGCGTGTGGTCTTGCGGCAGATGCACATCATCGCCGCCACCGGCATCCCCAGATCGAGCACTTCGAAGACTTCGTGGAGGGGCACCGCCTGGGCGCCCGGGCGCATGACCGCACGGCGGTTCATCTCAGTAATGATCGTGTTGAAGGTGGCCAGGTCGCCGCTCGCCTTCGCTTCAATAGCGCGCTGGAGGCCGATCCCGCCACCGCTCGCCGGGCCCTCTTGCGAACCGGCGTTGGGACTGTTACCAAGCTGCTCGGTCGGGCCCTTGCCGGGCTCGCGGAGCTTGTACATCCGGTTGCTGTAATTCTTGGGGTTGAGGTACCAGGTTGCACCTCCACCCATGCTGTCGCACATCCGGCACATAGGGCGATTCCCTCCCATGCGGGCGTATCCGCACCGGGGTGGAAGCTACACGCGGCCCCCCCAAGCGTCAAGGCAACATTAAGGCTTATGGCGAGCGGCTGAATCTGCGAACAAACGTCCCCGCCAGATTGATCTGACCGGGATTCGCGAACTCAGGCGTATTTCGCGGGTTCCTTGTCGAAGGCCCGCTTACAGCCGGGGGCGCAGAAATAATAGGTCTTGCCGTTGTACTCGCTCGTGGCCGCAGCCTTCTTCTCGTCGACGTCCATTCCGCAAATCGGATCTTTTGCCATCACCACTACTCCTGAACCGCAGTGCGAACATCATTGCACCGTCGCACGTCCTGTGGCACCCCCGATTTCGGGCGCAGGATGGTCTTTAAGCCCGGTGGCCCGCTACGTTACGGCCGAGATGAAGCGTCATCCCCTCAGCCCGACCATCGTCATAGCCCTCGCGCTTGTCGGGGCGTTCCTCGCGACGAACGTCGTGGCGTCCGGGTTTGAGCGGCTCGGCATCCCGCGGCCGCTCGTCGGCGTCTTCCTGGTCAGCTGCCTGGCCGGGTCCCTGGTCAACATTCCCGTCTGGTCACGCACGATAACGGTCGAGCCTGGTTCCTTCGGCCTGTCGGGTCCGTTCCTGTTCTACCATCCACCGGTCGTCGAATCCCAGATCGTGGCCGTGAACCTGGGCGGCGCGATCATCCCTTCCTTGCTCAGCGCATGGCTGCTCTTCCATACCCCAATCGTCGCGACCATCATCGCGACCACATTCATCGCGGGCTTTACCCACGGGATCGCACGGATACGGCCGGGGATCGGGATCGCGATGCCCGCCCTTATCCCACCGGTCGTTGCGGCACTCTTCTCCTGGGGCCTCACCTGGAACGGACATCCTGGCGATGCCCCGGCGGTGGCGTACATCAGTGGCAGCCTCGGCACGCTCATCGGCGCCGACCTGCTGAATCTCAGGAAGCTGTCCGTCTTCGGGCATGGGATCCTGTCCATCGGCGGCGCGGGAATATTCGACGGCGTGTTCCTCGTCGGAGCCGTGGCCGCGATCCTCGCCTGATCCGGGTGGCCGCTGCCGGGGAAGGGACCCTACTTCACCGCGACAGGACGCGATCCCGCGGCGTCCAGGCGCCGCTTCGCTTCTTCATAGACCGATGCAGGCAGGGGCCCTTTGACCGCCGCGGCGACGTTGTCCCGCAGATGGTCGACGTTCCGCGTGCCGACGATCGTCGTGTCGAGGTCAGGACACGAAAGTGTGAAGCGCAGGGTGAACTCCATCCGGCTCATGCCGTCCAGCAGTTCATCCAGCTTCGCCTGTTCCCAACGATCACGGACCGGCAGGTTCTGCCGCGCCCGCTGCCAGTCCGTCGGAGCCCCTCGGGCGGCGCCTCCGCGAATCACGATGCCGCTGCCCGCTGCTGAAGCCTTCGCAATCGCCGCCTCGTGCTCGCGTTCGAGCGCGGAATATGGGATCTGAAACTCGTCGAATACACCCATTGCGATGTGGTCGACGAGGTTCGGGAGTGTCCCGGACATGCCGATGAACCGCACTTTCCCCTCGGCCTGGAGCTTCTGAAGTTCGGCAAGCGCGCCCTTCTCCTCGAGTTCCTGCCGGCTCGGGCTGGAATGGAACTGGACGAGGTCGAGATGATCGGTCTTCAGTCGCCGCAGGCTCTGCTCCACCCCGGCCCGGACGTTCTCCGCGGTGAAGATGTGGCGCGGGGCATCGCCAGAAGGCGGTGGCCCCACGATGCAGCCGCACTTTGAGGCGAGGAAATACTCCGACCGCCGCTTCGAGATGAAGCGTCCGATCAACTCCTCGCTGCGTCCGTAGTCGGGGGACGTGTCGATGAAGTTGATGCCCAAGTCGAGGACACCATTCAGCACGCGCTCAGCGTCTTCATCGGATAGCTCAGGTCCGCGCGGCGCGCCACGCAACTCCATCGCGCCGTAGCCAAGCCGCGTAATTTCGAGGCCGGTCCGGCCGAGCGTATTCCGGGCAAGGTCAGCCATTCGTCATTCCCTCAAACATCGCAGATCCGCCTCTGCAGGTGGTGGGGAGGCTATCACGGACGCGGCGACGCCACTACCGCTGATTCGGCAGTCTTGACCGCTCAAAGACGCAGATGGGAGCTCGCTTAACCGCCGGCGACCGCAGGGACGATGCTGACTTCGTCGCCATCCTTCAGTAACGTCGTCAGGCCGTCCATGAAGCGGACGTCATCGCCATTGACGTAGATGTTCACGAACCGGCGGAGCTGTCCGCCTTCATCCATGAGGCGCTCGCGGATCCCGGGGTAGTTAGCCTCCAGGTCCTCGATGCAGGCGCCAAGCGTGTCGCCCTTGCCGGGGACGGCGACTTTGTCGCCGGTCAGGCCGCGGAGTGGCTGGGGGATACGGACATTGATTGCCATAGCGTTTCGTTCTCTCGCAGTAAGTAGTCTGTTTTGGTGGCGACTAGCCGTCGATGACGTCGCCGGTAACGGGGTCGACCCGGACACCCTTGGCCTGTGCCCAGGCGATGCTGCGGTCGATTTCCCCGGAATCGCCATCGAGTTCCAGCACGACCCAGCCGGTTTTCGTATCCACATCCGCCATGCGGACGTTCGTGATGACCTTGAACTGGTGCCCCAGGTTGTAGATCAGGGGCTCCTTGATGAGGTCGTCAGGGAAGGTGAACTTCACCCGTTTGATAGCCATTACGCGACCACCTCCGCCGGTTTCAGGGCACGGTATGCCTTCTCAAAGCTCTCGAAGGTCGGATCGATCTCCAGGGGAGGATTGAGCGAATCGGTTACTGCTTCGAGCGTCTTGAACCCGGCGCCAGTGATGAACGCCACGGTCAGTTCGCCCGGGTCGATTCTACCGCTCGCGGCCAGTTGCTTGAGCGAGCCGACCGTCACGCCTCCGGCTGTCTCAGCAAAAATACCTTCGGTTTCAGCCAGGAGCTTGATGCCCTCGATGATCTCTTCGTCGGTGACGCTGCCACAGGCTCCGTTCGTATCCTGCAGCTGGACGAGGCTGTAGTAGCCGTCGGCCGGGTTGCCGATGGCGAGTGACTTCGCGATGGTGTTCGGGCGTTGCGGCCGGAAGTTCATCGAACCTTCCTGCCATGCGGTCGCCACCGGTGAGCAACCCGTCGCCTGCGCGCCGCTCATCCGGATCTTCGACTCTTCGATAAGCCCTACTTTGGCGAGTTCCTGGAAGCCCTTGCGGATCTTCACGAAGAGCGAGCCGCTCGCGATCGGCACGACACAATGGTCCGGGGCGCGCCAGCCAAGCTGCTCCGCTACTTCGAAGCCCAGCGTCTTCGAGCCCTCGGAGTAGTAGGGGCGAACGTTCACGTTCACAAACGCCCAGTTGTAGGAACCGGCGAGTTCGGCACAGAGGCGGTTCACCGCGTCATAGTTGCCACGCACCTTTACCAGCGTGGGACCATAGACAAGGGAACCCGCGACCTTCCCGAGTTCGAGGTCGTTTGGGATGAAGACCACGGCCTCCATGCCGCCCGCCGCGGCATGAGCGCTGACGCTGTTTGCCAGGTTGCCCGTGCTGGCACAGGCGAGCTTCGTGTAACCCAGCTCGCGCGCCCGGGTACTCGCGACGGCCACGACTCGATCCTTGAACGACCACGTCGGGTTCATCGTGTCGTTCTTGAGGTAGAGATTCGGAAGCCCGAGCGCCTTGCCGAGGTTCTTTGCGTGGATTAGCGGGGTGTAACCGGCGCCGATATCGATCGCGGCGTCCGCGTCACAGGGCAGGAAATCGCGGTAGCGCCAGAGGCTCTTCGGACCGGCCTCAATGCTCTTGCGGGTCACGTTCTTGCGAAGGGCGTCGTAGTCATAGGTGACTTCAACCGGCCCAAAGCAGAACTCGCAGACGTGAGTCGCCTTCAGCGGATATTCGCGTTGACACTCTCGACAGCGCAGATTCGTTGCGTAACTCATGCTCAACTCCGTCCCGGGCGATACCAGCCCGGCGATAGTGAAGCGCGAAGCGCCTCACGGTCGTCACGATGGGTAGTAACGGGGGGCCCCTTCGCTCAAGGGGCTAGAGCATGCCCATTCGGCCCGTGCAGGAAACCATCTGCAAACTCCTCATTCCGCGGTGGGCCGTTTGACTTCGAGCGCTGGCGCTCTCATCTTCCCCCCTCGCAAGCGGGGGGCCGGAGTTGGCACCTTATCCAGCCGGACAGGTTGCCGGGGCTTCACAGGGCCGGATCCCTTCACCCCATCTTGATAAGCGCGGCCACGAATGCGGTTTCGCCTTATGGTACGCAATCCCGGGCGGGAAAGAAAAGTCGGGCATTCCCGGAACCGTGCGATGAGGCCTGGACGCGGGCGGCCCGTAGAATAATGCTACTAACTTCCGGAGAGATCACTTGGCCGAAGAGATGGGCTTGTTCGAAGTCATGTATAACTGCCGCGCCATGCGGCGGATCAAGCCCGATCCGGTCCCGGAAGAGCTGCTCGTCAAACTCATCGACGCCGCCAACCAGGCCCCATCGGGATCGAATCAGCAGAACGGCCGCTGGCTCGTCGTTCGCGACCGGGCTCAGAAAGAGAAGCTCGCCGAACTCAACATGAAGGTCTTCCGGGCCTACAGCGCGACCCGGCCCGCGGCGCTCCCCCACCAGTCCCCCGAGGCTCGCGCGCGCCAGCTCGAAGCCGTGCGCTACCAGGCGGAGCACTTCGCCGACGTCCCCGCGCTGATCATCGCCTGCCTGCAGGTGGGCGGGCCCGTCCGCGAAAGCTTCTTTGCGGGCGCCGGTGCCGGCGGTTCCATCTGGCCGGGCGTGCAGAACCTGCTGCTCGCGGCTCGCGCCCTCGCCCTGGCCGCCACACCGACGACATTCGCCCTCTCGGACCGGCCCGCGGCGAAAGCGGTTCTCGGTCTCCCGGATGGCATCGAGCCGTTCTGCCTCATCCCCGTTGGCTACCCGCTCGGGAAGTTCGGCGCGGTGACGCGGAAGCCCCTCAGCGAGATCATGCGCTGGGACCGCTGGAGTTAGGCCAGCCGGACACTTCGAGCCCTGGCCCGGGGCCGATCGACTCATTGAAAACGCGTCTTTGGGCCCTGCGCGCGCCGACCGGTAAGTCCGACTATGTTCGCGGACACTACAGGCCGGAGGAACCGCGATGGCCGGACTTACTCGCTGGAGCCCACTGGACGACATGCTCGCAATATGGCCGCGGGAGTTATTGGCGCGCCCCTGGCCCGACGGCGGACTGATGACGGAATGGACGCCTCGCTGCGACGTGAGCGAGACCGACGCAGAGGTACTGATCCAGGCAGAACTGCCCGGCGTTGAGCAAAAGGACATGGAGGTCACCATCCGGGCCGGTGTTCTCTACCTCAAAGGCCAGAAGCACACGGCGAAGAAGGAGCAGGACAAAGGTCGCACCCACAGTGAACGCTTCTTCGGGTCGTTCGAACGAGCACTAGCGATCCCCGCGAATGTTGACGAAACCAAAATCGAGGCCAGGCTCCGGGACGGCGTCCTCGAGATTCACCTGCCCAAGACCACGCCGGTCCTGCCGGCAGCGAAAAAGGTCGAGATCAAATCTGCCTGAAGCGCTCCTCTCCGGGCGGGTGGCTACGTCCCCCACTCAACGTGCCACCCGCTCATCAGCGTTAACGCGACTGTCGGACACTTACAGCGGAGGCTGCCAACCATGTTGACTCGACCAGCACCATCTCTCGCCGCAGCACCCGCCGCGCCTGTCCACGAGCCGCATCCCAGGCAATGGGTGGTCGATGCGAAGACGGGGCGAGTGACCAAACGCCCGTGCGAACTCTGTGAAGTGGCGGGGCAGGACCAGCTCCCGCGGGATCAGGCCCTCCGTTCCGCGTAGCCTTCAGGTCACCAGCACCGCGGCACCGTGCACCTGGCCAGCTTTCAGCCGGGCTAGGGCCTCGTTCGCGTTCGCAAGCGGGTAGGGATCGACCGACGTGCGGATCGGAATCGCCGCCGCCAGTTCGAGGAATTCGACCGCGTCCGCCCGGGTGAAGTTCGCCACGCTGCGCAGGCTGCGCTCCCACCAGAGCAGGTCATAAGGAAATTCGGGCACCCGATCCAGGTGGATCGCGTTGATCGCCACGGTACCCCCGCGGTCGACCGCTTTTAGAGCCGCCACCACCACGTCTCCCGCAGGCGCAAACGTCACGGCCGCATCGAGCGGCGCGGGCGGCAGTTCCTCGTAGCCGCCGGCCCAGGCTGCGCCGAGCGAACGCGCTCGCGCCTGCTCCTCGGCTGAACGCGTGCAGACGAACACCTCGCAGCCCCAGTGAACCGCGACCTGGATCGCCAGGAGCGCTGACGCCCCGAAACCGTAAAGTCCAAGGCGCCTGCCCGGCTGGATACCAGACACCCTGAGCGCCCGGTATCCGATCACTCCACCGCACAGCAACGGAGCCGCGTCGGCCGGCTCAATTTCCGCCGGGAGCCGGAGCGCGAAGTCCGCTCGCACCGCCATTTTTTCGGCGTAGCCTCCGTCGCGATCCCAGCCGGTGAATGTCGCCTGTTCGCACAGGTTCTCGCGTCCGGACCGGCAGCGCGGACAGGTTCCACAGGCACCCGCGAGCCACGCGACACCGGCCCGGTCACCGACGTTCCAGCCGGTGACACCGGATCCGAGCTTTTCAACCACACCCACGGCCTGGTGACCCGGAACCAGCGGCAGGCGGCGAGCACCGAGGTCCCCCTCGGCGAGCTGAAGGTCGGTGCGGCAGACGCCGCACGCGGCAACCCGCAGGACGAGCTCACCCGGGCCCGGCTGCGGGTCCGGCAATTCAAGGAGGCGAAGTGGGCCGTCCGCGATCGGTCCGGGTCGTTCAAGCAGTGCCGCCAGCATGGTTGAATTCTACGCCTCGGGAACCTGCCAACTGTCCACGCGTCGGCTTATCTCGCGGAGAAGCTCGAGCCGCTTCGCGTGCCATTTGCTCGCCAGGCCGCTTGAGCTGGGAATCACCCAGAGTTCAGTCGCGCCGACCGTTTCCGGCTGCCTCCCCCAGGCACGCCCGTGGAGTTCCGAAGCGGGAAGGCCGAGTGCCACTCGCGCGAAGACCGAATAGATCCCTCGTCCACCGAAAACGGCGACTCGTGGCTGCGAGTCACTGATCTCCCGATGCAGCCGGTGGGCACCCTCCTGCAGTTCCACTCTCGCCAGTTCGCCGGCACTTGCGGTTGGCCGCGGGCAGAGGTCCGTCAGCCCGATCCCCGCCTGATCCATAAGCGAGGCGTCATCGATGTGCGACACCCCGGGCCGCGCGAGGCCGCCGTCCGAGAGCTGCCTCCAGAAGACGTTGCCGTGGAACGCGTAGTAGTGCCCGGCGCGTGCGGACTCCATCCCCGGGTTGTACCCGATGAGCACGAGGCGCAGCCCTGGCCGTAGATAGTGCGGGAGCGTGTTCACGGCGGGTTGAGCGGCGGCAGCGTGAATCGCACCCGGGGATTCGACAAGTCCAACGCAATGGGTTGACCCGGACCGCCAGGTGCCGGAAAGCGAAGGAGCAGCCGACGGCGGACGCCTGCAGCGAATGTCAAGCTGGTATCTGGGGAGTCAGGCAGAGGTGGTTCGGCGGTAATTCTGACTCCGTCAGCAAGTTCGAGCTGGAAATCATCGGGTTGTGGCGCCCAGTTCGTATTCGTCGTCACGTCCAGATCGACCTCGTATCCCTGTCCCCGGAGGTTGTCCTCGAAGGAGTACAGGGATGCCACGCCAATCGTCTTTCCGCCCGCGGAATACACAGCACCCATGCGCACTTCGGTCTCGCCGAAGTAGTGGTGGAGAAGTGGCGGCAGGAGGAAGAAGGCGAAGAGAACCCCGGCGACGACGCCAAGTGCCGCGCCGGCGACGATGCATCCGCGTCGGCCGCTCGTGTCTTCGGGCTCAGATTCCGGGACGGGCCTCCGGACGGTCGGACCGGTCACGACGAGAGCGCGCGAGGCAGCTCATCAGATGCAACCTGCGCCGCCAGTCCCGAGGAGATGGTCATCGAGCCAAGCATGCCCCGGGTGGAGCCAGCTGAAAAGGCTCCGGCACGCCTCGATCAGGCAGCACCCTGTCTGCGAGCCATTTCGTCGCTGTCCTCGTCCTGCGAGCCGGTCATGGCCAGACCGGCTCGTGCGGCGAGCATGGTCTCGGCATGCCTGCGCGCGGTGCTGGAGAGGCGCTTCTGAGGCTGGACCAGGACGGCTTCGAGCCACATATCGGCCTCAGCCGACGATTCAAATGCGCGCAGGTTCTCCCGGACGCCGGAGAACCGGATCAGGCGGGTGATGAAGGGAAGCTGAGCAGCATTCCCCAGGAAAGCTACCCGCAGGGCCGGGCGATACCGGGAAGCGAGGGCGGCGGCCACCATCAGGAGGCCACCAGGGCCCCGGGTGATCCGGGTTACATCGCAATGCACCCCCCGAAGCTTGCTGGCCTCGGTGAGCATGAACGCTTGCGACATCGCACGCAGCGACTCTTCGGTTGTTAGCCGCTCACTCAGCTCAATGAGCAGGAGCTTGCGGGCACCATCTTCACGAAGTGAATACATTCCATCGCCCCCTGGCCCGGGGTAGAGCCTGAGATTCAACTCAAGTGTGCCGCGAACATCTCGCCACCGCTGTCGGGGGAACCCCGCAATCCACGTTCGCTAAGGCCGCAGCTATGCAGATGCTTCGAATCTGCGCGGCTCCTGGCCCGGTCCCCGAAGCACAATCGTGCAGCGATCACCGAGGAGACGCTGGAGCCGGATGGCGATGGCGGTCGCCTTCGCCGCTTCCGCCCGCGGCAGCAACACGATTTCGCCTTCGACCGACACAACCTGGTCGTAGCCCCGTGCGAAACGCTTCAACAGCCACCCCACCTCGAAGAGGTCCACGCCGGGGGATGGAACCGCCGTGAAAGAGGGACGCCCCGGGATGCGCAAATTGGCGACGGGCAGGCCGCTCTCGAGATCCCAGTTCAGGCGGAGGTTGCGCTCCGTCACGAACCGGGCCAGCGCCGCCGTGACCTGTTGGGGCGTTATGGGAATCGTGAGCCAGTCAGCGAGCGCAGGCCCCAGGTCCGCGAGAAGAGGGGCGCGATCGGTCAGCCTCACCAGCAGGATGTGCCTCGCCGCCCGCGGAGTCCGACCGGCCAGCAACCGTCCCGCCACGTCCTGCACGACGAGATCCGGCATCCCCTGGGATGAATCGACGGTCACGCCCATTCGCTCGCATGCGGCAACCACGACCTCGCGGACCCGCTCGTCGACTATATCGAGGCCCACGGCCAGCGCTCTGAGATTCGGATGGAGCCAGCTCCCGTAGGGCCCGTCGAGTTCCCGGCTGGCACTGCCTCGCAGTGAACGCCCATCTTCCACGAGGCTTGCCACCCAGTGATCACATGCGTTGCAGACGAGCAGTGTGGGCCAGGAGACGGTGGCGTTCTCAGCGAAAATGCAGTCGAGGAAGGCGGCGCTCTCACCGAGGCCTGAGCGGCACAGGTGGCACTGTGCCGTCACCCCGGCGAGGCGACCGCCCCTCGACGGGGCGCCAAAGACCACCCTTTCCGGCCGGTCTTCGGCGACGACTCGCTTCACCTGCCCGGCAAGCCAGGTGTGGCAGGCGAGACAGAGCCTGTGCTGACGGTCGGGTGCCGGGAATTCATCGGAGTGACTTCCGTCGGGCCCGGCCGGTCGCCGCAGCAGCATCGATACCGCCGGGGCAAGCGACAGGCAGCAATCGCACGAATACTCCACACCGTGATCATCGCCCGATGAC
>Ga0209638_1001986_pt1 | contig 12741 bp, 13 predicted proteins | sample BarGraNGADG00211_FD_184490 | JGI IMG/M metagenome (GOLD analysis project Ga0209638, IMG submission 184490) | Arctic peat soil microbial communities from Barrow, Alaska - Barrow Graham LP Ref core NGADG0002-211 (SPAdes) (version 2) | ecosystem: Environmental > Terrestrial > Soil > Wetlands > Peat... | reverse complement strand
GCGACGCGGGCCGCGGGCGCGGACGGACTGCACGCGGCGGTGGATCGGCACCGCGGCTGGATGCTCGCGCAGGGCACGACGACCTTCGAGGGGAAGTCGGGCTACGGGCTCGATCGCGAGACCGAGCTCGCGTCGCTGCGCGCCGTGCGAGCTGCGGGCGGTGTCCCGACCTGGCTCGGCGCGCACGCCGTGCCGCCCGAGTTCGAAGGCGACCCGGACGCGTACCTCGACTTCGCACTCGCCGAGGTGCTGCCCGAAGCGGCAAAGCTCGCGGAGGCCGCCGACGTATTCCTCGAGCGGGGCGCGTTCGACGCTGCACAGGCACGCCGCTACCTCGAGGCGTGCCGCGCCGCCGGGCTCGCGCTGCGCCTGCACGGCGACCAGTTCACGGAGTCCGGTGCAGTCCCGCTCGCGATCGAGCTCGGCGCGCGCTCGGTCGACCACCTCGAGGCGACCGGAGCCGAGGGCGTCCGCCTGCTCGCGGCAAGCGACGTCGCCGCCGTCGTGCTCCCGGCGAGCGCGCTCTTCCTCGGGAGGCCGATGCCCCCCGCGCGAGCGCTCGTCGACGCGGGCGCCGCCCTCGCGCTCGCGACCGACTTCAACCCTGGCAGCGCCTTCTGCGAAAGCCTGCCCCTCTGTTGCTCGCTCGCGGCGACGCAGTTGAAGCTCTCGCCGGCGGAGGCGCTCTCCGCGTGCACCGTCAACGCAGCGCACGTGCTCGGCCGGGCCGACCGGCTCGGCCGCCTGGCCCCGGGCTATCGCGCCGACGTTGTCCTCCTCGCCACGCCCGACTGGCGCTACCTCGCCTACCACCTGAGCGGCCGGATCGTCGACGCGGTCGTATTGGCGGGGCGGCCGGCGAGCTAGGGTAGACGCATGCCCTCGAGGAAGCAGCGGCGCCGCGAGCTCAAGCAGAAGCGGCACGAGTACGAGTTCGTCTACGTCGACGGCGAGGGGAACGAGCTCGAGGAGCTGCCAGAAGGCTTCGAGGAGCCGAAGAAGGAGCGCCCTGCAGCGCGCAACGGCGCGAAGCCGGCCGCGAAGAAGCAGGCTCCCACCCGCGGCGGCCGGGCTGTGCGCACCCCGCCGGAGCCCTCGTGGAATCGCGCGTTCAAGCGCGGCGGACTCCTCGGGATCGTCGTCTTCGTGCTCTTCTCACTCACGGCGAAGGGGCATTGGGTCAGCGTCGTACCGCTGGCGTTGCTCTACACCGCGCTCTTCGTCCCGTTCACGTACGTGATCGACCGCTTCGCCTACCGCCGGTGGGAGGCGCGCCAGCCCGGCGGCGCGTCCACGCCCGCTAAGAAGCGATAGCGCCGGAGCGAGACGACTCGTCGCCCCGGTAGTGCCCGTCACCAGGCCACGGCGCGAGCAGGAGCATCAGCCGTGCACGCCCGTCGGCTATCACGGAGTGGCGCTCATCAGGGTCGAAGCGGAAGAGCTCGCCGACGCCCGCGTCGATCAACTCGTCGCCGGCCTCGACGCGCACGCTGCCGTCGACGACGAGTAGGAACGCCGACTCCTTCACCTGATGCTCCCCGAGCTCCTGGCCCGGGTCGAGCCCGATCAGCACGACGCGGCTCTCGCCCTCGAGCGAATGGAGCACCGCGGGAGAGCGGGCGCCGTCGGGCGTCTCGATCTCATTCAGCTTCCAATGCTGCACGGAACGAGGGTGCCCACCACTGCAAGGCGTTACACATGACGCGGCTAGACTCGCCCGCGTGACCATCGTCGTCGACAGGTATGCGCTCGGCCCGATCAAGACCAACTGCTACGTCGTGCGCGCAAGCCGCGAGACGACCGAGGCAGCCGTCGTCGACCCGGGAGGCGACGCCGCCGACCTCCGGCTCGAGCTCGCCCGGAGCGGAGCCTCCTGCAGCGCGATCCTGATCACGCACGGACACTTCGACCACATCGGAGGCGTCGCCGACCTCGCCGAGGGGACCGGCGCGCCGGTCTACATGCCGGAGGGCGAGCGCGACCGGCTCGAGCGCTACGCCGAGTTCGCACCGGTCGGCGTGCCCGGCCGCTCCTACGTACCCGACCACCTGCTCGAGGGCGGCGAGACCATCGACGTCGCCGGGCTCTCGTTCGAGTGTGTCGCCATTCCCGGCCACTCGCCGGCGCATGTCGCCTTCTACACGGATGGGACGCTGTTCAGCGGCGACCTCCTCTTCGCCGGCTCCGTCGGGCGCGTCGACCTGCCGGGCGCCGACTGGGACACGCTCGTCACGTCCGTGCGCACGCTCATCGACCGCTATCCGCCCGAGACCGTCGTCTACCCCGGTCACGGCATGCCCACGACGCTCGGCGACGAGCTCGCGCGCAACCCGTTCCTCGCGGAGCTCCGCGCGTGACGCGCATCGAGGCGCCGCGCGGTACGCACGACGTCCTTCCCTCCGAGCAGCCGCTCTGGCAGAAGGTGACGGGGGAGATGGAGCGGCTGTGCGATCTCTACGGCTACCGGCGCATCCAGACGCCCGTGTTCGAGGACGTCGACCTCTTCCAGCGGACAGCAGGCTCCGGCTCCGACATCGTGCAGAAGGAGATGTACGTCTTCGAGGACCGGAGCGGCCGCAAGCTCGCGCTGCGCCCCGAGGGCACTGCGCCGATCTGCCGCGCGTACCTCGAGCACGGCATGCAGCGCGAGCCGCAACCGGTGAAGCTCTTCACGATCGCCTCGATGTACCGCTACGACAAGCCGCAGCGGGGCCGCTATCGCGAGCATTGGCAGCTCTCGGTCGAGAACGTCGGCTCGGACGATCCCGCAACCGACGCCGAGGTGATCCAGTTCTACGACACGCTGCTCCGGAACCTCGGTGTGAGCCGGTACGAGCTCCAGCTCAACTCGATCGGCGACCGCGAGTGCCGGCCCGCGTATCTCGAGCAGCTGAACGCGTGGCTCGACGAGCACGCGGACGTCCTCGACGACGACGCGCGGAAGAAGCGCGCGACGAGCCCGCTGCGCGTGTTCGACGTCAAGACGGAACGCGTGCGCGAAGCGCTGAAAGACGCGCCCAAGATCGGAGACTCGCTGTGCGACGCGTGCGCCGGGCACTTCGCGCAGGTGCGCGCATATCTCGACGCCTACGGCGTGAAGTACACGATCGTGTCGACGCTCGTGCGCGGCCTCGACTACTACAGCCGCACGACGTGGGAGTTCGTCGGGCCGGACGAGTCGACGCAGGGCTCGACGATCAGCGCGGGTGGGCGCTACGACTATCTGATCGAGGAGATCGGCGGCCCACCGACTCCGGGCGTCGGGTTCGGCGCCGGGATCGAGCGTCTCGTCCTGTCGCTCGAGCTCGAGGGCGTCACCACGGAGCCGCCTGCGCTCGACGTGTTCCTCGCAGTCGACGGCGGATCGCGCACCGGCGCGCTCGCGCTGCTCGCCGAGCTTCGCGCCCGCGGCATCGCCTCCGACACCGACTACGCCGGACGCTCGCTCAAGGGCCAGCTCACACAGGCGCAGCGCTCCGGTGCGCGCGACACCGTCATCTTCCGGGACGGCTCGATCACCCTCCGCCGCCGCGGGGAGCAGGATGTCGACGTGCAGGCGGACGAGCTCCTCGAAAGGCTTGCGTCGTGAGCAGCTGGCGCGACACCACCTGCGGCGTCCTCGGCGCCGCCGACGCAGGCAAGCGCGTCAAGGTCGCCGGCTGGACCGACACGCGCCGCGACCACGGCGGGCTTGTCTTCATCGACCTGCGCGACTTCTCCGGGAAGGTGCAGCTGGTGATCAACCCCGAGCGCACCGCCGACGCGGCCGCGCTCGCGCATGAGATCCGGAGCGAGTTCGTCCTCCAGGCGGAAGGCGAGGTCGTGCTCCGCGCACCCGATGCCGTCAATCCGAACCTTCCGACCGGCGAGATCGAGATCCAGGTCGACATGCTGACGATCGTCTCGCGCTCCGAGCCGCTGCCGTTCCAGATCGGCGAGGACGTCGACGAGGTGCTGCGGCTCAAGTACCGCTACCTCGACATGCGCAGCGACCGCATGCAGCGCAACCTCCGTCTCAGCCACACCGTGATCATGGCGATCCGGCGTGTGATGGACGAGCGGAACTTCGTCGACATCTGGACGCCGAGCATGACGAAGGGCACGCCCGAGGGCGCCCGAGACTTTCTCGTACCGGTGCGCCTTCAGCCCGGAACCTTCTTCGCGCTCGCGCAGTCGCCGCAGCTCTTCAAGCAGCTCTGCATGGTCGGTGGGCTCGACCGCTACTACCAGATCGCCACCTGCTGGCGGGACGAAGACCTTCGCGCCGACCGGCAGTTCGAGTTCCGGCAGCTCGACCTCGAGATGTCGTTCGTCGACCGAGAGGACGTGCTCGACGTGCTCGAGGCGTCGGTCGTCGCGTCCTTCGAAGCCCTCGGACGGAAGGCGCCCGCCCGGCCGTTCCCTCGCATGTCGTACGCCGACGTGATGCGCCGGTACGGCACCGACAAGCCCGACCTCCGCTTCGGGCTCGAGATCGAGGACGCGACCGATCTGACCCGGGCATCCGAGTTCGGCGTCTTCTCCAAGGCCCCGGTCGTCCGTTACCTCGTCGCGCCGAGAGCCTTCTCGCGCGCGGAGCTCGGCCGGCTCGAGGAGCTCGCGAAGGAGTGGGGGGCGAAGGGTCTTGCGTACCTCGTCAACGACGGGGGCGAGATCCGCTCGCCGATCGCGAAGTTCCTCTCCGAGGGGGAGCTCGCGGCGCTCCGCTCCGAACCCGGCACGACAGTGTTGTTCGTCGCTGATGCCGAGGCGGTCGTGACCCGCGTCCTCGGCCTCCTGCGCCTGCATCTCGGCCGCGAGCTCGAGCTCGCCGACACGGAGCGGAACGACTTCCTCTGGACGGTCGACTTTCCGCTCTTCGAGCCGGACGAGAACACCGGCGGCTGGACGTTCGTCCACCATCCCTTCACGGCGGCGATCGACGGCGATCAGGACCGGATCGAGAGCGATCCCGGCAGCGTGGTCGGCCAGCACTACGACCTGATCTGGAACGGGTGGGAGCTCGGATCGGGCTCCATCCGGATTCATCGCGCCGAGGTGCAGGAGGCGATCTTCCGGACGATGGGGCTCGGCGTCGAGGAGCAGCGAGAGAAGTTCGGCTTCCTGCTCGACGCGCTTCGCATGGGCGCGCCGCCCCACGGCGGCTTCGCGATGGGCATCGAGCGTTTCGTCGCGCTCATGGCCGGAGAGCCCGACATCCGCCAGGTGATCGCGTTCCCGAAGGTCGCGAGCGGCTCCGACCCCCTCACCGGGGCTCCGACCTCGATGCCGGACTCGGTGCTCCGAGAGCTCGGAATCCGCTCGATCGCCGGTCCCGATCAAGCCGAGGGAACGGACAGCCGATGAAGAAGTCATACTTCTGACAGCGGCTCGCCGCGTCGACGCAGTTCAACACGAGAGGAACGACTAGATGGCTACCGAAGGTCCGGGCCGCGCAGGGGTCCCGTCGCTGACGTCTCTGCCGCGCTATGAGGACATTCCCCAGGTCGGGGACGGCCTCGACGCGGCGCGAGTCCGCGACGCCTTCGACGCCTTCCGCCGCCATGCGGCCCAGCTGCAGGCGCAGCTGCGTGTCCTCCAGGCCGCCGGCGCCCGTACGGGCCCGTCCGTCGAGCCGACCGGCCATGCCGTCCGCATGGACGCGCTGCACCTGATCCGCGCCGCCGCCGAGTTCGCCGACACGATCGAGCGCGACGCACAGAACGCAGCCGGCTCGCAGCTTTCGAAGACCGAGGAAGAGGTCAGCCGCCGCCAGCACGAGCTCCAGGATCGCGAGGCCGAGATCGAGCGGTATCGCCAGGAGAGCGAGCGCCAGCGGGCCGAGATGCTGAACGCCACCCGCAACGAGACGCGGGAGCTGCTCGCCAAGGCTCACGCCGACGCGACCCGCGAGCTCCAGGAGGCGGAGGCCAAGGGCAGCCGCCTGCTCGAGCAGTCGCGCCATCAGGCCACCGAGCTCACGAACGCCGCCCGTGCCGAAGTCGAGCAGACGCTCGAATGGGCGCGCGCGCAGGCCTCCGCGGTGCTCGCCCGGGCCCAGCACGGCGCTGAGCAGCTGCTCTCCGCGGCCGGTCTCGGCCAGGACGCGATCGGCCAGGTCGCGGGCGCGATCATGCGCGCAGCGGAGAGCGCCGGCGAGGCAAGCCGGCCGCAGCCGCCCGCAGGCGCGTTTGCAGGCCCTGCGGCTGTGACGGCGCCCGAGCCCCCTGCCCACGATCCCGAGCCTCCGGCTCCCGAGGCGCAGTCCGAACCGCCCGTGTCCGCTCCTCCGGTATCCGGCCCGCCCGTGTCAGGCCCTCCCGTGTCCGGGTCGCCGCTGCCGCCACCCCTCTCGTCCCCGGCTCCGCCGCCCGTCTCGGGCGGTTCGTCCGCGCAGTCGTCTGAGGAAGACGCAGCCGCGAACGAGGAGCCGTCTGAGCCCCAGCCGTAGGCTCCGGGGATGCGGCGCGTCTTCGGGCCCAGAACGGCCGTCGAGGCCGCGTTCCTCGTTGCCGTGCCCGTCGTCGCAGCGGTGCTCGGCGCGGGCATGTGGACGATCATCGCCGCGAGCGCGGTCGCGTACCTGCTCATCTTCGTGCTCGAGGCGACGCTGTGGCGCGAGGGCGCCCGCGAGCCCGGAAGCTCGCGCATCCGGATCCCGTCCCGGACGGCGCTCGCCAAGTCGCCTGAGGCGGCTCAGCTTTCGGAGCCCGAGTCGGTGCTCGTCGTCTCGGACAGCATCGAGGGCGCCGCAGCCACGCCTGAGCCTGTCGTGCCTGCCGAGCCGGCGAGCGCGCCGGAGCCCGTGCCGGCAGAGGTCACCGCGCCGTCGTTCACCGCTGTGACGACCGAGCACGTGCGGGTCCTGCGGCCCGAGCCTGTGCTCGAGCCTGTCGCCGAGCACGTGCTGGAGCCTGTCGCCGAGCACGTGCTCGAGGCGGTTCCCGATCCTGTGCCGGAGCCCGTCCCGGAACGGCCGCAACTCACCGCCGTGCCGGAGCCGGAACCGGAGTCCGAGCCGGAGTCCGAGCCGGAGCCCGCGCCGGTCGCACCGGAGCCTGTTCCGGAGCCGTCGACCGTCGTCCCGATCGGAGTCGGCGCCGGGCCGCGGCAATGGAACCTTTGGGACCTCGAGCGCCTCACGCGCGAGCACTCAGGCGACGACGTGGCCCAGGACGAGGAGCGGCAGTTCCTGCTCATGTATCTGCGTGAGTTCGCCGACTCGGCCGGCCTGCTGCCGCTCGACTTCGACGGGCTCGTCCGTGACAGCTTCGGGGAGCTCGTGGGGACGCGGTGACCCGTTCGCCCGGCGTACGCGCCGCAATCCTCGCTGCGGTCGCACTCGTCGCCGTCGCGATCGTGTTCGCAATCCATCGGCACTCGAGCACCGCCACCCTGCCTGTCGCGGCGGGGCCCTGGTACACGGCTCTCGCCGCCCCGTACACGCCCTCGAAGGGACGCACGAAGAGTGCGTGCGGCGTCGCGATCGGCACGAAGACCATCGGTGTCTCGCACGAGCTGCTGCCGTGCGGCGTCAAGCTGTACGTCGAGTACAAGGGCAAGCAGGTGCTCACTCAGGTGATCGACCGGGGCCACACAGTGCCGGGTCGCGAGTTCGACCTGACGCAAGCTCTCGCCAAGCTACTGCGCCTCGACGGCACCCAAACGATCCAGTGGCGTTTCGCGCGTTGAGGTGTACGCTGCGTCGGCTCGACCCTGTGCGTCGTTCCGGCTTCAATGTAGAACCAACGCCTACATAAAGGGAGCTTGTGTCCCGACCGAGGACGCTCACGCGTCCGGAGAACGGCACGGCACCCACCTGGTTCGCCAGGTTCACATAAGTCGGAGCAAATCGGCAGGGTGGAGATCTTGGGCGGGGCCGAAAGGCCCCGCCCGTTTTCTGTCCATTACCGTGTGCGTGTGATCGAGAGCTTCGGAGACTCCACCCGCAACGGCGAATGGGCGGCGGTGCGCCTGCGCGTCGACGGTGACCGCATCGTCGAGGCGGACGCGCCCGGCCTCGATCGCAGCCTCGCCGGCCTGACCCTGCTCGAGGCTGCGGGTGTCGGTGGCGACGTGCTCGCCACAGACGCGCTCGCGAACGCCCTCGGGCCGGTGTTCCGTGCCGAGCCGAAGGTGGGGAGGACGGCGGTCGCGATGAGCGGCGGCGTCGACAGCGCGGTCGCGCTGCTCCGCGCGGGCCGCGAGGCGATCGGCGTCACGCTGCGACTGTGGCTCGACCCTGACGGGCCGGACGCCGAGCGTGCCTGCTGCTCGCCCGAAGCGGTGCTGCAGGCGCGCGCAACGTGCCACAAGCTCGGGGTCCCTCACGTGACGCTCGATCTGCGAGAGGAGTTTCGCACCGCGGTCGTAGCGCCTTTCGTGCGTAGCTATGCACGCGGCGAGACGCCGAACCCGTGCATCCGCTGCAACGGCAGCTTCCGTTTCGGCGAGCTGTTCGCCTTCGCCGCACGTGCCGGCTGCGACCGGCTCGCCACAGGTCACTACGCGCGCGTCGTCGAGCATCGCGGCCGCCGCCTGCTTGCGCGCGGCGCCGATCCGCAGAAGGACCAGTCGTACATGCTTGCCCGGCTCGACCCGAAGGAGCTCGACCGCATCTGGTTCCCCCTCGGCGAGCAGGACAAGACGGAGACGCGCGCCGAAGCCGTCCGCGCAGGACTGGACGCCGCGCAGCGCGCAGAAAGCCAGGAGGCCTGCTTTCTCGCGGGCGACGACTACCGCACCTTCCTCACGCGGCACGGGCTCGAGCCCAAGCCGGGCGCGATCGTGGACGAGGACGGCATCACGGTGGGCGAGCACGACGGCTTCTGGCGCTACACGCCCGGCCAGCGCAAGGGGCTCGGCGTCGTGGCCGAGCGTCCGCTCTTCGTTCTCGGCGCCGACCCGCGCGCCAACACCGTGCGCGTCGGGCCGCGCGAGTCGCTCGCCCGCACGCACGTTGCCGCGGCCGGCAGCCTGTATGTCGACGTCGACCGCGCCGACGCGAAGCTCCGGTATCGCTCACCTGCTGTCGCATCCACTGTCCGGGTGACAGACGACGGCTTCGAGCTTCTGCTCGACGAGCCGGCGTACGGCGTCGCACCCGGGCAGGCCGCCGTTCTCTACGAGGGCGACGCCGTCGTGGGGTGCGGCCTCGTCTCGTCCGGCGGCGACAACTAAGATCGGACTGGATGCTCGTCGCCGCATTCACGTGGGGAGATCTCTGGCGGCTCGCCCTCGCCGTGTTCCTGTTGACCGTCGGTCTCTCCTTTGCGTACCTGCTCGTGCGCCTAGGCGGAACCGTTGGGCGCCTTTCCGCGTTCATACGTGGGGCAGAGCAGGAGATCCTGCCGGTGATCAACAAGGTCGGAGGCAGCGTGGATCGCGTCAACGGGCAACTCGACAAGGTCGACCAGATCACGGACAGCGCCGTCGACGCGGCGGACAGCGTCGACACCGCCGTGCGCGCGGTGAGCATGGCAGTGACGCGCCCGGTGCAGAAGATCTCCGGCTTCGCAGCCGCCCTGAGCTACGGCGCGTCGGACTTCAAGACCAAGCACGACTGGAAGCACGCCGTGCAGGCAGGCAAGGAAGCGGCGGCCCGGCGCGAGCAAGAGCTCGGCGAGGAGCTACGGGACGCGGGCGGCGAGCAGTGACCGACCAGGTGCGCCTGACGCTGCCGGCCGAGGAGGATTTCCGCCACGTCGCGCACCTCGTCGTAGGCGGTCTCGGCGTCCGGCTCGACCTCACCTTCGAGGATCTGGACGACCTCCAGGTCGCGCTCGAGGCGCTGCTCGGCTGTCGCGACGACGAGGGCGACATCGTCGTCACTGTCGACGCAGGTGACGGCATGGTGCGAGCGTCGGTTGGGCCGTTCGGCGTGGGCTCGCTCGACGCGCTCGAGCGGAGTGACGCGCCCCTCGGGCTGCACCGCGTGCTCGAGACGGTGTGCGACACGTTTGAGATCGACGAACGCGACGGCGGCGCGTGGGTGGAGTTGACGAAGAGGACGACGTCACCTGCAGGCGCCGTCTGATGCCGCGGCTCGACGACAAGATTCTCCTCCGCAAGTACCACGAGGAGGGCGACCTTCAGGCACGGGAGAAGCTGATCGAGCAGTACATGGCGCTCGTACGCTCTCTCGCGCGTCGTTACTCGTACCGCGGCGAGCAGCTCGAGGATCTCGTCCAGATCGGCGCGATCGGCCTGATCAAGGCGATCGACCGCTTCGACCTCGACCGCGGCGTCGAGCTGACGACCTATGCGACGCCGAACATCATCGGCGAGATCAAGCGTCACTTCCGGGATAAGGGCTGGTCGGTGCGCGTGCCGCGCGGCTTGCAGGAGCTGAACGTGCAGCTCTCCCGCCTCGTCGAATCGCAGACGGTCGAGCTCGGCCGCTCGCCGACGATCCCCGAGCTCGCCAAGGCGGCAGGTGTCGAGGAGGAGGCGGTGCTCGAGGCGCTGGAGTCCGGTCGTGCGTATTCGTCGCTCTCACTCTCGACGGGCGGGGGCGGCGGCGACGGTGACGAGGACCTCGACCCGATGGAGTCGATCGGCACGGTGGAGCACGAGTTCGAGGTGTCCGAGGACCGCGCCGTGCTCGCACCGGGCTTCCGCGTGCTCGACGAGCGCGAGCGGAAGATTCTGCAGCTGCGCTTCTTCGACGGGCTCACGCAGTCGCAGATCGCCCAGCAGGTCGGCATCTCGCAGATGCACGTCTCCCGTTTGATCCGTCGCTCGCTCGAGAAGATCCGCAGCGAGATCGCGACGGACGAGCCAAGCACGCACAGCGGCACCGGCCGCTAGCGCAATTGGCGGAGACGCCGGAGCAGAACGACCCCGATGTCGTCCGGCGCGAGTATGCGACCGAGACGGGGCTTGCGGCTCGAACGGCGTTGTGGGCGAGACGCCAAGGCTCGCAGCCGCAGGACAGCGCCTTCGACGAAGTGATGGCCGTCGAACCGCGGCGAGTGCTCGAGGTGGGATGCGGCCGCGGCGAGCTCGCCGAGCGGATCGCGCAGGCCGGCATCGACGTGGTCGCGCTCGACCAATCCGAGCGGATGGTCGAGTTGACGCGCGCGCGAGGCATCGACGCGCGGCTCGGCGATGTGCAGGCGCTGCCGTTCAAGGACGCCGAGTTCGACGTGGCTGTCGCGAACTTCATGCTCTACCACGTCCCTGACGTGCATCGCGCGCTTGCGGAGCTCGCCCGTGTCTTGCGTCCGGGCGGCCGACTCGTCGCCGCGACGAACGGCGTCCGCCAGCTCGCCGAGCTCTGGGAGCTCGCCGGGCGCGATCTCTCCGACCGCTCGACGCTCTTCATGCGCGAAACCGGCGAGGATCTCCTGGCCCCACACTTCTCGAGCGTGCGCACGATCGTGTTCGACGGCTCGCTCGAGTTGAGCGTTGACGACATGCGCGACTACGTCGCCAACTCCGTGGCACACAAGCAGCGCGTGACCGTGGTCCCGGACTTCGAAGGGACCCGAACAGTGACGACGTCCTCGGCAGTCTTCGTCGCGGCGATCTAGCCGGGGACGCCGCGCTTCTCGCTACGCGGCGGAGCGCACTGCGAAGCGCGGCACGCGGGCCCACGGACGGGGGCCTGCGGCGACAACCGCCGCCACGGCCGTGATCGCGGTCGTGACGAGGATCGCATTGCGTGGCGGTCCCAGCCGATTCACGAGTGGAGCAGCTGCGACGGCGCTCACCATCGTCGTCCGGATCAGCGTCGAGACCAAGCCGAACGCGCGACCGCGGAACTCGGGTGCGGCTTCCTGCTGCACGACGGTCAGCAAGGCAACTTCGGACGCACCCTGCACGAGGCCGATCACTCCGAGCGAGGCGATTGCGGCGCTTCCTGTCGACGCGAACGCGAGCGCAGCGAACGGGACACAGGAGAGCGCCGTGGCGACGGCGAGCGTGCGCGTGCCGAGACGCGCCGCAGCGGCGCCGATCCCGATCTCGCCCACCGCGGAGCCGAGCGCGAGCGTTGCGAGACCGAAGCCGTAGCCTCCGGCTCCGAGCCCGAGGTCGGTGAGGTGCCGCGGCAGCGTCGCATTGGTCAGCCCCGTCGCCAGCGTGACGAGTGGGAACGCGAGCGCCACGGCACGGAGGCTCGGGTTCTGCAGGATGTGGCGGACGGCCGGCCACCGGCCGGACGACGTGCCCGAGCGGCGGCCCGATCCGGCACCGGCCCCGGCGGCAACGCGAATGCGCGCAAACATCAGCGCAGCGATCGCATAGGTCGCGAGGTCGAGCACGAGCGCTGCGGCTGCGGTGCCGCTCGAAAGCGTGATTCCGGCGGCAAGCGCGCCGCTCGCCATCGCAAGCTCCTGTCCGAGTTGAAGCAGCGCGTTACCGGTCGGTCTGCGATCCTCGGGCACGAGATCGGGCACGAGCGCGTTCATCGAGACGGCCCCGAGGGGCGCGACGAACGCACAGACCGCGACACACGCGTACACGATCGCTTCTGAGCCGCGCAGGACGCCGACGAGCGCACCGGAGACCGCCACGCCGCAGAGGAGCTCCGCAGCGACGAGAAGCCGCTGCCGAGGGAGGCGGTCGGCGAGGCTCCCGGCGAGCGCTCCTCCTGCGACCGGCGGTAAGAGCCGGACGATCATCAGCAGCGCGACCTGTCCCGTCGAGCCCGTCCGGCCGTAGACCCAGCCGACGAGCCCGGCCACGAGCAACCAGTCGCCGAGCACCGAGATCGACCGGCCGACGGCGAGCCGCCGGAAGGACGGCTCGCGCAGCGGC
>Ga0209638_1001984_pt1 | contig 12743 bp, 12 predicted proteins | sample BarGraNGADG00211_FD_184490 | JGI IMG/M metagenome (GOLD analysis project Ga0209638, IMG submission 184490) | Arctic peat soil microbial communities from Barrow, Alaska - Barrow Graham LP Ref core NGADG0002-211 (SPAdes) (version 2) | ecosystem: Environmental > Terrestrial > Soil > Wetlands > Peat... | reverse complement strand
CAAATCTCACGTCATCCGCTGGATTTCGTACTGGTATGGCGGGCTGGTGGTCTGGAACCTGATGGTGATACTGGCTGCCCCGGGGCATATGGGCGGCTGAAGACCGCCCCGCTCACTGGCGAATCAGCACGGAGGACGTCGCCGCAAAAGCCGCCAGAAGCCCGGCGTCCGCCAGGATCTTTCGCCAGGGCCAGTCCGCGAGGTGCGAACGGTTCAGCTCAGCGGGAACAAACCCGGTAATGCCTTCAGCGATGTGCTTCCACATGGCGTACCTGCTTTCAAATTGCGGACGACCATACGGCCGTCCTGGTCCAGAATCAACTGCAGCAGAGGCAGGTCGCGGCCCTGGACCACGTAACTGCCAGTCTGCATGCGCCAGGAATCGTCATACCGGGCGGTGACGTAGGGGTTTTGAGCCACGGCCCGTATGCGGAACTGCGCGGTCGAGGGTTCATAATTCGCATAGCTGAAACAGCGCCCCAGGCACGCCCGGTCGATCATGTGGGTCACGGCGAAAACATGCAAATAGGGATCGTCGACGCCGCTGACGATGCGCTGACCGGCTGGGAGCTGCGAGATCACGCCATCTATCCGATCCTCGAGGGCATTGAGAATCTTCTCGTCACGGTACAAAAATCCGAAGAAAACCACCGCCACCAGGGCCATGGCATAACGTTGGAAGGCGCGCGGGCGGGCGGCGGCGAGTAGCGCACAGACGCAGATGCCGACCCCGAGCGACATGCGCTCCGCGATATAAACCAGGGTGTGATGGAAGCCCGGCAGCAGGACCGTAGTCGGCAGAATGAGCACCGCCGCCGCGCTGATCACGCAGAACTGGAAGGGAACACTCGACACCACCCACCGCGGGCCGGAATTCTTCAGCAAATCCAGAAATAGCATCCCCCATACGATGAGCAGTCCCACCAGAACGATGTAATACTTGGCGTCGAAAACCCAGACTTGGTCCGCGCCAGTGGCCATCTTGATCTGCTGTAGCGACCAGCGCGAGAACATCGTGCGCCCCACCACTATCTGGAGCAGCACCATGCCCAGCAACCAGCTCGCGGTAACGTAAACACGCCAGCGCGGCGACATCCTCCGCGCCAGCCCCTGGTACAGCAGCAGGCCGACGGTCCACACCACCGGCATGGCGTGGGCCAGATAGGCCAGAACCAGAAGAGGCGAGGCGATGGCGACCGAGCGCGGTTGCCACTCCCAAACCACGGCGAGCGCCCAGAAACACAGGCCCATGCTCAGGTAGAAATTGAAAAAGCCCATGTGGAAGACCCAACCATAGGCCAGCATGGCAATGCAAGGCAACAGGTGCCACGCCGGCCGCCCACCCACGACGGAGACAAAGCGGAAGGCCCCCCAAACGAACACCAGCACCGCGGCGGAGACCGAAATGCGCTGCGCCAGTTCGGCGCCGAAAACGCGGAACAGGCTGCCCAGCATGACGTCGAACAGAATGGTCGTGGTCTGGCTGACGATCACCAGCCCCTGCGCGCGCCCCGTTTCGATCAACTGGGCCAGCCACGCATTGTATATGTGACTGGAGAGATCGCCGGCCTGCACCCGCGGCTGCCAGTAAACCGGCGCCAGCAGAAAGATCGACAGCGCGATGTACCACGACTTTCGCATTTAGCTATCCTCCAACCGAATTCTCTGGAACTGTGGAATCAGTTCGAAAGGGGTAGACACGCTCTGGATGGATTCTCCCATTTGCCGGATATGGTCTTCGGTAATCTGTGACTCGGTGTCGCGGCGGGCGGCCAGTTGCAGATAGCGGATCCGCAAGGGATCGATCCTCATGATGCGGCAGCAGGTGGCATCGACGGCCACCGGGTCGCTCCCGGCCACCAGCACCGCGGCGTGTTTGGCGGTGCCCTGAATGGGACCGTTACCCTCCATGCCGACGATGCCGTCGACGATGGCGAAGTGGCGCGGGAAGGCGGCATGCAGATCGGCAATCGATTCGTCGATTCCCGCCCAGTGGAGCACGTTCTTGGGCCAACCGTAAATGCCGCTGGGCACCACGCCGAACAGGTTCTTCATGGAAAGCGTCGCGCCCACCCAGTGGTGGGTTTTCATCTTGGCCATGGAGACCAGCAAGTCGGCGCCAAGAGCGCTGTTGGGCAGGTAGAGCTTCTTGATACGGGAGAACTGCGCGGTGGGCCGCACGCGCGTGACCTCATCCAGGTTGAGATCGACGAAGTGGTCTTCAAAGTCCGGGACGGTATGAAAGTATCCGGCGGCTTCGGCCAGGTCCAGGGTGTTGCGGCGATGGCCGGGTCCCTCGGCGATGCGTACCGAGGCGGCGCCCATGGCACGGAACGCCTCGTAGGCGGCGTGAACCAGCATGGGGTGGGTGTTGATGCTGCTGGCGGGTTCGAATTCCACAAGATTGGGCTTGAGCAGGATGCTGCGTCCCCGGACGTCGCCCAGATGCTCTGCCAGCAGGCGGCGCATGGTGTCGTAGATGGTCTGATCGTAGGCAGGCGCCTTGAGGATGGAAACGCGCGCCGGCGCAATGCTCCGCAGTTCGGTTCGGCACCCGCTCATCATGGCGGCGCCCGCGGCGGCGGTCAACAGCTCGCGTCTGGTGAGTTGGTGTGCCATGGTCAGCCCCAGAAGAAATCCTTGCCCTTCTGCGTTCCCGCCACGAGCATATCCAGCGACGTTTCAGGCAGCGTCCGGCAAGCCAACGGGGCCGTTGGGCAGTAGCCATCGGACAGGCGGCCGTGGGCCATGAGCCCGATGCGGAGCCAGTTGAGTGCGTCGGCGGAACGGCATTCGCCGAGAAAGCGAGCGGCCACGTTCAGGGACAGCTCGGTTTCGCGGCAGCGCACGCCGCGGAGGGCGGCGAGCGCCATGCCGGTGGTTTCGGGATAAGGGGGCGACTCATAGCCCAGGGCGCGTGCGGAACCGTGATTCCAGCCGCCGCCCTGGCACATGCGCCGCAGCAGGAATCGGCGGCCCTGATCGACGCGCCGCCGAATCGCCGCCGACGGCCGGCGGAGCATTTCTCCTTGCAGCGCCAAAATGGCCAGCGAAGTCGGTCCGACCCACGCCGCGGAGCCGGGGATCCAGGGCCAACCTGGGAATTCGGTGTCGGGCAGTTGGGGTGCGCCCAGCAGCCACCTGCGCAAACGGTACGCCGGGGAGGATTCTTCCCCGTCCGTATCCAATAGCCAGTCAATGGCACGCGCATGGACGGCGGTTCCGAGTTGGCCGGGCGGAAGCAGGGCCACCAGGGCAGTCACCCAGGTGCTCTCGTCGCATCCGGTTTGCGGAGGCCACCCTCCATCGGGCAACTGGGAAGCCCGCAGCCAGTCGAAGCCGCGGCGCGCCGGAAGGAGCTCGCCAGAGGCCAACAAAGCCAGGATGGCGTACACCGTCGGCTCGGTCCAGGACGTTCCCCGAACGTAGGGCCAACCGCCATCCCGATTCTGTTTGGTGACTATAAGTTGGATCGACATTGTGATCTCGCGGCTGGCGAAAGCTTCCGAACTGCCCACTTCACGCCAGCCCTCCCTGCATGGAACACTAGCGTACTTGCCGGTGCCTGCGGCGGCGCGAGAGCAGTATGACGAGCGCTACGCCAGCACCCAGCCAGATCGCTCCTTGGATTGCAAGTTCCATTTGGTTCCTCCTTTCGTGGTTTTGGTCTCCCTCTTTCGGTTACCGCGTGTTCCTGCGCGACCGCCGGCGTTTCAAGAAGACCATCATGATGCCCCCGGCCACGATCCACATGCCTGCCTGCAGAATTGTTTCAGTCGTCATCGTCTTTGCGCTCCTTTGCTTGTCAATGTATCGTTTTCATCATTGGGAAGAGGTACTTGAACACTTGTAGGAGACCTGGCCCGGCCGCCACAATCAACATGGACGGCAAGATGAAGAAGAAGATCGGAAATACCAGTTTGGCGCCGACCTTGCCGGCGCGCTCTTCGGCATCCTGGCGGCGGCGCACGCGCATGAAATCGGAATGGGTGCGCAGGCTTTCCCCCATGCTGGTGCCGAAACGGTCGTTCTGAATCAGGATGGCTACCAGTTTGCGAAACTCGGCCTCGCCGGTGCGTTCGGCAAAGTTGCGCAGGGCCTCGCTGCGCCGTTTTCCATGGCGCATTTCGAGGGTCACCAGGGACATCTCATCGCCCAGTTCCGGATGGCTGGTGTAAAGTTCGTGGGCGACGTGCGAAATGGCCTGGTCCAGGCCTAAGCCGGCCTCGATCGACACCACCATCAGATCCAACGCGTCGGGCAGCGCGAGGCGCAGAACTTCCTGCCGCTTGGCGACCTTCTTTTCCAGGAAGAAGCGCGGCAGAATCCAGCCGGCGCCGATGCCGGTTGCCATGAGGCCGAGCTTGATCACCGGGTTGGACGGCATCCTGGCTTCGAGCGTGACGCAAAACACCAGCATCAGCAGAGTAATCACGATGCGCAGGCCATAGAAAACCGGCAGCGCGCTTTCCGAACGGAAACCGGCGCGGACCAGGTCGAGCTTCAGGCTGGCGACTTCGGTCTCCGAAGAGGGCACGCGCGACCCGATGCCTTGGAGGAACGTCACCAGGGTGCTGGTCTCGGGCTCGCCGCCGGCATCCACCAGGCGCTGGCATTCGCTGGTGATGACCGGCCGGCCCAACTGGCGCATGAATTTGCCGGGCTTGTAGACCAGACGGTAACCCACCCAGGTGAGGATGAGCATCAGCATCAGGAACGCGCAGGTGGCGAATACTACAGGATGAGCCATATCAGACCTTTATGTTGATGATCTTCTTGATGAAAAAATTGCCCAGAAGCTGCGCCACGATGGTGCCGCCAATCATATACTTGCCGTCGGAATCATTGGCCATCCCCTGCAGATAGCCGGGGGCCACTAAGAGCAGCCCAAGCATGGTGGCAATCGGCATGAGGGTGAGGATGGTGGCGGTTATCCGCCCGTGGGCGCTGCAGGCTCTGACCTGTCCCTTCAGGCGGAAACGTTCGCGGATGATGTAGGCCAGGCGCGACAGAATTTCGCTCAGGTTCCCGCCCGTCTGCTTCTGCAGCAGCACCGACGAGGTAAAGAAGCGGACGTCGAGCAGCGGCACGCGCAGGGCGAAATTGCGCAGCGCGATATCGATGGGCGCACCCAGGTTCTGCTCGTTGAAGAGCGCGCGGAACTCCTGCCCCAGCGGATCGTCCATCTCCTCGCCCAGCATTTCCAGGCTGATCGAGAAGGCGTGGCCGGCACGCATGGAACGGGCCAGGAAGTCCAGCGATTCGGGGAATTGCTCTTCCAGCGTGTTCAGCCTCTTCTTGCGCTTGGCGCGAACCACGAGATACGGGACAGATCCGAAGACGAGGGCCAAGGCGATGGCCGTGGTGGGGCCGTTGAACAGGAAGGGCACGAATAGGCCCAGGCCCAAGCCGGGGACCATCATCAGCCCCATGGAGGTCAATAGCCGGCTGGACGACCAGTTCAGGCCGGCCTGCTGGATCATTTCGTCCGCATGCTTGGAAAACTGCATGCTGGAGAACAGCCGTTTGAGACCCGAGGGCTTGCCGGACTCGATTTCCTTGAGCAGGTTGCTGACACTGACCACGTTTTCGCCGGAGGCCGTGTGCAGCATGCCCGCCACCTGGCTCTTTCGCCGGGCGTCGAAATACTTCATCGACACGCTGACTGCCAGCAGTATGAGTGCGAACACGACGACGAAGCAAACCACGGCGGTTAGCATTAGTTAATCTCCACCACCGTTTGAAACATCTGCGTGGGAAGGACGATACCGCACTGCTTGAGGCGGTCGTAGAACTTGGGGCGGATGCCGGTGGCGCGGAAACGGCCCTTCACCTTGCCGGCCTCGGTGATGCCGGTCTTCTCAAACAGGAAGATATCTTGCAGGGTGATCACGTCCTGCTCCATGCCGATGACTTCGGTGATGTGGGTGATGCGGCGCGCACCGTCGCTGAAGCGCGAGGTTTGCACGAACAGATCCACGGCGCTGGAGATCTGCTGGCGGACGGAGCGGATTCCCATGTTGGCGTTGGCCATGCCGACCATGACCTCCAGGCGGCCCAGGCCGTCGCGCGGGGTGTTGGCGTGGATCGTGGTGAGCGATCCATCATGACCCGTGTTCATGGCTTGCAACATATCCAGGGCTTCTTCCGAACGGACCTCGCCGACGATGATGCGGTCGGGCCGCATACGGAGGGCATTGATGACGAGTTGGCGAATGTGAATGGCGCCGGTGCCTTCCACGTTGGCCGGCCGGGTTTCCATGCGCGCCACGTGGGTCTGCTGGAGACGAAGTTCGGCGGCGTCCTCGATGGTCACGATGCGCTCGTCTTCGGGAATGTAGGAGGAGAGCGCGTTGAGCAGGGTGGTCTTACCGGAACCGGTACCGCCGCAAATCAGGATGTTGAGGCGCGCCTTGACGCAGCCCTTCAAGAGTTCCAGCATGCCCTCGGTCAGGGCCAGCTTGGCGACCAGATCCTCGCCTTTCAGGGCATGGCGGCCGAAGCGGCGGATGGAGAGCAGCGGGCCATCCACGGCGACCGGCGGAATGGCGGCGTTGACGCGCGAACCATCGGGCAGGCGCGCGTCCACCAGGGGCGACGATTCGTCGACGCGGCGTCCCACGCGGGAAACCACTTTTTCGATGATGCGCAGCAGGTGCGCGTCGTCTTTGAATTCCACCGGAGTGCGGTAGAGTTTGCCGCCGCGTTCCACGTAGACCAGGTGCGGCGTGGTGACCAGAATATCACTGATGGTGGGGTCTTGCAGCAGGGGTTCCAGGGGGCCGAGGCCGAAGACCTCATCGAGAATCTCCTCGATGACGCGGTCCTTTTCCACCAGGCTGAGAGGCGTCTTCTCTTCCTCCACCAGCTTGGCAACGGCGGCGCGGATTTCCGCCCGTACGCGTTCGCCGGCCATGGAAGACAGCGCTTCCAGATTGATACGGTCCAGCAGCTTGCGGTGCAGCGTGAACTTCAACTCCTGGTATTCGGGAGTGGAGCCCTCGCGCGTGAAGAGCCGATTTACCCAGCCGGTCTCCCGGCTTTCGCCGGACCTTGATCCGCTATCTATCATGGAAGCCATGGTGGTTTGCCTCTTATCCGAACAATGCGAAGCGTTTCTTGGCGTTAGTCGCCGATTTGTCCTCTTCGAGATTCGCCAACTTCAGGGCGAGCCTGGAAATCTGCTTCCCCAGCTCGGAACTGCGCGAGAGCATGCGGCCCTCCGCGTAGGTTTCGTATAACTCGGGATAGTCGTTGGCCACGGTGCAAAAGATCGGCGTTCCCAGCATCTTTTCGAGTTCGGCCGGCGTGATGTCCAGCCGCTTGGGGGCGCGGTTGAGAATCAGCTTGATACGGTTCTTGCCGTAACCGCTGTCAATCAGGGTCTGGATGATCTGCTTGGATTGGTGCAGCGCGGGGACTTCCAGGGTGGTGACCAGGCAGGCTTCATCGATTTCTTCGAGCGCCGCCATCCCCAGGTGGGTGAGGCTGCGTCCCAGATCGACCAGGGTCCAATCGTAGTGCGGGCGCGCAAAGCTGAGCACCTGCCGGATCTGCTCGTCCTTGGGCTGCTGCTTGGAGGCCAGGGCGAGCGGAGAGGAGACGATCTCCACACCGGGAATGCCGTTACTGACCAGCGCTTTCCAGTAATGAATGTCCAGGCGGTGCAGGTTGTTGACGGCGTCCAGAATGGAGTAGACGGACTTGGTTTTGGTGATGAAGGCGACCATGCCGGCGTCGAGATCCAGATCGGCCAGGAGGACTCGCTGATTCATGCGGCCCAGTTCGGCGGCCACGTGACAGATCAGCGTGGTGGCGCCGCAGCCGCCCTTGGCGGACATGAAGCCGAGGGATTTGCCTCCGCCTTTGGCACCCTCGCGCCGCCGGCTGCGCTCCATGCTGCGCCGTTCGAGCGACTTCTTGAGCGGTTCCTGCAACGGCGGGTAGAGGTATTCATTGATGCCGGCGCGCAGCGAGGAGAGGATGGCATCGGCCTCCGCGGTGGTATTGAGCGCGATGATCATGGGGTCGCCGGCGGCGGCCCGGATGGAGGCGACCAGACCCTCGAGCGGTTCCTTCCACCCGCTGATATCCACCAGCACCACGTCGGGCCGCATGCGCTCCAGACGGTCCAGGAAATTGCTGACATCGCCCACATCCTGGTGTTCGACGATGATGCGGAACGGAAGATCGGCGAGGGTCGCCTGCGCCTGCTCCCAGAGTTCCCGGTTTTCAATTGCCAGCCCGATGGTCAGCGGATACATGTGGAGTCTCCCGGTCGCCTTGTCACTTGGCGATGCCTCCAGTGGACGGCGTCAAGCCGGGGTTCACGGACGGGGCAGCCGCGGGCGCGTTGGGTACGATCAGGAACTGCGGGTTGGCCGGCGGCGCCGCCTGGCCTTCTTTGCGTTGCTGGACCAGTTGCTCGATGGGTATGGAATCGACTGGCGCCTTCACGGGCACGGGTCCGGTCATGTCGATCCCCGGCTGATACATGCCGGCATCGGAATTCTTTGTCATGAAGGGTAGGGGCATGTTGAGCGAGGGAACGGGCTGGCCGGCGGGAATCGGCCGCACTACTTCGGGTGTGATGATCACCAGCAGTTCGGAATTGTTGCGCTTCACGGCGCGGCTGGTGAACAGCTTGCCGAGCAGCGGGATGCTGGCCAGACCGGGGATTTTGCTGATCGTCTCCGTCAGCCGGTTGTCCAACAGGCCGGCGATTACAAAGCTCTGTCCGCTGTCGAGTTCGACTTCGGTCTGGATGCGGCGCGTGCTCATGGCGGGGACCGTAGTGCCGGAGAAGATGACCGCGTTGCCGAAGTCGAGCGAACTGACTTCCGGGGAAACCTGGAGTTGGATGGTCCCGCGCGGCGTGATGCGGGGCAGGAAACGAATGCGGATACCGAACTCGCGGAAGGAGATGGTGACCGTGTTGCCCCCGAGGCCAGGCTGAACCATGGGGAAGGGGAACTCGCCGCCGGAGACGAAGCTGGCCTCCTTGCCGTTGATAGCCAGAAGATTGGGCTCGGCCAGGGTTTCGAGCAGGTTCTTGGCTTCGAGCGCCTTGATGGATGCCGCCAGGTTCAGGTCTTTGCGGAACAGCAAGACGCTCAACATGTCGGAGAGGCTGACGGTTCCGCTGGTGCTGACGCTCGGACCCGTGAACTGTCCGGTGCCGATCGCGGTGGACTGGTTGAACGCTCCCGAAGCGAAACTGACGCCCAGATCGGTGCTGGCGGTGCGGTCCACATTACAGAAGCGCACCTTCAACAGGATCTGCTGCTCCACCGGAGGAACCTCGACGCGCAGCAGGTTGACGAATTTGCCGAGCGAGGCGGTTATGGCCATGACGCGATCGGCGGCGACGATATCCTTTACGGTGCCGCGCACAAAGGCGGTCTCGTTTTCGAACGTGACGTTGATATCCTCGTTGGGGAAATCGCGCGCCAGTTGCTGGCGCACCACGTCGAGCCGTAAGGGGCTCGAACGCACGGTGAGATCGTAGAGCAGGCGGTTGCCGCCTTCCTGCCAGACGATCAGCGAAGTCTCGCCGGCGGCCTTCCCGTTGATCAGGACTTCCTTGGGGTTGACGGCGACGGCTTCGATCAGCTCGCCGTTGGCGACGGAGATGCGCTGGATCTTCATCGGGCTATCGATGATCAGGCTTTTGCCGACCGTGACCATGAGCTTGGTTGGCACGCTGGTAAGCGCCGCTTCCTGGGCCTTGGGGTTCTCATCGGCGCCGGCGCGGCTGGTGGGAGCGTCCCAAAGCCACACGGCCGCCAGTAGGACAGATGCAATGCGAAGTCGCGACACTTATTTGACCTCCGGAGTTCCGCCGAATTTCTGTTCCCGCTTGTTTTGCCCGGAGAGGATCTCCATGACGAAGGGGATCTCCTTGGGCGGGGCGGGGGGCGGAGCTACGCGCTGGGATACGGTACGCGGGCGCGATGATGGGTTGGGTAGAGGCTGCATTCTTCCACCGTTAAAGAGGTTCTGGAGGGCGGTCCCGGGAGTCTTGGCGATCTCGTGGTCCAACGGATTGCGCAGGACCAGTTGAATGCTGGTCTGGCTGGCCGCCAGGCTGAGTTGCTCCGCCTGCGTTGGGGTGACCAGCATGTTGACCACCTGCACCATGATGGGCTTGCCTTCCGCGTCCTTTTTGAAATCCTGGCCGGCGGAGAGCACTTCGATATTCTGCAGCAAGGTTTGGGTGAGAGTGCCCTGAGTGCCGTTGCCTCCGGGCGTGTTGCCGGAGATCAGGATGTCGACGTGCGTGCCGGGTACAACGAAGCCGGCGACGCCGACTACTTCATTGACGCGGACGGCCACGGCGCGCATTCCGGGTGGAATCATGGCGGCCATGCCACCGCCTGCGCCCTTGGGTGCAAGGCGCGATGCGATGACCGGCTCCTTGGCGAAGATGGCCGTGATGACGCCCCGGCCGACGATGTCTTTGACCTGGTTGGTGGCGCCCAGGGGGACGGCCCCCGGCCAATCGGCCACCTTGACGTCATCTTCTTTCAATACAGTGCCGACTTCGAGATCTTTGGCCGCCAGCGCAACTTGCGCCAGCGCGGGACCGGCGTTGGTGGTCGCCGGCCGGTTGATCAGCACGCGGTACAGCACCAGGCTGGCGCCCGCTGCCACGAGAAACGCGAAAGTCAAAACACCTACGAATCTTTTATTCATCTGGATCCCTGCTTCGCCCGACTACTGGTAGGACAGGCCTCCTGGCCTGTCTTGGGCACGCCCTCACGGTCGTGCTATAGCGACCCCGCCGCAACACGCCTCCGAATTTCGATGGCTATTTGCGCGTGGCGGCTGTCGCCAGTTTCCAACTGCTGTTACCGGGGCATGCCGGCGACAACCGAAAAGTGCCGGCATGCCCCGAGGCTGCTAGCTGGCCTGGGTGTTGGCTACCGCGAGCTGGCTGTTGGTCGCGTTCCAGATCCCTTTGACGCTGCCGCCGGCGCCAATGAAGAGGGCTGCCGAAGCCAACGCCACAAATGCCAAGAGCAGGGTATATTCGATAAGATCCTGGCCCTGATCGTCGTTCCATAGATTGCGCAAAAACGTCATTGTGTTCGCTCCTAAGTTTTGGGTTTGGTTGTTGTGATCGCGGGATCACTTGCCAGAGTTTTCGTGATCTCGCGATCACGGCCTTCTCCGCCACCAGCATGGGCGACGGAAACTTGAACCCCCACGGTCCGGGATGCGGACCGGAACACCAGCGCGATGCCGTCGTCATAAACCAGGCGCCAGCGGCTGGATTCCTTCAGCGCGCCGCTCAAAGGCGCGCTAGGGGGCATTAGAATCGTGTTGACACCGAACTCGCCGAGGGTTTTCTCCCAGCCGTACTTCACATTGAGGACGTCGATGCACTTGTTGTCGAAATCGTCGCCGTAGAAATCGCTGCGGCCGTCGATGAAGACCTTGTGGCCCGGGTAGAGGCTGTAGATGAGATAGTCGCCCCATTGGTCGTAGGTGAAGATGCGCCCGCCCGGGTCGGCGCGCAGGGTAGCGAGGGCGCCGGCGGGATAAGACGTGGGATCGAACTCCGCGCGGAACTTCTTGGGCGGGTGCGGCGCGTAGATCAGCGCGGCAACCAGGAGCACACCGAGAACGCTCACCAGGTGCAGGCGGGCGATTGTCTCGGTTTCTCCGGTCTCTTCAGCCACCCGGTTGAACTTCCCGGCCACGCCGCGAAGCCAGGCGGCCACGTTCAGATCCGGCAGGTGGACCAGCCACTGTTGAATGGCGGCGGCGACGGGCGGAGCGGCGGCGATCATGAAAATCGGGATGTTGCGCGCGGCGAGCAGCGCGCCGTGGGCCCACACGAAGACCAGCAGCGCCTCGGTGAAGCGGCCCTGGCGCAGGTTCCAAACCGCGGCGGCCACGGCCATCACCAGCATCGCCTCGAAGAAAATCGCCGTCGGATGGTGGAAGCTGGGCGAGAGGAATTCCATGATATGCTGCGAATTCCACGGGTCGCGCAGGTATTGCACCATGTGCACGTGCAGGTGGTAGGTGTACGGGTTGATCAGGCTGGCAGCCAGGCAGGCCAGGCCGCTCAGAAAATAGCTGCGCGCCTTGAGCCATGCCGGGAGGCGGCCGGCGGCGTTGGGCGAGAAGACGAGGCGCAGGATTTCACCGCCGCCAAAGGCCAGAATCATCAGGGCGCCGACGAAGAAACCGCCGTGCAGGTTGGTCCACAGAATGGTGACCACGGGAAGCGCGGCCAGAATCGGCACGCGCAGCAGGCGGGTGCGGCCTTCCCGCACCTGTTCCAGCGCGGCATAAAAAAGGACCAGGAACAGCAGCGTGAACAGATGCGGCCGGGCCAGAAAGTGAATCGACGAGGCCGCGGCGGCCAGCATCGTGACCGCGATGGCGACGAAGGGGTTGGACTTACGCCGCACCAGCAGAAACAGGGCGCCGAAGGTCACCGAAAGCATGAGGATGGCGAACATCACCAGCGCTTGCAATCCGCCGAGCGCATTGAGTTTGGCGAAGAGAACGTCACTCAGCCACTCCCACGCGAACCAGGGGGCGCCGGGTTTGGTAAAAGAGAAGATGTCGCGCAGGGGAACCCAGCCGTTGGCGATAATCCACTCGCCGGTCCGGATGTGCCAACCGGTGTCGCAATCGCTGAGCAGCGTCTTCACTCCCTCCATCCGTCCGAAGAGGAACACGATGGGCATGAGGAAGGCGAAGTCGGCCAGCGACGGCAACAGCTT
>Ga0209638_1001983_pt1 | contig 12748 bp, 10 predicted proteins | sample BarGraNGADG00211_FD_184490 | JGI IMG/M metagenome (GOLD analysis project Ga0209638, IMG submission 184490) | Arctic peat soil microbial communities from Barrow, Alaska - Barrow Graham LP Ref core NGADG0002-211 (SPAdes) (version 2) | ecosystem: Environmental > Terrestrial > Soil > Wetlands > Peat... | reverse complement strand
ACTCAACCTGATCGACCAGGCCAAGAGCGACGCGCAGGGCAACTTCACCATCAATCAGACCCCGCGGGGCCCCCACCTGATTCGCACCGCGTTCGACGGCGTCACCTACAATCACATGCTGCCTCCGGGACAGCCCACCACCGGGATCCCGATCGAGGTGTACAACTCTTCCAAGCAGCCGGGCGGCGCCAAGGTGGCCAAGCACATGATCCTGTTCGAGCCCTCCGCCGGACAAGTCGCGGTCAGCGAAACCTACCTCTTCAAGAACGAAGGCAAGACGGCGTGGAACGATCCCGACAGCGGAACCCTGAAATTCTTCCTGCCCTCTGGCGCCGGTAAGCCGCAGGTCAACGCCACCGCGCCCGGCGGCATGCCGCTAGGCGCGCCGGTAATCAAGACCGCCAAGCCGGACGTCCTGGCGGTGGATTTCGCCATTAAGCCCGGCGACACGCGGATCGATGTGGCATTCACCATGCCGTATATCGAAGGCGCGGACCTGGCCGGCAAGGTAGTCACCAAGGACGAGAACACGTACCTGATCGTGCCCAACGGCGTCACCCTGAAAGGCGATGGCCTCAACGATCTGGGCGCCGAGCCGCGCACCCAGGCGCACATCTTCGGCCTCACCGCCGCCGCCTATAAGGTGCAGTTGACGGGCGCCGTAGCCGCCGCACAGTCCGATGCGTCGGGCGCCGGCGACCAAGCCGACGATTCCGGCCCGCGCATCGAGCAGATCATGCCGCGGGTGAATACCAAGACGGTTTCCATCCTGATTGTGGCGTTGGGAATCCTCGCTCTGGGCTTCGCCCTGCTGTATCGCGCCAGTCCCCTGGACCCAAAGGGTACCCCGCCTGCCCCAACGCGCCGAGGCCCGCTGGCATGAACGCGGTCGGCGTGGAGAGCGTCTGGAAATTCTATGGCGACTACCCTGCCCTGCGCAACGTCTCACTTTCGGCCGCGCCGGGTGCGTGCCTGGCGCTGATCGGCCGCAACGGCGCGGGCAAAACCACGCTGCTGCGCACCATCGCGGGATTTTCGCGGCCCGGCAAAGGCAAGATCGCGATTTTCGGCAACTCTCCCCGCGACACCGCGACCCGCCGGCTGATGGGCTTCATCGGCCACGGCATCAGCGTTTACGACGAGCTCTCGGCGCTGGAGAACTTGATGCTGTTCGGCAAACTCTACGGTCTCGCCGATCCCAAGAAAACCGCGCTGGAATGGCTGGAGCGCACCGGCCTGGATCGCGTGAAAGACGGCCTGGTGCGCGAGTTCTCGCGCGGCATGCGGCAGCGCCTGGCGGTGGCCCGCGCCTTCCTGCACTCGCCCAAAGTGCTGCTGCTCGACGAACCCTTCACCGCGCTGGACGATCGCGCCATCGCCGTGCTGCAGCGCCTGCTGCACGAGGCGCTCTCCGAGGGCAAGACCATCGTCATGTCCACCCACCAGTTGCGGGAGGCCCTGGAACTGGCCACGCACGTCGCGCTGCTCAACCGCGGCCAGGTGGCGTTTCACGGGCCGCGTACGGCGGAAATGGTGGCCGATCCCGGCTGGGTGTACGCGCGCTACGGTGAGGGATGATGGCCTTCGTCCGGCAAGTCCTGGTGATCATGGCCAAGGATCTGCGCGCCGAGTTGCGTACCAAGGAAGCCATCAACGCTTCGCTCTCCTTCGCCCTGGTGGTGCTGCTGTTGTTCAGTTTCGCCTTCGACCCGAGCGAGGAGACCACGCGCGAAATCTCCGGCGGCCTGCTGTGGATTGTTTTCGCCTTCGCCGGCACGCTTCTGTTGAACCGCAGCTTCGCGCGCGAACTGAATAACGACTGCCTGGACGCTCTGATCTCGGCCCCCATCTCCGGCGCGGCGCTGTTCCTGGGCAAGGCGCTGGCCAACTATGTTCTGGTGCTGGCCGTGGAGCTGATCGCGCTGCCGCTGTTCGGAGTATTTTACAATGTGCGGTGGACTTCGCAGTTCTGGCAATTGATGATGGTCATCGCACTGGCCACCTGGGGCATGACGGTCACCGGCACCATGTTCAGCGCGCTCACGGTGAACATCCGGTTGCGCGAAGTGATGCTGCCGATCCTGAATTTTCCGATTTTGATTCCGGCGCTGCTGGGCGCCATGCAGTTGACCAGCGCGCTGGTGGCGGGGAAGCCGATCGCGGCGGACAATGACGCCTGGCTGAAGATGCTGATCGGCTTCGACGTGATGTACACCGCCGTCTCGGTGTTCCTGGTGGAGACGGTTTTGGTGGGAGGATAAACTATGCGCGATAAAATTCTGTACATCATCGGCGCGGTGGCCCTGATACTGCTGGCGCGCGACATGTACCTCATCACCGGCTTTCCGGCGGAGGCCAATCAGGGCGCGATCTTCAAGATCATCTTCTTCCACGTGCCGATGGCGATCACGGCCCTGACCTGCGCCATGGTGGCGTTCGTCGCCAGCATTCTGTTCCTGATCACCAAGAATTTTCAGTACGACGCGCTGGCGGTGGCGGTGACCGAAGTCGGCCTGGCGTTCCTGGCGGGCAACCTGATCACCGGCTCCATCTGGGGCCGCGTCGCCTGGGGCATATGGTGGGCCTGGGACGCCCGCCTCACTTCGGCCCTGGTCTGCTGGTTGCTGTACGCCGGCTACCTGATGCTGCGCAACGCCATCGAAGAGCCCACGCAGCGCGCCACGTTCGCCGCGGTGTTCTCGATTTTCGCGTTTATCGACGTGCCGATCGTGATCTTCTCCATCAAGTGGTGGCGCACGCAGCATCCGCAGCCGGTATTCTGGGGCGGCGGCAGCTTCCCGCCGGATTGGTCGGCGGTCTTCGGCTGGCAGATGCTGGCCATCCTGCTGGTGGGCGTGGTCTTCACCGCGGTGCGCCTGCGGCAGGAACAATTCCAGCGCGAAATCGATTCGCTGCGCCGCATGGCGCATGCTCTCTGACGGAGGTCCTATGTACGCACTGATGCTATTGCAGGCTTCGGCCGACGACGCGGTGTTGCGCGAGATGGAACGCCTACAACGCAATTTCACCTTCCTCAACAGCGGCCTGTGGGTGGCGTGGCTGATTCTGGTGGTCTACGTCCTCATGATGGTGAGCCGGGAGCGCAAGCTGAAGCGCGAGATCGCCGGACTGAAGGCGATGCTGGAAGACAAGCCGCGGAGCTAGCTGCTTTCGGGCCGGAACTCACCGGTTGTCCCAAAAAGTCATAAAGGGCCACGGATGCCCTACTACGGAATTCCAATTCTGCCGATATAGTTCCTGGTGACGCTTTTATGACTGTCTCAACCGCCCGCCCCCAAGCCCCCTGGGCACTTCGCCTCTTGCCGCCGTTTCCGGCCATCGCTCATCGCATCCTGGCACTCGCCAACACAGAGGATGTCGGCACTCATGAGTTGGGAGCGCTCATCAAGCTCGACCCGTCCTTTTCCGCCGAAATCCTCCGCTTCGCCAACTCCGCGCTATTCTCCGTCCGCCGCCAGGTCACCAGCCTCACCCAGGCCGTCGCCATGCTCGGCACGGACCGCGTCAAATCCATGGCCACTTTCGTCGCCCTCAACAACTTGGTGTGTAGCTCCGTCCGCGCGCCTGCCCTCCGCAAAGTCTGGGTGCATAGCGTGGTCACGGCAATCATTGCCGAGGAGGCCGCCCACCTCGCCCGCCTCGACGGCGAAGTCGCCTATACCACCGGCCTGCTGCACAATCTGGGCATCTTGGGCCTGATGTGCGCCTATCCCGACGAGTACTCCCGAATGCTTGAGGTATCTAACGATTTCGGCTTCGACTTGCTCCAGACCGAGCGCGATCTCTTCGAAATCGATCACTGCGCCGCGGGCGCCTATCTCGCCCTGGACTGGCACTTCCCCAACCAGCTCGCTGCCGCCATCGCTACCCACCACGGCGATCCCGTTGCCAATCAGCGGGGCCTCGACAACCTCATCAAGGTGAGTTGGCGCCTTACCGATACGCTCGGCTACGCCGCCTTCTCCCCGGCCAAAGATTGGGCTTTCGAAGAACTGCTCCCGTACCTCCCGCACGCCCCCCATTCCTGGCTGTGCCAATCCGCCGAGTCCGCCAAATCCGAGCTCGACGCCCGGCTCGCCGCCTCCCCTCTCTGACCCATCCGCACCCCCGAGCCGGGAGACCTCCCTCCCCCGGTCTCCACCCGACGCGGAGCCGACGCGGAGCCGACGTGGCGCAGACTCTCCGTCTGCCGCGTCCCGACTCCTGGGGACGCGCTTTGGAGCACGCCCGGCAGGCGTCGAAGCCCCCCCCGAATCCCCAAAATGTGTTCTCCGCGGAAGCCCATCCGCAGCTCGTTGGCCCTTCGTCGCAGCGCCGTAGCGTAGCCTTTCAGGCTGCCATGACCCCATTCGTGGGGGCATGCTTCCCGCGTTTCCCATCCCATTCCACCACGGACCCGCCCGTGGCAGAGGACTCCGCGTCAAATCGACCCTTTCCCTCCTCGATCCTCTGGAGCGGCAAGCGTGCGTTCCTTCCGCTTCAAGTTCTATTGGTCGGGCGGTTCAACGTGGCCGCGACAGCTTCGAGGAGACGCTCGGTCGTGTACGGCTTTTGTAAAAAGCCTTGCGGCTTGAGGCCGGAAAACCTCCGCACCGCCTCGCTCTCATCGAATCCGGTGGACAGGATGACGGGAACGTCCGGGTTAATCCGCTTAATCTGCGGAAGCGCTTCTTCCCCTCCCATGACCGGCATCGTCAGATCCAGAATCACCGTGGAAACGATGCGGTTATGTCGTCGAAACAATTCCACGCCCGATTTGCCATCTTCCGCCAACAAAACTCGCATTCCCGCCCGCGAGAGCACGTTGGTGGCTAGCTCGCGGATGGCTTCCTCGTCATCGATTACGAGCGCGACCGACCCGGCCGGGACGGAAGCAACGTCCGGTCTCTTGGGGAGGACGGCAGCCGCATTCCGGCGGCTGACAGGAAACTGTATGAGAAAAGTTGTGCCATGCCCCGGGGTGCTATAGACGCGAATCGCTCCACCGTGACCTTTGACAATTCCCTGGACGGCGGCAAGGCCTAACCCGCGGCCGGTAAATTTAGTGGTGAAGAATGGATCGAAGATGCGCGCTTTGGTGGCCTCATCCATCCCCGAACCGGTATCGCGGACCTCAAGTTGCACGTAAGCCCCGGCCGCGGATTGTCCCGGGCCGAAGAATTCCGGCGCTTCGCCCGCGTTGATTTCGAGCAGAGAAGTCCGGATTTCAACCTTTCCGGCCGTGTTTTCACCGATTGCTTCCGCGCCATTGATCACGAGGTTCATGACCACCTGCTGGACCTGGGCGGGATCGGCGTCGATCGCCGGGAGGTTCGGTGCCAGATCCAGCTTCAGCTCAACGGTTTTAGGGATCGAGGTCCGGACGAGCACCGAAATCTCTCTAACCAGATCTCCCAAATCCACCGTCTCGATGACGTAACGCCCCTTGCCCGCATACGCCAGCATTTGGCGGGTGAGGGATGCGGCACGTTCGCTGGCCTGCACGATCTCCCGCAGGCGCATCCGCAGCGGCTGATCCACGGAGGTTTCCGAATACGCCAGACTTGCGTTCCCCATTATGCCCGTCAACAGGTTATTGAAGTCATGCGCAATACCTCCGGCCAGCAATCCCAAGCTTTCCAACTTCTGGGTCTCCTGCAACTCGCGTGCGAACTTCTTGCGTACGCTGACATCCCGTATGTTGAACTGGATCGCTGCTCGATCGCCTTCCATGTAAACGTTGGCGATCACTTCCGTCTGGAGGTCGCGGCCGTCCTTCGTCCGCAGTGCCAAATCCTCGAGCCGCAGCATGCCTTGATCTCGAATTTGCTCGATCGCCGTCCGCAGTGTGGGCAGGAGCGACGTTGGCTCGATCACCCAGAGCCTGCGACCCACGAGTTCGCTCCTGGCGTAACCGAGAAGCCGTTCCGTAAAGGGATTCAAGTCCAATATCTCGCCAGTGGCCGCATCCACCAGGACGATACCATCCCGGGCGGACTCAAACAGCCGGCGATATCGGGCTTCCGCCGCGCGTTTGCGTTCGGTAATGTCCTCAAAGGCCATGAGGACGAGTTGCTTCTGGTCGGGCGTCCGCAAACGCCGGGCGTTCAACAGAAGAACCCGAGGTTGGCCATGGTCCTGCTGGTATTCGATCTCGACATCGTTCAACTCGCTGAAGCGGCTGTTGAGTTGATCCAAAACCGTGCGCACCTCGGGCAAATCAAACCGCCCGCCGCCGGCTTCATAGATGGTTTGGTGTAAGGTCGCGCCCTGACTCAGGCCGAAAGCCTCATAGAAAGCGCGGTTGGCGTTCTGAATCGAGAGGTTCTCGTCGAGAACGACCAGCGGTGCGCGGACCGTATCCACAATTGCCTCGGCGTAGTCGCGGGCATATTTGACTTCTTCGAGGCTGCGCTTCAGATCGCTCACATCCAGCAATTGCAGGACACCGCCATCGATACGGTTGTCGGCGGTCCGATACGGACGGACACGCATGAGGTAGTGGCGCCCCTCCCGATCCTGGACCTCCCGCTCATATGGCTGCAAGGTATCGACAACCTGCTGAAGGATTTCTTCCAGATTGGCAACGTTGATGTGTGGCTTCAAATCCGCAATGGGACGGCCGACATCGGTCGAAATGAGGCGCAAGACCTTCTCGGCCATGGGGGTGAACCGCCGGATGCGCAGGTCGCTTCCGGTCATCACAATCGGCATATTCATGGAACTGAGCAGATTGATCAAGTCATCATTGGTGCGAGCGAGATCCGCATTGCGACTCTGCATTTCCGCATTGACCGTGTTCAGCTCCTGGTTGGAAGATTGCAGTTCTTCCTTGGCAGTCTGCAATTCCTCGTTGGAGCTTTGCAACTCCTCGTTGGCCGATTGCACTTCTTCGTTGGTCGAACGCAGCTCTTCAATAACGGATTGCAGATATTCGCGTGTAGCCCTCAGTTCCTGCTTGAGCTGGGTGTTTTCCATGTCCGGCGGCAGCGCAGCCGCGCTCTCGGTCCCGGCCGTAACCGCCAACGTACCTCCATGGCGGCCGGCTTCTTCGCGAGCCTCTCCGAACAGGACCAGGAAGTGGGGCGCGCTCCCGCCCGACCGGAACGGCACGATGGTGATGACAGCCGGGGTGGCTCCAGCACCGCTGGAGTTTTCGGCAACCACGGCGATGTTCGTCCGCCGAGCCTGCTCCAGCGCGACGCTGAGGGTGGCGCGCAGTTCTTCACGGACCACGTTCATCAGATCGGCATCCGGTTGGACTCCCGGCTCGACGAGGTATTGCGCAATGTCTCCACGATACTCAATGACCTTCAGCGTTTCGTTCACCACCACGCCTGCGGGGCCGTACCGAGGGGCTTGGTCGCCTTGCCTAGGCGCATCGGCCTGGCTGGGCGCCGCCGGGGGAATGGAATGGCGGGGCGCATATCCGCCATAGGTTTCAAACAAATCAAAAACGCTGTGCGCGATGTTGGCCTTCCGGCAATAGATTTTGTACGGCTCGTCGAGTGTCAGGAAGTACTCCGAAAGAGGCCCCAACGTCTCCGAGTGCCCAAGAATAAGGCAACCGCCCGCCTGAAGCGCATAGCCGAATGTGGCGATAATGCGCCGTTGCAGAGAAGGCGCGAAATAGATCAGAAGATTCCGGCAACTGATCAGATTCATCCGGGATAGAGGCGGATCTTTGGCGACATTGTGCCGTGAAAAGACGCACATTTCGCGAATCGTGCGGCTGATCTGGTAGCCCGACTCGGTGCGGACAAAAAAGCGCCGCAGACGTTCCGGCGAAACATTCGCCACGCAGCTCTCGTCGTAGATGGCCGCGCGTGCTTTTTCGATCGCGCGGTCACTCAGGTCGGTTCCGAACATCTGAATCGTGCATTCCAGGTCCGCGGATTCAAGGAACTCCACCAGGGCGATGGCGATGGAGTAGACTTCCTCGCCCGAGGAACAGCCGGGAATCCAGGCACGGATCGCGTGCGGATGTTTGCTATCTCGAATGAGGGACGGGAATGCGACCCGTTTTGCCGTCTCGAAGACGTCGGGATCGCGGAAAAACTCCGTGACGTTGATCAGCAGGTCCTCAAAAAGCGCCTGGACCTCCTCGGACTCTTTTTTCAGAAGCTCCCAGTATTGTTCGAGACTCTCCGACCTCCGTACCACCATGCGGCGGTTCAGCCGCCGCAAAATGGCTGGCTGTTTGTATTGCGCGAAATCGACGCCGGTATGATTGCGCAGCAGCAGGAGCAGCCGGTGCAGCGTCGTACCCTCGCCCGCGGGCTCGCCTTCCGCTTTCCTTAAGTGCTGCGCCCGAGTGGCGATCACGGCCAATTCCTCGGCAATTCGGCGCGGGGAAAGAACGAAATCCACCACGCCGGCGGAAATGGCGCTCCTCGGCATACTATCGAACTTGGCGGTATCGTTCTGAGCAAAAGTTATTCCACCCTCCGCCTTGATGGTTTTCAGTCCGAATGTACCGTCCGTTGCCGTGCCCGAAAGCACAACGCCGATTGAATTGAAGCCGAATTCTTCGGCCAGCGAGTTAAACAAAGCATCGATAGGCCTGAGTTTTTCCGGTGGCGCCGGCCGCGCATCGAGGGTCAGTGTGCGGTTGCGGATCGGCATCAAAGTGTTTGGAGGGATGACATACACGTGGTCCGGTGCGAGCCGGGTATCCCGCTCAACCAGGAGCACAGGCATCCGCGTTTTGACGGACAACAGTTCCGGCAGAGCGCTTTCGTGATGGGCATCGAGATGCTCTACAAAAACGAAAGCCATTCCTGTGGCCGGTGGCAGATGGGTTAGCAGTTCCGTGAACGCCTCCAGGCCGCCGGCCGAAGCGCCGACGCCTACGGCGATTAAATGCTGGCCGCGCTCCGCGGACTCGGGTGGATTGGTCGGCTCGGATTCGGGCTCAGTTGGGACATTCATGATGTGGCCTCCGGCGGTGACTGGGCGCTTTCGTTCGAAAGGCACGGTTCCACACTCGCCAACTCGGTCGTTCACCGGGGTTTCGCAGGTAGATCATAACAGATGGACAACAGCCATCATGGCATCGGACACCTGAAGCGCGTGAGAAAGTACGTTTTTGCACCCTGACGATGCGGTCTTCCTTGAAGCGAATCGGCGTAGGCGGGGCGCCACGGAGAGCTGTCATCCAACCGAGGCCTCGGCGTCGTCTTCGCCCTGCCGAATCCAGCGCCGCACACTCTCCGGGCTCCAGGTGAGGGCGTCCCGAATCGACCCAAGCGGGGTGCGGGGACTGATCCGCACGACGTCGAGACCTGCAAGGTTGGCTGGTTTCTGGCCCAAGAGGCGAACCCCGCGGAGTACCGCGCGCAGCGGACGCGAGGGCATCAGGGGCAGTGCATTCACCGCGATCACGCGGGTGGCGCCCATTTCGGCCGCGGCCCAGATTGGCAGGATGTCGAGCAGACCTCCATCCACGTAGAACCTGCCGTCGATCCGGACGGGCGGGTACCCGAACGGCACCGCGCAGGAGGCCATCAGATGCTCCGCGGTAATCCGCTCATGGGGTACGCGCACGAGGCGTAGCCGTGGAACCTCCACCACCGTGGCGGAATAGGGTACGAGGGGCTTGAACCGCGCGTACCAGTCCCACACCTGCCTGGCCAGCCCGGTGGGATCGATACAGCCCTTCCAGGGAACGAAGGGGAAGCGCAGACGCATCGTCCCGGCGGTGGCAGGATCCCGCCACATGGCCAGCAGATCGGCCGGGGAACATCCGCCGGCGATGGCCCATCCGTTGAGCGCACCGACGGAAGTGCCCACCACCAGATCGGGCTGAAAACGTCGCGACAGCACGTTCCAGGCGCCCGCCTGATAGGCGCCGAACATTCCGCCCGCCGATAGGACCAGCGCACAGGGCATGGCGGGTCACCACTTGTCGATGTAAATGGGATTCGCCGGAGGCTTGCCTTCACACCAGTAGTGGTCGAAGGCGGTGATGCCGGCCAGGGTGGTGAGCGCGTCCTCGTCGATCCACTGGCGCCCGGTGCAGGTGCGGGGCTCCTGGGCGAATATGGCAAGCGAGGCATCGCAGACGATCTCCGGGGTACGCCACTGGGATCGATCGGCCATCTTCCAGGCGATGGACGCCTGGGTCTCAATGATGGTGCGCGGCCAGAGCGTGTTGCCGGCGATGTTGTCCCGCTCGTGCTCCGCGGCCACGCCAAGGGCAACGCGAGCCATGCCAAGTTTGGAGATCATGTAGGCGACTTTGCCGGGCGAGGGCCGGCCGGTAAGCTGCGGGCACATGTTGAGGACATGCCCCCACTGCTGGTTCACCATGTGCGGCAGAGCGTAATAGCAGGCGATATAGGCGGCGCGGGCGTTGACCCCCAGCATCAGGTCGAAACGCTTGGGAGGCGTCTCGAGGATGGGCTGCGTCCAGATGGCGCCGGCGTTGTTGACCAGAATGTCGAGGCGGCCGAGTTCGGCGGCCGTGCGCTCGATCAGGTTGCGAATGGCGTCCTCGTCGCGGACATCGGTGGGGATGGCGAGAGCGCGCCGCCCCATGGCGCGGATGGCATCGGCGGTTTCATGGATGCTGCCGGGGAGGCGTTCGGTGGACCGCTCGCTCTTGGCGGCCACCGCGACATCCGCGCCTTCCCGCGCGAGGCGGATGGCCAGAGCCCGGCCGATGCCGCGGCTGGCTCCGGTGACCACCGCCACGCGGCCGCGCAGGTCGGGATGAAGAACGGATTTGGATTCGGTCATAGGATACTCAAATATGGCGCTCAAGAATCGCTCCCTGACGGTCGCGGCTCGGACCGGAGCCGCGACCGTCAGGGAGCGTCCGTTTACACTAATACGGGTTCCGGCTGCTCTACCTCCGCGCCGGCCGCGGCGCCGGCCGCCAGCGGTGCGGCGATGCTCTCCGGCGGTGGGACGGGCGCCGGTTCCACCGGCTCGGCGGGCTTAGCGGGCCTGGTCCGTTTTGCCGGCCGCGGTCTGGCGGCGCGAGGCGTGGTGGCGCGCGGCGTGGCGCGCTTGACTCCGGCAGCCTTACAAAGCTCATCGAAACAGATCCGGATGTAATCGCGCAGGCGCGCCACATCGGGCGCCACGTGGGCGTCGGCGGTCAGACCGAAGAAGAGCTTGCCGTCGTAGCTCTGCACCGCAACCCCCAGCCCCAGTTCATAGCCGGTGGGCACATGCGGATAGGATGCCACCAGACGCCGCCCAACCGTGTAAAGCGCCGAGGGCGAACCGGGCACGTTGGTGCAGATGATGTTGAGCAGCGGAAGCGGCAGGGGAACCAGCGGTACGCCGCGCCAGAACAGTTCCTGCAGGGGCGCCGGAGCGGTGCCCAGGCAACTGGCCGCGATGGCGATCAGTTCGGCGGCGCGCACGCTCTTCATGATTTCCATCCGGGTGGCTACGGCGCGCAGCATTTCCACCGGGTCGCGCACATCCAGCGGCAGCACCACCGGGAGAAAGGTGATGCGGTTCCCGAGGGATTCGCCCTGCTCGCCGTTACGCAGGTTGACCGGACAGACGACCCGCAGGAACCGGCCATTGACCTTCTCCCCATGCAGCCGTATGTAACGCGCGATGGCCCGCACCACGACGCTCAGGATGCAATCGTTGACCTTGCCGCCCAAGGCGGCGCGAATCGCCTGCACCTCGCTGAAATCGACTTCCGCCCAGCAGAACTTGCGGTCTCCGGAGCAGGGCTTGTTGAAGGGAAAGCGCTCGGGCGGCTTCAGCAATTCCGGCAGCAGGGTGGCGAGTTCCTGAAGGGCGTCCTTCCCGCAGTCGCTGAGCAGCCCTTCGGCCAGGCTGAGCAGACCGGCCTCGGCGGCGACGGCGTTTTCCAGGGCGCCTTGAATGGCGCTGCCGATTTGCTCGGCGAGCGTATGCTCGGCGCGCGGGGGAACCGCCCGGCGAGTTCGCCGCTTGTGGACGGTGTGGGAACCTTCGGGCGTGGGATCGAGCATGATCCGCAACAGCGCCGCCCCGGCAACGCCGTCGGCCAGCGCGTGATGTATGCGTGCGATCAAGGCGCCGCGCCCGTCCTTCAAGCCTTCCACGATGTGGATTTCCCAGAGCGGTTTGCCGCGGTCCAGCACCTGGCTGAGCAGGCGCCCGGCCAGCGCCTCAAGCTCGGCTTCCCCGCCGGGCGCGTCCAGGCGCACCCGGAAGATGTGGCGCTTGATGTCGAAGCCGGGAGCGTCCTCCCAGGTGGGATAACCGAGGTTGAACGGGGGTGGCACCGCGACCTGCCGGTAGCGCGGAATGAGGTCCAGTTTGGAATCGATATTGGCAACGAATTCGCGGAAAGGTATGGGCCCATCGAACATGGCGACGGCAGCGATGTTCAGGGGTATCTCTTTACGTTCCAGGTAAAGGAAGGCCGCGTCGACTCCCGACAGACGGCGACTGAGGACCGGCGGTTTGTTATCCATTGGGTGGTCGGTTCCAGGCTAGCGCGCGGTGGCGATTACAGGCAACTGGCGCGGCTGGCCACCGTACACCGCTCATCCTCCCACTCTTCGATGTCGGTGAGATCCGGGTAACTCCCTAAGTGCCAAAGTTCGAATGCCAGCAGATCGAATTCCTGTTCCTCGATCCTGGCCGGCGGGTCGTCGCTCCAATGGGCGGTTTCCGCGAGTTCTTCGGCGAGCGGGATTTCCAAGGCCGCCATTTCATACCTCCAGTATTGCGAAATTCAGACCTCTATTTCCGATTGTAGGTTATGCCGGATTTCTTTGGCTGTCAACCT
>Ga0209638_1001982_pt1 | contig 12760 bp, 11 predicted proteins | sample BarGraNGADG00211_FD_184490 | JGI IMG/M metagenome (GOLD analysis project Ga0209638, IMG submission 184490) | Arctic peat soil microbial communities from Barrow, Alaska - Barrow Graham LP Ref core NGADG0002-211 (SPAdes) (version 2) | ecosystem: Environmental > Terrestrial > Soil > Wetlands > Peat... | reverse complement strand
GCGATGTTGCGGATCTCCGATCCTTGGTACTCTCGCATTCCCGTACCTCATAATGTGCTAAGAAAGGATGCCGATGCGTGGGGCAGCGCCGAGCCATACACGCAGCGCGTCGTCGCCCCGGATGGCCGGAGCGGCGGATGGCGAGTAGAGGACTGCGGCATTATCCGGTCCCAGCTGGGTTGCGATCGCTTAGGAATGTCGCGGGATTCAGATGGTGTCAAGCAGGCTTATGGATGAGCCGGTCACTTCTCAGGCCTCACTGCTCAGGCCTTGCCCCTCCTTGCTGCCGCCTTCGACCTCCTCCCCGCAAAGAAAAGGGCGGTGAGCGCGGAGGTAGGAGGCAGAAGCACGCAGCGTTGAGCAGTGAGACGTGGGGTCAAAAAAGAAGGAGCGGCCCGCGCGCTACATCCGCGCGGGCCACTCCTTTGTCCAACCACTTCTCTGACGGATCAAGAGTTCGTCTCAGTCCCCCTCGTAATCGAAAGCCAGTCCGTCCGCTTCCCGAAGCCGGTCCAGCAGTGACTCGATCGGCGCGAAGACCGGGGCGGCGAGACCCACCATGGGGCTCAGCGACACGGTGATGGCGCGTCGTGCGCCTTCTGGCCAGTCGGGCATCGAGAGGCCGGCGACGAGCCGCCGGATGAGCTGTCCGCACTCGCCAAGCAGCTGACTGGCGGTGCTGTTGAGAATTTCCAGCGGGATCTCGAGATCATGCGTGACGAGCTGCCCCGTCCCCACATCGCGCCATGCGGCATCGCCGATTGCGCCCCGCTCCGCCCAAACGCCGAGATGGCGAATGGCGTCCAGATTGTCGTGCCCCTGACCCGTGCGGTGCGACTCCACCGCCGCCGCGAGTGCGAGCGCCAGCGATTCCGCGCTCGGAACGCCATAGAGCGTCACGATGTCCCGCGCCGGTCGCTCGGATGTGAGCGGCGAAGGAACAGAATTCACATGCGCGAGCACCGGCGAATGATCGGGGCTTTCCTCGAGCATCACGAGGACATCCATACCCCCCTCCTGAAGTGTGTCCTGCTGTACCATCCTGCACTCCACGACGAACGGATTCGGCCTGAAGTTTCGGCGGCTCAGACGATTTCCTGAGTGCCGACAGAGCGAACACGATCATCTCGCCAAAGTTCCTCGCCGCATGTCACATGCGGGCGACGCATGCGTTCCATTGTGGACATGAGCGAGGTACCCGACGAAGAGCTACCCCGAACGCCGCCAATGCGCTGTGAAGAGTGCGATGTGACGATGTGAGCTCCACGATGACGACCCCCGCCACCGCGCTCACTACAAGAACCACCGCACCCCCCACCAGCGTCACATCGGATTTGAATCCCCACACATCGTCGGCGCGCATGCCGAGGACTGTATGTGCCGCGGCGTTGAGCGGGCGCCACGGCGTGCTGTATCGCCGCCCGAATCCGAGGAGCATGCCCAGCACCGTCGCGCTGGTGAGAGCGGTCGCCGGAATCGCCAGCCGACGGATCGGCGCAGCGTCTTCTGTCATTCTGCGCGTGATTGGTGTTCAACGCAAACGCGCCCGCCGAAGGGCGGGCGCGTTCAACCGTACGATTTCGAGCGCCGGAATCAGGGACCGCCGATTCCAGTGGACTTTAGATCCTAGGGGCAATCATGGTCACATGACTGAAAACCCGAGCTCGTGTAGCCGCTGTGGTGCTTGATGCGACGTGTGACCAGCCCGTGATGGGTATCGACGTACGTGCGCTCCGTCGCATCCTGAACCGACTCGTCGATCCTCGGGCCGCCGATGCTCATGGCATAGTCAATATTGAAACTCGCCAGATCCTTCGCCCCGATGGCACCCGGCGTGAAGATAAAGATGTATGCCCAGTTGCTCGGGTTGTCCGAGGACACGTAGCGAATATCGGGGCTGAAGTCCACCCACGTGCGACCATTCTGGAGCCGGACCACAGCGTGCATCTTGATCGACGTCTTGAGCGCCTTGCATGGAGAGTCCCAAGTGCCCACACCATAGCTGCTCGTGGCGGGATCGCAGATGCCGTTCCGCGGAATGACGAGCGCGTGGTTACCGATGTGAAAGATTCCGCCCTCGGGTCCGACGGTGAAGTCGACCGAGGTGTTGCTCTCGTGGTCGCCATTCAAGCTCAACTGCGGCATCCCCTGGGGGGCGAGCATCATGGTCGCTGGTGCAACGGGCGCCAGATCGGGTGCGGAGACCGAGTGGTCCATACAACCCGAGAGAAGCGCCATCGTCACCAGCGTGCTCACGGTCTTCCAATTAGTCCGGTTAGTCCGGCGCATTTTATGTAACCGCTCCGCGCGGCAATATGCGGGAAGCGCTCTCTGATCCAGAGAGGCTTCTCAAATACACCTCGAATTTGATGCTCAGCGAGTTCGTCCCCGCCTTCGCAACTCCAGCGCCATCATGCCCTTCAACATTCAAGACGAGCGCAAGCATATTGCGTAACGACACCTCGGTCAATAGTGGCTCAACTGTCAAATTTTAATGCACTCAGTCGCTGCTGCATCCTCGGGTTACCCAGGAGTTCCGGTCGGCGAGCATACTCTCGAACCGCAGCCTCCACTTCCACAGCCAAATGAGTGTGGAAGGTCTGTCCAAACTCAGCCGTAAGCCAAGCCGCACCGTAGACATCGCTCGGACCCGCCGCCGAAAGTGCCCGCTCGAAGACCTCCGCCGCCTCTGACACTCTATCGTCGGTCAGAAGCAAGTGGATCTTGAGCGCCTCCATGAGTTCGCGTCCCTGGAACCATTCCAGCAGACGCTCCATCATCGGGCTCGCTCGCTCCAATGCCTCCCGAGCCGCGCTGACGTCGCCAAGCAGGAATCTGCACAAGCCCAGGCCCGCCAGCGCGCCGGTCTGGACCTCTACCTGCCCGATTCGCTCGGCAAGCTCGGTGACGAGAGCATAGGTGTCCGCCGCCTCACGCAATCGCAGCCGCTCACGCTCCAGATGCGCAAGGTTGTACGTCGCGTACAGTTGCTCTTCGCTGTTCTGTACCATCGACGTGAGCCGGAGCGCTTCTGCCAACGCCCGCGCTGCTCCGTCGTGATCGCCCATGCGGCCAGCGAGCACACCGAGGTTCAGCTCGGCGCGGCCCCACCATTCCAAAAGACGGGCAGTCCGGGCCTGGTCTGCCGCAAGCGTGAGCATTCGCCTCGCCTCGTTCCAGTTGTTCGAGATCAGCTCGAGCACGCCGATGTTGTTCAGGGCGCGCACCCGACGGACGACGTCGCCGGTTGCCGTGGCGATCTCGAGCGACTGATTGAACAGTTCTCGCGCGCGCTGCGCATTCTCCAGTTGGATCGTAACGGCGAGCCGGTTGCACGAATCCGCGATGAGCAGCGCGTCCGTTCCGCGCTCGGCGATCTCCACGCACTCGGCGGCAACGCGCTGGGCTGCGCGGAGATCGCCGAGGCGCCAGTGTGTTTGCGCGACGAGAAGCAGGATGGCGGCTCGCTCCGCGTCGGCCTTCACCTCTCTTGCTTCGGTCTCCAGGGCGAAGAGGTTCTCAAGCGTATCGCTCGCGGCCTGTCCGCGCTGCATGCGCGCACGCACTCGCATGCGCTTGAGTCGCAACGCCTGCACCGAGTCATGCTGCGCCTCGTACCAGCCGAGCACCTGCTCGCAGAGAGACTCGACGTCTTCGTACCGTCCGTCTGCTTCCGCAAGCGTCGCCATCCGCAGGCGAACCTCGGCCAGCGCGCCTTCCGTGGGCGCGTTGCGCTCCGCCGCCTCGAGCAGTTCGGCCACCGCGCCCGTCTCGTGGGCGACAGTCGCTTCGTCCGCGCCGAGCATCGCATAGCGGTGCGCCTCGACACGGTTGTTCGCGATTTCGAAGTGGCCGGCGATCTCGGCAGGGGATTGCCGCTCGTGCGCCGCCAGCGCCCGCGCGATTCGGCCGTGCAGCTCGATGCTCCGCGCGGGCGTGAGCTGGGCGCGCGCGACGCGCGCCACCTCGTCGTGCGACACGACGTACGTCGCTCTGCCGCGGTCGTACGCGGGCACCAGTAGGCCGCGTTCGAGCAGGTGCTCCAGGCCCTGCCGCGCATCGGGCGTCGCGAGCGAGCTGTCCAGCAGGAGCACCTCCTCCGACTCTCGCCCGATGACGGCGGCCGCCTCCAGCACCGCGCGCGCGGGCTCGGGGAGACGAGCGAGGCGCCGCGCGAGAAGATCGTCGAGCGTCACCTGTGTGGGCAGCTCGCTCACCGGGCTCCATTGCCACGCACCCTCGTGGGGCACGACGTGCCCGGCCTCTTCGAGGTCGCGCATGAGATGCACGAGCACGAGCGGATTTCCTGCGGAATGCCGATGGACGTAGGCGAGCAGATCGCGAGCAAGCTCGCCCGTGCGCATCGCGGCCTCGAGCCAGCGCTTCACGTCATCGCGCGTGAGATGCGTGAGCAGGATCTCGGAGTGGCGGGGCCGCGTCGCCAATCGGCCCCATCGCTCGAGCGCGTCGTCTTCCGTCCCGCTTTGGAACGTGAGCGCGAGAAGAATGCGCTCACTCTCGAGCTGCGGGATGAGATACTCGAGCGCGTCCCACGACGCGGCGTCGGCCCACTGCAGATTCTCGAGCAGGAGCACCAGCGGGCGCTGCTGCGCGGCGCGGCGGAGGAAATCGGCGAGCTCCTCGAGGAGCAGCGTCTTGCTTCTGCCGCGCGCGTCGCCCGTTGCGCGCTCGAGCGTGGGATCGAGCGACGGAAGCTCGCGCCAGAGCCGAGTGCTCTTCACCGGCAACCGTCGCACCGCGCGAAGCACCTCGCTCCACACCGCATACGGCGCGGCGAAGCGATGCTCGCGACAGCTTCCCGAAACGAGCGAGCCGCCGCGCAACCTCACTTCGGGCGCGAGCGTCCGCACCAGCGCGCTGGTCCCGACGCCGCGCTCTCCCACGATGGCGACGACGCGGCCTTCGCCGCGTACCATGTCGTCTAGATAGTCGGTGAGCTGCGCGAGCGGCTCGGCGCGACCGACGAAGCGAGTGAGATCGAGGACGTCGGAGCGCGGGGTGAATGCACGCGCCGATCCATCGCTCCCTGCGGCCGATCGCGCCTGGCGCGCCGCGGCGAGCAGCGCCGGGAATGACGTGCCGTGCTCCGGTGCCGTGGCGATTCCCATCGAGAGAGTAAACCCCACTCCTCCCACCGTGAACGCGTGGGCGCGAACGGCAGCGAGCAGCCGCTCGGCGACCGCCGTCGTTGGGAGCGCTGATCCATCGAGCATGAGGATCAGCTCGTCATCGGTGGTCGCGACGGCGTCCACGCCGCGGAGGTTGCGGCGAACGAATAACGTGAGCTCGCGCAGCAGAGCGGCAGCTCGGGTCTCACCGATCTCGCTACGCACCGCGTCGACACCCTCGGCAAGCGCGGAGCAGACGACAACGCGTCCCGACGTGGCAGCGTTGCCCGCGAGAGCCGCTAGCTCCTCGAGCGAGAGTTGACGAGCAAAATCGTCGGTGGGAATAGGCGGGCTGATCAACGTCCGGGAAGGGTTGGCGGCGGCGCCACGCGTCGAACGGCAACGCGGCGCATCGTCGCGCCCCATACCGTAGGCCTTCGCCTACCTACTCCGCAAGCCGTCCCGCAAAGTTGTAGACCAGGCTGAGCGAGCGCGGCGACATTAACCGTTCGCCCCCGCAGGCGTCTTCCAAAGGTGGACACCTTGATGCCAGCTCGAACCACTTTCGCTTTCCTGCTGCTGATCGCGGCGTGCTCGACCAGCGCGCCGCGCACGGCGTCGTCCGCAGGCGCGCCCACGCCGGTGATCGTCGTGTCACCCACGGAGCCGCGCGAGCAGACCGCCGATCAACAGATTCAGCAGGTACTGAACCGGCTTGGCTTCGGCCCGCGTCCCGGCGACGTGGCGAAGGTTCGCGCGATGGGAGTGGATCCGTGGATCGCGACTCGCAGCTTGGCATTCTCTAGGTTGATAGTCGGACAGTTTTCCAGCAGTTTGTAGTGCGAGTCTTCGAGTTGAGAGCTGGTCGTTGATCCCAATGGCGTAAGGGCATCTCAGCATGGGGCTCGTTCGGAACGAAGGGCGGAAACGCAATTGCGTTCTCGCCCTTCTGGCTGTGTACTGCCCAACTCACGCCGTTTCGTTTCGAATAGGCCCCATCTGAGAGTGGTGTTACGCCAGTACCAACTGCGACCAGCTCTCAACTCGAGAACTTCAACCAGGAACTGCCGGAAAGCTCCCCCACTTCAAACTCGGAACTCGAGTTTAGAAGCGGAAGATCCTTCGCAGTATGTTCCCGATCCCTTCGACTCCCTTTCGCACGGGATCCGGAATGGGAATCGATCTCGGCACATCGAATACCGGATCGTTCATCTGCTCCGTGTGCACATTGCACACTTCAGTCGGTTCTGTGCCCGGCTTGAAGTACTCGCGCTTTCGCTCGGGGCACCATTCGCCGGCGAGCATTCCGTTCTCCGGATCGATGACGCGCATCGTCATGCCCGGGGGCGGCGCCCAACCGTCCGCCGACCCAGGCGGCTCGCGCCAGCCATTCATATAAAAGTCGGCCCACGCAGGCGCAGCGAGATGGCCTCCCGACGCATGCGGAGCGATCGGACGCGGCGTGTCGTAGCCGAACCACACGCCCGCAACGAGCGTCGGCGTGTAGCCAATGAACCAGACGTCGGTGGCATTGTTCGTCGTCCCCGTCTTCCCTGCGACCGGACCCCGCACTCCCATGTCGCGAATCGTCTTCGCCGTGCCGCCATCCACGACGCCGCGCAGCATGGAGGTGATCTGATACGCATCGCGCGCATCCATCACCGTGTCTGCCGGCGCGATCTCCGCGCTCCACAGCAGCGTGCCGTCCGCCGCTTCGATGCGTCGTACGAGCCGCGGATGAACTTTCAAACCGCCATTACCGAATGGAGCATACGCCGCCACGAGCTCCAGGGGCGTGACGTCGACGGCGCCGAGCGCCATGGCGGGATAGCTCGGAAGCGGACTCGATATGCCGTTGCGACGCGCGGCGAGAATCACGTTCGGAATGCCAACCGTCTGACTCACCCGCACCGCAGCCGCATTGGACGAGATGGCGAGCGCCTTGCTCAGCGTGATCGTGCCGATGTATTGATCGTCGTAGTTCGATGGGCGCCAGACATTGTGCCCCTGCTCCACCTCGACCGGCTCGTCGTCGACGAGCGTCGCCGGCGTCATTCCCGCTCGCATCGCCGCGGCATAGACGAACGGCTTGAACGCGGAGCCGGGCTGACGCTTCGCGTTGAATGCGCGATTGAACCCGCGTTTGCTCCGGCGTCCTCCCACGAGCGCACGGATGTCACCGGTGCGCGGATCGAGCGCGACGAGCGCACCCTGTGCCGCTTCCTTCACACGACTCCCCGCGTACTGCGTCTCGCGCGTGACGGCCGTCGTCTGCCGCAGCACGGCACGATCGGCAGATCGTTGGGCCGCAAGGTCCAACGTCGTATAGACGGTGACGTCGCCTTCCTTCAATGCATCGGGGCGAATCGAGTCGATCAGCGCGCGCACCGCATCGAGCGCGAGCGGCTCGTCGCCGGTGTCGGGACGCCATTCATCCTCGGCGATGCGAAGTGGCAGACTCGCGGCCTGCTGCGCCTCGGCCGGAGAGATATATCCGTTCTGAGCCATCAGCGAGAGCACGAGGTTGCGGCGGTGAAGGCCGCGCTCGGGATGATCGCGCGGCGTGTAGGCACTCGGCCCTTTGGGAAGCGCGGCGAGCATCGCGCCTTCGCTGACCGTGAGCTTGTCAACGCTCTTGCCGAACAGATCCCGGCTCGCTGCCTCGACACCGTTCATGCCGTTGCCGAGGTAGATGAGGTTGAGGTAGAGCTCGAGAATCTGATCCTTGGTCAGCTCGCTCTCGATGATACGGGTGAGCCGAAGCTCGATCAGCTTTCGGCGAAGCGTGCGGCCATATCGCTTGTTGACGAGAAAGGAGTTGCGCGCGACCTGCATCGTGATCGTGCTGAATCCCTGGCGCACGCCCATGTGGCGCACGTTGCTCGCGGTCGCGCGAACGAGCCCACGCCAGTCGAGACCGTTGTGCTGATAGAAGCGACGATCCTCCGTGGCGAGGAACGCTTGCCGCACGTGCAGTGGTATGGCATCGAGCGGCACGTTCACTCGGCGCACGAGAGCGATGCGGCCGAGGAACTGGTCGTTCCGATCCACGATGCGGCCTCCTTCGCCGGGTCGGAAGGCGCGCACTTCGCTGCGCGTGGGGCAGCCCTCAAAGCCGCAGGTGCCAAGCCAGGCATCGAAGGCGATGACGCTGACGCAGAGCACCGCGAGCGCGCTCAGCGAGCGCCAGTGTCGCCGCAACCAGACGCGAGCGGGCTCGTCCGTCGGCCGAAACCGATGGCGAAGGAGCGCGAAACGGTCGCTGAGACGCAGGGAGAACACGGTCGGGGTGAGCGGGGTTAATTACTGTACGGCTGGTGCGGAAGCAGGTTTCCGGCCGTGACTGCTTTTCCTCCTTCCCTGTGACCCCGAAGGCTCGAAATGGATCGCCGTACGATCGCGCTCTTTCTTCTGTTCGCCGCTGCCTGCTCCAGGGGCGATGCGTCCACCGTCAAATCGGTGACCCCCGGAACGACGCGCGACTCATCCGGTGGCTCGGTTGCCGTCGCTGCGACAGCAACGACACCGGCAGAGAAATCTGCCCCTTCCGCGGCAGCGCAGACTGGTGCGGCGCCCGCCAATCTACAGGGCCGAATTCCCGTGCTCGAGTATCACGTGATTGGCGGAGACAAGAACGCCCTCTACACGCGCACCGCGGCGAGCTATCGCGCCGATCTCGAGGAGGCGTACAAGCGAAGCTTCCGCCCGATTACCATCGCGCAGATGCTCGACAAGGACTTCCGCGACGTACCGGCAGGGATGTCGCCCGTCGTGTTCGTGTTTGATGATGCGTCGGACTCGCAGTTCAGGTATCTGGAGCAGAACGGCAAGCTCGCGATCGATCCGACGAGCGCGATCGGTATCTGGCTCGACTTCGCGAAATCACATCCCGGCTGGAAGAACCGCGGCGTGTTCTGCATGCTGAACGGCGCCGCCGCGGGTCACAACTTCTTCGGCGACAATCCCAAGTACGGCGGCCAGAAGAAAGAGTGGCGCTTCCAGAAGGTGAAGTGGCTCGCCGATCAGGGCTTCGAGCTCTGCGATCACACGGTCTGGCACATGAAGCTGAGCAAGTATCCCGACGCGGCGGTGCAGGAGCAGATCGCGCGCAATGCGATGGGCATCGACTCCGCGGTGCCGGGCTACAAGATCCGCACGCTCGGCCTTCCGTACGGTCTCTGGCCGAAGAATCGTCCGCTTGCATGGCAGGGAAGCTGGACCGATCCCAAGACGGGTCAGACGCACCGCTACAAATTCGACGCGGTGCTCGAGGTGGCCGGTGGTCCGGCGCGCAGTCCGTACGATCCCGCATTCAATGCAAAGAGCATCACTCGCATCGAAGCGGTTGGCGATGACGTTCGGAGGCAGCTCGCGAGGCTTGATTCGACGAAGACGCGATTCGTCGCGAAGTAGCCCGCACGCCTCGCCGTATTCAGGGGAGTTGCGGAGTGTGGGCACCATCTCGCCGCGGCCTGAAAGCGTGAAGAGCGGATCTATTTGTGTGGCATCTCTTTCATTCGATAAGTTGTGCCTCGGAATGTTTGTCACGTTTACGTTGAGGCGCCTCGTGCGATCGAATGTTGATAACGTCACAAAAGAGGGGTGTTTCTGTCTCAAAAACCCCCTTGCTGGTTCGGTGTCAGCTACCGATCCTCATGAGCATGTGATTGTGGTATCAGGATTCGGACTGCGAGCCTGGGAGAGTACTGGTGTTCGATTCATTGCAGCGCGTGCGTCACTTACCGTTCTTCACCGAGCTGGCCTCGCTCGAAGAGCGCGATCCATCGTGGCGCGCGGTGAGCGCGGGTCTCGTGTTTCTGCGTCTCGTCGACGCGTGGATCGAGGAAGGGGCTGCCGTCGTCGCCGCGGATAGCTGGGGAGTGCGTTCGGTCGCTGCATCCCTCGAGGAAATGCCGGTCGGAATGCCGGCGCGCGCCATTCTCATGAGTGCGCTCGACGCGCTGACGTCGGCACGCTGTGGCGATATGCACACAGTGGCGCCTCGCTTGATGGCGTACGCGCGCTCGCTCGACCTCGATGCCAAGTTGGCGCTCGCAGCCGACGTGTACGACACGATTATTGCCTACACACATGCGACGCACGATAGTGACGATGCCATCAGCGCTCACGTACGGTTGAGCTATTGCCGCCGGCAGCTCGGCGAGCTCGACGCGGCCGAGGAAATCGCGCTTGAGGCCGGGCGCATCGCGCTCGCAGCGGGTGATCTCGTCGGCTCGCTGCATGCCCGCATTGCGGAAGCAAAGGTGTCGATCGCGCGTGGCAATTACCCGCGTGCGGAAGTGATGCTCGATGACACTATTCGTCGCGCCGAAGTCGCGGATCTTCAGTATTTTCGCGCCCACGCACTCCAGGAACGAGCGGATGTCGCCCATCTGAAAGGCGAGTACGAGTACTCGATCAGGCTTGGGTACGAGGCCCTGGACAAGCTCGCGGACGAGCGCCAGCGTGATCGAATGCTCGGCGACATCGCCGGTGCATTCTATAAGCTTGGCGTCCGCAGTGCGGCGCGGGACGCGTACACCCTGCTGTCCGTGACCGCGCAGGAGCAGTACGTCCGTTGGACCTCGACGATCAACCTCATGGAGATTGCCGCCGACGATGGGTCTCTGCCGCTCTTCGAGCGATATCGCCGCCACCTGAATGTTGCCGCATTACCTCCGCTCCTGCACGCGCAATTTCTGTTGCACGCGGGAGAAGGGCTGTCTCGCCTCGGCGATCGCGAAGGAGCCCGGCGCAATCTCACCGAGGCGATTGCGTTCGCCGCGAAGTACGGCTACAACCGCCTCGTTTTCGATGCCGAAGAGCAACTCGAAAGTCTTTCCGACATTCCGCGCGTCAGGCCAACCGAAACGCCGATGCCAGAGACTCTCGCGACAATTGCCAGGGAGATACGTCATCGACAAGCTGGAGTCATCGCGCTTCGGTGACCTACCTCTGAATCAGCCCGTGCCACCGTTCGTCACGATCGGCGCGTCGTTACGCGGCGCTGTCGGCGACGTGCCACACGCAGTCACAACAAGGGAGGCAATCGCAACAACAAGGAGGGAGAGCTGGCGGCGGGACATGTGAGACTCCGGTGTGGGATGACCGATTCGTGCTGAACCACATCCCAAGGCTAGGGTCGCGGTGCGCTGCGTAAACCGGCATTTTGTGACAGAAAACCGGGTTTTTGCGCCAATTCCACTTCACGACCCGCTTTGCACATCGTAGCGCTCCTTCCACGCAACCTGCTCGCTCACCTCCGCATGGTGTTGGGGAACGCACATTCCCTCGACACCGCAACGGATCCGGCGGAGCTGCACTCACTCCTGCGTGCCGAAGCGGCTGATCTGCTGATCGTCGACCCGGCCCTGCGCGAGGGGCAGCTTGCCGAGGCGATCGAGGAGATCATCGCGCAACATCCGGCGTTGCCAGTGGTAGTGTATACCGTGCTCGCTCCGACAGCGATGCGGTTCGTGGTACGGCTCGCCCGCCTGGGCGTGCAGCACGTGGTGCTGAACCGGTTCGATGATGAACCGCGACGCTTTCTCGATCTGATCGAGCACGTGCCGGCGCATCCGATGGCCGAGCTGATGTTGCAGGAGCTGGCTACGCCATTGCGGGCGCTGCCAGTCGTCGTTGCCCGCGCCATCGAGCAGCTCTTCCGCTCACCGGCTCGGGTGAAGAACAGTCAGGAGCTGGCACGATTGGCGGGAATGGCACCTCGGTCGCTCTACCGGCACATGATGCCGGCTGGGCTGCAACCGCGACACCTCATCATCTGTGCACGATTGTTGCGCGCCTACACCCTGTTGCGCGTGCCAGGAAGCAGGTTGAAGGAGATTTCCGTCAAGCTCGGGTATTCCGACCCGGATACGCTGAGCAAGCTGTTGCACGAGTGGACCGGACGCGCGCCGAAAGAAACCCGGCGCGAGGTACCGCCGGAGTTGTTCGTTCGGCTGCTCGCCGACCACCTGCGTCGCGAGCAGACGGAAGAAGAAGTGGTCGAACCCGTATGACGAGGTCGTTCCGATGGAGCAGTGGCCGAGCGCACGATGCGAGTAATGAGCGAGATCAAGGACGGAATGTTTTCTGAGCGATTACGGGTGCTGGTCGTGGACGATGAGCCCGCGATCTGCAGGGTGCTCACGATCGCCCTCACGCGCGCCGGCTACGACGTGGTGACCGCGCAGTCGGGCGACGGCGCGCTGTCCGTGCTGTCCACGGAGCACGTGGACGTCATGGTCATCGACCTACTCATTCCGGACACGCGCGGCGACGTCGTGTTCGAGATCGCGGCGGCCACGCATCCGCACCTGCGCCACCAGACGCTGTTCATGACGGGCGACATCTCGGAGCGGGCCGACAAACTGATTCTGTCATGCAAGTGCCCCTCCGTGAGAAAGCCCTTCGAGCTCAAGGAGTTGATCGGTGTGGTGCAGGCGCTCGTTCCGCATCTGGGGCGGGACGCACGCGGACAGAGTGCGTGACTACTTGACCGCTCGCTCCAACTCGCTCCACCGATCGACGGCTCGCCTGAGGTGCGGGATCACGATCGACCCGCCGACGATCAGACCCACCGACGCAGCCTCGAACATCTCCGCGCGCGTCACCCCTTCCTCCGCGCAACG
>Ga0209638_1001981_pt1 | contig 12764 bp, 9 predicted proteins | sample BarGraNGADG00211_FD_184490 | JGI IMG/M metagenome (GOLD analysis project Ga0209638, IMG submission 184490) | Arctic peat soil microbial communities from Barrow, Alaska - Barrow Graham LP Ref core NGADG0002-211 (SPAdes) (version 2) | ecosystem: Environmental > Terrestrial > Soil > Wetlands > Peat... | reverse complement strand
CGTAGGCGCCGGGCTTCATGATTTCGCCCTGGATGTAGAACTTCTTGCTGTTGATGGCATTCACGGAAACGCTCACGTCGGGATCGACGATATACTTCTTGAGCTTCTCCTTGATGGTATCGCTCAACTCCAGGGGGGTGAAGCCGAGGGCCATGACTTCGCCGATGAAATTCAGGGTGATCTTGCCGTCGGGGCGGATCATGTGCGAACCACTGAATTCGGGGCCGTTGTAGACGTTAATCGCGATCATGTCCTCGGCGCCGAGGATGTAGGGGTGATCGTCGATCGACAGACCCTTGAGCGCCTTGAGCACCTGAGGATCGCGTGCGGGGGCGGGGGCGGCCAATTTTGCGGGGTCGATCTCCGGCAGTCCGATCGCCGGCGGCTTGGTTGCCGGGGAGCCTTCGGCCGGAGGTTTGGCGGCGGGATCGGCAGCCGGGGCGCCCGCGGCGGAAGGCGCAACCGGGGGTTGCAGCGTGCATGGTGTGCTGCCCGTGGTCGAAATCGCGCCCGCCGAGTCCGTCACCTGAACCGTGTAGGAGAAAGTGCCGTCGGCGGTAGGCGTGCCGCTAATCGCCCCGCTGGCCGGATGGAGCGCCATGCCGGCCGGCAGGGCGCCGCCGGTGATGGCAAACTGATACGCGCCGGTACCTCCCAAAGCCACCACCGAGGAGTTGTACGCCACCCCCAACTGGATGGTGGTCCCCGGAGCACACAGGACCGACAGCGGCGGGTCCGTGGGTTTCTGCTGGCTCCGCGGCTGCTCAGTGATCGGTTTCGAAGGATCCTGTGGAGGTGCGGCGGTCGAAATGACCGCCAATAAAACCGATAGGATCGCCGTTCTCATGAATGTACCTCTAAGACACCCTCGACCGGCAACTGCGGCCTGCATTTCCCGGTGACAGCGCAAATGCTACTCACTGTTTCTTTAGTGTACAGCATTCCGCGGCCAGTTCATGCTGGTTCTAGGACTGCAATTGGTACCAATTCGAATGCTACGCGCTGCCTCCTATATCCTAGCAGGACAAGGGGGTACGGGGCTAGGGGAGACACCTGGCTGTTCCGTGCCTACCCCAGTACTGGGCCAGGCGGATACACTTCTGCATAGTGTGTTTCTCCCAAAAAGCGGATCGGTTTCCGGGAACGCCTTGTAAGTTATAGAAAATTCAAATAATCTGGTGGTAGAACTCTAATTTTGCCGCGGCATCAAACGTGCTCCGGTGATCTCGGGTTATGGTCTCGCTCTGACGGCGCCGGCGGCCACTATGTTCCAGGAACTCAAGTTCCAATTATCCACCGCAATCCTCACCATCCTCACGCTTGCGGCCGGGGTGTCTGCGTTCATCAACTTTCAGCAGCAGAACCATTTCCGGCTTCCGGAAGACGGGGTGATCTGGGTAGACCGGCAGGGCAGCGTGGAAGCGCTCTACGTGAAACCGGGGAGTCCGGGCCTGAATGCCGGAATCCACCGTGCCGACCGCCTGCTGGACATCAACGGGGTCAAGATCGAGCAGGCCACCGATGTGGCCAAGGTATTGGTACGGATCGGCGCGTGGAGCCGGGCGAAGTACCGGTTGCAGAGCCGCGGCGTGGAACTGACGGCAACCCTGGTGGTGGCCGAGCAGCCGTTGGACCGGGCGATCCTGTACCAGTACGCGGTGGGGACCGCGTACCTCATCATCGGGCTGTTCGTCTACTTCCGGCGGGGCAGCGCGCAGAAGGCCCGGCACTTTTATGTTCTGTGCCTGGCCAGCTTCATCTCCCTGTGCTTTCACTACACCGGCTATCTCGACGTTTTCGACAAGGTGATCTATTTCGGGAACCTGGTGGCGGGGCTGCTGGCGCCCACCCTTTTCCTGCATTTCTGCCTGGCGTTTCCGGAGCCGCGGCCGTGGTTCCGCGGGACCGCGCGGGCGATTCTGCTGTACCTGCCGGCGGCCTTGATGTTCCTGGCGTTCGTGGCCTTCAGCTCCGGCGCCATGAAGATCTCCGTGCCGCTGCTGGAACTGCGCTGGATGCTCGACCGGGCGTGGATGGTGGCGTGGACCCTGCCCTACCTGATCGGGGCGCTGGTTCTGTCCGCCGAATACAACCGGACCGAAGACATGGTGGTGCGCCAGCAGTTGAAGTGGCTGCGCAACGGAGCGTTTTGCGGGATCCTGCCATTCGCCGCGTTCTACGTACTGCCGTACGTGTTGGGCGCGGTGCCGAATTCGTACATGAAGATGAGCGTGCTCAGCGTGATGCTGATTCCGCTCACCCTGGCCTACGCGATTGTGCGCTACCGGCTGATGGACGTGGACATCATCTTCCGGCGCGGGTATGCTTACACTCTGGCGACGCTGTGCGTGCTGGCGGCGTTTTATGCCATCGTCTTCTCGCTGGGCAGCCTGGTGAAGCAGTTCTTCACGGACTTGGGCAACACCGGGCTGATGACGGTGATGCTGATCACGGCGTTCCTCTTCCAACCCATCCGCAACTGGATACAGGAGCGGCTGGACCGGCATTTCTACCGCGACCGCTACGACTACCGGCGGACCCTGGTGGAGTTCGCCCGGGAGCTGAGTTCGGAAACCGACCTGGACACCACGTTGTCGATCGTCGGCGAGCGCTTGCTCGAAACCCTCGGCATCAAACACCTGGGGTTTTTCCTCTCCCAGGAGGGCGCAGAGGGAACCGTGTTCCGCCTCGAGAAGGCGATGGGGTCCAACCCGCGGTTGGCCGCCGTCAACCCCGGCGAACTGGACCTCAGCTTCCTCAACTGGGAACTGCCGGAACCGTACCTGTTTTTCGAACGCACGCGACATCAACTGGATGCGGTTTCGCGCGCCTGGCCTCTGCCGGTGCGCAAGACCATCGCCGATCTGGATCTGACCTACTACCTGCCGTGCACCGTGCGCGGGCACACCATCGCCTACATCGGGCTGAGCCGCACATCGGACGGTGAGTACCTGTCCAGCGTCGACGTGGAGCTGATGGTGACGCTGGCGGGTTATGTCGCCATCGCCATTGAGAATGCCACGCTCTACCGATCGCTGCAACTCAAGGTGGAGGAGTACGAGCGGCTCAAGGAATTCAGCGAGAACATCGTGGAATCGATCAACGTGGGAATTCTCGCCGCCGACCTGGAAGACCGGGTGGAGAGCTGGAACACACAGATCGAGCAGCTCACCGGAATCACCCGCGAGCAGGCCCTCGGGAAGAAGCTTTCGGAACTGTTCCCGGCGGCGCTCTCCGAGCAGTTCGACCGGGTACGCGGGGAGATCGGGATCCATCACATCTACAAATTCGTGCTGAAACCGGCGGCGGCCGTGGTGGTGGTGATCGGCAACGGCCATGGCAACGGACACGCTCCGGCGGCGCGGCTCAACGAGGCGACGCTGAACATCGCGATCACCCCGCTGGTATCGAAAGACCAGGAGCGGATCGGGCGTCTGATCATCATCGACGACGTGACCGACCGCGCCGAGCTGGAGCAGCGCCTGGTGCAGGCGGATAAGCTGAGCAGCATCGGCTTGCTGGCGGCGGGCGTGGCGCACGAGGTGAATACACCGCTGGCGGTGATTTCCACCTACGCGCAGATGCTGGCCAAGCAGGTGGCGGAGGACTCGCAGAAATCCCTGATCCTCGAAAAAATCGCCAAGCAGACGTTTCGCGCCAGCGAGATTGTCAATTCCCTGTTGAACTTCTCGCGGACCTCCACCACGTCCTACGGCGGGGTGAGCCTGAACAAAATCGTGCAGGAAACACTCTCCCTGCTGGAGCACCAGTTTACCAAAGCGGGAATCCAGATCCACACGGACCTGGACCCGGATGTGCCTCTGGTTCACGGCAACGGAGGTAAGCTGCAACAGGTGTTCCTCAACCTGTTCCTCAACGCCCGCGACGCCATGGGCGCCGGCGGGACTTTGGAAGTGCGCTCGTGGGCCGAAGGACTGGGTGCGCGCGTGGAGGTCTCCGATACGGGCCACGGGATCGCGCCGGAGAACCTGCACCGCATCTACGATCCGTTCTTCACCACCAAGGGCGCCAAGAAGGGTACCGGCCTTGGGCTTTCGGTGACCTACGGTATCATTCAAGAGCATGGCGGCTCGATCGAAGTCTCTAACCGGCGCGGCGGCGGCGCCACCTTCCGCGTGGAGCTTCCTCTGGCCGTCCCCGGCTCGGCAAGGAAACCGGTAACCGCCGCATAAATGACCGCTCCCCACATTCCCCCGCCCGGCCTGAAAGGCAAGATCCTCGTCATCGACGATGAACTGGATATCCGGGAAGGCCTCTACGACCTGCTGACTCTCGAAGGCGGCTACACCGTCGAGTTGGCGCACAATGGCACCGAAGGCCTGCGCAAACTCGAAGGCACCCCCTACGACCTGGTGCTGCTCGATCTGATGATGCCGGACATGTCCGGCATGGACGTGCTGCGGCAGGTGCGCCAGACCGACACGGAGACGCCCATCTTCATGATCACGGCGTATGGAGGCGTGGAGGCGGCGGTGGACGCGCTGAAACTCGGCGCCAACGATTACTTCAGCAAGCCGTGGGACAACGAGAAGCTGATCATCGAGATCGACCGGATGATCGCCCGCCGCCTGCTGGAGTACGAGAACACGCACCTCAAGCGCGCGCTCAAGCAGCGCTACAGCTTCCCCAACATCATCGGCAAGAGCGAGCGCATGGTGCGGCTGCTCGACCTGGTGGGACAGGTGGCGTCCAGCCGGTCTACCATAATGATCACCGGGGAGACCGGAACCGGCAAGGAATTGGTGGCCAAGGCGATCCATGCCAACTCGCCGCGGGCCGACCAGATGTTCGTGGCGGTGAACTCCGGGTCGCTGCCGCCGGAGCTCTTGGAATCCACCCTGTTCGGACACGTCAAGGGCGCCTTCACCAGCGCGATCCAGACTAAGAAGGGATACTTCGAGGTCGCCGACCGGGGGACCATTTTCTTCGACGAGATCGGAACCCTGGGCCCGGAGACGCAGATCAAGCTGCTGCGCGTGATTCAGGAGAAGGAGTTCACCGCGCTGGGAGCCACCGATCCGCAGCGCGTGGACGTGCGCATCCTGGCGGCCACCAACGCCGACCTGGCGCAACTGGTGAAGGAAGGCAAGTTCCGCGAGGACCTGTATTACCGGCTGAACGTCATCAATATCGCCTTGCCGCCGCTGCGCGACCGCAAGGAAGACATCCCGCCGCTGTTGAGCCACTTCTTCACCTACTACTGCAAGGAGAACGAAAAGTTTCTCAATTCGGCGGGCAAATCCGTTCTGCAATTCCAGCCGGAGGCCATGCAGGTGCTCATGGAGCACAGTTGGCCGGGCAACGTCCGCGAGTTGGAGAACGTCGTGGAGCGCGCCGTGGTGTTGGCCAGCGACGCGAGCGTACCGGTGGACGTGCTGCCGGACGCCCTGTTGCAGGCCAACGGCGTGCGCTTGAACCGGGCGGAAGGGAGTCCGCTGCCGGCGGACGCGTCGCTGTTCGAGATCGTCAATGAATACGAACGGCGGACCATCATGGAGCGGCTGGAGAAGTGCGGCTGGAGCCAGACGGAAACGGCGGAAAGCTTGCACGTGCCGTTGTCCACGCTGAATCAGAAGATCAAGCGGCTGGATATCAAGATTCGCAAGAAGTCGGACGCCTAGGGCTGCGGTTGAAATGCCTACGCTTGCTGTAGCCGTACCCGTGGAAATTGAGGTCTGGAAGAGTTATCGCCATGAACTCCAAGAGGTAAGGATCGTTGAACCTCTTCCACTGACCACGCCACAAACCCCAACCCTCCCGCCTCGTTAACTACGTCAATCCGAAGGACCGGTGGGAGCGCTATTCCAAAGTAGTAGATACTTGACAGTACCGATTTGTGATAGTTTTCATCTCATGCCGCCAGGCTGGTTCCTTCGGTTCTGGACAGGTCAAGGCGGTCGCGGGTGAATTTCACGAGGCTTGAGGGTTTGGCGGCAGTTGCGAGAAATCCCGGGAGGGTATTGCGGAGGGCAACGGCGACGACCTGTTGGGAGGGGGCCAGCCCTGGCCGAACGGTCCGGATCCAGGAGCCGAAGGATTGCCAGACCAGCTTGGGTTTCGTGGCGGAGAGAATCTGTAGCAGGCCCTGGGCGATGAGCCCAAGTTGGATGTGGCGATGGTAAGCTGCGATCTTTCGCCGAACGGCTTTGCGGTACGCATCCGATTTGCGGTGTAGGTGCTGGTGGCCGCTCACGCGCCGTAGTGGCGTCATGGCCGCCATCCAGTCAGGATCACCGCCTGCTCGCCATAGACGGGGCTGGGCGCCTCCTGGAGTTGATCCTCCTCCTTCAGCAGCGCTGCGACCTTGATCTTCTTGCCGTACTTTGCGGGCCTGCCCCGGCGCCGCGGCCGGTGCGGCGGCGGGGGTGTCGCCGGGACTGGGTGAAGGAGATTCGCCGCCAGACCGTTACCCACAAGCGGTTCCAACGTCTGGTTGACCAGTGGATCGACCTGAGTATCGAGCACTCACGGCTGACCATGAAGATTGCGGAACCTGGGGCCACCCGATAGGCTGGAAGTCGGTACTCTCAAGTTACGATGACCCGCTAATCAACTACGCAATTCTCCTAGCCTTTTGTCGTGCCGGTTCGGCGGCGTAACCCCGCATCGGGGCAGTTCGCCGACGGCTACCACAAAAGGCACCAGCGAGTCGCTTTTTATCTTGCCACGCCGGGTGCGCCTTTGGCGAGCGGACCCGAAGGCGCGCGCGGCAGTAAGCGATTCGCACCCAACCGGGGTTGCAGGCCACAGGCGGGTTGCGCGGAGGCGGCCTACTTACACGGCGGCGAGGACTTCTTCGGAGTTCAGGATGCCAGCGGCCTTCTCGAACTTCTGGAAGTTCTTGCGGAAGCGGGCGGCCAGATCCTTGGCGGCTCGATCGTAGGCCATCGGGTCTGTCCACGTGGCGCGCGGGTCCAAGGCTTTGGAATCCACGTTGGGGCAGGCGACGGGGACTTGCACTTTGAAGACCGGGTCGATGCGGTAATCGGCGTTGGCCAACGATCCGCCCAGCGCTTCGGTGACCAGCGCGCGCGTGAGCGGGAGGCTCATCCGCTGGCCGACGCCAAAGGGTCCGCCGGACCAACCGGTGTTGATCAGCCAGCAGGACGCGTTGTGTTCGCGCATCTTCTTGCCGAGCATCTCGGCGTAGACCTCGGGGTTGCGCGGCAGGAAGGGCGAACCGAAGCAGGAGCTGAAGGTGGCTTCGGGCTCTTTGCCGAGACCGCGCTCCGTGCCCGCCACCTTCGCGGTGTAACCGTTCAGGAAGTGGAACATGGCCTGGTCCGGCGTGAGACGGGAAAGCGGAGGCAGCACGCCGAAGGCATCGCAGGTCAGGAAGACGATGTTCTTGGGATGCCCGCCGACGCCCTGCAAAATCGCGTTGTCGATGAAGGTCACCGGATACGCCGCGCGCGTGTTTTCGGTGAACGTGGTGTCGTCGAAATCGAGCAGACGCAGTTCCGTGTCGAGCGCGACGTTTTCGAGCACCGTGCCGAAGCGGATGGCATCCCAGATCTGGGGTTCGGTTTCGCGGCGCAGGCGAATGCACTTGGCGTAGCATCCGCCTTCGAAATTGAAAACGCCCGAGGGCGCCCAGCCATGCTCGTCATCGCCGATCAGGTGGCGCGTGGGGTCGGCGGAGAGGGTGGTTTTGCCAGTGCCGGAGAGGCCGAAGAAGAGCGCGGTCACGCCATCGGCGCCGGCGTTCGCCGAGCAGTGCATGGGGAGGACGTCCTCGGTGGGGAGGAAATAATTCAGCACGCTGAAGATGGCCTTCTTCATTTCTCCGGCGTAAGCGGTGCCGCCGATGATGACCAGTTTCCGGGTGAAGTTGACGATCACGAAGACGTCCGAATTGGTGCCGTCTTCGGCGGCGTCGGCGCGAAAACCGGGGGCGTCGATGACCGTGAACCGCGGCACGTGATCGCCGGTCTTTTCCGGATCGGCGCGTACGAAAAGCTGGCGTGCGAACAGGTTGTGCCAGGCGAGCTCGGTGATGACGCGAATCGGAATCCGATACTTTGTGCTGGCGCCGGCGAAGCAATCCTGGACGAAGAGATCGCGCGCCTGCAGGTAGGCCAGCAGTTTGCCGTGGAGACGGTCAAACTGCTCCGGCGTGAATGGTTGGTTGACAGAGCCCCAATTGACGGTAGTTTCGGTGGTCTGATCGCGGACCACGAATTTGTCGCGCGGCGAGCGGCCGGTCTGATCGCCGGTGCGGACCGCAAGACCGCCGCCACTGGCGAGCAATCCTTCGCGGCGCTGGATGGCCTTTTCGACGAGCTGTGCGGTGCCCAGATTCCAGTACACGAAACTGGCGTTGCGGACGCCGTGTTCCTGGAGGCCGTAATGGCTGGGACGAATGCCTAGATTCTGCATAACTTCAGTATAATTGATCCCCGCATAAAGAGTATTTTTAGTCCGAAATTGCTAAGGTGGCGCGTCATCGCATAATGGAAGGAATGCTCTCGCAGGCGACACCGCGCTCGACAACCCGCACCGCCGCGGTGGTATTCGCGGGATTCTGCGCCTTCGTCACGCTCTTCGCTCCACAACCGCTGCTGCCCATGCTGGCGCGCGAATTCGGCGTTTCGGCGGCCGCGATCAGCCTGGTGGTGACGGCCTCGACGCTGGCGGTGGCCATGGCCGCGCCCTTCGCCGGCGTGGTGGCCGATCGCTTCGGACGCAAGCGCGTGATTGTGCCCGCGGCGTTTCTGCTGGCCGTGCCGACGCTGCTCGCGGCCACGGCCACGAGTTTCGGACAGCTTCTCTTCTGGCGATTTCTGCAGGGGGTATTCACGCCGGGAATCTTCGCGGTGATCATCGCCTACATCAACGAGGAGTGGGAGGCCGGCGCGGGCGCAGCCACGGCGGCTTATGTCACCGGGACGGTGCTGGGCGGATTCAGCGGGCGCGCGCTGGCCGCGCTGGTGGCGTCGCACGCGTCGTGGCGGTGGGCCTTCGTCATGCTGGGCACGCTGAACCTGTTGGGCGCGATGGCGATTCGGGCGTGGCTGCCGGCGGGCAGGCGCTTCACGCGCACTCGGCGCGGCGGCCCCATCGGCGGCGCCATGCTGCGCCACCTGCGCAATCCGCGGCTGGTGGCAACGTACGCGGTGGGCTTCTGCGTGATGTTCTCGCTGCTCGCAACCTTCACCTACATCAACTTCTACCTGGCGGCGCCGCCGTTCGGGCTGAGCACGGCGGCGCTCGGACTGCTGTTCGCGGTGTACCTGGTGGGCGCGGCGGTCACGCCAACGGCAGGGCGCGCGATCGACCGGTTCGGTCACCGTTTCGCGCTGGTGGCGGCCTTCACGGGTTCTGCCACCGGCGTGTGTCTCACGCTGGTCCACAGCCTGCCGGTGGTGATGATCGGACTGACGCTAACGTGCACCGGCGTGTTCATCGCCAATTCCGCGGGATCGAGCTACGTGGGCAGCGCGGCGACGGAATCGCGCGCCTCCGCGGTGGGCCTCTACGTGACGTTCTACTACCTGGGCGGCAGCGGCGGGTCGGCGATTCCGGGATTCTTCTGGACGCATGGCGGGTGGCCGGCGTGCGTCGGACTGATTGTCGCGGTGCAGTTGGTGACGATCTCGCTCGCGCTGATTTTCTGGCAGCCTCTGCCGAAGTTGGCGGGGGTTCCAACGCTGACGGCGGCGATCGAGGAGGGGTAGGGGGGCACCGAATCCACGACGGCCGCCGCTTGGCCGTAACGTCACCGAACCGGGGCGCAGTGCCACTCAAAGAAGGTGATCCAACACCAGCGTTTCGAAAGCTTCTATCCGCGCAAAAACCGGGTCATTCGTGACCAGACCGGTTGCCTGGGCCTGGACCGCGGTCGCGGCTTGCAGCGCATCGGGGGTCCGCAAGCGATGCGCGGCACGGATACTGGCGGCGATGTCCGCGACTTCGAGGTCCGGGGCTATCCAATCGAGATGTGGATACGTAGTCAGCAGAGCGTAGAACCCGCCGGCCCGCTGCTCTCCGGAATCCCGATATGGCTGCACCAGCAACTCCGTCATGGTGATGGTGGAGGTTACCGCTGCGTGGACCTGCCGCTCCAGCCAGGCGAAGATGGGATCGGTGAGACCGACGTATCGAGGGTTGGCTTCCAGTTGATAGATGAAGATACTGGTATCCAGCGCGATCCGGCGATGACGCTGCAAAAAGGCGCGGAGGCGGTTCAGGTCCAACTGTCGCGTTCCTTTTCCAGGTAGCCGCTGGGGTAGAGGCCAGAGGCCAAGCCCTTAATCGCAGCGTGGTGGGCCTTTGGTTTCTGAAGGACGATGACTTTGTCTCCACGCACGACTACGAGCAACTGGTCGCCAGGCTTTAGGCCAAGGGCCTCGCGAGCATCGCGCGGGATCACAATCTGGTTCTTTGACGACAGCGTCGCAAGGGACATCACTTTACATCTTAACAAAAAGTAAAGGGTGGGACCCCGCTCCGAGTCTGCCCGTGGGGACGTTCGATTGAAGAGGGGGGTAGTGCGGGCGGGTAACCATCGCTTCTTTGGTAGCGCCATCATACTGGCCTGCGCGGTGTTACTCTCGAACCATACCGGGTTTTGGACAACGGGGTACGATTGAAGGCAGCTTGCCGCGGCAGGGCGGAAGCTGGACAGGAAGGAACAGGATGGAAATTACAAGACGGGATTTGGGAAAACTCGCGATGGCGTCCGTGCCGCTCTCCAGGGCGTTTGCCGCGAAGAGGATCGACTCGAAGTTCGGGGGCGTGCAGATTGGCGCCATCACCTATAGTTTTAACCGAATCGCCAGCCCCGATCCGGAAGCGATCATCAAGGCGTATGTCGAGATTGGGCTGGGCGAGGCCGAGCTGATGTCGAACCATTGCGAAGGATTGGCGGGCGCGCCGGCGATGCCGGCGTTCGGCCGCGGTGGCGGCGGGGCGGGCCGTGGGCCAGGCGGCGGGGCGCCCGGCGCAGCGCCCGGCGGCGCGCCGGGTGCGGCGCCGGAACAACCGGGAGCGCGGCGAGGAGGAGGAGGCGGCCGTGCGCCGCTGACCCCCGAGCAACAGGCCGAGAGGCAGGCCGCGACGGAGAAACTCGCGAAGTGGCGCGCCTCGGCGAACGCCAATACGTGGAAGGCCGTCACCAAAAAATTCAACGATGCCGGCATCGACGTCGCCCTGCTCTGCTACAACATGCAGGACAGCATGAAAGACGAGGACATCGAGTACGGGTTCAGCATGGCCAAGGGTCTCGGCGTCAAGGGCATGACTACGAGCACGACGCTCACCATGGCGAAGCGCATCGCGCCGGTGGCGGACAAGCACAAGCTGCTGGTGGGTTATCACGGCCACGCCGCCATCAACGACCCCAACCAGACCGCCACTCTGGAGAGCTACGCCACGCTGATGGCGTACGGCAAATACAACGGCGTCAACCTCGATATCGGCCACTTCACGGCCGCCGGGTACGACGCCGTGGCGTTCATCAAGGAGCACCACGACAAGATCACCAACCTGCACATCAAGGATCGCAAGAAGGACGGTGGCCCCAACGTGGCCGTCTGGGGCACGGGCGACACGCCCATGAAGGAAGTGCTGCAACTCCTCAAAAAGGAGAAGTACGGCTTCCCGGCGAACCTGGAGCTGGAGTATCCGATTCCAGAGGGTTCGGACATCGTTGCCGAGGCCAAGAAGTGCCTCGCTTACGTCAAGAGTTGTCTGGTGTAGTCCGCGGACTACAGATTCAAGGAGATTGCTATGGAAGTATCGAGACGTTACTTTTTCTACGGCAGCCTGTTGGCCGGCGCTGTTCCGGCGATGGGATTCGGCAGCACGCCGTCATTGAAATCCGCGGGATACAAATCCCCCAACGAAAAGCTGAACTTCGCCGCGATCGGCTCCGGCGGCCAGGGCGCATCCAATATCTCGGCGGCGGCGCCCACGGAAAACATCGTGGCACTCTGCGATGTGGACGACCACCGCGCCGCCGGCACGTTCACCCGCTTCGACAAGGCGCCGAAGTTCAAGGACTTCCGGCAGATGCTCGACAAGGAAGGCAAGAACATCGACGCCGTGATCGTCGCCATTCCGGATCATATGCATGCCACGGCGGCCATGTGGTGCATGGAACGCGGCAAGCACGTTTACGTGCAGAAGCCGCTGGTGCGCACCATCTGGGAAGCGCGCCAATTGAAGGAGGCGGCGGCGAAATACAAGGTGGCCACCCAGATGGGCAACCAGGGCTACTCCAACGAAGGCACGCGGCAGTGCGCCGAGATCGTCTGGAACGGCGACATTGGTAACGTCACCGAAGTGCACGCCTGGAGCGACCGGCCGATGTGGCCGCAGGGCCTCACCGAGATTCCGAAAGAGGATCCGGTTCCATCCACTCTGGACTGGGATCTCTGGCTCGGCGCCGCCGAAAAGCGGCCGTTCACGGCGAACGGCAAGACCGAGGCCGACCGCAACGGCGGCTTCTTCTACCAACCGTTCAATTGGCGCGGGTTCTACGACTTCGGCTGCGGCGCCCTGGGCGATATGGCGTGCCACATCCTGGGTGCGCCGAACATGGCGCTGCATCTCTCGAACCGGAAGGTCGTCAGCGTGGAGTGCGTCAAGAAGGAAGGCGTGAGCCCCTTCATGTTCCCCAAGGGCTCGGTGATCCGATACGATTTCGCCGCCTACGGCAACATGCCGGCCCTCAAGGTGTTCTGGTACGACGGACTGAAGGAGACTCCGAAGATCCCCGGCGTTCCGGACGGCGAGTGGCT
>Ga0209638_1001977_pt1 | contig 12773 bp, 6 predicted proteins | sample BarGraNGADG00211_FD_184490 | JGI IMG/M metagenome (GOLD analysis project Ga0209638, IMG submission 184490) | Arctic peat soil microbial communities from Barrow, Alaska - Barrow Graham LP Ref core NGADG0002-211 (SPAdes) (version 2) | ecosystem: Environmental > Terrestrial > Soil > Wetlands > Peat... | reverse complement strand
CGATGGGCGCGCGCCTCGTGCTCACGGCCGCCCTCCTGGCGTTCGTCACGACGGCGGTCACCCTCGGGATCAACGCCGCACTCGTCAACGCCCGCGCCGAAGCGTGGACGCGCAGCGACGTCGCCGCAAGCGTGCAGGGATTCCGCTCGTTCCTGACACTCGAAGTCCAGGGACTCGGCGAGCCCCTCTCGCATATCGCAACGACCCCCGCCTTCCGCTCGCTGTGCGCCAAGTCAGACAAGGCAGGGCTGCAACGGGAATACGGGACGCGGTTGGTGGAGGAGACCGGAGCGGGCGCGCTGGTCTGCCTCGGCGAGACCGGCACAGTGCTGCTGTCCTATGGCCCCGACGCCGACACCTCCACCCTGCGCGGTCTCGCCGTCGCGCGAGGGTCGCTCGAGACCACCGGGCTCGTGCGCCTGTCCGATGGCGTGGCGATCGTCTACGGAGCGCAGGTCATGGCACCGGACGGATCACGGCCCGTCGGATACGTGATCGCCGCCCGCGCGTTCGGCGCCCCACAGCTCGCACAGTTCGACACGATGATGCGCACCGTCAGATCGAGCCTGCATGACCCGGCGTATCGGCCTGCGGGAGTCGCGCTGCGCGCGATGGCCGTCGGCGGCGGAACCGCCTCGTTCGGGACGACTGGAGACGTGGTCGTCGCGATCAGCGACCTGCCGGCTGCCGGCGGAGGGTCCGTGGGCACCCTCGAGTTGCGCGACCTGGACCCGCGCGGTCTGCGTGCTTCTTCCGTGGCCACCGAATCCGCCATCCTCGCCGCATTGGCCGCCGCACTCATCGGGATCGGACTCGGGCTGTGGCTTGCCGGGATCATGCGGCGGCCGATCGGCAGGATGATCCGCCAGATGCGCCGGCGCGCCGTTGCGGCCGCCAAGGGCGAGACCGACGCCGGCGAGTCCCCGGGTACCGATCCGATCCTCCCGGTCGAGTTCCAGGAACTCGCGACCGTCATCGAGGATTTGATCCGCGGCCTGGACGCGGGACGCGCCGAGCTCGAGAGGGCGAAGCGCGAGACCGAGTCCGCCGAGGAGATCCTCGGCGTGGTCGTCAACGAGTCCCGGGAGGCGAAGATCGTCCTGGAGAACGACCTGGTCGTCATCGCCAACCCCGCCGCCGTCGAGGCCGTCGGAGCCCCCTTGTCCGATCTCGTCGCGCACACGGCGACCAGCGCACTGTCCCGGGTCCGAGTGACCGCTGAGGACGGTATCGACCTCACCGGTGCGGAACTCGTCGAGCGCGCCCTTGAGGGACGTACCACAGCCGCGCTGACGCTGCCGGACGGTTCCCAGCGGTGGTATGCGGTCGACGCGGTCCGTCACGTCGACGACCGTCGCGAGCGGGTGCTGCTCACCGCCCGCGATGTGACCGAGGAGCGAAGGATCTCCTCGATCCGCGCCGAGATCATCTCGCTGGTCGGCCACGACCTGCGCTCGCCGCTCACCGTCGTGATCGGCTACCTCGACCTCCTGACCCGCCCGATGACGGACGCGGAGCGTGCCCGCGCGATCGACGCGGCCCGCCGCAACGCGGCGCGCATGGCCGACCTCCTCGAGGACCTCTTGTCCGCCACGCGCGCCGAAGAGCTCTTGGCGGCGTCCGACCTGGTGCCGACGTCACTGTCGGCACTCGCCGAGGAGGTCGTCGCGTCGCTCGGGCCGACCCATTCCGAGCGACCTCTCCTGCTCGACCTGCAGTGCGACCCCATCGTTCTCGGCGAGGAGAAGCGGCTCCGTCAGGTGCTCGTCAACCTCGTGACGAACGCGTACAAATACTCGCCCGACCCCGATGCGATCGTCGTCCGCATCCGGTGCGACGAGAAGAACGCGTTCATGGAGGTGGTCGACCACGGTCCCGGAATCCCCTCGGAGGAACGCGACCATGTCTTCGAGCGCTTCGCGCGGTTGCACGTCGGCGAGGGACGTCAGGGCGTGGGCCTCGGGCTCTACATCGTGAACATCATCGCGCGCAACCACGGCGGGTCGGTGCACGTGGAGGAGACTCCGGGGGGCGGCGCGACGTTCGTCGTCACGCTGCCGCTGGTGGGGACGATGGTCGACGGGGAGTTCGTGCTCTGACGCGGGCGCGTCAGCCCCTGCGGCTCGCCCACTCCTCGAGCGCAAGCCCGACGAGCCGCTCGCACAGCTCGGGGAACGGGATCCCCGCCGCCGCAGCGGCGTCGGGCAGCAGGCTCGTCTTGGTCATCCCGGGGATGGTGTTCGTCTCGAGCAGGAAGACATCCCCGTCAGGGGTGACGATCGTGTCGGAGCGCGACATCCCCGCGCAGCCGAGCAACCGATGTGCCTCGACCGCGAGCCGCTGGCATTCGGCGCGAGCGTCCTCGCTCACCCGGGCGGGGATGATGTGGCGCGACATGCCGGGGACGTACTTCGACTCGTAGTCATAGAAGGCGTTTTGCGGGACGATCTCGAGAGTCGGCAGAGCGACCGGTTCGTCGTTGCCGATGACCCCGACCGTCACCTCGACCCCCGGCTCGAAGCGCTCAACGAGCACCAGGGGGTCGAAGCCGAGGGCGAACTCGATCGCCTCGCCGAGCCGCGCGGGATCGCTGACGATCGTCATCCCGACCGAGGATCCTTCATCCGCGGGTTTGACGACGGTCTTGCCGCCGAGCTTGGCGGTGATCGCGTCCACGTCGTAGGGCAGCCCCCGCTTCACGGTGACATAGCCCGGAGTCGTCAGCCCCGCCATCGTGTAGAAGTCCTTGCTCATCACCTTGTTGATGGCCAAGGCGCTCGCCAGCACGCCGGACCCGACGTACGGGAGGTCGAGGAGCTCGAGCAGGCCTTGGACGGTCCCGTCCTCGCCGAATCGGCCGTGCAGGCAGATGAACGCGACGTCCGCGTGTGCTGTCTCGATCTCGTGCACGAAGCCGGGAGCGCCGGTATCGACGGTGACGACTTCGAAGCCGCGCTCCGCCAGAGCGGCCGCTACCTGAGCGCCCGTGTTGAGGGAGACCTCCCGCTCGGCGGAACGGCCTCCCAGCAAGACGACCACACGCTTCGGAACGTTCACGGTCTGCTCCATGGCGTCCGTCCGCCGATCAGCGGATGACGCCGACGGCGTGGAAGCTCACGACGATCAGGGCGATCACCCAGAGGGCGACGCCCGCTGCGGTCCAGCCAAGGACACGCAGCAGGATCGCGCGGCCGACGATGCCGCGATCGACGACGCTCGCGCGCGCCTGAACGCGGGATCGGATGATCATGCCGGCCACGAGGCCGACGACGACCAGCGCGACGCCGCCATAGACCAGCACTCCGTAGAGGAGTGCACCCATGAGGACCTCGAGCCCCTCCGCCGCGGTCGGCCACAGCAGGTACGCGAGCGCGCCTGAGAAGAGGGCCCATACCGCGACCAACGCCCAGAACGGGGCGCGAGTCCACATCTCGTCCTCGACTGCGGGAGCCTCGGCGAAGGTGTCGGACATGGCCGCGGCGAGGACGTCGATGCGCTCGGGTGCGGGGGGTGCGGCCTCCCCGGAGCCGGCCTGTCCGACGGTAGCGGCAGAGACACCCGCCATCTCGGCGACGAGCTCGTCCAAGGTGAACTGAGGCCGGTCGGGTACCTCGGGAACGTTCTCAGCGCTCAGCTCGTCGGGCGTCGCGTCGAGGTCCTCCGAGGCGTCCCCTGCGGGGGCCGCAACGAAGTCGTTCGACTCGACGCTGTCCATCTCATCGGGACCGACTCCGCCGGGAATGATCACGAGTCCGGTGTCCTCGCCGATCAGCTCCTCTGCAGCGTCGGGCTGCTCGGGCGCTTGCTCGTCACGGGGCATTTCCTCGTCGCTCATTGGTCCCTCCCGATCGATGGCCACTGCTGCGAAGTCTACGCGAGCGCCGCCGCCCCCACAAACGGGCTGCCCCGCCCGGAGGAGCCCGCTGCTCGTCTGACTCCATCGATTCTTCACACGTCACGGGCGCGCGATGGTTAGACTCTGACCATCCGACCAAGGATGGAGTGGAGAAGTGAGCGACCACACGAACGACGAAGTCCGCCCTGCCACCCCGGATGTGATTGCTCCCGCGGTCCCTGAAGCGTCCGCAGAGACTCCGGCTCCCATGACCGCCCATCCCGCAGCGTCCGTTCCTGCGGGCGGCGATGTCCATGCCCCGACCGACGCAGGCCCCTCCCCCGTGGTGACCGCGGCCCCCTTGACCTCCGCGCCCGGTCGTCCCCGCTTCCCGGTGATGCTCGGGGTGACGCTCGCGGTGGCGTGCATCCTTGTCGCGACCGTCGTCGGAGGCGTGGCCGGGGTGGCTGCGTCCCGCTGGTACGGCCAGCCCGGGCACATCACGACCAGCGTGCTGACCTCGACCGACGAGCCGGTGGCCGCAGCCGCCGCCGTCGCGCTCCCCGCCGTCGTGAACATCGACGTCACCGGATCGACCTCGGCGAGCGGGCTTCCCAACGACCATCCCGACGTCCCGACCGGGGGGACCGGGTCCGGCGTGGCCTACAAGTCCACGACCGACGGTGGCACGTACATCGTCACGAACGATCACGTCGTCGCGGGCGCCAAGTCCATCGTCGTGACCCCCGCTGACGGAAGCCACTACGATGCCACGCTCGTTGGGACCGATCCTGAGACCGACATCGCTGTCGTGCGTATCTCGCAGGCGGTGCCGGTGATCTCAGTCGGCGATTCGGAGAAGCTCGTCGTCGGACAGATGGTCGTCGCCATCGGGTCCCCCTTCGGCCTGCAGCACTCGGTGTCGAGCGGCGTCGTCTCGGCACTGCACCGGTCGATCACGACCAACAGCAGCGTCGACGCGACCGGCTCCGTCTATCCGCTGGTCGACGTCATCCAGACCGACGCCGCGATCAACCCCGGCAACTCCGGTGGAGCTCTGGTCGACCGCGAGGGACGGCTCATCGGGATCGACTCGGCCATCTACACCGACTCCGGCTCCAGCGCGGGCATCGGCTTCGCGATCCCCGAGAAGACCGCGCTGCGCATAGCCGACGAGCTCATCGCTGGCACGAAGGCCACCCATCCCTTCCTGGGCGTCGAAGGCCTGACGGTGAGCGATGCGGAAGCGAAGCGGCTGGGACTCGCGAAGGCAGAGGGCGCCCTCGTCACGAAGGTCTTCCCCGACACCGGCGCTGCGAAGGCCGGTCTGAAGGCGGACGATGTCGTCCTGGCCGTCGGCGATCAGCCGGTCCGCACGATGGACGACCTGATCCTGCTGGTCCGAAGGGCGTCGGTCGGTGACGCGGTCAGCCTGAAGGTGTGGCGCAACCGCGCGGAGATCACCATCCAGATGGTCGTCGGGGACAAGCCGGCCTCGCTGACCTAGGCCGCAGCACGGACCGGTCCGCCGGTCTGGCGCATATCGAGAACCGCGTTCCCATGGGGGCGCTCTCGCACGACTCGATCCATACGGGAGGAGAACGGAACATGGTCACCATGTATCGCTGCAAGGGGTGTGGCTACTTGCACGTCGGCCCGGCGCCCGACACGTGCCCGGTGTGCGGTGTGCCGAAGCAGTTCTTCGTGGAGTACGAGGGCCCGGGCGACCTGAGCGGCTCGAAGACGCTCGAGAACCTCAAGGCTGCCTTCGCCGGTGAGTCCCAGGCGAACCGCCGCTACACGCTGTGGTCGCGCATCGCGGAGCTCGAGGACGCGCCCGTCGCGGTCGCGGCCTTCGACCATGCCGCCGCCGAGGAGACCGCTCACGCCCTCGGCCACCTGGCCTACATGGGCGGCGCGGGATCGACACCTGACGATCTGCGCGCGGCCATCGAGGGCGAGGGCTACGAGTTCCGCGAGATGTACCCGACCTTCGCCGAGCAGGCGGAGGCCGAGGGCTTCCCGGAGGTCGCGTTCTACTTCCGGCGCGTCGGCTCGTTCGAGGGCCAGCACCGTGCCGCCTACGAGGCCGCCCTGGCGGAGCTCGAGGGCTGAGTCCCGACCCATCGGATGAGGAGGGCGCGCCGCGTTGACCGTGGCGCGCCCTCCTTGCGTCCCTGCTAGAGTGACGGCCGTGGACACGCGCTGTGAAATCGGTTCTCTCTCCCGCGAGGAGATCGCGGACGCCTTCGCGTTGCTCGGCCTTCCCAAGTTCAGGGTCGGTCAGGTCGTGCGATGGCTCTACGGGCGCGACGCCAGAGGCTTCGCCGAGATGACCGACCTGCCGGCCTCACTGCGCGACGAGCTGTCCCGCCGCTATGTGATCGGGGGCGCTGAGGTCGTCGCGCGCCAGATCTCCGAGGACGGGACGCGCAAGTACCTCGTACGCTTCGACGACGGCACGTCCGTCGAGACGGTCGGCCTCCCCGACGGCGACCGCCTCACCGTCTGCTTCTCCACACAAGCCGGCTGCGCCATGGGCTGCACGTTCTGCGCCACCGGCCGCGCCGGATTCACCCGGGACCTCACGTGCGGCGAGATGGTGCGGCAGGTCCTGCTCGTCGCCGATGACTTCGGGCGTCGTGTCACCAACGCGGTCGCGATGGGACAAGGCGAGCCGTTCGCGAACTACGACGCCTCGCTGGCGGCGCTGCGCTTCCTCAACTCGCCTGACGGTCCCGGGATCGGAGCGCGGCACATCACCGTGTCCACCTGCGGACTGCTGCTCGGCATCCGTCGCTTCGGCGAGGAGCCGGAGCAGTTCACCCTTGCTGTCTCCCTGCACTCCGCCGTGCAGAGGACCCGCGACCGCCTGATGCCCGGCGTTCGGGGCGTCGCGCTCCCCGCGCTGCGGGAGACGCTCGTGGCGTATGCCGAGCGCTCAGGGCGCCGGCCGACGCTGGAGTACGCGCTGGCCGCCGGCGTCAACGACACGGACGCGGAGCTCGACGCTCTCGTCGCGTTCGCTCGCGGGATGCTCGTCCACGTGAACCTGATCCCGGTGAACCCGGTGGCCGGCGCGGGACTCGAGCGGTCGGTGGCCGATCGCGTCCGCCTCTTCCGCGACACGCTGCAGCGCGCGGGGATCGAGGTCTCGGTGCGTGTGGAGCGCGGCTCCGACATCGACGCGGCCTGCGGCCAGCTGCGACAGCGCGTCGAAGACGACGCGTCGGGCGCCGGCGCGGAGGCCTAGCGTCCGCGCGCGGCCCGCGCCCCCGGGTGGGTCACCGGGCACAGCCCGCCCGATACCGGACAGTCGGGGCAGACGGCCGCGTCGAACGAGCGCAGCCGCCTGAACTCTCCGCGGGACATGCGCTCGAACGCGTCCGCGATCCGCGCCTCTATCGTCGCGCGGTCGCTCGCAGTGAACACGAACGGCGTCTCGTCGCAGCCGTCCTCGACGCGCACGAACCGGACGGTGACTTCGGCGCAGCCATCGACCAGCAGCGCCAGCGCGTAGACCTCCGCCTGCGACGCGTAGCGCTTCGCGTCGGGTGCGCCCATGCGCCCGGTCTTGTAGTCGATGACCGTGGCGTGGTCGCCGTCACGGACCACCAGGTCCATGTTGCCGGCGACGATCCCCCCGTCCACGCGTATCGCGAACGGGACCTCGGCACGTCCGTCCGCGAGGAGGCGTCCCGCTGCACAGGCCGTGAACGCGTCGACGGCCGCCCGCAGCCGATCGATCGCCGCGGGCGCGAGCCGATGCGCCGACGCGAGGGCGCGCAGGCGCGCGGGGTCGACGGGGCGACCTTCGGCGATCGTCTGGAGGGCGCCGTGGAGCGCGGAACCCAGGGCGCGCGGGTCCTCCCCCTGGACCGAGTCGATCGAGCCGACGCCGAGCATGCGCTCGGCGAAGAAGCGGTAGCCGCACTTCTCATAGACCGCGAGCGCGGTGTAGGAGGTCTCCGCGGGAACGGCGATGGGTTCGGGGTCGCGCAGGACCGTCGTCGAGGTCGCGGCTGCGGCCTGACTGGCAGGCCGCGCGACCGGTCGCGGCTCTCCCGGCGCCGGCAGACCGTCCTCGTCCGCGGCCGTGATCTCGGTCACCGTCAGCCCCGGGACCCCGTCCGGCCCCGCCTCGTCGATCGCCGCGCGGAGCCGGTCGACGTCGGTCTTGTCGCCGGGTACCGTGTCCACCCGCGCCGACCCGGTCAGGAACAGCACCTGCTCGGCACGCGTGCACGCGACGTAGAAGACCCGCTTGGACTCCTCGAGGTCGAGGCGCTCGTCCTCCTCGTCGCCGCGCTTCCATGCCGACGCCTTGGGAGCCTTGTCGGGAGCGGCTTTGCTCACGTTGGCGACCGCAACGAGCTTCCCATCCTCCCGGACGACCATGAAGGCGTCCGACGAGCGCGCCGAGCCGTGCCCGAGGTCGGCGACCGCCACGACCGGGAACTCGAGACCTTTCGCCCCGTGCACAGACATTACCCGGATGGCCCCCGACCCCTCGACCGCGGTGGTGACCGCGGGCTCCCTGCGGACGTAGGTCTCCCGGTCCGCGAGGTAGCGCAGGAAGGCCGCCGGGTCGGCGGGCGTGGACTGCTCGAACTCGGCCGCAAGGCGCGCCGCCTTCCGGAGGTTGCCGCGAGCCCCCCTGCGCGAGAAGCAGCCCCCGCCGGAGCCCAAGGCCGAGATCGCGTAGAGGATCGCGTCGGCAAGGCGCATGCGCCCCTGCCGTTCACGCAGCAGATCGATCGTGTCTCGCACGAGCTCGGCGCGCCGGGCTTCGGGCGCGCTGAGGCCGAGTCCCGCCGCCGCGGGCAGTGCCGCCCATAGGTCGTGGTCCGGTCTCGACGCGGCCAGCAGGCACAGAGCGTCGTCGGAGAGGTCGCCCAGCCCGCCGGCGAGCAGCCCGAGGACACCCTCGCCGTCGAGGGGGTTGGCGAGCACCCGCAGCAGCGAGCGCACGTCGGCCACCTCGGGAGTCGCGTAGAAGCCGCCGGCGTCCCCTGCGTAGACCTCGAAGCCCACCGCCCGAAGGGCGTCGACGAACGGCAGCGCGGTCGTCATGGCACGCACCAGCACCACGATGTCGTCGGGCGCCATGCGGCCCTCGTCGACCAGCACGCGCAGGCGCCGCGCCAACGCGCGGGCCTCCGCCTCACGCCAGGCGTTGCCCTCCCACCCGGACTTGTCCACCAGGATCGCCTCGGTGCGCGGCTCCCCTGCCGGCCACGTGACCGCCGATGGGTGCTCGCCGGCGTCATCGAGGTGCAGGTAGTCGGAGCCGAAGAACCCGGGACGCGCGAAGAGGCCGTTGAGCGTGGCCAGCACGTCCGGGTGCGACCGGTAGTTGACCGTCAGCCGGCACGACTCACCATCGTCACCCGCCTCGGCCGAACGGCGCTGGTCGATGAACAGGCTCACGTCGGCGTCCCTGAAGCGGTAGATCGACTGCTGCACGTCGCCCACGAGACAGAGCCCCCGGCCGGCGACGGGCCTGATCGCCTCGAACTGCAGGCTGTTGGTGTCCTGGAACTCGTCGATCATGACCTGCGCGAACTGGCGCTCGTAGCGCGCCGCGGACTCCGGACGCTCGCGCCACAGGCGGCGCGTCAGGAGTTGCAGGTCCTCGAAGTCGAGCACGCCGAGCGCCGCCTTCGCCTCCTCATAGGTCCGGCCATAGGCGCTCATGACCTTCAGCCACGACGCTGCGTCCTCCGCCGCGAGCACGTCGACCCCGGCCCGGGACGCGGCGTCCAACGCCTCGTTCGCCGCGCCGGTGAGGCTCACGATCTCCTCGCGGCCGCGCATCACGCCGTGGTATCGGTCGTGCAGTGCGGCTGCCTCGATCGCCGCGTCGCGGTCCGTCGCCCCCGCGACCAGGCGCTCGGAGACCGCGAGGGCCTCCGTGTACCTCGACGTGTTGGAGTCGATGGTCGCGTTGGCCGTCAGGCAGCCGTATCCGGCCACGGTGTCACGCAAGACCGGCGACAGGGCCCGAAGCGCCGCGACCAGGTCGGACGGCGCGCACGGCACCACGTCCGCCACGTCCGCTCCCATCGAGCGAACGCGATCGTAGGAGGAGCGCACCGTCTTGCGCAGCACCTCGGGGCCGTGGAGCCCAATGAGACGCGCGACCCTGTCGTCCACCAGGAGCCCGGTCACCCCCGCCTCGAACGCCTCGCGCCGGACCACGCCGACCTGGGGGTCGGCGAGCACTCCGAACCCGGAGTCGATCCCGAGCTCGAGCGCGTGGCGGCGCACGATACGCGCGCAGAACCCATGGATCGTCGAGATCCACGCTCCGTCCACCTCCCGCGCAAGGTCCGGCCGCTCTCGCTCCAGGAAGACCCGGCGGACGCGCTCCACGAGCTCGCCCGCCGCCTTCTCGGTGAACGTGATCATCAAGACGGAGCGCATGGGCCTCGTCTCGCCACCGGCCTCGCCCCGCAGGACCGCGTCAGCGAAGCGTACGGCCAGGACGCGGGTCTTGCCCGACCCCGCGCCCGCGCTGACAACGATCCGCCGCGAGGCGCTCGAGACCGCCGCCTGCTGTCCGCGGTTGAGCTCGGAGATGCTCATGATCCGATCCCCTCGGGGCAGAACGGCAGGGCCGAGCAGTACGCGCAGCGTTTCGCTTCGGGGGATGGAGCGATATCGCCCGCTCTCATGCCCTCCAGGGCCGCCCGGGCGGTCACGACCGCCTCCTCGAGCAGCGCCTCGATCGCCGCCGGCTCCGCGACATCTCTGGCGAAGAAGGAACCGGTGACGGCCGCGGACACGAAACCGCGGTCGCCTCCCGTGGACAGGCTGCGGTACAGGCCGCCCGCGACCGGCATCCCGAGCCGGAGCGATGCGGCGAGCGCGTAGAGCTGCAGCTGGACCAGGCCCTCCCGGCCCATCTCGGCGTAGGACCTGGCCTTGCTGCGCTTGTAGTCGATGACGATGAGGCCCTGCGGACCGATATCGATGCGGTCCGCCCTCCCCTTGATCCTCACGCCCCCCAGGTCGATCGGCTCGTCCCCCTCCTCCAGGCCGAAGGACCACTCGAACTCCGCGGGAGCGTAGTCGGGCAGGAAGCGCGCGTCACGCTCCACCAGCCCGAGGACCGCGGGCTCGACGGAGGCGAGCAGCCACTGCTCGTCGAGGGTGGACGGCGACGGCGATTCCGCGACCGCCCTGCCGACGGCGACGCGAGCGAGCGCGAGGGCCTCCCCCAAACGCTCGGGAGTCACGCGCCGGCGCGAGCCATCGGCCGTCCACTCCTTGTAGAACGCCGAGAGCGCGTTGTGCGTCGCCAGTCCGGCGATCATCGCGTCCACCTCGACATCAGGCGCGCGCGGGCGCAGCCGGCGTTCCACGAACCAGCGGTACGGGCACGCCGTGTAGCGCTCGACGTCGCCGGGACTGACCGCGTCGATGCTCGCCAGCGTCGCCAGGGCCGCCGTGTCGGACAGGAGACCGCGAGTGGCACAGGGCGCCCCCCGGACGGTCCCGTCGTCCTCCTGGACCCGCACGACGGTTTCCGGGAGCCCCGGGCACTCCTCGATCGGGGCACCCGGCTGGCGGTAGAGGTCGAGGAACTCCTCCCAGAAGACGGAGGCGCGGAGGGGGCGGCCCTCCTCGTCGGCCTCACGGCGCACGAGCGTGAGCGACCTCGTCGCGGCGGTCGCCGCAAGGTAGAAGGCGAGGCGCTCCATTCGCGGCTGCTCGTCGGGGTCGGACTCCACGCCCAGCGCGCGCAGCGCCCCGAGCACGGCGTCGCCCTCCAGACGATCGTCGGTCCCCCGCCGCGGCGTCTCCCCCGCCGTCAGCCCGCCAAGGATCACGGAGTCGAAGCTGCGGCCTCGCAGGCCGTCGAACGAGGTCACGGTGATGCGCCCCGATGCCTCCCCGTACGCCGGACTGACGGAGGACGCAGCGAACGCCGCCCACAGGTCCACCGGCGTCACCGACCGGTCGCCGCTGGCCACGACGGCCGACAGCGCCTGGCAGAACGCCCGGTGGACCGCTGCGTCCAGCGCGCCGTCCATTCCCGGCACGGGCGCGTCGGGTCCGTACGCGTGGGCGAGCAGGCGGTCTGCCAGTTCTTTCCACTTCTTGGCAGCTTCCGGATCGATGGGACGCTGCGACAGGCTCGAGCACGCCGCGATCAGGGGTCTCACATGCCCGATGCGGCTGAGGAGGTCCGGCCCATGGACCCGCCGGGCACGCCACTCCGCGTCCATGCGGTCGACGCGATCCGTCTCGGCCCCTGAGAACGGGGACCTCATGAACGCCGACAGGTCCTCACGGCGCATCCCCTTGACGCAGAAGGACCACAGCCGCAGCATCGAGCGGCCAAGAGGGGTCTCGGAAACGGGGACGCGAGTGTCCCACGTCGCATCGAGACCGGCGTCGTCGAACGATCTCCTCAGCCATCCCACGTGCCGGCCCGGGTCGCCGAACGCGACCGCGATCCGCTCCCCGCGAACGCCGTGCGCCAACAGCCCCGTCACGCGGTCGGCGATCAGGCGCGCCTCCGCTTCGTCCCCGCGCGCCACGCCCAGGACGACGCTCCCCTCCCCCGGCGTCGGCGCGACACCGGAGAACAGTCCGGTCGCGATACGCGCGAGCTCCGCCGGGCGCCCATCCGCGAGTCCGCGATCCACCTCGATCGTCGCGCCCGCAGCCTCCAGTCGACCGACGAGCGCGTCGAGCGGCTGTGTCGCCGCGCTCCCCGCCTCCCACGTGAGCGCCACCACCACCCGGGTGCCGGACGCGGACCAGCCGCGCAGCAGCGCCTCCCGGTCGGGCGTGAGGGACGTCAGGCCCTCGATCTCGATGACGTCGGCGGGCGCGGCGCAGTCGGCGAGCAGCCGCGTCGCCTCGGCGGCCTCGACAAGGCCCGCGGAAGCGAGCCTCGAGAGGTAGTCGCGCAGCGCCTTGACCA
>Ga0209638_1001976_pt1 | contig 12778 bp, 14 predicted proteins | sample BarGraNGADG00211_FD_184490 | JGI IMG/M metagenome (GOLD analysis project Ga0209638, IMG submission 184490) | Arctic peat soil microbial communities from Barrow, Alaska - Barrow Graham LP Ref core NGADG0002-211 (SPAdes) (version 2) | ecosystem: Environmental > Terrestrial > Soil > Wetlands > Peat... | reverse complement strand
CCCAGAAGAGCAGCCCGGTGAAGAAGAAGAGCGCATGTTCGAGCTCGTGGACCGCCTGGCTGCGCAGCGTCAGGTCGTAGAGCGCCGGCAGATGCCAGAGCAGCATGTTCACGTTGAACAACACCCACGCTACGACCGGCTGCCCGAGCGCGTGGGCCGTCGCACGGAGCGGTCGCGCGCGCGGATGAACGACGATCGCCTTCGCGACCGTGCGGCGAAGCCCGAGCGGCAGCGGCTGCCAGATCTGCGTCCACGGGGCCGCGAGGACGATGAGCGCGGGTGCAACCGTCAGGAGCAGAACGTGCTGCGCCATGTGCGCTGCGAAGAGCGTGTCTGCGAGCGGATCGAGCGGCGAGTCGAGCGCGACGAGGATCGCCAGGAGACCGAGGTAGAACGAGACGTTCTTCGCCGGCCGGGCGACACCGCGCCGCACGGAGACGCGCCGGCGCCCCCCGCTCCAGTACAACGCCGCGACGAGGACGACGACGAAGAGCGGCGGCTCGACCGGCCACGCTGCGCTGCTCCAGACACTCGGCACGGGGCCGCCGCCCTAGGCGAGGTAGAGGACGATCCAGGCCAGCACGCCGAGCCCGGCCAGGAACATCCAGTAGAAGGACAGTGCCTCCAGGCCCGGCCGCACGAGCGAGAGTGGATCGGCGACGTCGTGTCCGGGGCGCCCGGGGTCGCCGGACGCATGGCCGGGCGTCAGCTTGCCGCCGACGGGAACGTTGCGATACCGGATCGCTGTCGCCAGCAGGTTCTGAAGCCAGAAGAGCGTGCCGACGATGAACAGGAGGTTGAACGCCGTCCACCCGAAGAACACGCTGGCATAGCCGCCGTCGGCGGGGCCGAACCCCATCGTCGCCCACTCGACAACCTGCAGCACGACCACGCCGACGCCGGCGGCGAGTCCGGCGGCGGCCTTGAGCCGCCACTCGGAGCGGCGGCCGGCGCGCTGGTCGGCGAGACCAAGCCGCACGAGGATGGCGCTCAGGACGGTCAACGCCATCACGAGCGTGCCGAACGTCGTCGGCGAAGTGACGTGCTTCGGATGCCAGAGCCCGGCGTTGTTCAGCGAGCGGAGATAGAAGTAGGCAAAGATGAATGCGAGAAAGAAGAAGGCCGTCGCGCTCGCGAGCAGGTGCCCCGCCGAGCTGAGGTTTCGCCCGAGGAGCTCCGGCGGCTCTCCCTCGACGACGTCGTAGTCGGTCTCGTGCGCTGCGACTTCGCTCATGAGCTACCTCCGGCCGGTGCCGTCGCAGGGATCGCACCGGGCGACGGATTGCCGTAGTCGTAGGGATCGCCGGTGATCACCGGGATCCGGTCGAAGTTGTGCACGGGCACGGGCGAGGGAAGCTGCCACTCGAGCGAGAGCGACGACCAGGGGTTCTGCGGCGCCGGAATGCGCGCAAAGAGCAGCGAGTACACGAAGTTGTAGAGGAACACGAGCATCGACAGCCCGAGTACGAACGCCGACACCGAGACCCAGTCGTTCAGGAACTGCAGGTTGTGCGCGTACGTGACGGCGCGGCGGGGCTGCCCGAGAAAGCCGACGGCGAACAGCGGGGCGAACGTCGAGTTGAACGAGATGAACATCACCCAGAAGTGGATCTTCCCGAGCCGCTCGTTGAGCGTGTAACCGAACATCTTGGGCGACCAGTAGTAGATCGCTGCAAAGAAGGCGAAGACGAGCCCGCCCATGATCGTGTAGTGGAAGTGGGCCATCGAGAAGAAGCTGCCGTGGGTGGTCACGTCACTCGGTACGTCGGAGAGGAAGACACCCGACAAGCCGCCGATGAGGAAGTTGAAGAACCAGGCAAGACAGAAGAGCAATGGCACCGTGAAGCGGATCTGGCCGCGCCAGAGCGTCATCAGGCCACACAGGAAGGTGAAGCCGGTCGGGATTGAGATCAGCTCGGTGGAGAGCATGTAGAAAGGCCGCAGATCGCTGTTGATTCCGCTGACGAAAAGGTGGTGTTGCCAGACGAGCCAGCTCAGCAATGTCACGCCGAGCAGGCCCGAGACGGCGAGCCGGTAGCCCCAGAGCGGTTTGCGGGCGAAGACGGGAAGGAACTCGAGGACGATCCCCATGCCCGGCAATGCCAGGATGTAGACCTCCGGATGCCCGAAGACCCAGAAGAGGTTCTGGTACAGGTACGGACTGCCACCGCCCTGGGGGTTGAAGAAGGTCGTCTGCGCGGTGCGGTCGAGAATCGCCATCCCGAGCACCGCGATCAGCACAGGGGCGGCGAGCAGGTTGAGAATCGAGGTCGAGACGACTGCCCAGCAGAAGATCGGCAGACGCGACCACGTGAGACCCGGCGCGCGCATGGTGATGATCGTCGCCAGCATGTTCAGTCCGAGCAGGCACATCGACACTCCGACGAGCGCGAAGAAGACGAGATACGAGTCCATGCCGGTGTTCGCCTGTGAGTTCAGCGGCTCGTAGCCGGTCCAGCCGGTCGGGAACCCGCCGAAGAAGATCGTCGTGGTGAGGACCGCGCCGGCCGCCATGAGCAGCCAGAAGGTGAGCGACTCGATGCGCGGGAAGGCCATCCGGCGCGCGCCGATCATCAGCGGCACGAAGTAGTTCGCGAACGGCCCGAGGATGCCGCTCGTCATCATCCCCATCATCATCGTGCCGTGCATGCCGACGAGCGTCAGGTACTGCCCGGCGGGAAACACCTGGCTCGCAGGCCGCAGCAGCTCGACGCGGATCAGCATCGCGTTCAGGCCACCGATGAAGAAGAAGAGCCCGATCCCGATCAGGTACTGGATGCCCACGACCTTGTGGTCGGTGCAGAGCCCGAAGTAGCGCGATGCGCCCTGTGTCTCCTTCTCGCGGAGCGACGGCGGATACCCGCGTAGTCGCGCCCACGGATAGACCCCGAAACCGAGCCCGATCAGGAAGCCGGAGACGCCGAAGAAGTAGCCGAGCAGGACCGAAAGGTCGTTCTGGTCGATGTCGGCAAAGAACGCGATGCTCTTCCCGGTGATGTGGTGCCCGAGGAACCAGCCGAGGTAGTAGCCGATGATCCCGAGGATCACCCCGGTGATCGCGTTGAAGCCGATCAGCCGACGCCATACCGGCGGACGAATCTCGACGGCCGTCGCACTCACAGGGCTCCTCCCTCTTGTCTGGTCATCCGGCACGCCGCTGCGGGTCGGGCATGTAGGTCGTGGCGTACGGAGGCAGGTAGCGCGCGACCGGTGCGAAGTACGTCTGCTGCTGCTTGGCCCACGCGGTGAACCGACCCTGGTTGACGACCTGTCCGGTGTCGAACATGTAGCCGTGCCAGAGGCCGCAGAGCTCGGCGCAGCGGATATCGAAGCTCCGCACGCCCTTCGTCTGCACGTAGACGACGTTGTCGGTGCCCGGATTCGCGTCGGCTTTCACGCCGAGCTGGTAGGCCCAGAAGGAGTGCACGGCGTCGAGCGAGGTGACGTGAAGCCGGATCATGGTGTTCGCGGGCAAGACCAGTTGCGGCGTCTCGAGCCCGCCGAACGTCGGATAGCGGTACGTGAACTCCCACTGCTGGCCGATGACCTGGACGTCCAGCGCTTGGTCGTGTCCGGCCGGCAGGAACGCCGCATTCGGCCCCTGGCCGCCGCCGGCGCCGCCCTGGAGCAACTCGTACGTGCCGAAGGCCGCCAGCCCGAGCACGGTCGCGCCGGTGACGATCATCCAGGCGATCTGGATCCGCATGTCGCCGCGCAGCGGCGGCCCGTCCACGATCTCCGCCGTGCGACTGCGGAACGAGACGAGCGCGTAGCCGAGGAACAGCACGACGAACACGCACACGGGCGTGGACACCGCCACGAGCACTTCGTTGTCGAAGACCTGCCCGGTCGCCTCGACGCTGCCGTTGCCAGGCGGGATCGCCGGTCCGAGGAAGATCGCGACAACGGGCGTGAGAATCGCGCTGAGCACGATCCAGGCAGTCAGGAAGCGGCGCCCGTGGGCGGTGCTCGAGCCGGCGGCTGCAGGTTGCGCGGACACGCTGCCTAGACCACGTTCAGGAAGCCGTCCATGTACCCGATCGTCTGCATCGGGCCGCCGAAGCCGTAGACGAACCCCGCCGCGCACGGCACGAAACACTGCCAGCGGTAGTGACCCTTCTTCCCGGTGCGGAAGGTGAAGGTCATCGTCCGATGCGCCATCGACATCGTGCAGGGCGCGAAGTCGCACTGGTTCTTCGCGGCGTCGCCGACCGGCGCGACGAGTGCGAGAACGCCGAGCTCGGGTACGGCGAACGTGTGCGACGGCTGGTCGGGCGCCATCGCGCCGAGCGGCTTCCCATCGACGAACTCCCGGCCGACGAGCCCCTGCGGCTGGCCGAGGAACGGATTGCGCAGGCCGCTTGCGCCGTCGAAATTGTAGATGGTGACGTGCACCGTCGCGTTCGCCGGGAGCGTCCACACCGTGCTGCGGACCCACCGCCCGCTGTTGTCGCGCACGAGGTACGAGACCCAGTCCGGATGCGGCGCGAGGGACGGCCCGACGGCGGCCACCGTCTGGATCGTGAGGTTCACCGTCCGCTTGCCGTCTACAGTGCTTGCCTGCGGCCGGAACGGCACCGAGTTGCCGACGAGGTAGCCGGAGATATAGAAGCCGATCAGCACGCCGGCCAGCGCAACGCCAGCAGCGACCCCCACGAGCTTCCCGGTTCTCGTGCCCACCTGCGGCGTGTATAGCGCGCTGTGAACCGGGGGGCGGCGAGGATGACCGAACTGTCATCCGCCGGTCATTCGCACGTCATCTCCGAATTTACTAAGGTCGCTTGACACCGATGCGCATCCTGGTCATCGAGGACGAGGCGCGAATCCTGTCGTTCGTCGCACGGGGCCTCGAAGCCGAGGGCTATTCGGTGGAGGGCGTCGGCGACGGACGCGCGGGACTTACGCTCGCGCTGCGCGAATCGTGGGACCTCATCGTGCTCGACCTCCTGCTCCCGGGCATCAGCGGCCTCGACGTGCTCAGGCGGCTGCACGATGCGCGACCGGAAATCCCGGTGCTCATCCTCTCCGCCCGCTCCGATCTCGCCACGAAGCTCCAAGGCTTCGAGCTCGGCGCCGGCGACTACATCCAGAAGCCGTTCTCGCTCGACGAGCTGCTCGCGCGTATTCGCGTCCAGCTGCGACTCGGTCAGGCGATCGGCGACGACGGCAACGTGGTGCGCGTCGGCCGATTGACACTCGACCTCGCACGGCGGCAGGCGCAGATCGAAGATGCGGTCTGCGACCTATCCGATCGTGAGTTCCGCGTGCTCCACCATCTCGCGCTGCATGCCGACGAAGTGATCAGCCGCGAACGGCTGCTCGCCGACGTTTGGGGCTACACATTCGATCCCGGCTCGAACGTCGTCGACGTCTGTGTCCGCCGACTCCGCAAGAAGCTCGGTCCCGACGCCCCGATCGAGACCATCCGCCATGCGGGCTATCGCCTGGCTTCGTAAGTACACCGTCGAGGTCGTATGGGCCGTCTTCGCGGCCGCGAACCTCGTCGCGATGGTCGTGTTCCCGAGCTGGGAGACGATCCCGTTCCACTTCGTGTGGATCAGCCTGACGCTCGTCTACGGCTTCCGGGTCTGGAATCGCTGGCCGACGACCCTGATCCTCGGCAGCGTCGTCGTCACGACCGGTGCATCGATCCTGACGGACGCCTTCGACGGGATCCAGCTCTGGGGCGAGCTCTTCGAAGTCCCGCTGATGGCCGCAATGTTCCTGGCGATGGTCTGGCACGCGCAGCGGCGTGCAGCGGCGGTCAGCGAGGCGGAGGCGCTCGTCGCACAGCAAGAGCGCTTCCTCCACGACGCCTCTCACGAACTTCGGACACCGGTGACGATCGCACGCGGCCATCTCGAGCTGCTCGAACGGCACGGCGGTGGGTCGCCGGAGCTCTCGGTCGCACTCGACGAGCTCGCGCGTATCGAGCGGATCGTCACGCGGCTGCTGCTGCTCGCGAAAGCCGGCCAGCCGAACTTCCTCGCCGTCTCGGACGTGGACGTCGAGACTTTCGTCGAGGACGTCTTCGTCCGCTGGGCCGAGGTCGCGCCGCGGCGCTGGCTCCTCGGCCCTGTGACTCCCGGGCGGATTGACGCTGACGAGGAGGCGCTCCGCACGGCGCTCGACGCGCTGCTCGAGAACGCGGTCAAGTACACGGAGCCACACGAGACGATCGAGCTTCGCGCCCTGGCGTCCGGTGAGGAGCTCGTGATCGAGGTCGCCGACGGCGGCTGCGGCATTCCGCCGGAGGCGCTCGATCGGATCTTCGACCGCTTCGGACGCGCCGACGACGCGCGCGCACGCACGACCGGCGGCGTTGGCCTCGGTCTCTCGATGGTCGCCGCGATCGCGAGCGCACACGGCGGCACATGCGTCGTGCTGCCGAGAGATCGCGGCTCGGTGTTCGCGTTGCAGATTCCGGGCTTCCGGCCGTCGCTCCAGCCGCAATCTGCTGCGGCGATGACCGAAGCCCTTCCCGTCGCCCAGGCCTAGACGCCGTGTCCGTCACGCAGCCATCCGTTGCGAAGGGCGCCGGGGTGCGGTGGACGTTCTGGGCTCTTGTGCTCACGATCGGACTGGGCGCCGGCACGGGGCTCGCACTCCTCTCACGCAACGCGCAGCAACCCAGCGTGCCCACGCTGTCGCGTGTCGCGCTGCGCCCGGCGGCGAGCTGGGCGAAGGGGGCCCGTCCGGCGCCGGACTTCCGGCTCACCGATCAGAACGGCGGCGCGTTTTCGCTCCGCAGCCTGCGCGGCCGGCCTGTGCTCGTCACCTTCATCGATCCGCTGTGCCGGAACCTCTGCCCGCTCGAGGCGAAGGTCCTCAGCGACGTCGTTCGTCGCGCCGCTCCGGCCGACCGGCCCGCCATCGCCGCGGTCAGCGTCAACCCCTCGGGCGACACACCCCGTGCATTCCGTCAGGACGCCGTGAAGTGGGAGCTCGTGCCGCAATGGCGGTGGGGCATCGGTAGCCACGCGGCGTTGGCCAGAGTGTGGCGCGACTACGAGATCGGCGTCAGCGTGGCGAAGCGGACAATTGTCGGCATCACCGTGCACGAGATCTCACACACCGAGGCAACGTACGTAGTCGACGCTTCGGGCCACGAGCGAGCGGTCTTCGTGTACCCGTTCCGAGCTGTCGACGTCCTGCGCACGTTGCGCCACCTACGTGATTGACCCTCCGGCGCTCACCGCTCGCCGCTCGACTGCCGGCTAACGCCTCGCTTCGCTCGCTTCACGGGGGAAACCAGTTCCCCCGTGGGCCCCTTCTGGTGTTGCGCTCACGGCCTGGCGCGCCGCTGCTGCGCGGAACAAGTTCCGCTCCGCGACGGAAGAGCGCTACGTCTTGGTGCACGCCTGGCAGACGCGGTGATGAATGAGACGGCCGCACGAAGGACACCTACGAGGCTCCCGACGGCGGACCAGGGCGCCGCGGTCGAGGCCGAGGCGGATCATCAGGGCACCGATGCCCGTCGTCACCAGCGCGATGAGGGCGAACTGGGAGCCGAGCCCGGTCACGGCGCCACGACGGTGTAGGCGACGTCGTCGATCGCGAGCGTCGCGGAGCCGACGCCGTCCTCCGCGAGCCACGACTCGACCGCGCCCACGATCTGGTCGACCGCGCGCGAGCCCCAGTCCGATCTGACGTGCACCTCATTGCACGCGGTGTCGAACGAGACAGCCGCTCGGCCGAACACGGCGACGAATCGTCGCATCAGCCCGTGCACCGTGGCGTCGTCTTCAACAGCCACGCGAATCTCGATCACAACGTCCTCCCGGCTAGAGCAATCAACGCCGACCAGCGGTCTGGGGTCGGCCAACTTCTGCTCCAGCCCTGCTGCTTAGGGATGGACAATGTGCGGGCCGGCTGCTTCGGCCCGCGGGGAAACGCTGCCAAAAGGCTAGCAGTGGACGAGGCATCCTGCCGGTAGCGACGAGGACGGGTGAACGGCGGCCGTATCATCGGCCCGGTGGCCGACGGAGACGAGCTTCGTGAGCTGATGCGCCTATGGCCCCACGGCGTGTCGGTGCTCACCATCGACAACGACGGCGACCGCATGGGCGTCACCGTCTCCTCCCTCGTCTCGCTCTCGCTCGAGCCGCCGCTCGTCGGGATCTCGGTCGGCAAGCAGGCGTCGTGCTACGAGCTCTTGCGGCAGGCCGGCGGCTTCGCGGTCAGCATGCTGGGGTCGGGGCAGGAGGCGATCGCGCGCCAGTTCGCCTCGAGTCTGCCGCCGATCGTTCACTGGCAGGGCGTCGCGACCCGCGAGGGCGAGCTTGCACCGCTGATCGAGGGCGCGCTCGGCTGGATCGAGGCACGCACGATCGCGGAGCACGACGTCGGCGACCACACCTTCTTCGTCGCTGCGGTGATCGTGGCCGAACAAGGCCCGTCGACGAGCGCGCTCGTGTATCGAGATCGCGAGTACCACGCTCTGTGATCGACGCCGTCGTGTTCGACATGGACGGCGTGCTGGTCGAGTCCGAGGAGATCTGGGACGCTGTCCGCGAGACCTATGTCCGCGAGCGCGGCGGGCGCTACGACGACGAGATCCAGCGGGCGATGATGGGGATGAGCTCTCACGAGTGGTCGCGCTACCTCCACGAGACCGCCGGGCTCGACGAGTCGTCGGAGACCATCAACGCGGAGATCGTGCAACGCATGCTCGCCGCCTACCGCGAGCGGCTCCCGCTCGTCGACGGAGCCGTCGAGGCGGTGCGCCGGCTTGCCGCGCATTTCCCGCTGGCCGTCGCGTCGTCGTCGAACCGGCCGCTCATCGACGCCGTGCTCGAAGTCTCCGGCCTGGCGGGCTGCTTCAAGACGACGGTCTCCTCCGAGGAGGTCGCACGCGGCAAGCCGGCGCCCGACGTCTATCTCGAAGCGGCACGACGGCTCGGCCTCGCGCCCGAGCGTTGCGCGGCGATCGAGGACTCGCACAGCGGAATCCGGTCGGCCCGCTCGGCGGGGCTGCGCGTCGTCGCGATCCCGAACCCGAGCTATCCGCCGGACGCGGACGCCCTCGCTCAGGCGGACGTCGTGATCCGGTCGCTCGACGAGCTCACGCCGGAGCTCGTCGCTTCCGGATGAGCGTGATGCCGTCGCGGACAGTCGCCAGCAGGCATTCGACGCGGTCGTCGTCACGCACGTGGGCGTTGAACCGCGCGATCGCCCTCGAGATGGGCCCGTTGGGCTCGAGCACGTCGCCGTCCGACAGCGTGTTGTCGACGAGGATCACGCCGTCGTCGGCGAGCTTGGGCAGCACGCCTTCGTAGTAGTCGACATAGGCGGACTTGTCGGCGTCGATGAACACGAGATCGAACGGGCCTTCGAGCGACCGGAGCGTCTCCGCCGCGGGTCCCAGCCGGTATTCGATGCGATCGGCGACGCCTGCCTCCTCGGCGTAGCGCCGCGCGATTGCGCTCGTCTCACCGTTGACGTCACACGTGACGAGCGTCCCACCGGGCGGCAGCGCCGAGGCCATCGCGATCGACGACCAGCCCGTGAACGTGCCGATCTCGAGCACGCGGCGCGGCTGCTTCATGCCGACGACGAAGGAGAGGAATGCGCCTCCGACCGCCCCGATCATCATCCCGGGAGAGCTCTGCGTCTCACGTGTCTCTGCGTCGAGGCGCTCGAACAACTCCGGCGGCGGTGTCGAGTGCGCCTCGGCGTAGGCCCCGATCGCGTTCCAGCCGACGTTCACTCCACTCTCCCGACGAGCACACAGCCGTTGTGCCCGCCGAGTCCCATCGCGTTGGACAGCGCAACGTCGATGCGCGCCTCGCGCGCGACGTTCGGCACGTAGTCGAGGTCGCACACAGGGTCGGGGTTCTCGTAGTTGATCGTCGGTGGCAGCACGCCCTCGTGCACGGCGAGCACGCACATCATCGCTTCGATGGCCCCAGCTGAGCCGAAGCAATGACCCGTGACGGACTTCGTCGACGAGACCGCAAGCTCGTACGCGTGGTCGCCGAACACGTCCTTGATCGCCTTCGTCTCGGCGGCATCGCCGAGCGGCGTCGACGTCCCGTGCGCGTTGATGTAGCCGACCCGCTCCGGCGCAACGCCGTTGCGCTCGAGTGCGCTGCGCATCATCTCCGAGACGCCGATCGACTCGGGATCCGGCTGTGCGATGTGGTGCGCGTCGTTCGAAGCGCCGTAGCCGAGGATCTCTGCGTAGATCTTCGCGCCCCGCTTCTGCGCCGCCTCGAGCTCTTCGAGGACGAGGACGCAGGCGCCTTCGCCCATCACGAAGCCGGCGCGGGTCGCGTCGAACGGCCTCGACGCGCGTGCCGGGTTCTCGTCCTCGGCGACGAGGCCGCGCATCGCGCAGAAACCGGCCAGGATCAGCGGGTGCACGCAGGCCTCGGCGCCTCCGGCGAGCACCGCATCCGCGCCGCCGCGCTTGATCAGCTCCGCGGCCTCCCCCACGGCGTGCGAACCGGTAGCGCACGCCGACACCGGCGCGAAGTTCGGGCCGCGGAAGCCGAGGGAGATCGCGAGCTGGCCGCTCGCCGTGTCGGCGAGCACGCTGGGAATGAAGGTCGGCGAGACGCGCGAGAGGCCGCGCTCGCGCAGCACGTCGGCCTGCTCGACGATGCCGATGAGACCCCCGATGGCCGTGCCGAAGAGGATCCCGACGCGCGCCGGGTCGTAGACGCCGTCGAGTCCGGCGTCGGCCACCGCCTCCCGGCCCGCCCCGAGCGAGAGCAGGACGTTGCGCTCGAGCTTGCGGACCTCCTTGGGCGAGGCGACGGCGCTTGCGTCGAAGTCCTTGACCTCGCCCGCGATGCGGACGGGGAACTCGCTTGCGTCGAAGGCGCGGATGAAGTCGATTCCGCTCTCGCCCGCGACGGCGGCCCGCCAGGTCGACGGTGCGTCGTTCCCGATCGGCGTCACCGCGCCGAGTCCCGTGACCACTACCCTCCTCACTCGGCCAGATTAGACGGGCGCCGGACACCGAGGTTGCGTGTTGTTACGCACGATTGGACAGCTTTCCTGAGCCGATCCTGAGCGAACCGGGGTTAGACCGGCCTGTCTCGCGGGTATTGCCATATCGGAGCGCGCCAGGCGCCCCGGCTGGATCCCCCGCACCAGGAGGTACGTCATAGGCACCGTGGCCAGCGCCGGCTCTACGGCCAGCACGTCCCGGCAGCAGCCGGGCCTGGTCTTCTTCTACTCGCCGGTCTCCGGGTCCTGTCGCCGGGTCGAAGGGTTCCTCGCGCAGGTCCTGCAGCGCCGACGGAACCACGGCACCTTCAAGCTCTACCGGGTCGACGAGAAAGAGCGCCCGGATCTCGTCCAGCGCTTCGGTGTCGCGACGATGCCGACGCTCGTCGTCGTCGAGGACAAGGTCGTGCGGGCCCGCCTCGAGCGGCCGCGCGGCTGCCGCGAGATCGAGAGCTTCCTCGCGCCCTGGCTCAAGTAGCGCTTCGCTTCGCTCGCTTCACGGGGGAAACCAGTTTCCCCCGTGGGCCCCCTTCTGGTTGTTGTGCTCACGGCCGAGCGCGTCACTGCTCTCGCCGAACAAGTTCGGCTCCGCGACGAAGGGCACCGCGAGTCGAGCTCTCGGGCGGGATAGGCTCGGTCTATGGCCGACGTGGAGCGCCCGAAGACGCTGGGTGCGAAGGTTCCGTTTCCGCCGATGGAGGCCGAGCTCGTCTCGGAGCTCCCCGAGCGCGCCGGCGCGTGGCGCTACGAGCCGAAGTGGGACGGGTTCCGCGGCGTGCTCGAGCGGAACGGGGACGAGGTCGCGCTGTGGTCGCGGAACGGCAGGCCGTTGCTGCGTTACTTCCCCGAGCTGCGCAACCTCGGCGAGCTGCTCCCGCTGCACTCCGCACTCGACGGAGAGATCGTGATCTCCCGCGACGGGAAGCTCGACTTCGACGCGATGCAGATGCGGTTGCACCCGGCAGAGAGTCGCGTGCGCAAGCTGTCGGCGGAGATCCCTGCGACGTTCGTTGCGTTCGACCTGCTCCTCTGGGACGGCAAGCCGGTGCACGAGCGACCAATCGAGGAACGCCGGGCCGAGCTCGAGCGCGTTGCGACGGGTATCCCGCTCTCACCCGTGTCCGACGACGTGGAGCAGGGTCGTGCGTGGCTGCAGACGCTGCAGGCGGCGGGTTTCGACGGCGTGATCGCGAAGAAGCTCGGGCTTCCGTATCTGCCCGGCTCGCGCGACGGCGTCGTCAAGGTGAAGCCGTACAAGACCGCGGACTGTGTCGTCGTCGGCGTGCGCTGGAAGAAAGGCGGCCGCTCGACGATCGCGACGCTTTTGCTCGGTCTCTATCGCGAGGACGGCGAGGTCGACTACGTCGGCTCGTGCGCGGTCGGCGCGAAGGCGCAAGCGGAGATCGCAGCGAAAGTGCTCCCATTGCTCGACGAGACGAATGACCGGCGCTTCTCCGAGCCGAACCGCTGGGGCGCCGGCGAGCTCGAGGAGACGCCCGTTCGGCGGGAGCTCGTCGTCGAGGTCCGCTTCGACAAGCTCGAGAAGCACCGCTTTCGCCACGGCACGAAGCTCGTGCGCTTCCGCGAGGACAAGGACCCCGCGCAGTGCACGTGGCGCGAGGTGCGTCCGCCGCGGCGTGCCGACGACCTCTCGGTCGACGCATTGCTCGCGCCGTAGCTGGCGCAGCCAGGCCTACGCCTTGTCGGACTTCTTCTTCGCGCGCGACGGCTGCACCCGCTTCGGCTCACCGGGCATCTTTGGGAAGTTCGGCGGATACGGCGCCTCGCCCTCCCCCTGCGCCTCCTCGCGCTCCACCCACTC
>Ga0209638_1001974_pt1 | contig 12785 bp, 12 predicted proteins | sample BarGraNGADG00211_FD_184490 | JGI IMG/M metagenome (GOLD analysis project Ga0209638, IMG submission 184490) | Arctic peat soil microbial communities from Barrow, Alaska - Barrow Graham LP Ref core NGADG0002-211 (SPAdes) (version 2) | ecosystem: Environmental > Terrestrial > Soil > Wetlands > Peat... | reverse complement strand
CTTTGGCGCGTCCGGAAGCTTCCGAATCCGCGGATTTCAACGTGGTCGCCGGATCGCAGTGCTCGGACTATGCCGTCAAAAATGGCGCAGACGATCACGTCTGATTCCTTCAGGGACATCCCAATGGCTTGGTAAACCTCTTCGGCCAGATCGGGCCTGGTCATCTGGCGCACCCTCGCCGCATAACGAGAAAGAGTATCACAGCATTCCTTGGTCGTAGTGACCTGGGCCGCCAACACGAAGTGCCCGCCGGAACACCTCGCTCATCGCAGCCACGAAGGAGCCCTCGGCGCTCAGGCTACCCACAACGGCGTTGCGCCCCGCAGCGTACCACAACGGCCAACATGTGACCCTCTTCATCTTCGAAGTCGTGACCGGCCGATTCACTGCCGGACTGTACCGATGCTGTGCCGATGGGGGTATTTCGTGTCCATTTCGGCAATCTCGGCCTTTTTAGAATATGCAAGTTACACATTCCACAAGGCTTATGTGAATCGTGGTTCAATTTCCGGGTCGCCAATAAGAGACCCTACCCCTTCAGATCCCGAAACGCTTCTTCGATCTCCTTTTTCGCCTCCGCCGTGGGCGGGGTCAGGGGCAGACGCGGGGCGCCGCCGTAGTATCCGTTCAGATCCATGGCGTACTTCAGGCCGGGGATGCCGTACTTCACCGTTACCAGGCGGGCGGCGCGGGCGATGCGGTTCTGCCAGTCGAGGCCGGCGGCTTCCTCGCGCTTCAAGTGCGCCTCCCAGATGGCGATGCAGGAATACGGGGCGGCGTTGGCGTACGCCAGGATGCCGCCGCAGGCGCCCATCAGCAGCGAGGGCCACAGCGTGGGAGCGGAGCCCACCAGGACGTTGAAGCCGGCCCTGGTCTCCCGGACCATTTGCATCACCTTTTCCAGGCTTCCGGAACTTTCCTTAACGGCGATGATGTTGGGGTGCTCCGAAAGCGCGGCCACGGCCTCGGCGGGGATGTCGATGCCGGTAGTTTGTGGCCAATTGTAGATGATCACCGGGATGCGCGCCTGGTCGGCCACGGCGCGGAAAAACAGCATTTGGGCCTCGGGGCGGCTGAACGCGCTCTTGTAGTAATGCGGCGTTCGCACCATCGCGGCCTTGTATCCCATTTCAGCGGCGGTATTGGTCAGGCTGACCGTCTCGCGAACGCTCTCGGCCCCGGTTCCGGCGATCAGCGTCTTCTCCGGCGCGGCGTACTGCGCCACCATCTCCCAGAGCGTGGCTTTCTCGCTCGAGGTCAGCATGACGCTTTCGCCCGTGGAGCCCAGCACAACGTACCCTTGGAGCGCGGTTCGGTTCCATTTCTCGACGTTGTGCCGCACCTTAACGGCATAGATCTCGCCATTGTGGTCGAATGGAGTAGCGATTGGTGAGAAAATACCTTGTAGCTTCATCTTGTTGACACCACCATAGCAATAATAGCGTTGCAAGCGGAAAAACCCGCTGGAATGGGGACCGATGTTTTCTCTGGAAATCGAATGCGGACCGGAAGACCGGGAATTTCTCATCGCCGAATTATGGGAGCACGGGTCGGCCGGAATCGTCGAGCTGAATGCGAGCCTTGTGCGGGCGTTCTTCGATGACGGGGCACGCCGCGGGGCGTTGCTCAATATGTACCCCGGCTCCCGATTGCGAGTGGAAGAGCCGCGCGACTGGGTGCAGGCGGCGCGCGACCTCCTGCAGCCCATGACCGTGGGGGAGCGATTCTACCTCGTGCCGGCCTGGCGCGACGATCCCGCGCCGCCGGGGCGCTCGCGGATCGCCGTAAATCCCGGGCTGGCGTTTGGCACGGGGCTACACGAAACCACGCAGTTGTGCATGGAGGCGCTCGAAGGCTACCTCGCGCCCGGCATGAGCGTACTCGATGTGGGTACCGGATCCGGGATTTTGGCGGTCGCGGCCCGGCTGCTCGGGGCAGGGAAGATCTACGCCTGCGACATCGACCCCGTCGCGGTGGAAATCGCCGGCGGATTGGACGGTCCGCCCCACCGGTTCGTGGGATCGGCGGACGCCGTGGCATCAGGCTCGGCGGATGTCGTACTGGCGAACATCAGTCCCGAGGCCATCGTTCGGCTGGCGCCCGATCTGCTGCGCGTGCGGCGCGCGGGCGGCGTCCTGCTGGCCAGCGGTCTGGAGCGCAGCGAGGTCGGCAGGGTGCAAGAGAAAATGCCTGAGGCGCGCGAAGTCCGTTACAAGGGAGATTGGGCGTTGATGGCGATCTGACCTTTGGTGCTCCTCAGCCGTGGGGGGTCGGCCATGGCCGACCCCTACCGGACTGCGGTGCGCCGATGGTGTAGGGGTCGGCCATGGCCGACCCTACAGGCCCTCTATTTCACCGCGTTGAAGCGGTTTTCGATTTCGGGCCAGTTGACCACATTCCACCAAGCCGAAATATAGTCCGGGCGGCGGTTCTGATACTTCAGGTAGTAGGCGTGCTCCCACACGTCCAGGCACATCACCGGGAACTTGCCTTCCATCACGGGGCTATCCTGGTTGGCGGTGGAGACGATGTCGAGCTTGCCGTTGGACTTCACGAGCCAGGCCCAGCCGGAGCCGAAGCGCGTGGCCGCCGCCTGGGCGAACTTCTCCTTGAACCCGTCGAAGCCGCCGAACGTGGCTGTGATGGCCTGGGCTACGTTGCCGACAGGCGCTCCACCGGCGCCCGGGGCCATGATCTTCCAGAACATCGAATGGTTAATGAAACCGCCGCCGTTATTCCGTACCGCGGTACGAATGCTCTCCGGAACGGCGATGCAGTTACGGGCCAGCAATTCTTCGACGGACTTGCCGGCCAGTTCGGGCGCCGATTCCAGCGCCTTGTTCAGATTGTTGATGTATGCGGCGTGGTGTTTGCCGTGGTGGATCTCCATGGTCATCTTGTCGATGTGGGGTTCCAGCGCGTCGGGCGCATACGGAAGCGGCGGTAATGTGAAAGGCATATTTCTCCTTGTTCTCCTCTGAGTGGTATCCGGGCGGGTTCTAATTCAATCCACCGGCTTCTTCAAACGCGCCCGCGAGCCGGAACATGGCGGGCTCGCCGAAGTGCGTGGTTAAAAGTTGCATTCCTACCGGCAGCCCCCCGGCGGTTCTTCCGCACGGTACGCTCATGCACGGAATGCCCGCCAGACTGCCGGTGATCGTATAAATATCGGAAAGGTACATGGCCAGGGGGTCGTCCATCTTTTCGCCCAGCTTGAAAGCCGGAAACGGCGAGACCGGCGCCACAATGGCGTCCACTTCCTCGAACGCCCTGGCGAAATCGCGCGCGATCAGGGTGCGCACCTTCTGAGCCTTCAGATAGTACGCGTCGTAATAGCCGGCGCTGAGGACGTAGGTTCCCAGCATAATCCGGCGCTTGCATTCGGCGCCGAAACCCTCTCCGCGCGTGTTGCGATACATATCCGACAGGGTCTCGGATTTCGCGGAGCGGAACGTGTACCGTACGCCGTCGTAGCGGGCCAGGTTGGAGCTGGCCTCGGCCGTCGCAATAATGTAATAGCACGGGATCGCGTAGCCGGTCGAGGGCAGACTCATTTCGCGAACCTCGCAACCCAGGCGTATCAGCACATCCACGCCGCGCGAGATCAGGTCGCCGACTTCGCTCCCCAAGTCTTTTAGATACTCCCGAGGCAGTCCAAGCTTCAGCCCTTTTAGGCCGCCGCCAAATAATGCCGCGTAGTCGGGGACCGGAGCCCCGGCCGAGGTGGAATCGCGAGGGTCGCGGCCGGCGATCGCCCGCAGGAGCGTCGCGGCGTCCTTCACGGTCCGGGCGAACGGGCCAATGTGGTCCAGGGAGCTGGCAAACGCGGTGAGGCCGTACCGCGACACCCGTCCGTAAGTGGGGGTGACCCCCACCACGCCGCAAAACGAGGCCGGCTGCCGGATGGAACCGCCCGTGTCGGAGCCGAGCGCGACCACGGCCGTACCTTGCGCCACGGCGGCCGCCGAACCGCCGCTGGAACCGCCGGGGACGCGGTCCGGCGCGACCGGGTTGCGCACCGGGCCGAAGGCCGAATTCTCGGTGGACGACCCCATGGCGAATTCGTCGCAATTGGTCTTGCCGAGGATGATGCCGCCCGCCTCTTCCACGCGCACCACGGCCGTGGCGTCGTAGGGAGGAACGTAGCCGGCCAGAAGCTTCGAGCCGCAGGTGGTGGTGATGCCTTTGGTGAGGATCACGTCCTTGACCGCGACGGGCACGCCGGCCAGGGGGCCCGGATCTTCGCCGCGCGCCATGCGCTCGTCCACGCGCCGCGCGGCATCCAGGGCGCGCTCTGGCGAGAGGCGCAGGTACGCGCCGGTCCGCGGATTCTCGCCTTCGGCGAAGCGCAAAGCTTCCTCAGTCAGCTCGACGGCGCTGAATTGGCGCGAGAGCAGTCCCTCGCGGATGCGATCGATGGTCAGAGACGCGATTTGCATGGCGATTCCGTGGGGCGGGGGATCCCCACCCGGTCACCGTTCCACGACTTTCGGAACCTTGAAATACCCCGGGCCGCGCTGCGGAGCGTTGGCCAGGGCGGCCTCGTTTCCCAGCGGCGCCTCGATGACGTCCTCACGCAGTCCGGCGGCCTGCTCGAACAATACCTGCGTCATCGGCTCCACGCCGGCGGTATCCACTTCGTTGAGCTTGTCCATGTGCTCGAGGATGCCGTCCAGGTCCGCGCGGAACCTGGCGACCTCGGTATCGTCGAGCGTCAGGTTGGCGAGGCCGGCCACGTAGCGGACCTCTTTTTCGGTGATTCTCACGCCTGTGCCCTTTTTCGGGATGCCCTGTAAATGGAGCGCAAAACCGGGTCCGCGATGCCCTCGGCTTCATCCGCAACGAACCCGGGCACGGCCGCCACCGCGCGCCCGGCTTCCAGGCGCCTCGGAACCACGCGGAATTCCACGTCCTCCACCACGCCGCGGCCGAGGTTCTTTTCCAGCCCGCGGAGGATTTGGCCGGTCAGCGTAAATAACTGCCGCTGCCAGATGTGATCCTCCACCTCTACCACCAGGCGCGTGCGGACCATGCGGGCGGCGCGGGTATGCGCGGCGACTTTCTTGCCGACGGATCGCGGCCACGCGGCGCACGCGAGTTGCTCGTCGCTGACCGGTTCGCCGGCCAGTCTCAACCCGCGAACGATCTTGCTGGCGATTTCCATGCGGTTCGGTGGTCCATTCTAGCACGTCCGAATCCGCGCGCCATTACTCGATTTTGATCGCGGAGAGGTCCGCCGCCGGTTTGGGATACTTCAGGTCCATCCGTTCCAAGGCGTCCACGATCACCTGCGAGACGGCCAGGTTGCGGAACCATTTCTTATTCGCGGGAACGACGTGCCAGGGGGCCCACTTCGTGCCGCACTTGCACAGCGCGTCTTCGTAAGCCTCGATGTATTGGTCCCAATACTCCCGTTCCTTCAGGTCGGCGGGCGAGAACTTCCAGTTTCTCGTCTTATCCTCCAGGCGCAGGCGGAGACGCTCGGCCTGCTGCTCTTTGGAGATGTAGAGCAGGAACTTGAGGACCACCACGCCGTTTTCCGAGAGCATGCGCTCGAAATCGTTGATCTGCCGGTAGCGTTTCGACCAGACGGCCTTGGGCGCGAGGCCGTGTACGCGGACAACCAGAACGTCTTCGTAGTGAGAGCGGTTGAAAATGCCGATCTGTCCCCATTCGGGAACCGCCTGATGCACGCGCCACAGGTAATCGTGGCGTTTTTCCGCGCCTTCGGGAACCTTGAAGGAAGTGACGCTGACGCCCTGCGGGTTCAGCCCGCTCATGACGTGGCGAATGGTCCCATCCTTGCCGCCCGCGTCGATGCCTTGCAGCACCACCAGCAAGGAGCGGCGCGATTCCGCGTAGAGAAGGTATTGCAGCACGGAGAGGCGCTCCAGGTTTTTCGCCAACCGCTCGGAGGCTTCGGCTTTCTGGACGCCATGGGTGTTCGCGGGATCGATATCGGAAAGCTTGATCCTGGAACCGGGCGGTACGGCCAGCGCGCGATCGAGTTTGTTCATGCGGCCTATTCCAGCCCGGCTATTTGACGCGCTTGGCGACGATCGGCGGCATCGGGGGCATATCCCCGCCTCCGCCGGCAAAGGTGAAGTTCAGCGTCATCTCATCGCCTTTTACCGTCCCTTTGTAGCTGATCTTCCCCATATTCTCCACCGTGACCGAGAAGGAGATGTTGTCGCCGTCGATCTTGCCCTCGTCGATCTTCATATCGCCCATCTGGGATTGAATCGTCCCCGTCACCGTGTTTCCGTCGGCTTTCAGGACATAGGTGAATTCCATGGACCCATTCGGGGTCTCCAGGCTGGCTTTCCAATTGCCGGTCACGTCCGCGGCGAAAGCCGTCAGGGATAAAGCCGCGAGCAAAAAGACCAATTTGCGCATTTTCCGAAGTACCGTCCTTTCCTTCTACTTTGAATCCTGCCCGAGTATCCGGTAGCAACCATTCTCCGGCCTTTCGCGTCGGGCGTCAAGCAAGGTCAATGGCGTGGGTGCTACGTCAATGGTCTCGCCCGGCCAGCTACCTGGGCGATGAGGTCCAGCTTCTCGACGATTTCGGGATCGATGCGCTCCCTAGGAACGAACCCCGTGAGGACGTGGTAATCCGTCTTCTGCATGAGATTGCGAATTCCCAGCTTTTCAAAATAGCTTTGAAACAAAGGTGCGAGAAAATCGTCGCTAGCCTTCACTTCCGCGCTAAAGGCCTCGGGCCGCCCCAAAACTCGCAATGCCGCGGAAACTTCGTTCATGGCTTCCTGCATCGCCGTCCTCTGACGATCGCGGAGCGCTTCCACGAACAACGGACCGGGCGCACCTTCAATGTGTTCCGCATATGCGAGCAGCGTTTCCGGATAGCAGAGGTAGTTCTCGATTTCACGACGACGCCACCTGACCTGGAAAAGCGGTCCGCCATCGCTCAGCTCTTGCGCGATTGAATCAAATATCGCTATACCGACTAAGTCGGGCTTAGCTTCCCTTAATCCGAAGAAGTGGTCCTTGGCCTTGGACGGTTGATTGGCGACATAATGGACAAACGGCTGTTCCAGAAGCTGCCTCGTGGAATGCTGTAATAGCTCCGCAAGTCCCTGAAGAACCGCCAAATCCGTCGAGCCCTCCAGATAGAGTACCCATCCCACTTGTTCTGCCTGATAATACTGATCGAAGCCAATGGCGCGTAGCGATTTGAGCACTTGGCTGCCACGATCGTCGATGCGATGCGGCTTCCCAACGAAGGCCACTACGATGTCGCGTTCGGCAGCTTCGTTGAGGAGCACTTCGGAGTGGCTCGCGGCAATCACCTGGCAGCCCTGCGCTTCGGCCGTTTCGGTCAGAATCCGATAGATCTGCCGCTGTCGTAGGATCTCGAGGTGAGCGTCCGGTTCATCGAGTAGCAAGACGGAGTTTGGGTGCGTGTACAGATGAGCCAACAGCAGCAAAGTCTGTTGGAGGCCCCTTCCCGAGGAGACCAAATCCAACTCGGTTTCTCCCTCGCGATAGGACATAGTGATCTGTCCCCTCTCCTGGATAAACTGCGGTGGGCTCAGTGTCACCCCGAAGAGCTTCTCGATTTGGGAAACCAATGCTTTCCAACTGGTCTGGTCGGGCGCCGAATATATCACAAAGCAGAGGTTCCTGAGGACCTCCGCCGTGCGCCCTTCACCGATTCGCACGTTGACGGCTCCGTCCTGGAGGCGGTCTTCCGTCGTCGCCATTCCCGACATTGGAGGCAGGAAGGCGACTCTGACGGGCGCCGCCAAAACCGGAACCGGCATCCGCACCGGCTGAGGCTCCTCGTTCATCCGCAATGGCCGGCAATAGAACGATTCTTGGTTGGCGTAGTCGAACTCGAAACCGCATTCCCACGGGACGCCATCGGTTACCCCCGAAACCAAGATATCGATCCGTATGTTCCTGGTGTCTTGCTTCCCGTTCGTCCGCTGGATCGCTCGGACGTGCAAGTCTCGCCACAACAGATTGGCATCTGGCACAGGCACAGCAATCAGATCGCGCCGATTGATGGTTACGCCGGGCCGCTTCTCAGGGGTATCCTTCGCAGAGCGCTTCTCTATCCACTTCCGGAGACCGGCTTCCCACAAAGCGAGCGCTTGCAGGGCGGTCGTCTTGCCAGAATTGTTGGGCCCCACGAAAACAACGGTCTTGCCCAATTCGATATCAACGTCTTCAAGGCGTTTGAAGTTCTTGACTCGCAAGTTAGTGAGCACTGAGACGATGGTACCTCGCTCCAGGCCAGGAATGCAGCACCCCGCTTGCCGGTTTCTGGCGCTGCTCCGGGCTTCGATTCGGGGCATTCCCCGGTCTCCACCCTTGATATCGGCCGCTCTACGCGCCCTTCCCCCGGCCCCACTTCCGCCACGCCAGGCCTGCGGCGATCAGGAGAGCGGCGGCGATCGTTCCGCCCAGCAGGTAGTGATCGATGTTCTTCTGGACGGCCTGCCACCGTTCGCCCAGGAAGTACCCCAGCCCGATAAAGGTCGAAACCCAGACGACGCCGCCGCTGTAGGCGAAGAGCGCGAACTGGCGCGACTCCACGGCGCTCATGCCCGCGGCGTAGGCCGTGAAATGGCGCACTCCCGGCACGAAGTAGCCGAACGTCAGTGCCCAATGGCCCACACGCGCGAACCAGGCATGGGCCTTGGCCAGGTGCTCCTCGCGGATGCGCAGGTACTTGCCATAGCGGTGGATCAGCGGCAGCCCGAACTTCCGCCCCAGCGTGTAGCTGAACGTGATGCCGCAGAGGCTGCCCCCCAGCGCCGCGGCGAACGCCGGCGCCAGCGAGAGATGTCCTTTGAATACCAGGTACCCGGTGAACGCCAGCAACGTTTCATCCGGCACGGGCAGCCCCACGATTCCAAAGACGAGCAGCAGGAAGATCGCCAGGTACCCGTATTGCGAGATCCACGCGAGGATCTGTTGTTCTAGCCCCATAGCTCTCAGCTATCAGCCGTCAGCTTTCGCCGGCTCCGCTTCCGCGGAGCCAGCCCGACGGGCAGGCTGGAAGCTGACGGCTGATGGCTGATGGCTGACAGCTATTTCCTCACACCACCAACCCCGAGACTTCGACTGGCGAGCGGTTGCCGGCCACCACCACGATGCCGCTTTCGGTGACAAAGTGGCCCCGCTCACGGTCGCTCTCCAGGTCGTAGCCAATCACGGCGTCCTCCGCTACGCGTACGTTCTTGTCCAGAATGGTGCGGCGAAGTTTGGCGTGGCGGCCGATATCGCAGTTGTCCAGAATGATGCAGTCGTCCACTTGCGCTCCGGTGTGCACGCGGACGCCGCGCGCCAGAACGGAGTTGCGCACCAGCCCCCCGGAGAGAATGCAGCCGCCGGAAACGATGGAATCGATGGCTTCTCCGCGCCGGTTCATCTCGTCGAAGGTGAACTTCGCCGGCGGGTCCGGGTAGCTGGTCGTCCGCACGGGCCATTCGCGATTGTAAAGATTCAGCGCCGGGCTGACCGAGCGCAGGTCCATGTTGGCCTCGTAGTAGGCATCGATGGTGCCAACGTCGCGCCAATACGGGACGGCGTCGGCCGGTTCGCCGGGAATGCGGTTGGTCTGGAAATCGTAGGCGAAAACGTCGCCGTTGCCCGCGATGCGCGGCAGGATATCATGCCCGAAATCGTGCAGGCTGTTTTCATCCGCTGCGTCCTCGTGCAGCAACCGCAGCAGCGTGCGGGTGGAAAAGATGTAGTTACCCATGGAGGCGTATACCCGCTGGTTGTCGCCCGGCATGGAGGGCGCGTCGGGGTTCTTTTCGTGGAAGCCCAGGATGCGTCCGCCCTCGACCGCCTCGATCACGCCGAATTCCGCCGCCTGGCTCCGCTCCACGGGAATGGCCGCCACCGTGACCTCGGCCGCATTCTGCACGTGGAACTCGATCATGTTCATGATGTTCATGCGATAGATGTGGTCGGCGCCGAAAATGGCCACCAGGTGCGGATCGGACTGCTCCACCAGGTTGATGTTCTGATAGATGGCGTCCGCCGTGCCCTGATACCACGTCTCGTCCTGCGAGCGCATCTGCGCCGGAACCGGAATCATGAACTGCGTCTTGAGCAGCCCGCCGAATTGCCAGCCCTCGCTCAGATGCTGCAACAACGACTGGCTGCGGAACTGCGTCAGCACGTAGACGGAATAGATGCCCGAGTTGATGAAATTGCTGAGAACGAAATCGATGATCCGGTATTTCCCGCCAAACGGAACGGCCGGTTTGGCCCGCTCCCTGGTGAGCGGATAGAGCCGCGTCCCTTTTCCGCCCGCCAGCACGATTCCCAAGACGCGTATGCGCATAGAGTTAGACCAAGCCCTATTGTTTCAGGCTAATCCGCGCTAAGGCAAGAGAAACTTCAGCCCTGTTACGGTTGCTTGAAGTTTTCTCTTGACATCTGCCGCGATTAGTACTAATTAATTAGTATGCGCAGCCGAAGCTCGACTCTCACCGGGCAGGAACTGGAAATCATGAAGGTCGTCTGGGAGCGCGAAAGCGTCACCGTTCGGGATGTCTACGAGGTGTTGCTGGAACGGCGAAAAGTGGCCTACACCACGGTCATGACCATGATGAAGATCCTGGAGCAAAAGAAATACCTGAAGAAAAACCAGGCCGCGCGCGCCTTCGTCTACCGGCCGGCCCAGCCCCAGGGACAGGTGGTCGGGGCCATGGTCCGGGACTTCGTCAACCGGGTGTTCAATGGCTCGGCCGCGCCGCTTCTGGTGCACCTGGTGAAGGAGCACGACCTCTCCCCCGAAGACCTGGACGAAATCGCACGGCTGCGGAGGAACAAATGAACGCCAATCTGCTTCTAAACAACTTGGCGCTGTACTGCGTGCAAATCGGCCTCGTGGTTGGTCTGGCGGCCTTCGTTCCGGCGGCGCTCCGCTTGCGCCTGCCGGGCGCGAAGCTGGCCTACTGGCACTTCCTGCTGGCGGCCTGCCTGCTCCTGCCCGTGGTGCGCCCCTGGAAGCAGGACGTCGTCAATATCAGTACCGGCCCGCCGGTTCCGGCCGCCATGGCGGCGGCCGCTCCGGCGCAACCGGCGCTTCCGGCGCCCCCGCCACCGCGCTTCACACAAGCCGAGCTCCTGCTGGCGCTGCTCGCGGCGGGCGCGGTGGCCCGTCTGGGGTGGCTGGCCGTTGGCCTTTGGCGCTTGCGGCGGTATCGCCTGAATTCCGTGCCAGCCGGCGCCAGTGGGGCAGACGATCGTTTTTTGTCGTCTGCCGCAGGCCTGAAGAGTCCGGCAGACCTACGCCTCTCCGCCGATATCGCCAGCCCGGTGACTTTCGGTTTTCTGAAACCGGTGATCCTACTCCCCACCGGCTTTCCCAACCTGAATCCGCGCATCCAGGCCGCCATCCTGGCCCACGAGTGCCTGCACGTTCGCCGGCGCGACTGGCTCTTCACGCTGATCGAAGAGATCGTCCGCGCCGCGTTCTGGTTCCATCCGGCCATCTGGTGGCTGCTGGGCGAGATTCAACTTGCCCGCGAGCAGGTGGTGGATCGCGCGTCGGTCGAAATGACCCAAAGTCGCGAGGAATACGTGGACGCCCTGCTGGCTATTGCGGGCGTCCGGCCGAGGCTTGACCTTGCTCCGGCGCCCCTGTTCCTGCGCAAACGGCACCTGAAACATCGCGTAGTATCCATACTGAAGGAGGTTCGTATGTCGAAAAGGCATTCTATTTCCGCGCTGGCCGCCGGTCTGTGCATTCTGGCCGCGGCGTGTTGGATGGTGACAGGAACGTTCCCGCTGACCGCAGCCCCGCAGGTAGTGGCCGACGGGCCGGGCGTGAGCGTGGATCTGGGCGGCGCGGCGCTGATGCACCGTACGTCCGTGACATACCCCGCGGCGGCGCAGACCGCCCACGTCGAAGGAATGGTAATCCTTCAGGCCACGGTGGATTCGGCCGGGAACGTCACCGACGCCCGTGTGATCAGCGGCCCCGACGAGTTGCGCAAGACCGCGATCCAATCGGTTCTCCAATGGCACTTCGCGCGCGGCGCAAGCAGCACGCGGAGTGTGAGCATCGCATTTCGCTTGCCTGTCGAAAACAGCCAGCCGGCGCCGGCGATCGCCATACCGCCATTTGCCGTCAGCCGGCAGGTACTGCCGCCGCCCAGTGCGCAGCCCTCCGCCGCGTCGGCGGAGTTCGCGGCAATTCAGGCGCAACAAACGGCCCTGATGGCTCAGGCGCGGGATGCGTCATCGCGGCAGGACCAGCAGGCCATGACGGAGGTCATGAACCAGATGAGGGAACTGGCTGCCAGGAGACAGGCCCTGTCGAAGATTCGGACCATCACGACGCTTGGCCTTTCGGACCAGGCCCGCGGCGAGTTACTCGCGAGCCTTCCCGTCCACGAAGGCGATGCCCCGACGCCGGAAAACATGGCCAAATTGTCTGCGGCGGCCAAGCAATTCGATGAGCATCTCACGGTCTCTTCGATGCCAACGGCAGCGCAAGACGAAGTCGAAATCCGGATCGTCGCCCCCGGCTCGGAACCGGCCCAAAGGATTACAGTCGGCGGAATGGTGCAGGAGGCGAGCGTAACCAAGAAGGTGATGCCAGTCTATCCTGCTCTTGCCAGGCAGGCTCGCATTCAAGGCGTCGTCGTGCTCAGCGTCGTCATTGGCAAGGATGGATCCGTTCAGGAGCTCAAGCTCGTCTCCGGCCACCCTCTCCTGGCGCCGGCGGCGCTTGAGGCGGTGAAGCAGTGGACCTATAAACCAACCCTCTTGAACGGCCAACCCGTCGAAGTGAG
>Ga0209638_1001972_pt1 | contig 12788 bp, 11 predicted proteins | sample BarGraNGADG00211_FD_184490 | JGI IMG/M metagenome (GOLD analysis project Ga0209638, IMG submission 184490) | Arctic peat soil microbial communities from Barrow, Alaska - Barrow Graham LP Ref core NGADG0002-211 (SPAdes) (version 2) | ecosystem: Environmental > Terrestrial > Soil > Wetlands > Peat... | reverse complement strand
ATGGAGTCTCCACCGAAGTCAGGACGGTTCACAATGAGGCTACCCGCCGACGAGACGAACCGTCACGATTATCATCCCGACCTACAACCGGGCGCGAGTTGTCACTCAGCCGATCGACAGCGCGCCTGGGCAAACCTCGCCCTCACGTTGACGTCTTTGTGGTCGACGACCGGCCAACCGACGAAACGCTGGACTCGCGGCCGCAAAGAATCGGCAAACAGGCGACCGGCCGAACCACAAACGGAACCCTATGGCACAATCCAGCGATCTTGGGCGGGTTGTTCGTCCGAGCATCCCGTCGGCTGGACTCTGTCGCCACACGGGGGTACCGCCACGAACAGTTGCCTCTCGGAAGCCACGAATGAGAACGTGAGTTCCCGCCGCTCTCCGTCTAGCCTGAAGGAAAGGCGATGAAGGCGGCGGGTCAATTGAGTCGAACGAAGTTCACACGCCGTCCGCGTGTTGTGCACGTCATCAACTCCTTGTCCACCGGTGGCGCCGAAACCATGCTCACAAGGCTTGTTGGTGCCGCAGATTCCTCGCGCTTCGAGCACATCGTGTTGCCCTTGCGAGGTGGTGGATCCCTGACGGAACAAGTGCGCGAGACCGGAGCGCTGACTGAGGCGCTACGGGTAGACGGGACGCGGAACTTCCTGACTGCACCCATTCGACTAGCGGCTCGGATACGAAGACTCCGCCCCGACCTCGTGCAGGGATGGCTCCTGCAGGGAAATCTCGCGGCCACGGTCGGAGCGAGCCTCGGATGTCCCCACGCCCCAGTGCTGTGGAATGTGCGATGGACTCTCTACGATGTCGACAGCGAGCGGCTCAGCACGCGGGCATTGCTGAGGATCAGCGGCCGACTCGCGCGGAACCCCAAGCGCATCATCTTCAATTCGCAGCTGGCCGCTACCCAGCACGAGGCCATCGGTTATCCGTCAGAACGGGCCCGGGTGATTCCGAATGGGTTCGACATCGAGCATTTTCGACCGGATCCCGCTGCGCGGACCGAGGTGCGACGCGAGCTCGACATCCCGGCGGACGCTGAGGTGGTAGGAATGGTGGCGCGTTACCATCCCATGAAGGACCACGCAATGAGCCTGCGAGCTGCGGCTCGCCTCGTAGAGCGACGACCGAACGCGATGTTCGTGTACGCCGGGCGAGGCGTCGACGCTGGCAATGCGGAACTCTCGAGGCTCGTCCAGACGATGGGGTTGGCTGGACGTGTGCGGCTTCTAGGGGAGAGGCAAGACGTAGTGCGGCTCTACGCATCGTTCGACGTCTACTGGATGTCGTCCGCGGCGCGCGGCATTACTGAGGGCTTCCCCAACGTCATTGCGGAAGCCATGGCGTGTGGAGTGCCTTGTGTCGCAACCAACATCGGGGATGCAGCGTCGATCATTGGCCAGACTGGGCGCGTGGTGCGGTCGCGAGATTGGCGGGCATTCTCGGACGCTACTGCCGAGCTGCTGGACGCGGGCCCCGCAACGCTAAGGCGACTGGGGAAAGAAGCACGAGCGCGAATCGAGCGTGACTTCTCGCTGGATGCGGTGGCGGGCGCATATCACGCACTCTACGACGAGGTCCTCGCCCAGTGCCACGAGCGACGGACGCGGCCTCTGACCTAGGGTCCTGGGCCATCTCCAACGCCCACCGGCCTCGTGGCTACTGACTGTCGTTGACGAGCTCGGCCAGTTTCTCCAACGTGGTGGAGGTCAATCGCTCACTGCCGAACTCTGCTCGCACCCGCCGACGCGCTCGCTGGCCGTACGCCGCCAGGTCTCGTCGGGACGCAGTCGCGACTGTCAGCGCACGCGCCAGCTCGGCCGGGTCGTGGGGAGGACAGACCCACCCAGTGTCTCCGACCACGCTGGCCGCGTCGCCGACGTCCGTGACAACGCAAGGCACCCCGGTGGCCATCGCCTCTGCGACCACGTTCGGAAAGCCCTCCCCCCAGCGCGACGACAAGACGGCCAGATCTAACGCGTTGTAGACCTCCGGCATGTTGATGTGTGGTCCGGCCCAGGTCAAGCGGTCGTCCAGGCCGAGGTCAGAGGCCAACCCCTTCAGCCTGCCGCGGTATGGCTCCGGGCCATCGCCGACACAGACGAACCGTACAGTGGGCCTGTCCCTGATGACAGCGGCAGCAGCCCGTAGGAACGTGTCGTGATCCTTCATCGGATCGAGTCTGGCGATGAGGCCGACCAATACGTGGTCGTCGCCGATCGCCCATCGTCGACGCATTTCGCTCCGAGCTTCGGGGTCGGGTTTGAAACGCTCGCTGTCGATTCCGTTTGGGATCACGACCATGCGGGTTGAGGGGTAGCCGTGCGCTGCGTGGAAGTCCTTGCCGGCCGTGGAGTTGCAGATCACCAGATCGGCGAAGCGCGAGAGCCAGCAGCCCAGGTTGAAGCTAAGTCTCGCGAGCCAGTGGGACTCCTCTAGGGCCATGTTCGATGCGCGCACGCCCCAAACCACGCGCATCTTGGGGACGAAGGGCTGCATGGCGGTGCTGAGCAGGTTCTCGATGCCCATGTAGCCGTGCAAGACGTCGGGGCGCTCGCGGCGCAAAGAGCGCAGCAGCCGGTACGAGAAGCCCACAACGTCCCATCGTCCGGTCTTGGCCAACGCATGGATTCTCACGCCGCGCTTGAGCAGGTCCGCTTCAAGCTCACCACCGCCATAGAAGACGAACACCTTGACGCGCCAATTCGCACGATGCAAGCCACTCGCCAACTCGATCAATTGACGCTGCGCTCCCCCGATGTCGAGCGATCGGATGAGGAACACCACGCGGCGGTGCGGGACTCGGTCCTCCGTTGGCGGGGGCCGTCCCTGGCACGACCGCCGCCTAGTCACTGCATCCCGCGCATCCACGTCGACCAGGCGCTCCCATTAGCCCATGACCGTGGCCATGTCGAACCGCTGACGAACGGACCGGGCGCGATTACCCAGGGTCGCCCGCACTTGCTCGTGACGCATCATGCGACTCATTGCGTGAGCCAGTCCTCGGCGCTCACCCGCATGCGGATGTAGTCGCCGCGACCTGAGCGCGCAGGCCCTCGTCGAGCGAGACGGTCGGATGCCAGCCCAGTGTGGCCTCTGCCCGTCTCAAGTCCGCGGCGGTCTCCCGGACATCGCCCGGTTGTGGCGGAAGCTCGCGGATGTCGATGCGTCTTCCAAGGATCTCGCCGAGGGTCGCGAGCACTCCTCGCACGGTCACCTTCGACCCACCGCCAACGTTGAAGATGGCATCGCCCGGATCCGCCACCGAACCGGCTCGAATGGTCGCTTCCACCGCGTCGGCGACGAAGGTGAAGTCGCGCACCTGCTCACCGTCGCCATATACCTCGACGGCGTCGCCGTGCACGGCCGCTGCGATGAACCGCGAGAATGCCATGTCGGGACGCTGACGTGGCCCATAGACGGTGAAGTACCGTACACACCGTGCATCCAGACCGGCTGAGCGTCGGTAGGCCATCACCAGCTGTTCAGAGCACAGCTTCGTCACGCCGTACGGAGAGACCGGTTGCGTGGCGGAATCCTCGGGCGTCGGGTAGCGCTCGGCGTCGCCGTAGACGGACGATGAAGAGGCGAAGACGATGCGCGCCTTCGACCCACGCATCGCCTCCAGCAGGCGCTGCGTGGCGACGATGTTGTTCCGGACATAGGATCCGAAGGCGTCGCCCCAGCTGTTGCGGACGCCCGGTTGGGCTGCCAGATGGTAGACACATGACGCATCGGCGAGGAGCGGTCGGAGTTCGTCCTGAGCCAGATCAACATGTTCGAATCGGAACCGAGGATGATCGAGAAGACTCCGCAGGTTCGAGCCTTTCAGGGAGACGTCGTAGTAGTCGGTCAGGCAATCCACTCCGACGACGTCCTCCCCTTGCGTGAGCAGGCGGGCGGCCAGGTGCGAACCGATGAAGCCGGCGACTCCGGTGACCACCACGCTCATCTGTGGCGGGTCCGGGAACCTTCACGAAACCGCGTCACGCCGACACCGCGGCGTGGCGAACCGGACGTGACGTGCCGATCCTGACGAGGTCAAGACCAGCATTCGATGCCCGAAGCGGATCCCATGCATACCTGCCATCGACGAGGAGGGTGCCCTTCATCATCTCGGCCGCACGCGAGAAGTCGAGGTCCACGATCTCGGGCCATTCGGTGCAGAGGATGGCGGCGTCCGCCCCTCGAAGTGCCTCCAGCGGATCCCCGATGACGGAAAGCTCGGCGTCCGCCGCGGGGAGCAAGTCGGAGGTCACGGCGGCGTCCCATGTCACCACGTCCGCACCGGCCGTCAAGAGCTCTCGAGCGATCTGCAGACCGGGGCTATCCCGCACGTCGTTCGTTCCGGGCTTGAAGGCAAGTCCGAGGACGGCGACGCGACGCCCGCCGAGTCCCTCGAGCGCATCTGCGAGCGTCCTGATGATCCGTCGGCGCTGCAGCTCGTTGACTTCCTGCGTCGCGCGCATCAGCTCCATCGGCTCGTTCGCCGCGCTTCCCATGCTGACGAGGGCCGCGACATCCTTGGGAAGGCAACTTCCGCCGTAGCCGACCCCCGGTTTCAGATACCTGGAACCGATGCGGGGATCGAGCCCGACCGCCTGGAGCATTACGAGAGGATCGGCTCCTTCCCGCTCGGCGAGTCGGGCCATCTCGTTTGCGAACGAGATTCGCATGGCGAGATACGCGTTGGACCCGTACTTCGCGAGCTCGGCAGTGCTCGTGTCCGTGATGATCACGGGCGCCGAGGTGAAAGCCATGAGATCGCGAAGTCCCTCGGCGGCGCCTCGGTTCTCTGAACCGATGAGGATTCGCGATGGTTCGCGGAAGTCCTGCAGGGCTCGGCCTTCCTGAAGGAACTCGGGGTTCGCGACGACGGGCACTTCTCCCCCAATCAGGCGCTCGATCTCCGCGTGTGCCCATCGGGCAGTGCCGGGAGGCACCGTGCTGCGAATGACGATGACGTTCTCACTGCTGGCGCGACTCCGACCGTCAGCGATCCACATCAGCACCTGCCGAAGCATGGACAGGTTGGGGTAGCCGGCGTCGCCTTGCGGAGTAGGGACCGCGATGAAGGTGAATGCAGGGTGTGGCCACGCCTCCTCGCGGACATTGTGGAATGTCAGGCGGTCGCCCGCAGCTCGCGCGGCGTCTTCGAGCCCGGGCTCCAGCATTGGGAATTGATGCTCACGACATGCCGCAAGGCGCACTGGATCTACGTCAAACGCGCGAACCCGCATCCCCTGTTCCGCGAGGCCCACTGCCGTCACAAGCCCGACGTAGCCGCAACCCACAACGGCGATCAGATCGGTCTTTGCCATGTCCATCCATGTCCCAGTTGTTGTTGATGTGGTCGCGGTCGACACGATAGGGCAAGTGTCGTTCACACCATTGGCTGGGCCCAGCAGTGAACTAATGCAGAGGGCCGCGCGAGGACCGCCAACGCACCGACGAGGATGACCATCTGGCGCTCGGCACAGCCTGGATAAAGTGTCCGCGTGAGATAGGCGACCCAATGGGGACCCTCCGGCCGACAGGTGGATCTCATCGGGCCGATGGAGCGGGCTTTTCGAGCCTGGCGCTGGCCTGATCCGGGCTGCTGCCGTGCGTCACCGGGTAGCCGGCGCCCGGTTCATGCGAGTCAGATCCGACGCTGAGCCACCGGCGCGCCCACAGCTCGAACATCAGCAGTGACCAGAGCTGGCCATCGTTCTCCGTCTGGAGGCTGCGGTGTGCCGTCAGGAGCGCTCGCGCGGCCGATTGGTCCAGGTGGTCCCGCGAGGCTGCATCCGGCGCCAGCACGATCTCCTCGAATCGGTCGCCGAGCGGTCCCCGGAACCAGTCGCCGATCGGCGCACCGAAGCCCATCTTCGGGCGATCCACATGTGCCGCGGGCATGAGCCGCTTTGCGATCACGCGGAGCAGCACCTTGGTCGTCCTGCCCTCGATCTTGCGGTCAGTCGGCAGCTTCGCCGCGAACTCGACGAGCTTGTGGTCGAGCAGCGGAGACCTCGCCTCGAGCGAGTTCCCCATCGTGGCGCGATCCATCTTCACCAGCAGGTCCTCGGGAAGGTAGGTGAGAAGATCCGTCCGAAGCAGCCGGTCGATCGGATCAGCTGGGCTGTCGCGAAGCACTGCGAGCAGGTACGGCGTCGGCCCGTCGGAATCGATCATCAGCTTCGATCGATCCGCCTTGCCAAGGCTCGTCATCTGCTTGACGTAGCGATCGTCCGGGTCCAGGCCGAACATGCCTTCCGCATTCTTCAGTCGCCTTCGCAGGCGCGATCGCGATCCGAGTGGCGTCGCGGCGGCACGGCCGGCGCGGGCTGCCGCTCGGAGCAGCGGACCCGGGATCCGATCGAAGGCACCGAACATGCGGTTGTATCGGTATCTCGGGTACCCGCCGAAGGACTCGTCGCCTCCGTCGCCGGTGAGCACGACCTTGACGTGCTGGGCCGCGAGCTGCGAGACCCGGAAGGTGGGCACGGCCGACGAATCCGCGAACGGCTCGTCGTAATGGTCGGCAAGTTCGGGAAGCAGCTCGATCGCGTCGAGGCGAACAACCTCTTCCGTGTGCACGGTCCCATATCGATCCGCGACGGCCCGTGCGTATCGGAGCTCGTCGTAGGCCTCGTTCTCAAAGCCGATCGAGAACGTGCGCACCGGCTGGCTTGACTCTTCGGCCATCAGCGCCGTGACGACGCTCGAGTCCATGCCGCCGCTCAGGAAGACGCCGACCGGGACATCACTGCGAAGGCGAAGCCGCACGGCTTCGCGGAGGACCGACAGACCCTCCTCCACGTCCTCATGAAGGTCTCGACGGATCTTTGGCTCATAGCAGGGCGTCCAGTACCGTTCGATCACGGGTTCGGCGCCGTCCCAGATGAGGGTGCTCGCCGGCGGGAGCTTAGCAACACCTCGGAGGATCGACCATGGGGCCGGCACATACTGGTACTGGAGATACAGATTCAGGGCCTCCCGGTTCACGACGCGCTCGACCTCGGGGTCCTGCAGGATCGCCTTCAACTCGGAACCGTAGGTCAACCGTCCGTTGGCCAGCCGCCAGTAGATCGGCTTCTTGCCGAGGCGATCCCGGGCCAGCACGAGGCGACCCAGCCGGCCGTCCCAGATGGCGATCGCGAACATGCCCCGCAAGTGCCGCACGAACGCCGTGCCGTGCTCTTCGTACAGGTGGACGATGGTTTCCGTGTCGCTCCGTGTCTGGAAGACATGGCCCCGCCGCTCGAGATCCTCGCGAAGCTCGATGTAGTTGTAGATCTCGCCGTTCTGGGTGGCCAGGATCAGTCCGGATTCGTCCGCAAGAGGCTGGCGGCCGCCCTCCAGGTCGATGATCGAGAGACGTCGCGCCCCGAGCCACGCCTTCGCGTCGCCCGCCATGTACTGGTCGTCGGGGCCGCGATGGGCGAGCGAACGGAGCATGGCGTCCGCCAGGCGCGCGTCCCCCTCCCGCACTCCGTCACGCGTGGCAATGCCCGCGATGCCGCACATGTCAGGGCATCCGCACTGCGCGCAGGCAAGTTGTCATCTGGATTCGAAGGTCTAGCCAAGACGCGTGACCGGTCTCCGCATCTTGGATCCGAGGCCGGAGGGCGGCCGTCTTCCGGCGGATCATGGTCGCCTCTTCCTCCATCGATCTTGTGGTCGCGGCCGGGCCCGCACTGTCACCGGCTCGCAGCATCGAGACTTCTGTGCGTCTGGTTTCGATCTTGGCACCCGCCTCAACCGCTCTGGCGCCGGTGGCGACCCCAAGTCCGGAGCCACAGTATGGGGCGAGTGCCAACCCGATGCTCGTCACGAGGGAGATGACCACACTCAGGGTGAGGAGGTAGGCCGCCTCGACGGGCTCTGCGGCGATGGGAATGGCGAAATCGAAGCGCAGTGACACGATGGCCACCAGGACCGGGAGCACGGCAGCGTAGACCGACAGGAGGCCGAACGCCTGTGGATCGTAGGGACGCGCCAGCACGGGAGCGGCTATAACGATGGTCCCTGGCCGATCGCCGTGGCGCGGCTCACCACCACGCGCGCGTTCGGGCGTCTCCGAGCGCGCCCCGTGAGCTCATGGGGCTGTTCACTCTGGTGACTCCTTGGTCCCTCGAGCATGCTTCTCGGCCCCTTTCCTGGACCCGCCGTAGCCGCCTAAGTAACCATAGTAGCCGGAACTGACTCGGTCCGGGATCCGGTTGAGGACGGCCCCGAGCACGTTCGCGCCTGCCTTGGCGAGCGCCTCGCGGCCCTGGCGGACCGCGCCCCGACGGCTGTGGCCGGCGTCGATGACGAGCAGCGTTCCGTCAACGAGTGAGCTCAGGATGGCCGAGTCGGTGACTGCCTGGAGCGGCGGGCCGTCGAAGATGAGCAGGTCCCCCCCGGTCTTGAGCCGGTCGAGGATCACGCGCATCCGCTGCGAGCCGAGCAGCTCGGCCGGGTTGGGCGGCAGCGGGCCCGTCGTGAGGATCCGCAGGTTGGCCTGCTCGGTCGTGTGCGTGATCGCGTCGAGGCTCACCTCGTCGCTGCGCAGCAGCGTCGTGAGGCCGTGCGCGTTGGGCAGGTCGAAGACGAGGTGGATGCCCGGCTTTCGCAGGTCCGCGTCCACCAGCAGGACGCGACGACCGGCCTGCGCGAAGACGAGGGCCAGGTTGGCGGCCGTGACGGTCTTGCCCTCGCCCGGTACGGCACTCGTCACGAGGAGGGTCCGGATCAGTGCATCGACAGAGGCGAACTCGATGTTCGTCCGGAGCGTCCGGTAGGACTCCGCCGCGCCGGAGCGCGGGTAGAGAAGTGCGGCCAACTGGTAGATTTCGCTCCGGCCGCGGTCGCGTTTCATCCGAATGACCGCGCCCAGGGTGGGGAGATCCACCGCCTCCTGGACGTCGTCCGAGTCCTTGATCGTATCGTCGAAGTACTCCATCAGGAAGACGATCGCGGCGCCCAGGAGGAGCCCCACGGTCGCCGCCAGCAACGTGTACAGCAGCGGCCTCGGCGAGACCGGCGCAGTTGGAACCACCGCCGGCTCGATCACGCTGAGCAGGCTGGATCCACTGTTGGACGAGTATGAAAGAAGGTTTGTGTACGTCGAGCGAAGGCTGACGAGCCGGCCCTCCAGGGTCCCGAGCTCTGCATCCTGCGCCGCCGTCCGGTTCTGCAAACCGGTCAGGCCTTCCAGTTGGGCCTGGGTCGCCTTGGTCTGGTCCTGCGTTGCCTTCAGGTCCGCGTCGATCGACGCCTGGAATTCGGCCTGACGGCCCTGGATGGCCGGTGACGCCGCGATGAGCTGGTCTGCGAGCGCGTTGGCGATCGCGGCGGCACGGGTTGGGTCAGCGTCGCGCGCTGTGATCGTAAGCAGCGTGTTGTTCTGCGAGGCATCGGCGACGACGCGGCCGCGCAGTTCATCGGCGGGGACGGCGAGGCCCAGCTGCTTGATCACATTGTCGAGGATCGGCCGTGTCGTTGCGACAAGCGCGTACGTTGTCGACAGGCGCTGCGAGGCAAGGAGCTGATTGTAGTCAGGGTTCACCGCCTGGAGGGACTGGCCGACTATGAGCGAGGCCTTCGCCTCGTAGACCTTCGGCAGGAGGCTGCTGACCACGAAAGCCGCGCCCCCAGCCAGCGCGACGATCGCGATTAGGAGCGGGAGCCACGCCCGGACGATCGCGATCTGGCGTCGGAGTTCCACGGGGTCTCACTCTCTCTGCCCCGGAACCGCGGGGCGCTCCGCACGACGGCGATGGGCGATGGTAACGCCGACGCCGTGGATCATCGCCCACGACGCTCGGGGCCGTCAACTGGACCTATCTGCCCGCGGTGCGGGTTCCACGCCCGACGCTCTCCCGAGGCGCCGGACGAGCGGGATCACGAGGCGCTCGCCGTCGGCGACGGCGTCGGGTGAGGCCAGGTGGTTGGCGGCCATGATCTGCTGGACCGTCAGGCCATACGTAGCCGCGATCCGGGCGAGGGTATCCCCGGTCCGGAACACGACGATCGCGGTCGTGACCTGGGCCGGCGCGGCCGACGGCGCGCTCCCGCGCTGGGCGATGGGCGCGTCCGATGCGGTCGGAAGCCTTGACGGGTCACCGGCCGCGCCCCGGCGCTGCCGGGCAAGGAAACGGTCGCACGCGTCGAAGCGTGCACTCAGGCAATACGCCGACTGGCGATCGGGGTCCGTCGTGCCGGGAGGCTGGGTCGCGAAGCACCTGTGACCCGGGTGTGGGTACGTGAAGTGGCTGTGACGATCGGCGGCCAGCCCCAGGAGGGGGCAGGCGGGTGCGTCACGTATGTCGAGCTCGGCACTGGCCATCGCGGGCCATCATAGCCGCCTGTTCCGTTGGACCCGTCGCCAGCCGGGCGATGCCGCGCCGGAGCGTCGTCGGCTGGGTGAGGCACGGCGGTATGGCACGTGCGGGACCAGATTCCGGTGCCTCCGAGCAACGATCCCGGGTGCTGCGATCGTGGCGTCTGGGCAGAAGCAGAAATTGGTACTAGCCGCGCCGCTCCAATTGTCCTAGTATTCGGGGTCCGAGTCGGCCTCGGGGGGACTGAACCGCAGGCGTTGAACCTGCCCAGTCAGGGATTTCATCCAGTCTGCGAGGGTTCATTGGCCGTCCGCCGCTTGGTCCGGCCGTCGCTCTTCATGAGCCGCGCCTCCTCCGCGCTGCGGCGGGGCGGGGCAGTGGAGGGTGCGCCGGTCCCGCCCTCCCACCCTCAGGTCCTCCGGTTCGCGGCCGGGCTTCGAAGACGGTATCTCCTCGCGATCGACCTGGTCGGAATCGTCGTTGCCGCCTACGTCGCGCTCGCGCTCCGCTTCGACCGCTTCAGCGGCCCCATCCTCCTCCCCGCCTTCCCAGTGGTCGTCGGCATCCTCCTCGCCGTCCGCACGATCACCAACATCCGGCTCGGCCTGTACAGCCGTCGCTGGCGTTTCGCGAGTGTTCCCGATCTCGAGCGGATCGTCGCAGCCGTCGCGCTCGGATCGCTCGTCGCCCTGGTCATCTTCTATGGGGCGTCCGCCGTTGGCCACACGACCTGGCCCGATGGGTTCCCCCGATCGTTCTGGCTCGCAGAGATGCTCCTGAGCGTCGCCATCCTTGGCGGCGTCCGCTTCGGGATTCGCGCGGCTTCCGACCTGACGAGGAGTCCGAGTCACGCTGCCGCGGCCGATCGGCGCGCCACGCTCCTGTATGGTGCCGGGCATACGGGCGTGCTGCTGGCGCGGTCGGCCCGGCGGAATTCTCGCTCCGGCGTGGTGCCGGTCGGGTTCCTCGACGATGATCCGTGGCTGACCGGCGACACCGTGGCCGGGATCCGCGTCTACGGCGGCCTGGAATCGATGGGGCGGGCGGTCGCCCAGACCGGCGCGCAGACCCTCCTCATCACGATGCCGAGCGCTTCAGGCAGCGCCGTCCGGCGCGTGGTCGATGCTGCCCTGGCCCTTGGCCTCGAGGTCCGCACGGTCCCCTCGATGACCGACCTGCTGGATGGGAGCGTGGACGCCTACCGCGTCCGTCGCGTCCGCGTCGAGGACCTCTTGCGCCGACCCATCGTGACGGAGCACGCGGCGGGCGTCGAGGAGATCATCCGGGACAAGACGGTGCTCATCACCGGAGGGGGCGGCTCGATCGGGTCCGAGCTCGCCCGCCAGGTGTTCGCGCTCGGGCCGCGCCGGCTCATCCTCGTGGACCGGGCGGAGAGCCCGCTGTACCTCGTGCAGCGGGAGCTCGAGACGCAACGGAGCCACCAGAAGGGAAGCGGCGAGCTGCGCGTCCACCTGGCGAACGTGGCCAGCCGGGCGGCGATGGAGCGGCTGGTCGCCTCCGAAGCCCCGAGCGTGATCTTCCACGCGGCGGCCTACAAGCACGTGCCGATGATGGAGGAGCACCCGTCTGACGCCACGCACGTGAACATCGGCGGCACGATGGTGATGCTCGACGCCGCCGCGGCCGCGGGCGTGGAGCGCTTCGTCTTCGTCTCCACCGACAAGGCGGTCCGTCCCTCGAGCGTGATGGGCGCCAGCAAGCGCATCGCGGAGATGCTCGTGGCCGACGCGGCCCGCCGCACCGGGCGCCCGTACGTGTCCGTCCGCTTCGGGAACGTCCTGGGCTCGACGGGGAGCGTCGTGCCGATCTTCCAGCAGCAGCTGGAGAACGGCGAGCCGCTCACCATCACCCACCCCGACATGACCCGCTTCTTCATGACCATCCCGGAAGCGGCATGGCTCATCCTCGATGCGGCGGCGCTCGGCCAAGACGGGGACCTGTTCGTCCTCGACATGGGTGAGCCCGTCCGCATCATGGATCTCGCCCGCGACCTCGTCCGCCTCGCGGGGCGCGATCCCGACAGCCAGCCGATCGAGACCGTGGGCCTCCGGCCCGGCGAGAAGCTCCACGAGCAGCTCTTCTACGACACCGAGCAGGTCGAGCCGACGGCGAGCGCCAAGGTCCTCCGGGCGATCGCGCCGCCTTCGCCGCGAGATGTCCGCGAGGACGTCCGGCGGATGCTGACGATGGCCACCGGTAACCAGGACGGCGCGCTCCGCGACGCGCTGCTCGGGTACGTGCGAGAGGTCGAGGGGCCGGTCGCAGGCGAGCCTGCGGACGAGCCGGCGGGCCCCCTTTCCATGGTCGGACTCGCTCGAAGCCGGTTGGCCGGCGCGTCCAGCACTGCGATCCGGTGACCGACCCGGACACGCGTCCATACCTTCCGTTCGCGCGCCCCTCGATCACTGAGCGCGAGAAGCAGGCCGTCATCGACGTTCTGGACTCCGGCTG
>Ga0209638_1001971_pt1 | contig 12789 bp, 14 predicted proteins | sample BarGraNGADG00211_FD_184490 | JGI IMG/M metagenome (GOLD analysis project Ga0209638, IMG submission 184490) | Arctic peat soil microbial communities from Barrow, Alaska - Barrow Graham LP Ref core NGADG0002-211 (SPAdes) (version 2) | ecosystem: Environmental > Terrestrial > Soil > Wetlands > Peat... | reverse complement strand
GACGGGGTCTGCCACCGTGCTGTGTCCAAGCCCGTGGGATCGGCTGCCAGCGCTTCTCGCTCGCTGTGAATGAGCGTCCACTGTTCCTTGACTGCCACGACGATCCCTTTCGTTGGTCGCCAGTTCAACCGGCGGTGCATCCACCAGTGCTCACGGGCGAGCTTGATCGACTCGCCGCATCGAGGACGGGCCGTGCCTCGCCCAGTGTCAGGGCGTATCCAGTGCGCTCGTCATCGAGCGACTTGGCGAAGACGATCCCCACGACCTGGCCGCCGGGTGACAACAAGGGCCCGCCGGAGTTCCCGGGTTCGACCTTGGTATAGAGCGAGTAGATCGCACGGACCACCCCCGGATTCCCATAGATGTCAGCCCCCGTGGCCCGAAGGACGTCGCGAACGCGGGCAGGGTCCAGGCGGTAGGGCCCGTCCAACGGGAAGCCGGCGACCACGGCGCCGTCGGCACGCTTGAGGTCCGCGCCCTGTGCCAGGGCAGGTGCCGGGAGTCCGGGCACAGACAGCACGGCAAGGTCACGTTGGGGGTCGAAGGCGATCACGCGCGCCTCGTATGACGTGCCGGTGCCCCGAATCCGCACATGCTCGGATGACACCCCGGCAACAACGTGGGCGTTGGTGACCACCCGCTCGGGCGCGACGACCCAGCCGCTGCCCTCCTGGCCGCGGTTGCACGACTCGGCGACGCCAGTGATCTTGACGATCGACGCGGCCGCGCGGGCCACGCCTGGTCCCGACGCCAGCTGGTTGTCCGGTGGCGGCACGGGAACGATCGGCTCGGCCTGGACACCCTCGAAGACCCGCGGGAACCCCTCACGGTCGAGAACTGACGCGAAACCGGCGAACAGTCGTGCGGTCTGTGACGGCACAAAATTGTCGATCGTCTGAATGACCCGTGAGCCACCGATCGCCTTGGCCAAGGGAGCGGGAGCCCCCCCACGCACGGCGCCGGCCATGAACCAGATGAGTACCGACGCCGCGACCACGGTGGCCAGGGCGCCGAGTGCGGAGTCGATCATCCGCGCCGGCTTGATCCGCATTCCGCTGCGCAGGCGCGTGCCCACCAGGACAGCGATCGCCTGACCAACGGAAGCGAGGACGAACACCCAGAAGATCAGGACGACGGCGCGCAACCCACCGTTGTTGGCGACGCTGTCCCAGCGCCTCAACAGCACCGGCAGAAGCCACATGCCCAGTGCGCCGCCGGAGAGGAAGCCGACCAGGGACATGACACTGACCACGAACCCCTGGCGATTGCCGATGAGGCCATAGCCGACCAGCACGAGGGCCAGGACGACGTCGAGCACGTTCGCGATCAAGAGGGGCCTCCAACAGTACGTGTACTCGGTCGCACCGAGCCGTCGCGGGCTCCGATGAAGTGTGCTGGCAGCGGTCGGTGGTCGTCCCGGTCCCATGACTGCTCGAGACCGGCCAGCTCGATGACCTTGGAGATCAGCCCAGCCGTGAAGCCCCACACGAGCAGACCATCGACGTCGAAGGCCGGGCCGACGAATCCGCTGGGGTGTGTGACCGTGAATCGCCTTGCGGGGTCGGTGAGCTCGGAAAGCGGTGCCCGGAGCACGCGGGCAACCTCGCTGCGGTCGACAACGCTGATGGGGCTCGGCTCGGCCCACCAGGCCAGGACGGGTGTGACCACGAAGTTGCTGGGCGGCAGGTAAAGCGCCGGCAGCTCGGCCACGACCTGAACACCGGCCGGGTCCAGGCCGACCTCTTCCTTTGCCTCCCGCAGGGCCGCCGAGACCGGGCCGGAGTCGATGGGATCGATCGAACCACCGGGAAAGGAGACCTGGCCCGCGTGCGAGCGCATGCTGTGCGATCGCTCGGTAAGCACCACATCCTCGCCCCCATCCGCGTTTGGCCCGAAGAGGATCAGCACCGCGGAAGGCCGGCCGCCTTCGTCCGGGGGAAGGAAACGGCTGAAGAACCCCGGTCTCAGGTGACCCAGTTGAGCCACCAGATGGGTCATCCACGTCGGCGGACGCTCGGTCACGTCTGGGCCGCCGCGAGCTCGTACTTCAGGAGCTTCGTCGCCTTGACCGGGTCGGTCTCGCCGTCGCCGTACGACGGGCACCAGACGGCAACCGGGCAGGCGCCGCACGCGGGCCTGCGCGCGTGACAGGTGCGTCGTCCATGGAAGATCAAGACGTGGGAGAGCATGGTCCAGTCCTTCTTCGGGAACAGAGCGCCCACCTCGTGCTCGACCTTGACCGGGTCCTCCTCCGCGGTCCAGCCGAACCGTCTGGCCAGGCGCCCGAAGTGGGTGTCCACAGTGATTCCCGGGACGCCGAAAGCGTTACCCAACACCACATTTGCGGTCTTGCGCCCCACACCGGGAAGGGTGACGAGGTCCTTGAGCCGGGGAGGTACCTCGCCACCGAATCGCTCGGCCAGCGCCGTCCCGAGCTTGATCAGCGAGTCGGTCTTGGCCCGGTAGAAGCCGGTGGACTGGATCATCGTCTCGAGCTCGGCGCGGTCTGCTGAGGCGAAGTCCGCGGCAGTCCGGTAGCGGGAAAAGACAGCAGGGGTCACCAGGTTCACCCCGACGTCGGTAGTCTGCGCGGACATCACCGTGGCCACCAGCAGCTGCAACGGGTTCTCGAAGTCAAGCTCGCACCGTGCAGCCGGGTAGCGCACGACCAGCGCTCGGTAGATCTTGCGGGCGCGACGAGTCAACGCGACCGGAGTCTCGGGGGTCGATGTGGAAGACACCCGGTCAGACTAGGCGAAGGACGACACCAGCGATCAAGGCACGCGGACGATGCCTGCACAACAGCGGCGCTCTGGCAGACTGTCCGCCGTGGACATCGACGTCGTGAGAAAAGCCCCCCTCTTCGCCGCCCTTGACGACGAAGCTGCCGCAGCCCTGATGGAGTCCATGACGACATCCCATCTCGACCGGGGCAACATCCTCTTTCGCGAGGGTGACCAGGGCGATCGGCTCTACGTGATCGGCGAGGGCAAGATCAAGCTCGGGCTGACCAGTGTCGATGGTCGCGAGAACCTCCTTGCCATCCTGGGACCGGGCGAGATGTTCGGCGAGCTGAGCCTGTTCGACCCAGGCCCCCGCACCGCGACCGCCACTGCCATCGCCGAGACGCAGCTCCTCGCACTCAGCCACGAGGACCTCGACTCGTTCCTGTTGGGCCGCCCGGCCGTCGCCGCGAACCTGCTGACCGCACTTGCCCGTCGGCTTCGTCGCGCCAACGAGACCCTGGCCGACCTGGTCTTCACCGACGTGCCCGGCCGCGTGGCCAAGGCCCTGCTCGACCTGTCCACACGTTTCGGCCGCCCGGCCGAGGACGGCATCCTCGTCGCGCACGACCTGACCCAGGAGGAGCTCGCCCAGCTCGTCGGCGCCTCCCGCGAGACCGTCAACAAGGCGCTCGCTGATTTCGCGTCGCGCGGATGGATTCACCTCGAGGCTCGTGCGGTCGTACTCACGGACGTAGAGCGCCTCAAGCGCCGCGCCCGCTGACCCTCCTCCCTTTCCCCACCGAGTTCGCGTCGCGACCGGTGTGAGGGTGGAGGCGCAGGTAGTCCAGCTGAGCCAGCACGCTGAGCCGTGCCGCCGGCCAGACCTCGCGCGGAACGTCGGCGTAGACCGCCGCAACGACGGCGTCGGCGTCGGCTGCGCCGGCTGCCACGGCGGTCCTCACCTGCTCCAGCCGAACCCGTCTGTGGTCGATGTAGTGGCGCACGACGCCCGCTACGTCTGGCACGGTGGGACCATGGCCCGGCAGGATCTGGGTCACCTCGCGGGAGCCGGTCATGGCCTCGATACGCTGCAGCGACAACAGGTATGCCGCGAGCTCGCCATCGGGCCACGCCACCACTGAGGTGCCGTCCCCCAGGATCGTGTCGCCGGTGAGCAGTGCGTTCTCCGCGGTCAGCAGGAATGACAGCGAGTCGCTGGTGTGCCCGGGCGTGGCCACGACTGCCAGCTCCAGGCCGCCGACCGTCAGTCGGTCGCGGTCCGCCAGATCATCGTGCCCTGGGCCGAGGGCTCGAACCGGCGAGCCGGTGAGCTCGGCGAAACGCCCTGCCGACTCGGCGTGGTCCCAATGGCCATGCGTGAGCAGCGTCAGGGCAACCCGTGCCCCGCGAAGGGCCACGAGGTCCAGCACCCGTTGCAGGTGATGTTCATCGAGCGGGCCCGGATCGACCACGACGACCTCGGTCGAACCCGGCTCCATCAGGACCCAGGTGTTGGTGCCCTCCAACGTCATCGCGCCGGGGTTCGGTGCGAGCACGCAGGTCGCGCGGGCGGTGACATCGCCGCCGACCCAGGGCGGTATCGCGTGGGTGGGCGTCACGTGGGCGGGCGTCACGTGGGCAGGGTGCAGCGGATGACCACTGCGCCATCCGCCCAGGTCAGGACAGGGGTGATGGGCGTCATCGGCACATCGGCGGCCATGAACTCGGCAGCCGATGGCGCCGCCGCAACCTGCTCGACGCACACCACGGTCGGCGGCAGCATCAGAGCCGAACCGCTCGCATAGTCCTGGAGCAGTCGCGCCGGATCAGCCCAGTCGGCGTGGTCGGCCTCGCTGGTCTGGTCGTCGGCGATCTGCCCGACCGGCAGCATTGCGGCGAAAATCCTTGTGTCGTAGCGCTTGGGCTCAAACTCCGGCGTGATCCAGCGGGCCCGCGCCGACAGGAGGTCCGAGCGCAGGACCAGGCCACGGCGGATCAGCATCTGGGCCAGCGAGACGTCATGCGACAACAGCGCCCCACGCTCCGCCTGCCACTGAGGACCGCTGACGTCGCCGACAACGTGATCGCCATCCGCGCCGGCCAGCAACACACCGCACTCCTCGAACACCTCGCGCACGGCGGCGACCACCAGCTCGCGCGCGGTGGCCTCATCGGAGACGAGGGTGCGGGCCCACTCCGCCGGCGAGGGCCCGGCCCAGGGAAGACTCGGGTCGGCATCGCGCGGGTCCACGCCGCCACCGGGGAAGACCATCATCCGCGGAGCGAAAGCCATGGTGGCCACGCGCCGAAGCATGAAGACGTCGACACCGTTGCCGTGGGCAGGACTCCCGTCTCCGCCAGCACCTCGAACGGCACTGCGATCACGCAGGATCATCACGGTGGCAGCCGCCCTTGGAGCAGCGACTTCGGAACGCCGGCCCTCGAGCCACGCCCGAGCCCGGTCGGCCAGCGACCCAACGGCGAAGTCGCGAATCTGACTGGTAATGCTCAGTCCTGGACCGAAACGATGATCTCGACCTCGACCGGGGCATCGAGTGGAAGGACGGCAACGCCCACGGCCGAGCGCGCGTGGACACCGGCGTCCCCGAACGCCTTGCTTAGAAGCTCCGAGGCACCGTTGATGACGCCGGGCTGACCTGTGAACGCCGGGTCGCTGGCCACGAAGCCGACGACCTTGACCACTCGCGTCACTTTGTCCAGGTCACCGATGACCGACTTGACGGCCGCTATCGCGTTCAGGGCGCACGTTTCTGCCAGCTTCTTGGCATCCTCAGGGGACACGGCATGGTCCCCTGTCCCCACCTTGCCGGTCCGCACCAAGGTGCCCGACACCATCGGCAGCTGGCCGGAGGTGAAGATCAGGTTGCCGTCACGAAGGGCGGGCGTGTAGGCGGCCACGGGCTTGGCCACGTCGGGGACGGTGAGGCCGAGCTCGTCCAGACGGTCTTCTACGGCGGACATGGCCTAGGCCTTCGCTCGCTTGAGGTAGGCCACCAGACCGTTGCCGTCAGGGCCTGGCAGAACCTGCACGAGCTCCCAGCCATCCTCGCCCCACTGGTCGAGGATCTGCTTGGTGGCGTGCACGATCAGTGGAACGGTTGCGTACTCCCATGTAGCCATGACGGAAGCCTAGACCGGGCAGGCTGGATGCCTCCACAGCCATCTGGGCCGATCCGCGCCGGATCCCGAGGGAAATGCGTTCTGCCGCGCCCTAGGCTCTTGAGCATGGCACCAGACACGAGAGCGAGCGCGACCTCAGCTCGGGACACGGACTGGGACGGCGTACGGCTGCACATCGTCACTGGCAAGGGCGGCACGGGCAAGACGACCGTTGCGGCCTCCCTTGCCCTCGCTCTCGCCGGCCAGGGCAGGCGAGTGCTGCTGGCAGAGGTCGAGGGACGACAGGGCATCAGCCAGACCTTCGACGTCGCCCCGTTGGCTTCGACCGAAGCCCATATCGCACACGCTCCCCAGGGTGGCGAGGTGTTCGGGCTGTCGGTGGACGCCAAGGCAGCGCTGCTGGAGTACCTCCACCTGTTCTACAAGCTGGGTCGCGCGGGCGGGTTGCTGGAGAAGTTCGGCGCCATCGACTTCGCCACCACGATCGCGCCGGGGGTGCGCGACGTGCTGTTGATCGGCAAGGTCTATGAGGCCGTCCGGCGCCGGAAGGACCACAAGGCCAAGGGTCCCGCGGCGCCCCGCGTCTACGACGCCGTCGTCCTTGACGCCCCTCCCACCGGTCGCGTGGTGCGCTTCCTCAACGTCAACCACGAGGTCGCCGACCTGGCCAGGGTGGGTCCGATCCGCTCCCAGGCCGACTCGATCACCGCGATGCTCAAGTCCCCCCAGACGGTGGTGCACGTCGTGACCCTCCTCGAGGAGATGCCCGTCCAGGAGACCGTCGATGTCATCGCGGACCTGCGGGCCATCGGTATGCCGATCGGTGGGGTCGTCGTGAACCAGGTGCGCGAGGAGATCCTGACCCCCAAGACCCTCAGGGCTGCGGCCAGGTCCGCGATCTCTCGCGACAACGTCGCCGCGGATCTGACCCGGGTCAAGGTGCGGACCACCGACGCCGTGGTCGACGGTCTGCTGGCCGAGGCCAGGGAACACGCGGAGCGCGTTGCGCTGGAGCGCGATGAGGCCAAGGTCATCGATGGTCTTCACCGGCCGACGTATCGGCTGCCGTCCCTGCCCGAGGGCGTCGACACCAACGGCATCCGTGAGCTGGCAGAGGCGCTCGTGGCCGAGGGGATGGCCTGATGACGCCCATCCTGGACATCGACGCCCTCATCGCCGACCCGCTGACCCGCATCGTCGTGTGCTGCGGCTCCGGTGGAGTGGGCAAGACAACCACCGCGGCGGCGCTGGGCCTTCGCGCCGCCGAGTCCGGCCGCCATGTCGTCGTCCTGACCATCGACCCGGCAAGGCGCCTGGCGCAGTCGCTCGGGCTCACCAGGCTGGACAACACGCCCAGCCCGGTTGAGGGCATCGACCTCGCTAGGGGCGGCTCGCTCGACGCGATGATGCTGGACATGAAACGCACCTTCGACGAGGTCGTCCAGGCACATGCGACCCCGGAGAAGGCTGAGCAGATCCTGGCCAACCCGTTCTACCAAGCCGTCTCGAGCTCCTTCGCCGGAACCCAGGAGTACATGGCCATGGAGAAGCTCGGACAGCTCAGGGTCGAGGCGGATCGCGACCCTGAGCACCCGCGCTGGGACCTGATCGTCGTCGACACCCCGCCGTCCCGCTCGGCCCTGGACTTCCTGGACGCCCCCAAACGCCTCGGATCCTTCCTGGACGGCCGTTTCATCCGCCTGCTGGCCGGACCCGCGAAGGCGGGCGGCCGCGCATACCTCAAGGTCTTCAGCGCCGGCGTGAACATCGTCACCACGACGCTGGCCAAGGTGCTCGGAGGGCAGGTCCTTACGGACGTCCAGACCTTCGTTGCCGCACTCGACACGATGTTCGGCGGGTTCCGCGAGCGGGCCGACCATACCTATGCCTTGCTCAAGGACGGCGGGACCGCATTTCTGGTGGTGGCCTCTCCCGAACGCGACGCGCTGCGTGAGGCCGCGTACTTCGTGGACCGGCTTGACGAGGAGGACATGCCGCTGGCCGGGCTGGTGGTCAACCGTGTGTATCGCCTGTCGGCACCCGGGCTGTCCGCTGCCCGCGCGCTGTCGGCTGCCGAGGAGCTGGCGGACGAGGGCGACGACGGCTCATCAGGCGGCTCATCCCTGTCTGACAGCACAGCCATCACCCAGGGACTGCTGCGACTGCACGCGGTTCAGGCCGAGATCGCGGCCCGGCACCAGACCATGGCCAAGAGGTTCATCGCGGGGTACCCCGACATACCGACGGTGGAAGTGCCCGCAGCATCGACTGACATCCACGACCTGGTGGGTCTACGGGCGGTGGGCGAGGGGTTGGCGGGCCGCTGAGAGCGAGAGCTCAGGAGGCGGTGCACTCCCGGCGCCCACGGTCAGCCTCGAACAACGTACGCCAGGACACAACGTCCGGCCGGCGCTTGAGCAACGCGCGACGCTCACGCTCCGTCATACCTCCCCAGATCCCGAACTCGGTCTGGTTGTCCAGGGAGTCGGACAGACACTCGGCGATCACCGGGCACCCCATGCAGACCTGCTTGGCGATCTGCTGGGCGGCACCCCGGACGAAGAGGGCGTCGGGCTCAGCCCTGCGACAGGAGCCGTACTGCGCCCAGTCGTGGACCCACGACGATCGGCCTGTCGCTGCACTTTCATGATGCGTCATGGTGCTGCTCACGATGGACTCCCCTGATATCCATGTCAGGCGGTTTGCCCGACTTGCCACGCCTAACTCTTGAACGATATGGAGTGACGTTTATGGTGGGTATGACCTTTTCGGGTAGTTCTGTGGGCCCGGAGTGACTAGTCAGGTGGCTTCGTGAAGTGCCGGCCGCACAAGTCTGCGGGTTACCCTTGGCACCATGCCGGCACGCGTTACGAACTTCGCCAACATCGTCAGCCTTCTCGGAGCCTTCCTGGCGACCTCGGTCGTGCTCGGACTGCTCGGCGCCGGTCTGGTGATGCCGGCAGTGGGTGCCACCGGGTCCGCCGCCCGCTCAGGGGTCCACGCCTTTGACTCCCTGCCCGGAGACTTCACCCAGACCCCGCTGTCCCAGCAGTCCCGCATCCTGGCCGACGACGGCACGCTGATCTCCACCCCGTATGACGAGAACCGCGTGATCGTGCCACTCTCTGCGATCGCCCCTGTGATGCGACAGGCGCAGATCGCGATCGAGGACAGCCGGTTCTTCGAGCACGGCGGCATCGACCCGGTGGGCGTCGGCCGCGCGTTCGTCTCCAACCTGGGCGGTGGCAACACGCAGGGTGCGTCCACGCTGACGCAGCAGTACGTCAAGATCACGCTGCAGGAGAACGCGCTCAACAACAACGACAAGGTGGGCGCCAAGGCCGCTACGGCCAAGAGCTACGCGCGAAAGCTGCAAGAGCTCAAGTACGCCGTAACCCTGGAGAAGAACCTCACCAAGAACCAGATCCTCGAGGGCTACCTCAACCTCGTCTACTACGGCGGCCAGGCCTATGGCGTCGAGGCCGCCGCCGAGCACTACTTCGGCGTGAGTGCCGCAAACCTCAACCTGCCGCAGGCCGCGACCCTGGCCGGGCTGGTCCAGCTCCCCAGCCAGACCGACCCGATCAACAACCCGGTCAGGGCCCTGGCCCGACGCAACGTCGTGCTCGACCGGATGCATACCTTGCACCTGATCACCGACAAAGCCTGGCAGGATGCCCGCGCGACGAAGATGGTGACCCACGTCACCCCGGCCCATAACTCCTGTGCTCTTTCGACCTACCCATACTTCTGCACCTACGTCACGGCCTGGCTGGAACAGCTGCCGGCCTTGGGCAAGACCCCCCAGGAACGCAAGCGGACGATCAGCCGCGGCGGGCTGACCATCCAGACGACGCTCAACCCGAAGATGGAAGCCGCTGCCAGGCAGGAGCTGATCGCCAGGGTTCCGATCGGCAACGCCGAGCACATCGGAGCCGCTGCCGCGGTGATCGAACCCGGCACCGGCCACGTGTTGGCGATCGCCCAGAACACGAACTTCTCAAGAAAGGCACCGACAGGCAACACAGAGGTGAACTGGGCCGTCGACAAGAAGTACGGCGGCTCCGTCGGCTTCGCCTTCGGCTCAACGGCCAAGATGTTCGCCGTCGCTCAGGCGCTGCGGTCCGGTATGCCGCTCAACTCGACCATCATCGCGCGCCCGGCCAACGCCACGACCCCCGCGATATTCACCAAGGCCGACTTCCACGACGCGTGCACCGTGGGCGACACTCCGTGGCGGGTCCGCAACGACGAGGGCAGCCGTAACGGGCCGATCAGTCTGACCGACGCGGCCGCCTTTTCCGTCAACACCGCATTCGCCGGGCTCGTCGCCAAGCTCGGGGCCTGCTCGGTTCGGGACCTGATGACCACCATGGGGCTGCACCAGGGCAACGGCCTACCGATCCAGGGTTGGCCGTCCCCGGTCACGCTGGGCTCGGACAGCACCTCGCCGCTGACCTTGGCCTCGGCCTACGCCACGGTCGCCTCCGGAGGCACCTACTGCGTGCCCTCCCCGGTGATCGCCATCACCACCAGCGACCACAAGTCGATCGCGCTGCCCAAGAACCTGTGCAAGAGGGTGCTCGACCCGGACGTGGCCAACGGTGTGACCAAGATCCTCAAGACCGTCCTGACGAACGGCACGGGCTTCGGCAACAGCCTTGCCGGTGGACGTCCCGTGGCCGGCAAGACCGGAACTTCCAATACCGCCTCGGGAGGCGGCACCAACGAGACGTGGTTCGCCGGCTACACCCCGCAGCTGTGCACCGCGGTGTGGGTTGGCACGCCGAATGACCCAGGGAACAACCAAAAACTCCAGAATATTCAGCTCGGCGGCAGGTCCTACGGCGTGGTCTTCGGTGCCACCATCGCCGCCCCGATCTGGAAGCAGATCATGGACCGCGCCTCGACCGGTATGCCGTTCCGGGACTTCGCCGAGCCGGGCGGCACCGTTCAGTTCGGCGACATCGTCTCGATCCCCCGCGTCTACGGGCTGGCCGTGGCCGACGCCATGGCGGCACTGACGGGAGCCGGGTTCCAGCCGGTGGTCGGAGTCGCGGTGGGCTCCCCCATCCAGGCCGGGCTCGTGGTAGGCACCCAACCAGCGTCCCAGGCTCTTCGTGGCAGCACGGTCACGATATTCACCTCGACCGGGGTCGCAGCGCCGCCACCGCCACCGACAGCGGCACCTGGAGCCCCGAAGAAGCACGGGCACTAGGACCGCAGCAGGGTTCTGTCAGTTCCCTGTGAGAGCAGCCTTCACCAACGCGGCGACACGTCCGCCTTCTGCCCGCCCAGCCACCAACGCAGTGGCAGCCTTCATGACCAACCCCATCTGCGGCATACCGCTGGCACCCGTCTGCGTGATCGCCTGAGCAACCAGCGCCTGCAGCTCGGGGTCGGAGAGCTGGGCCGGCAAGTAGGCCTCGAGGAAGACCAGCTCTGCCTCCTCCTTGGCGGCGAGCTCGGGACGCTTCGCCGCCATGTATGCCGCTGCCGCTTCGCGCCTCTTCTTGGCTTCCCTGGCCAGGACCTTGAGGACCTCGTCGTCGGACAGCTCGCGGGCCGTGGTGCCCGACACCTCTTCGTTTGTCACGGCAGTCAGCGCCATCCTCAATGTCGCCGAACGCACCAGGTCACGCTGACGCATCGAGGTGTGCAGATCGGCGCGCAGGGTCGACTTCAGCTGTGACATGCCCAAATCAGTCATAACGGCAGTCTGACACTGCCGAGCGCCGCGGTGTTTGCGAGGATGGGCGCGATGAGTCTGACCAGAGCAGCACTGCACACCACCATCGGCCTGGCCGCCGTCGGCGCCGGCGGGCTGGCCTACGCCTCCCTGATCGAGCGAAACGCGTTCACGGTGCGACGGTTCAGCGTCCCCGTGCTGCCTCGCGGTGCGTCGCCGCTGCGGGTCCTGCACCTCTCCGACATCCACATGGTTCCTCGCCAGGCGCGAAAGATCGCATGGATCCGCTCGCTCGCCGCCCTCGAGCCCGACCTGGTCGTCAACACCGGTGACAACCTCGGTGATCTCGAAGGCGTTCCTGCCGTATTGCGAGCGCTGGAGCCACTGCTCGCAGTTCCAGGTGTCTTCGTCATGGGCTCCAACGACTACTTTGCACCGAGCTTGAAGAACCCGGCGCGATACCTGAAGAAGGGGCGCACCCGGCAGCACGACGGCATCCCGCTGCCGACCGCTGATCTCGTGGACGCCTTCACCGGTGCAGGCTGGGTGGACCTGAACAACGCGCGAGCTGTGATGTCGGTCGGCGGGCACGCGCTGGAGCTCGTGGGCGTCGACGACGCTCACCTCAACTACGACCGGTATGCCGACGTCGCCGGTCCCAGCGATCCTCACGCCGCGCTGACCGTGGGAGTCACCCACGCCCCGTACCAGCGGGTCCTGGACTCCATGACCGCTGATGGCGCGAGGCTCATGATCGCCGGCCATACCCATGGCGGACAGCTCTGTCTGCCGTTCTACGGGACGCTGGTGACCAACTGTGACCTGGACCGACTGCGCGCCAAGGGGGTCTCGCGATGGTGGCCGGGCGCTGGCACCACACCATCCTCCCTGGCACCGGTTGACGCTGCGTGGCTGGAGGTCTCGGCCGGACTGGGGACCTCGCCGTATGCGCCGGTGCGGTTCGCCTGCCGTCCCGAGGTGACCCTGTTGACCTTGACGGCCAGGCCGATCGCAGGCTGAGGTCCGGACCCGATTCGGTGCGCACATGGTGACTCGGCTATTCTCTTGCTTCGCCGCCTGAACCAAAGTGTGGGCGGCATGCCACGGGGTGTGGCGCAGCTTGGTAGCGCGCTTCGTTCGGGACGAAGAGGCCGCAGGTTCAAATCCTGTCACCCCGACCAGTGTTTCCGCAGGTGAGAGGCCCGCACCAGAATTGGTGAGGGCCTCGTTTGC
>Ga0209638_1001969_pt1 | contig 12795 bp, 8 predicted proteins | sample BarGraNGADG00211_FD_184490 | JGI IMG/M metagenome (GOLD analysis project Ga0209638, IMG submission 184490) | Arctic peat soil microbial communities from Barrow, Alaska - Barrow Graham LP Ref core NGADG0002-211 (SPAdes) (version 2) | ecosystem: Environmental > Terrestrial > Soil > Wetlands > Peat... | reverse complement strand
CTGGAGTTTTATTACTTTCACAACTGCGTCTATGACTTTATGTGGAAGAACAACCGGCGCCGTTTTGCCGAAAAATTCCCCACCTGGGACATCATCCGCAAGTACAACAAAGACTATAAGCTGATCTTCATCGGGGATGCCACCATGAGTCCGTATGAAATTTTGCAACCCGGCGGCAGCGTCGAATACAACAACGAAGAAGCCGGTGTCGAGTGGCTGGGGCGGCTCACCAGCGCGTTCCCCAAATTTGCCTGGATCAACCCCGAGCCACAGGGCGTCTGGCAGTACCGCCAGAGCATCAGCATCATCCAGCAACTGGTGCAACAACGCATGTTTCCGCTCACACTCAAGGGGCTCGAAGATACGATGCGGCTGCTAAGCAAATAGAATGCCCACTCGCGGCTTCACATCAGAGCTGCGATTTTCGACTTCTCGCCGTAGCACAATGGATAGTGCGCATGCCTCCTAAGCGTGAAATACAGGTCCGATTCCTGTCGGCGGGACCAGAGCGGCATCAAAGATACGGTAACAATTCTTGCCCGACGCCTTCGCCTGGTACATGGCCTGGTCGGCCTGCCTGAGCAGTTGCTCGAAACCCAGTTCCTGCGCCTGTGGGTAAAAGCTCACACCCGTGCTGGCCGAGACTTGCAACGTGATTTCACCAAACTGCACTGGCTGGGCGGCGGCATCAAGCAGGCGCCGCAACAGCGGCTCGCAAGACAGCACATCTGTCAGATCGATCAACACCGCCACAAATTCATCGCCGCCAACGCGGGCCAGGGTGTCGCCCTCGCGCAGTACTTTCGCCATGCGCCGGGCCAGCGTCGTCAGCATATGGTCCCCCGCCTCATGCCCATGGTCGTCGTTGATGCGCTTGAAACCGTCCAGATCCAGAAAGACCAGTGCCAGCAGTTGCCCACGCCGCTGTGCCTGCGCCATGCCCTGATGCAGGCGGTCGGCCAACAAGGTGCGGTTGGGCAGATCCGTCAGGGTATCAAAATGGGCCAGATGTTCGAGCCGGTGTTGCTGCTCCTTGAGCGTGGTGATGTCAGAGAACAGCGATATGTATTGGCGGATGTTGCCCTGCGCATCGCGCACGACGCTCAAGTTTTGCAATTGGGCATAGACCGCGCCGCTCTTGCGCCGGTTCCAGACTTCGCCGCTCCAGCGCCCATTCTCATGTAGATCACGCCACATCGCGGCGTAGAACTCTTTGCTCTGACGCCCCGAGCTCAGGATGCGCGGGTTCCGCCCCAACACGTCGGCGCTGCTGTAACCGGTGATCTGCGTAAAAGCCTGATTGATGTCGATGATCAACCCCTGGGCATCGGTAATCATGATGCCTTCAAACGCATTGTCAAAGACGCTGGCGCGTCGGCCAACCGAGAGCTGAAGTTTATCTTCGGCCAGACGGTGCTCGGTGATCTCAACCCTCAGCTTTCGCGTGGCTCGCAACAGGCGCAGCCCCAACAAAAGGATCAAGCCCAATGCCAGTAAAGCACCGGTAATAAACCAGCGATAGCGCGACCAGACATCCTGCAAGGTAAACGCAGGTGCCGCCTCGAACGGCGGGAAGCGCATTTCTCTGAGCAACTTGGCCACCGGGGTGTAGTCAGCCGGCACCGTAAAGCCATAGATGCCCATGAGGCGCGTGGCGGCGCTGTTGTCATGGAGCAGAAAAAGCGCAGCGGTGACGTGCCGGGCCAGATCCGGGTCGGTGTGCGGCAGGTTGGCAAACAGCCATTCCGGATATAAGGCAGTGGATGTCTGAAATGGAAAACTGGTCAAATCCTGACGGTTGAGAACCCTGATTTTCTTCAGGTCGAGCTTGCCTTCGCTCGCCATCGCTTCGAGCACCCCGGTGCGCACAAAGCCGACGTCGGCGCGCCCGGCCAACACCGCATCCAGCACGTTGCCCTGTGGCATACCGGTCAGCAGCATTTTTACGTCTTGCGCCAGGCTGATGCCCGCCTGCTTGAGTTCATAAGCTTGTATCTGGTAGCCCGCCAGGGAATCGTCGCTGACAGCAGCGACGGTCTTGCCTTTGAGCTCACTGAGCGTAGCGAGCGGGGCAAGTTCGGCACGGCTGAAAATGACGCCGCCAAACAATGCGGTTTGCTGGCCGGCCTGCTCGACCAGCAGGGTCGCCAGTGGTGCTGACAAGCCGCCGTTGCGCGACAGCTCGATGTAATGTCCCGGGTTGGTCAACACAAAATCAAATAGACCACCGACAACGGCTACGTCCAGCTCGAATTTGGTGAGCGCCTCTACCTCAAAATCACGCTCCGGCACCGCCCGTTTGAGTGCCGCCGCCAGCGGCTGCCATTGCTCCCGGGTTTGCACCTCGCCTCGATAAGCGAGCACGCCGATGCGCACCGGCTCAGCAGCCCATGCCGGTGCTGTAGGCAGCCAGCTACCCAGCAGTCCAGTCAACAGTAGAGCCACGCGAACGAAGAGAGTGCCGTAAATCACTCAATACCCTGTTCGCGTCTAATTTGCAAGAGCATCGGCGGGCAAGAACTCATCGTCAAATTGTAAACTTCTTTTTGTTGCATTCTGCACCCATGCCGCGGCCCAGTTAACCCGAGACAATGCCGTCATTGCGAGCCGTCCGATACCGCACACGGAGCTTGAACCGGTATCGTCATTGCAAATTGGGTATTGGTTGTTCAGGACTCAGACCAACCTTACGCTACTCGCCTTCCTCATTACGGCGGGGGAACCGAATTCAGATTGCGAATTTCAAAATCCATTTTGGTTTTCAACGCGCCTCGGCACGTGTACTTCCTTTGTTTTAAGACACGGCCAAATGAGGCTCCCCTTTTCCGCCCGGCGGGGCCGGAAAGGGGCGGGGGATAGAGTGGGGCCAAAAATGAAAACGGATACATTCCTTTCAACAACTGCAACGCAGTTCGATGCCAGAGCCGCCGACGTATGGGTATACAAGCACTTGAGGTTTGAACCCGTGTTATTGGGGTCAGAGCCAAAATTCGCCCAGCCTTTGGCTGTCCCTGCGGGTGCTCCGCTACGCTTCGCAGCGAAATTGTGATCCGACCCCAATAGCCCTCGTTGGCCAGCTCGCAAGCCCTGCCCAGAATTGGGACCCAACCCCAAAAGCGTTCGGTCATTGCGCAGCGCGGCAATCCATGCCTTCAAACTGCCACTGTGTTACGCCAACATGGACTGCCACGTCGCTACGCTCCTCGCAGTGACGAGAGTCGGTGCAGGTTGCCCGGGCGCGGCTACCTGGAGCTGACCGGCTATGCCGGTGCGCTGCGGCTGTAGTCAAGCAGGTGATCCTGCTCGCTTGAACACCCAGCAATGATGTTATAAGTGACGCTCATCCAATGTAACAACACCGTGCGAATCTCCAGCCGCTTCAATTTCATTCGACTTGGATCACTGATGATCAGTTTGACGCTGCTGGGCGGCGGCGCAGCGGCAAGCGAAATCGACGATTTTGCCAAGCTGGAAGCCATCTACCAGAGTGCGCTCACCGACAACGCACGCGCCCTGGCGCAGGCCCAGGTTTTTGCTGCCGGGATCAAGCCCGACACCTCCTACGCGGTGCGGGTAGAGTTGCTCAAGACACGCCTGCCACTTGCGATTGAAGCCGGACAGGCACGACTGGTCGAGGCTGACATAGCCGAATTGCTCAAACTCGGCAACCAGCAGCGCGACCCTGCGAGCATGGCACTGGCCAACATCTGGATCGCACGCCAGGAGACCGAAGCCGACCGTCCGGAACTGGCCCTGGCGACGCTGATGCAGGCAAAAAGCCTGGCCGATCAAAGCGCCAACCCGTTTGTGTTGATGTTTTTCAACCGCACCCTGGGCAACGTTTACAGCAAGCTCGGCCAATTCGAGAAGGCCATGCAACACCAACTCATGGCCTTGCGTCTGGCAGAGCAGCAACCGCGGCGACAAGCCCACGCCAAGCTCGAACAGTTCAACCGACTGGGCGCGCTCTACTTTGCCATGAAGGAGCCGCAAAAAGCGCTGGTCAGCTTCGAGGCGGCGCTCAAACTGGCACCTGCCGTGGGCTCCAAAACCACCTTGGCCTCGATCAAGGTGAACCAGGGCAATGCCCTGGCAGAGTCGGGCCGCGGTCGCGAGGCGCTGGCGGCCTACCAGGAAGCGTTGGCGATAAGCCGCACCGCGGGACTGGTCGAGACCGAGATTGTGGTTTTGATTGATCTGGCCGACCATTACCTGCGCTCACGCAGCTATGACCAGGCAGCAGACTTCGCCCGCCAGGCGCTGTTAAAAGCCGGTGAAATCAACAGCCAATCGAGCATGACGGTGGCGCGCGCCAACCTCGGCCTGGCGCTGTCGGGCCAGGGCAAGATCAAGGAAGGCGCACAACACATCAATGCTGCGCTCTCAAGCTACCACCAAACCGGCGCCAAAGCCGACGAAGAAGGCCTGGTGGCCGAGCTCAGCCTGATGTACGAGCGGGCCGGACTTTTGCGTGAAGCCCTGGCAGCGGCACGCCAGCAGTACCAACTCGACCAGGAACTCTTTAGCGCCGATCAGTCCAGGGCAATCTCCAGCCTGCAAGAGCAGTTCAACGCCGAGCAGCGCCAAAAGGAGATCGATTTGCTGGCCAAGGAAAACCAGCTCAAAAGCACCGAGCTTGTCAACGGTCGGTTGCAACTGGCCGTGAGTTTGCTCGCCGCGGCGCTGACGCTGCTGGCAGCGGTTTTCATAGGGTTGCTTTACCGCCGGGTGCGCCGCACCAACGAGAAACTCGAGGCAGTCAACAGCCAACTTGAATTTCACTCGACGCGCGACCCGCTCACGGGCTTGTACAACCGCCGCTCGTTTCTTGATCTCATGAAGCAGCGCCCCGGTCCAGGCGATGGGCGGCGCGAAGGCGATGTGGCAATCGCTGCCGGCATGATGCTCCTCGACGTTGACCTCTTCAAGCAAGTCAACGACGTTTGGGGCCACGCGGTGGGCGACGCGGTCTTGGTGGAGGTTGCCCGGCGACTCAAAAGCACGGTGCGCGACTCCGACATGGTGCTGCGCTGGGGTGGCGAAGAGTTTCTGGTTTACTCGCCACAGGCCAACACGCAACAGCTCAAGCGTCTGGCCGAGCGCTTGTTGCAGGCGATTGGCGCGCAGCCGATCCTGGTGGCAGGTCAGTCGATTCCAATCACGCTCACGGGCGGCTTTATTGCCCTGCCCTACGCCGGAATATCCGAAGCGCTGTGCAACTGGGAAAAAGCCTTGCAAATAGCCGATATGGCGCTCTACCTGGGCAAGGCCCAGGGCCGCAACCGCGTTTACGGGCTCGGGCCCCTGCTAGCGCCGCCTGAGGTGGCGCTACCGCTGCTCGATCACGATTTGTCGGCAGCCTTGAAGGCCGGCATGGTCGAACTGATCGAAGTCATGGGTCCGGCCCCAGCCAACCTGGGCCTTGACAGCCACACCAGCGGAATCAGCAGCAAAAAAATCAGCGCCGAGGCATAAAAAACATCGTTGGCGGCCAGCATGTAAGCCTGCTGATCGATCAGCCGGTTGACCTGCGCCAGCGCCTGCTCTGGCGTCAAGCCCGCGTTGCCCAGCCCGGCCAGCACCTGCGTCGCCGTGGCATTGCCCAGGTTAATCGACTCGGCCAACTGCGCGTGGTGCACCGCGGCGCGGTCCTGCCACAGCGTGGTGGCAATCGAGGTGCCAAACGAGCCCGCCACAATGCGCACAAAACTCGAAAGGCCCGAGGCCGCCGGAATCTTGTCGGGGCTGATGCCCGTGAGCAGAATCACAGACAAGGGGATAAAGAAAAATGCCATGCCGATGCCCTGCACCACCGTGGGCCACATCAGCGTCGCAAAATCGGCCTGGGTGTTGAAGTGCGAGCGCATCAGCAGCACCACGGCAAACACCACAAAGGCAAAACTGGCCAGCCAGCGCGGATCGACCCGGTTGACGTTTTTGCCGACAACCGGCGACAAAATGATGGCAAACAAACCCACCGGTGCCAGCAACATGCCGGCATCAATCGCGGGGTAGCCCATGAACTGCTGCAGCCACAAAGGCAACAAAACAATGTTGCCAAAAACCAGGCCGTAGCCGACCGCAATCGCCAGCGTGCCGGACCAGAAGTTGCGCTGCAAAAACAGGCGCAGCTCCACCACCGGGTGCTCTTCAGTGAGCTCCCAGGCCAGAAAAAGGGCGCAGCCCACCAGCGCCACCAGCCCGAGGCCCAGCACCAGGGGCGATTGAAACCAGTCGAGTTCCTTGCCCTTGTCGAGCATGATCTGCAAGGCACCGACCCAAATCACCAGCAAGCCCAAACCGACCGAGTCGATCGGCAGCTTGCGCGTCACACTCTCACGCTTGTGGTAAATGCTCCAGACCATGAAAGCCGAGAGCAGTCCGATCGGGATATTGATGTAAAAAATCCACGACCAGTTGATGTTCTCGGTAATCCAGCCGCCCAGCAGCGGCCCCACCACCGGTGCCACCAGTGTGGTAATCGCCCAAAAGCCCATCGCCAGACCGGCCAGCGCCGGCGGATAGCTCGCCAGCAGCAAGCCCTGCGAGAGCGGGATCATGGGCCCGGCGACAAAACCTTGCAGGGCGCGAAAAATGATCAGCATCGTCATGTTGGGCGCCAGCCCGCACAAAAACGAGGTCAGCATGAACAACAGAACACTGGTGACGAACAGGCGCACCTGGCCAAAACGCTGTGCCAGCCAGCCGGTCAGCGGCAGCGCGATGGCGTTGGCCACACCAAAGCTGGTGATGACCCAGGTGCCCTGGTTGACGCTGACGCCCAGGTCACCGGCGATGGCGGGCAGCGAGACATTGGCAATCGACGAGTCGAGCACGTTCATGAAGGTTGCCAGCGACAGGGCAATGGTGCCCCAGACCCGGGCCGAGCCTTGTAGCGGTGGTGGATTCAATGGCAATGCTGTGGTCATGCGAGGCTTGGATCAACGCGGCATCATCTCAAGGTCGGCCGCTATTGGCGGCGACAATCTTGCGCACCGCCTCGGCTGCGGCGTTGCTGTCCATGGCCTCATAGACTGCTGTATGCACCAGCGCTGCAGCGCGCGGCGCGTCGGCCAGCATCTTGCCGTCGGTGCGGCTGACATCAACCGTCACTTCCATCGACAAGCCAACCCGCAAAGGATTTTGCGCGACTTCAACCGGGTCGAGCGCCACCCGCACCGGCACGCGCTGCACCACCTTGATCCAGTTGCCGGTAGCGTTTTGCGCCGGCAGCAGGGCAAAGGCAGCACCGGTGCCCATGCCCAGGCCGCTCACCACGCCCTTGTACTGCACGCGTTTGCCGTATAGATCAGCCGTCAGTTCAACAGGCTGACCGATGCGGATGGAACGCAGTTGCACTTCCTTGAAATTGGCATCAACCCACAACTGGTCCAGCGGCACTAGCGACATCATCGGTGTGCCGGGTGCCACGCGCTGACCCAGTTGCACCGTGCGCCGGGCCACAAAACCAGCCACCGGTGCGGGCAAGGCAGCACGCTCTTTTGCCAGCCAGGCCTCACGCACTTTGGTCGCAGCCGCTTGCACGCTGGGGTGCTGCTCGATGCGCACGCCCTCGGTCATGGCCTGATTGCTGAGGAGTTGTTGGCGTGCCGTAGCAACCCCGGCCAGCGCAGCAGCCAGAGCGCTCTGGGCATTGGCGACTTGAGTTTGCGCGTGATTGAGTTCTTCCACCGAAATAGCGCCATCACCCACCAGCGATTGACGCCGCCTGAGGTCGTCGCTGGCGCGATTAATGTCAGTTTTAGCCTTCGCCACATCCGACTCACGCAGGGTAATTTGAGCCTGCAAAGTCGCGTTGTTGGCATACAGCGTGCGCCCCTGTCGCACCACCTGAGCCAAGTTGGCAGCGGCCTGATCGAACGCCAATTTGGCATCGGTCGGGTCCAGCCGGACCAGCACTTGGCCGGCTTTGACAAAGTCGTTGTCATCGGCCAGGATCGCCATCACGGTGCCACCGATCTGCGGCGTGATCTGGACCACGTTACCCTGCACATAAGCGTTGTCGGTGGACTCATAGTGGCTCGCCACCAGCCATTCATAGGCGGCCCAGCACAGAGCGACGACTGCAACAACGCCAGCGATCGACATCAGGGCTTTTTTACGGGTCGGGTTACCAGCGGCATGCGTGATTGGAGTTGAGGTTTCGGGTGCGGTCATGGTTTTGGGAATTTAAAGATCGGGTAACTTATTTCTGTGCCGTAGCCGCCGTCAAGTCGGCTTGATAGCCGCCACCCAGCGCACGCATCAGGCTCACCTGGATATCGAGTGCGCGAGCGGCCAAATCCACCCCCTGGCGACGCTCATTGAGTACGGCAGTTTCAGCGGCAAGCACGTTCAGCGTGGTTCCAAGCCCGGCTTCATAACGTTGCCTGGCAATGGCATAGGCGTTCTGGCTCAAAGCCAGCGTCGCACGCTGCTCGTTCTGTTGGCGTTCGATCGCCTGGCTGGAGGCGAACTGATCGACCGCATCGCGCACGGCGTCGATCACGGTGGCGTTGTAACTCTCAATGGCAGCGTCAAGTTCGGCGCTTTTACCACGCAGATTGGCACGCAAACGGCCGCCGTCAAACAGGGGCAAACGCACGGCCGGGCCAAAACCCCACTGCTCGCTGCCAGCACTGAGCAGGCTGCCCAATCCGATGCTGGAGAAACCGGCAAAGGCCACCAGATTGACATTCGGATAGAACTGACTTTTGGCGCTGGCGACGTCCTGCGTGGCAGCCTCAACGCGCCAGCGAGCGGCCGCAATATCGGCGCGACGACCCAGCAAGTCAGACGGCACTTGCATCGGTGTTGTTCCTGTTTTAATAGCTTCCAGCCTTGTTTCATCCAGCCGTAACGCCTCGTTTGGCTGTCCAAGCAAAGCAGCGAGCGCGTGGCGGGTGAGCACCATCTGCTCTTGCAGGATTTCGATTTGCAAACGCGCGGCCGGCAAAGTGCCTTCGCTTTGACGCAGTTCCAGCCGGGTATCGAGCCCGGCGTTGACGCGCTCTTGCACCAGGTGCAGGATTTGACTTCGCTGCGCCAGCGAACGCTGCGCCAGCACCAACTGATCGTTCAAGCGCAGTAGTTGAAAGTAGCTGCGCGCCACTGTGCTGGCCAGCAGCGTGCGAGCGGCGTCAGCGTCAGCCTGCGCAGCACGGGCGTTACCCAAAGCGGCGGCGAGCGCGGCGCGGTTCTTGCCAAAAAAATCCAGTTCCCAACTACCCGTGAGTTGTGCTGTGCCAGTGGCATAGATTGACCCCGCCAGCGGCGGTGGATACAGGCCGTTGGCGGTAAACTTTTGCTGGGTTGCATCAACGCCAGCGCTGAGTTGCGCTGCGCTGGCCGCTTGTGCCAAACCAACAGCGGCTTGCGCACGCGCTATTCTGGCCTGGGCGATTTTCAGGCTCGGGTTGCTGACCAAAGCGGTTTCGAGCAAGCGGTTGAGTTGCGGATCGCCAAACGAGCGCCACCACTGCGCCCCCGGCATGGCGTCTGTGCTATTGGCAGCGGGCAGACCAAGCGAGGCGGCGTCGCGCAGCGTGGCTGGCGACGGGGTATCGGCCATGCCCGCGCAAGCCGACAGTACGAACATCGCCAGGCAGCAGGTAACTGCAATCCATAGTGACCTGCCGGTGCCACGGATTGCCGCGCTGTGGCCTGTCCTGAGCTCGTCGAAGGGCTCGCAATGACGGGAGTGGTCAAGCCTCATGCGGGGCTCCTGAAGTGAGCTGGGTTTGAGCTGGGGGTGGGATTTGGGCGTTGCCCAGAATGCGGCGCAAAAAACCCTTCAAGGTTTCAAATTCTTCGACTGAAAAACCGGCGAGATGCGCGTTTTGCACCCGGCTCAGTATCTCAGGAATGCCTGCTGCTGCGGTCCGCCCAATGGCGGTCAACTCGATATGAACCACCCGCCGATCGGCCACCGAGCGCACCCGCTGACACAGCCCCTTGGCTTCAAGCCGATCCAGCAGCCGGGTCATGGCCCCGCCGTCAAGATGGCATTCGCGCGCCAGTTCGGCCGCCGTGGAAGCCTGGCCCATGAACAGCTTGAACAAGGGCACCCACTGGGCATTGGTCAGGTCGCTGGCTTGAAGCTGGCGCTCGACCTCCTGGGTCACCGTCGCCAACACCAGGCGCATCAGGTAGCCCACACTGTCTTCGGTCACGTAGCTGTCAGCATGGTAAAACTCGAGCGCCGGCGCCGCCGCATCGGCACTCGCAAGGCTGGAGCAATCGGACTTTTTTGCGGGCTTCATAAGATCACCGATATTATTTGCCTAAGCAATCATTGTCAAGGCTCTATTTGATACGGCAGCGTTTTTACATGCTTTTTTGTTCCGGTCGCAAGAACGCAAACACCGTCAGCGCGGCCAGAGCGAGACCGGCCGCCAGCAGAAAAGCGCTGGCCGGATGTAGCAGCCACAGGGCCCCGGCGAGCAGCGATGCCGGCAGGTAGATCAGGCCGGTGACAAAGTTGTAGAGGCCAATGGCAGAGGCGCGCCGCTCCAGCTCAAGATCAGCGATGAACGCCTTGCTCTGGGCTTCATCGATCGCAAAAAAAACGCCATAGATGACGAACAGGACAATGATCTGCCACGGCGCGCTCGAAAAGGCGAAGCCCAGGCTCAGCAGCGCATAAATCAGGTAGCCCGACATGATCATGCGCGCCCGGCCGACCCGGTCCCCGAGTTTGCCGATCAGCGGTGCCGCCACGACGAAGGCGATATTGAACAGGGCGTACAGCAAGACAATGTCCTTGACGGCGAAACCGACGCTGTGCGCACGCAGCAGCAGAAAGCCGAAGCTGAAATAGGCCAGCGCAAAAATGCCTGCGCTGACCAGATAGCGTTTGAATGCCGGGCTGAGCAGGCTCCAGGTCTCAAACATGTTCTCGCGCGGGTGCGGTACGCCGGGCTGCTCTTTGACCCGGCTCAAAACCAGGATGCTCAGCACAGCCGGAACCAGCGCCACCCAGAACAAAATCTTGAACGTCGCGGCACCCTCCCCCAGCCACGCGAGCAGGCCGTAGGCCAGCAGCGGACCGAGCACGGCACCGGACTTGTCGAGCGCCTTGTGCACGCCGAACGCGTAGCCCCTGCTGTACTGGTCGGCCACTGCCGACAGCCAGGCATCACGCGGTGGCCCGCGCAAACCCTTGCCCAGCCGCTCGATAACGCGAAAGGCCGCCAGCCCGGTGACCGAACTGGTGATCAGCAGCATGACCTTGGCCAGAGTGGAAAAACCATAACCGCTCAGGGCGAAGACCTTGCGTTTGCCAGTCCGGTCTGACAACCAGCCGGCAAAATAATTCAACGAGGAGGCCGACAAGTCGGCCAAGCCTTCGATCATGCCCAGCAGGGCTGCCGACGCCCCGGCGATGGTCGTAAAAAAAATCGCGAAAACCGAAAAAATCATCTCGGAGCTGAGGTCAGTGAAGAAGCTCACCAGACCCAACTTGAGCACGTCTGGATGCACGCCCAGCTTCTGCTTGGCAGAATCAGGTGGCACTGGATCCTTCATGGCCGCGCTGACTCCCCCTGGTACATGGAATGCCTTTCAACAACATGAGTCCATTATGCAAGGCCAGCCCTTTCCTGAATTGATATTTATCAAGCGAATAGCGCCCGCATTGCGCTGGCTGGTGCAGCGTCAGCCAACTCTAAAACGCCCCAAAACCCGGCAACTTGATATTTCGCAAAGCGCAAGCGTTTATTTTGGCCATACTGTTCGCACTGCAAGCTGCGTTTATGACAAAAATCAACTCGCCCGGGTGCTGATGGCGCTCTACTTGTTGAGTTCCAAACGGAGAAACGAAATGAGCAAATCAATATTTGTGATGGAAGATGATGCGCTGACAGTCGCCCAGTTGCAGCAATATATAGAAGAAATGGGTTACCAATTTGCCGGTACCGCCGACAGCGCTGAAGCAGCTCTGGTCCAGATCAAACAGTGCCACCCCGATCTGGTGCTGATGAACATCCGGCTCAACGGTGCAATGGACGGCATTGATGCAGCAGCCAGGTTGCACGCCGATGGCGAAGTGGCGATCATTTATTTGACTGCCCATGCCGATGACGAAATCCTGGAGCGCGCCAAGCTGACCGAGCCGTTTGGTTACCTGCTCAAGCCATTCAGCAAGCAAGACCTCAAAGCCAGTGTCGAGATGGCCTTGTTCAAGTGCGAAATGGAACACAAGCAGCAGCGCATCCTGGACCCCGTGGTGCAGACCATCACCAATATGGTCAAGCTGCACGATCCCTTCCTGAATAACGTCCAAAACAACGCTGCCACGCTGGCGCAGGCCATCGCCAGCGAGTTGAAACTGCCGACAGCGCAAGTCAAAGGCATCCGTCTGGCTGCGCTGCTGCATGCGCTCGGTCTGGTGGCGATGCCGTCCGAGCTGATTCGTCAACTGCCTTTGCAGGGAGTGCAAAAAATCTACTTCCAGACCTATCCCAAGATTACCTGGCAATTGCTCAAAGACATTGAATTCGACTTTCCCGTGGCCGAGATGGTCTATCAGCACATGGAGCGCCTGGATGGCTCGGGTTTTCCGCGTGGGCTCAAAGGCGATGCCATCGCCCCCGGTGCACGCGTGGTGGCGCTGGCCTGCAAGCTGGCCAAGTTGCTCACGCCGCATGGCCGCGATGCGCCGACCCCGCTGGCGCAGGCCCTCAAGGAGATTGAAGTCGGCAGCGGCACCCTGTTCGATGCCGACGCGGTGGCCGCCTGCCAGCGCCTGTTTAGCGAAAAGGGCTTTAGTCTGCCGATGGCTTGACTCAACCGGGG
>Ga0209638_1001968_pt1 | contig 12797 bp, 15 predicted proteins | sample BarGraNGADG00211_FD_184490 | JGI IMG/M metagenome (GOLD analysis project Ga0209638, IMG submission 184490) | Arctic peat soil microbial communities from Barrow, Alaska - Barrow Graham LP Ref core NGADG0002-211 (SPAdes) (version 2) | ecosystem: Environmental > Terrestrial > Soil > Wetlands > Peat... | reverse complement strand
GATCGGCCCGATGGTGCCGCTGACGCCCGACCGCACGTATCGCTTCCTCGACTACTTCTTCGGGCCTGACGTCGACCAGGCGTGGATCGACGAACTGATGGCGTTCGACGACCAGGTCGGCGTCGAAGATCGCGCCCTCGTCGAGGGCGTGCACGCGGGGATCGTGTCCGGTGCGCTCGAGCACGGCGTGCTGATGAGCCACAGCGAGCAGCTGATCGGCCATTTCCAGCAGCTGACCGCCGCAGCACTCTCCGACTGACGCTTGAGGCGAGGCCTCACGGAGCCGGGTCCCGCGAGATGCCCTGGCAAGCCGTCGCGGAGCGGAACTTGTTCCGCGCAGCAACGAGACGCCCCGCCGCGAGCCCAGGAAGAAGGGGGACCACGGGGGAAACATGGTTTCCCCCGTGAAGCGAGCGAAGCGAAGCGAAGCTAGGCCATTGACCGGGACCGCGCTAGATTCCCGTTCTTCCCCGGTTCCAAAGACACAGGAGGGTTTCTCGTGAAGCGTTTTCTCCCGCTCCTCGCCGTCGCGGCACTCGTCGCGGTTCCGGCGGCGAGCGCCAGGCCGTCGGCCCCGCCGACACTCGAAGCCGGCAAGCTGATCGTCGCGTTCGGCGACCCGGCTCCCGGCTTCGCCTCGGGCACGGTCCGCGGCAGCACCATCACCAGTCCCCGCGGCTACGAGGTCGACCTCGCCGCGGCAGTCGCGAAGAAGCTCGGGGTCACGCCCGTGTGGATGTTCTCGCCGTGGAACAGCCTCTTCGCTCCCGGCACGAAGAAGTTCGACATCTCGTTCCAGGAGGCGACCATCACCGCGCAGCGGAAGAAGACGGTCGACTTCACAACGTCGTACCTCAACGCGAACCAGGGCGTCCTGCTCTCGAAGCAGGCCCCGGTCCCGCACAGCCTCGCGGATCTGAAGAACATGCAGACCTGCGCCCAGACGAACACGACGGGCCTCGACTGGATCAAGACGCAGCTGCATCCCGCGAAGCAGCCGCTCGCGTTCCCGACCACGACCGCCGCCTACCAGGCGGTGCAGATCAACAAGTGCGACGCAATGATCCTCGACGTACCGCTCGTCAGCCTCGAGAAGAAGTCTTCGCCGTCGAAGTTCGGCCCCGTCGCCGGCCAGGTCGTGACGCACGAGCAGTACGGCGCAGTGCTCCAGAAGGGCTCGGCTCTCCTGGCGCCGGTGAACACCGTGATGAAGGCGCTCACCGCCGACGGCACCGTCGGCAAGCTCCAGAAGAAGTGGTTCAACCTCAACTTCGCGACGATCCCCGTCCTGAAGTAGAGGCGTAGGCATGCACGCGCTCCACCAGGTCATCCATACGTTCTTCAATCCGCACAGCTTCACGCTGGCGATGCCGGACGTGTGGGCGGGCTTCCAGGTGAACCTCAAGATGATGTTCATCGCGGAAGCGCTCGTCCTGGTGTTTGCGCTGATGGTCGCGATCGTTCGCGGTCTGCCAGGGCGCGGAGCGAAACCGCTCCGCGCCCTGGCGATCGCCTACACGGACTTCTTTCGCGGCACCCCGATCATCCTCGTCACGTTCATCGTCGGGTTCGGGCTACCGGGATTGCAGCTCGGCTTCATCTCGAACCGCTCGTTCACGGTGTACGGGATCATCGCGCTCACGCTCGTCTATACCGCCTATGTCAGCGAGGTCTTCCGCGCAGGCATCGAGTCGGTGCACCCAAGCCAGCGCTCGGCGGCGCGCTCGCTCGGCCTCTCATACGGACAGGCGATGCGCTACGTCGTGATCCCGCAGGCAGTCCGACGCGTCATCCCGCCGCTGCTGAACGACTTCGTCGGACTGCAGAAGGACACGGCGCTCGTGTCGGTGATCGGCGTCGCCGAGGCGGCGTCGCTCGCGCAGCAATTCTCGACACAGAACGGTGACTTCCCGTCGTATGTCGTCGCGGCCGTCTTCTTCATCTTGATCACGATCCCCCTCGCGCGCTTCACCGATCATCTCGTCGCCCAGCGCGAGCAGCGCGAGCGCGCCCAGGCATTTTGACGGCTGCCGCAGCTACGAACGGTGCGGGCTCCTTTGTAGAGATCCGAGGAGTCTCGAAGTGGTTCGGCGAGCTTCAGGTGCTCGACCACATCGACCTGACCGTGGCGAAACACGAGGTCGTCTGTCTCATCGGCGCGTCCGGCTCGGGCAAGTCGACGCTCTTGCGCTGCCTCAACATGCTCGAGCGCATCGAGAAAGGCAACATCGTCGTCGACGGCCAGAGCCTCACCGACGGGAAGGTCGACGTGAACGCGCTGCGCCGCAAGATCGGCATCGTCTTCCAGGCGTACAACCTCTTCCCACACATGACCGTGCTGCAGAACGTGATGCTCGGACCGCGGAAGGTGCGCGGTCTGCCCAGAGATCGGTCGGAGACGATCGCCCACGAGCTCCTGCAGAAGATCGGGCTCGAGTCGAAGGCACACGAGTATCCCGACCGCTTGTCGGGCGGCCAGCAGCAGCGCGTGGCGATCGTCCGGGCGCTCGCGATGGAGCCGGAGCTGATGCTCCTCGACGAGATCACGAGCGCGCTCGACCCGCAGCTCGTGTCGGAGGTGCTCCAGCTCGTGCGCGGCCTCACCGAGGTCGGCATGACGATGATCATCGCGACGCACGAGATGGGCTTCGCGCGCGAGGTCGCGAGCAAGGTGTGCTTCCTCGACGGCGGGCGCATTCTCGAAGAGGGGACCCCGGAGCAGATCTTCACGAGCCCCACCGAGCTGCGCACACGCTCGTTCCTCGCGCGCGTCCTCGACGCGGAGAAGCTGGCATGAGCGAGCAGCTCCTCCAGGACATTCAGGCTCGCGGCAACTTCGGCTACAGCATCGCGCGCGCATTCAGACGCGGAGGCCGCAGCCGTTCGCCGTTCGCCATCGCGTCGTTCATCGCGATCCCGCTCTTCTTCTCCTCGCTCATGGCCTCCACGCTCGCGCAGGAGAAGCCGCGGGTCATCCAGTGGACGAGCGCCGGGCATCTGCGGACGAGCTACTTCGATCCGACGACGGCGACGGAGGCGCGGATCTGGGCCTGGGCGCTCGTGCCTGCCGCGCTACTGATCGCATTCGGCTGGGTGGCGATGCGCCTGCCGTACGGCTTCTACATCGCGTGCCTGGCCGCGATCGCCGACGGCATGGCCGTCGTGCACAAGCTCAGCGTCTGGGCGACGCACCACACGACCCGATTCCCGGACGGCGTCGACCTCGTGCCGGCGAGCAATGCGGCATCGAACCAGTTCGATCCCGGGCAGTGGGAGCGCATGGCCCGCGACACGGCTCTCAGCCTCGAGCACTGGACGATCGCGCTCGCACTGGTCTCGATCGTGGTCGTCGCGGGGCTGACGGTGAAGCGGCGCTACTTCAGCCGCCCGGCTCCCGCGACGTACAGCGCGGTCGAGAGCGTGGGCGCCCCGAGCGCCACCATGCCGGATATCGGCAACACGCCCTGACGATCTGTTCGGCCAAGCGTCCCAGTCCCCCGTTCGAGGCGGCGCGCACACCCCGGATGGGGGATCTTCGCCCGCAAGCGCAACATCGATGCCGATGACCGTGTAGAACGAGAGAGAACGATCATCTACCCGGAAGGCATTCGGATGCGGCTCCGAAGCACTTTCATACTCATCGTGATCATCGCCATGGTGGTGAGCGTCGGAGCGTGGGCCGATCGCACTCACGTGGCGCTCGCGAAGGGGCCGAGCGCGGTGCCTGCGGCGCAGCCTTGGGAGACAGTCGTTGAGATCTCGCGCCACGGGCGGCGACTCGACGGCTTCCGGCCCGTGCTCACCATCACCGGACTCGGCAGCGCGAAGAGCTTCAACGGAAAGGAGGTCGCCTCTGGTCGGTATCGAGTCAAGGTGATCTTCCCGCACCCGGGCTTCTTCACGTACACGGTGAAGATCGCCGACCGGATCACGTTGCGCGGCACGGTCTACGCCATGCCGAGCTAGTCCTGCTTTTGCTATCGTTAACCTGGTTAACGATATGCAGACACCTCTAGTCACCGACACGGTCTCCGTCGCAGATGCCCTACGGCCCGTCCTCCTGCGTGTCGGCCGCGAGCTGCGCCGCGAAGCCCGTGCTGTCGGGATCTCACCTGAGCAGGTCTCACTGCTCGTGGCGATCAAATACGCGCCCGGCCTCGGCATCCGCGACCTCGCCGCGAACGAGCGCATCTCGCCGCCCGCGCTGACGAAGCACGTCGACCGCCTCGAGCGGGACGGACTCGTTGTGCGCACGCAGCATCCGGACGACGGACGGCGGATCGGCCTCGCGCTCACCGAGGAGGGGCAGCGCGTCCTGCGGCGGGTCCGCTCACGGCGGACCGCGTGGCTCGCCACGCGCCTCCGCGGGCTGGACCCCAAGGAACTGGCCGCGGTCGAAGCCGCGATCGAGCCGCTCTCCCGCCTGCTGAAGGAGGAAGAGGACCACTGACTGCCGCGCTTCTCCGCTTGAACCACCGCACCTTCGCAAGCATGCGCTACCGCAACTATCGGCTGTTCTTTGTCGGCCAGGCGGTGTCGCAGACCGGCTCCTGGATGCAGCGGATCGCACTTGGCTGGTTCGTGCTCCAGCTGACGCACTCCCCGTTCGCCGTCGGGCTCATGGCGGTCGCGCAGTTCCTGCCCTTCACGTTGCTGGGGCTCTTCGGCGGTGTTCTCGTCGACCGGCTCGACGCACGCCGCACGGTGATCGGGACCCAGGTCGCCCAGCTCGCCACCGCGATCGCACTCGCGTGCATCGCGCTCGCGCACATCGCGCAGCCGTGGATGCTCTACACGATCGCGTTCCTCAACGGGCTCGTGCTCGTGCTCGACGTACCGTCGCGCCAGCAGCTGACCTACCGCATGGTCGGGCGCGACGAGCTACCGAATGCGATCGCGCTCAACTCGAGCCTCTTCAACGCATCGCGCATCTTTGGTCCCGCTGCCGCCGGCGTCGTGTACGGCTTCGCCGGTGCGGGCGTCTGCTTCCTCGTCAACGCCGCGAGCTTCTTCGCCGTTCTCGTCTCGCTGCTCGCGCTGCGCACCCGCGAGTTCTTCGCGCTCGAGGACTTCGAACGACCCGCGATTCTCCGTGGCACGCTGGAAGGCCTCGCGTACGTGCGGCGGCAACCGCGGATGATGCTCGTGGTCGGGCTGACGGTCGTCATCGCCACGTTCTCGTTCAACTTCAACGTGACACTGCCGGTGCTTGCGTACTCGACGCTCCACTCGACCGCCGCGGTCTACGGGCTCCTGTCGGCGCTGTTCGGCGCCGGGGCGCTCGTCGGCGCGCTGACCGCGGCGTCACTCGGTCGCGCGTCGGCGAAGGTGATGATCGCGGGGAGCCTCGTGTTCACGGCCGCAGAGCTCCTGCTCGCGCCGGTTCACTCTCCGATCCTCGCGGGCGCGCTCCTGTTCCTCACCGGTGCGGGCTTCACGGCCTGGTCGGCGAACGCGAACGCGTCGATGCAGCTCGCGGCGCCCGACCGGCTGCGCGGGCGCATCATCGCCATCTACTTCTACGCGTTCAACGGCACCGGCCCCGCAGCCGGCCTGCTCGCGGGCTGGCTCTGCGCGCGCGGTGGGACGCAGTTGGCCTTCGTCGTCGCAGGTGTCGTGGGACTCGCCGGCACCGCTGCCGCAGCGGTGCGGTTGCGCCGAGGCGTGCCCCAGCTGCCGCGCGGGCGCCGCGTCGCCGTCGGGCACGAACAAAGAGCAACCGTCTAGTCGAATCCCCCGAATGGGGTGCAAGATTCCCGCGGCCGGGGCGTCTTCATCCTCGTGCCGGGCGGTGGGCCGCAGCCCGCCCGGCACGTTTCTCCTTTAGACGATCCGCGCCGCCGCCTGATCCCGCGGAAGGGCGCTCAGGACCGCGAAGATACGTGCATCGACGTCTTCCGCACACCCGACGAGCGGTTCGCTTCGCTGCCCGACTACGCGTTTGCGCCGCATTGGCTCGAGACCGACGGCCTGCGCATGCACTACCTCGACGAGGGCGAGGGAGACCCGGTGCTGTTCCTCCACGGCGAGCCCACCTGGTCGTTCCTCTGGCGCAAGACGATCCCGCCGCTTGCGCGCGGCTCGCGCGTCATCGCGCCCGATCTGATCGGATTCGGCCGTTCCGACAAACCCACCGACATCGGCTGGTACTCATACGATCGCCATGTCGCGTCGATCGAACGGCTCGTGGACGCGCTCGGCCTCGAGCGGCTGACGCTCGTGGTGCACGACTGGGGCGGCCCGATCGGCCTGCGATTCGCAGCCGAGCACGAGGCGCTCGTCGACCGGATCGTGATCCTCGACACGGGCATCGCGGGCGGCAAGCCGCCGGGCGAGCGCTGGCTGCGTTTCCGCGACGTCGTGCGCGAGGTCGGCGGCGAGCTCGACATCGGGCGGCTCGTCGAGGCCGGCACGGCGAAGGGTCTCTCCGACGACGTGCGGGCGGCGTACGACGCGCCGTTCCCCACGCCGGAGTCGAAGGCCGGGTCGCTCGCGTTCCCGGAGCTTGTGCCAACGGAGCCGGAGCATCCGAGCACCGCGCCGATGAATCGTGTGCGCGACGCGTTGGCGAGCTGGCAGAAGCCCGTGCTCGTGGTCTGGGGCAATGAGGACACCGTGTTGCCGCCACGCCTCGCGGCGCAGTTCGTCGAGCTGATCCCAGGTGCGCGCTCGCCGGCGACGCTGATCGACGGAGCGTCCCACTTTCTTCAGGAGGACCGGCCGGACGAAGTCACCGCCGCGATCCTCGGCTTCGCCGAATGAGACGCCGCCTCGCGCGCTGGGGGAAGCGGCTCGGCCTCGCCCTCCTCGCCCTGATCGCCGCAGTTACCGTCGCCGCGGCGATCTACGACTGGGTCACGCCGGGGGGCCGGCCGATGCGCTCTCTCTACCGCGGCCCCTACGTGCGTGTCGACGGACGAGAGCTTGCGTACCGGCAGTGGGGAACGCACGGCTCACCGATCGTCCTGATCGGCGGCTTCATCGAAGCGACCGACGTCTGGCGGCGCGTCGCACCCACGCTCGCCCGCACGCATCGCGTGTATGCGCTCGACCTACCACCGTTCGGCTACAGCGAGCGGAAAGGCCCATACGTGTTGGCAACGTGGATCGACGAGCTCGAGGGTTTCGAACGCGCGCTACACATCGCACGGCCGACGCTCGTCGGACATTCGCTCGGCGCGGCTGTGATCGTCGGCGAGGCGTTACGGCGCCCGCACGCGCTGGGGAGCATCGTGCTGCTCGACGGAGATGCGCTGGGCGGCGGCGGCATTCCGAGCTGGATCGCGTCCCTCGTCGTCGATCCGTACTACACCGCGGTCTACCGCATCATCACCAGCTCCGACTGGATCTTCCGCAAGGGCCTGAAGTCGGCGTACGGGCCGTATGCGCCGCGCCTCACCGACCAGGAGGTGGAGCGCTGGCAGCGGCCGTTCCGGGTCGCGGGGACGGCGGCGGCGTTCAAGCAGATGATCCCGCACGGCATCCAGGGGTGGAGCCTCGACGACCTGGCGCGCGTGCACGTGCCGACTCTCGTCGTCTGGGGCGCACACGACACGATCGACACCGTGAGCGAGGGACGCGCAAGCGCCAAGACACTGGGCGCGCCTTTCGTGCTCCTCCCGCGCGCCGGCCACCTGTCGATGCTCTCCGAACCCGTCGGCGTCGCTCAGGCAGTCGAGGGCGCAGCGGCGCGCTGAGCAGGTCGGCGAGAGTCCTCAGCTGACTTCTGCCATCTGAGGCGTACAGTGATCACCGTGACGAGGGCATCGCACGGGGCCGGACCGGCGGAGCTCGTCGCATGAGCGAAATCGTCGTGCTCGTCGCGGACGATGACGACGACATCCTGCTGCTCGTCACGACACGGCTGGAGCGCGACGGCTTCGAGGTGATCACCGCGCGCAACGGCGAAGATGCGCTCGCTCTCGCGCATGAGCGACGTCCTGATGTCGCGGTGCTCGATATCGGGATGCCGAAGCTCGACGGCCTCATGGTGCTGCAGCGCATTCGCGAGGACGAGACGCTGAGTGAGATGCGCGTGCTGCTCTTGACGGCGAAGGCGCAGGAATCGGACATGCAGCGCGGCTACGGCGCCGGTGCCGACGCGTATGTGCACAAACCGTTCTCGCCCGCCGACCTCTCGGCGCGCGTGCGCGAGCTGGTCGACGCGCCGCGAAGTTAGATGGTTAGCTCGGCGCCGCGTACCGGTAGCCGAAGCCGCGCACGGTCTCGATCGGGACGGTGCCGGACGACTCGGGATCGAGCTTCCGGCGGAGGTAGCCGACGTAGAGCTTCACCTGGTCGCCGCTGACGCCGTACGTGTCACCCCAGACGAGCTGGAGCAGCTGCTCTCGACTGAGCACCTGCCGTGGGTTGCGGACGAAGGTCGAAAGCAGCCGGAACTCGAGCGGCGTCAACTGGATCTCGCGGTCACCAACGTGAACGCTGCGCTGTCCCCAGTCGATCGAGAGGTAGGCGTCGGCGTAACGCTCCTGCTCTTCGTGCGCGGTGACTTGCGCGGCGCGGCGGAGGAGCGCCTGGACGCGCGCGACGAGCTCCTGCTTGCCGAACGGCTTGACGACGTAGTCGTCTGCGCCGGCCTGTAGGCCCCGGACGCGCTCGAGCTCGTCGCCGCGCGCGGTGAGCATCAGCACGGGCACGGCGGACATGTCGCGGATCCGGTCGAGGACGCTCCAACCGTCGAGCTCCGGCATCGAGACGTCGAGCACGACGAGGTCGGGCCGCCAGGAGTGGAACTCGCGGAGCCCCTCGCGCCCGTTCGGCGCAGCACGGACGGAGATGCCGGCACGCTCGAGCAGCGTGACGACGAGCAGGCGGATGTCGTCGTCGTCGTCGACGACGAGCACGCGGGATTCGCTCATACCTCTTTCATACCATCGCCATCCGCTGTTCAACCGTGCCAGATCGAGGCTCCCAGCGTGGCGACCATCCTGATCGCGGATCCCGATCCGGCAACCTGGTCGCTACTCGAGGTTCTCGTCCTGCGGCTCGGTCACCGACCGATCGGCCAGCGCGAGCTGGCCGCGGACGAGATCCCCGACGTCATGCTCCTGGAACCGGCTTCGAGCGCGGACATGCGGCATGCCCTGCGCTTGCGAAGCCGGTTCCCGGACCTGCCGATCCTCTGCGTGAGCATCGCGCCGCCGTCCCCCGAAGCTCGGGAGCTCGGCGTCGTCGGTCACGTGATGAAGCCGTTCCGTCGCTCACAGCTCGAGCGTGCGCTCGAGTCTGCACTCACCCCGGCGACGGACGTCTTCGAGGCTCGGCTCTGAGCGGCGGGCCGGACGCACCGCGCCCCGGCGCGTCCGGCCCCCGACTCGGTTCCCAATCGTTGTCTCTCCCGTTTGAGCACGGGAGATACGGACACGCCGCACACACGCACACGGGACTGAAGGAGGCGGCGAATGCTCGTACTGACCGCGCAGGCGAAGGAAGTGATCAAGGGAATCGTGGAGGAGGTCGGCCCCGACGGCGGCCTGCGGATCACGGCGTCAGGCAACAACGGTGACACCGCGCTCGATTTCGACATGGCGCCGGCGCCCGGACCCGGGGACGAGGTCGTCGACGATGACGGCGCAAAGGTCTTCCTCGACGAAGCAGCGGCCGCGGTGCTCGCGGACAAGACGCTCGACATCGAGGAGCACGGCGATCACTTTCACTTCTCGCTCGGGGAGCAGAGCGAGGCCGCGCAGGACTAGCTGATCGTCCAGGTCTCGCCGCTGTGCAGCAACGCGGCGAGATCCCCGGCGCCCCGCTTCTCGACCGCGGTGACGAGCTGGTCGCTCATCAACTCGTCGTAGACCGGCCGCACGACGTCGCGGAAGACGCCGACAGGCGTGCCGCCGTGCGTCTCCTGCGTCACGCGCGAGAGCGCGAACGCGAGCGCGGCGCTCTCGTGCACGGAATCGTGCACAAGCACGTCGGGCGCATTTCCCTCGCACACCTCGATCGATCCGTCCGCACACTGGCGCAGGCCCTTCTCGCCGTTGGAGCCCCAGCGGATCGGCTCGCCGTGCTTCAGCACGATCCGGTTGACGCCTTCCTTGTCGTCGCGCACGAAGGCCCACGCATCGTCGTTGAAGATCGGGCAATTCTGGAAGATCTCGACGAACGCCGTTCCCTTGTGTTCCGCTGCTGCACGCAGCACCGCCGTCGTGCCCGCCTTGTCGGTGTCGATCGACCGCGCGACGAACGTCGCCTCGGCGCCGATCGCGAGCGACAGCGGATTGAACGGGAAGTCGAGCGAGCCCATCGGCGTCGACTTCGTCACCTTGCCGAGCTCGCTCGTCGGCGAGTACTGGCCCTTCGTCAACCCGTAGATCTTGTTGTTGAAGAGGAGGATCTTCACGTTCACGTTGCGGCGCAGCGCATGGATCAGATGGTTGCCGCCGATCGAGAGCGCGTCGCCGTCGCCGGTCACGACCCACACCGACAGATCCGGCCGCGACGCCGCGAGACCCGTTGCGATCGCGGGTGCGCGCCCGTGGATCGAATGCATGCCGTAGGTGTTCATGTAGTACGGGAACCGCGCCGCGCAGCCGATGCCCGACACGAACACCGTCCGCTCGCGCTCGATGCCGAGCTCGGGCATGAACGACTGCATCGCGGCGAGGATCGCGTAGTCGCCGCAGCCCGGGCACCAGCGCACTTCCTGGTCGGTGCGGAAGTCCTTCGCCTTCAGCAGGGGCTTGTCGCCGTTGCCGTTGGTGTTGCCGTTCAGCTCGGTCATTGGCCGACCAGCGCTCCGACCGCAGTCGCGATCTCTCCCGCGCGCAGCGGCAGCCCGCTGACGCGGTTGTAGCCGATCGCGTCGACGAGGAACTCCGCGCGCACGAGCTTCAGCAGCTGGCCGAGATTCATCTCCGGCACGAGCACCTTGTCGTAGCGTCGCAGCACCTCGCCGGTGTTGCGCGGGAACGGATTCAGATGCGTCAGGTGCGCATGCGCCACCTTGCCGCCCTTCGCGCGTACCCGACGGCAACCCGCAGCGATCGGCCCGTATGTGCCGCCCCACCCGAGCACGAGCACCGTCGCGTCGCCGTCGGGATCGTCAACCTCGAGCTCGGGGATGTCGGCCGCGATGCCGGCCACCTTCTGCGCGCGCAGGCGCGTCATCAGGTCGTGGTTCTCCGGATCGTAGGAGATGTTCCCCGTGCGGTCAGCTTTCTCGAGCCCGCCGACACGATGTTCGAGACCCGGTGTCCCCGGCACCGCCCACGGACGCGCGAGTGTCTTCTCGTCACGGAGATACGGCAGGAACTCGCCTTCGAAGTTCGGCTCGGTCGCGAACGACGTCGAGATGTCGGGCAGCGAGCCGACGTCGGGCAGCAGCCACGGCTCGGAGCCGTTCGCCAGATACGCGTCCGAGAGCAGGTACACCGGCGTTCGATACTTGAGCGCGATGCGCGCCGCCTCGATCGCCGCGTGGAAGCAATCCGACGGCGAACGCGCGGCGACGACCGGCACGGGCGACTCGCCGTTGCGCCCGAAGAGCACCATCAGCAGGTCGGTCTGCTCCGGCTTCGTCGGCATGCCGGTCGAGGGCCCCGCGCGCTGGACGTCGCAGATCAGAAGCGGCAGCTCGAGCATGATCGCAAGGCCGATCGTCTCGGCCTTCAAGACGACGCCGGGACCCGCAGACGTCGTCACGGCGAGTGCACCGCCGAACGCCGCACCGACCGCTGCGCCTGCGGCCGCGATCTCGTCCTCCGCCTGGAACGTGCGCACGCCGAAGTTCTTGTGGTCGGCCAGCTCTTCGAGGACGGAGCTCGCAGGCGTGATCGGATACGCGCCCAGGAAGAGCGGCAGGCCCGACAGCTGCGACGCTGCGATCAGCCCGTACGAGAGGGCCTGGTTGCCGGTGATGTTGCGGTACACGCCCGGCGCCATCACCGCGGGCTTCACCTCGTACGTGACCGAGAACGACTCCGTCGTCTCGCCGAACGCTTGGCCCGCCTGCAGCGCCCTGATGTTCGCCGCCGCGATCTCCGGACGCTTCACACCGAATTTGCTCTGGAGAAAATCGGTCGTCGCGTCGATGGGGCGTCCGTACAACCACGACATCAGCCCGAGCGCGAACATGTTCTTCGAGCGTTCGGCCTCGCGCGGCGTGACGCCCGCGATGTCCTTCAGCGCACCGACCGTGAGCGTCGTCAGCGGCACCTTGTGCAGCTGGTACTCGTCGAGCGAGCCGTCCTCGAGCGGGTTCGTCGCGTAGCCCGCCTTCTGCAGGTTGCGCTCCGTGAACGCGTCGGCGTCGAGGATCAGCGTTCCGCCCTTCGGCAGGTCCTTGATGTTCGTCTTCAGCGCCGCCGGGTTCATCGCAACAAGCACGTTCGGTGCGTCACCCGGCGTCAGGATGTCGTGATCGGCGAAGTGCAGCTGGAATCCGGAGACGCCGGGGAGCGAGCCTGCCGGCGCGCGGATCTCGGCCGGGAAGTCCGGCAGCGTCGAGATGTCGTTGCCCAGCAGTGCGGTCTCGGACGTGAACTGCGAGCCCGTGAGCTGCATGCCGTCACCGGAGTCGCCCGCGAAGCGGACGATCACCTGGGAGAGCTGCTCGACCGGCTTGGCCATCTGTAAAAGGTATAGCGGATGGATTGGACCTCGGGGGCTATGAAGAAAACCCAAACATTGTCAACGGCGCGCCCGGTCCGTCCGCTCCTGTCCGGAATGCGGCGCTAGGCGCGAGTCGAGAGCAGCAGCGCGTTCCCGGAGGGGTCTCGCACGAGCACGCCCTCGTCCCGCGGCTCTGGCTCCTGGCCGGCGTCCGCAACACG
>Ga0209638_1001967_pt1 | contig 12798 bp, 4 predicted proteins | sample BarGraNGADG00211_FD_184490 | JGI IMG/M metagenome (GOLD analysis project Ga0209638, IMG submission 184490) | Arctic peat soil microbial communities from Barrow, Alaska - Barrow Graham LP Ref core NGADG0002-211 (SPAdes) (version 2) | ecosystem: Environmental > Terrestrial > Soil > Wetlands > Peat... | reverse complement strand
CACGTTGTGTCCCAAGGCCTTAGTGAACACCTCAGGTTCCATATCGGTCAACTCCGTCCATTCCTTAAAATGAAATCCGGCACGATTTTGCGACGATGCCAGGCCAGAGCCGGCTTCCGTCCGCTGATGCACCGCGTAACCGCCATTTGGCCGGATAAACGCCCTTCCCGTAGAAGTGCCCGGCAGGGGTGCCCATGACCCATTCCAGGCGGCGCCCCATGCTTTGGATCCATCTCGTGACGCACCGGCGCCTTTCCTGCGCGCGGTAGCGGCTATCGAGCAAGGAATCATTTTGGGATAGGTGAAACCTACCCCACATATCGCGCGTAGAGACTGCGCGCGATTCCGGTGTCGCTGGTTCCCTTGACGATCGCCCGCCCGTCGGGGAAGACGGTGAGTTCGTAGGGGCCGGTGAAGAAGCGCAGGGCGTACTCGTTGGCGCGCACCTGGCCGAGCGGTTCCAGGCGGACCCGCAACGCCGCCAGGTCGATGGGGCGCGTCCTGCCAGAGATCTGCACCGCGTTGCGCCCGCAGAGGCTTTCCGGCGGGCGGCGCGCTTCCTCGAGGTACGGAAACTCGCCGCGCGCGCAGGCGGGGCACTCGGGGTCGCGCGCCGGCGCATCCGTCTGGCGGACGCCGCCCTTCCAAAGGTCCAGCGTGGTGATGCGCGCGCGCAACTCTGCGCCGGTGAGGATGCGCAGCGCGTCGGCCACCTGAATCGAGGCCACGGCGGAGACAATCGCATTCAGCACGCCGGCGGTTTCGCAGGTGGGCTGCACGCCCGTTGGCGGGTCCGGATAGACGCAGCGCAGGCACGCAGTCCGGCCGGGGATCACCGGCATGGTGATGCCGTAGCTCGCCACGGCCGCTCCGTAGACCCACGGAATGCCGCGGCTCACGGCGAAATCGTTGATCAGGTAGCGGGTCTCGAAGTTATCCGTGCCATCCAGGATGACGTCGGCATCGCCCAGCAGTTCCGCCACGTTGGCACTGGTGAGATCGGCGATCACGCCGCGCGCGCGGATGGACGAATTGATACGCGCGATGTGCCGTTCGGCGGCGGCAGCTTTGGGCAGGGCCTCGGCGGCATCGGCCTCTTCGAAGAGCCACTGGCGATGCAGGTTGCTGGGCTCCACGTAATCGCGGTCGATCAGGGTGAGACGGCCGACACCGGCGCGAGCCAGCGCGGCGGCGTGGAAACTGCCCAGCGCGCCGCACCCGGCGACGGCCGCGTGCCCGTGCAAGAGCGCTTCCTGCCCGCGTTCGCCGATTCCCGGGAACAGGATTTGCCGCGAGTAGCGCTCGCGATCGGAGGGGTCCATGCATTCGGATGGTAGCAAAGTGGTGGCACAGACGATCGTTTTGTGTCGTCTGTCGGCTTTCTTGCTTTAGCGATGCTTGACAGACACAAAAAGCGATGGTCTGTCCCACCCTTGTTCGAAACCGTCCCATTCCGCAAAAAGGACTCCGGCCTCATCGGTTATCATGAGGTTGGTGCGATCGCTGCTCGCCTATTCCATCCTGCTTCTGGCGGCTGCGCAGCCCCGAAGCCTTCTGGCGCAATATCAGAAGTACGAAGGCCAGCCGGTGGTCAATATCCGGTTCGAGCCCGCGGAGCAGCCCCTGGAGGGCGCCGAACTCTTCGATATGCTGCCCCTGAAGCGCGATCAGCCGCTGCGCATGTCCGTGGTGCGCTCTAGCGTGGAGCGCCTCTTCGCCACCGGCCGCTACCGCGATATCCAGGTGGATGCCGAGCCGTACAACGGCGGCGTCATCGTCAAATTCATCACCGCCAACAGTTGGTTCATCGGCAACGTGTCGGTGTCGGGGAACGTCGATGATCCGCCCAACCGCGGCCAGTTGAGCAATGCCACCCGCCTGGATCTGGGACAGCCGTACATCGAGAACAATCTGGAAACGGCAGTCGGCGGCCAGCGCCGTCTGCTGGAAGGCAACGGCCTGTACCTGAGCGCCATCCATCCGGTGTTCGATTACGACCCGGCGCACCAGCAGGTGAACATCCGCTTCGAAATCGATAGCGGACGGCGCGCCCGTTTCGGAACGCCGGTCCTGCTGGGCGATTTCAAGATGGACCCCGCGCGTGTGTTGACGGCCACCAAGTTCCGCCGGTGGATCATTCATACCTGGAAGCCGGTGTCGCAGTTGCGCGTTCGCCAGGGACTGGACGGCGTGCGCGCGCTGCTGCAAAAAGAGAACCGGCTGGAGGCCAAGGTGGCGCTCGAATCCCTGAACTACGATCCGGCGGCCCACCAGGCGATCCCCACCCTGCGTATCGAGGCGGGACCGCGCATCCAAGTGAACACCGTCGGCGCCAAGGTCTCGCAGAGCAAGCTGCGGCGTCTCATTCCGGTTTTCGAAGAACACGCGGTGGACCACGACCTGCTGGTAGAGGGCGCGCGCAACCTGCGCGACTATTTCCAGGCCCAGGGATATTTCGACGCCCAGGTGGAGTTCAAACAACAGAATGTCGTCAACGACAAAGCCAATGTGGATTTTCTGGTGAACACCGGGAATCGCCACCATCTGGTGGCCATCGCCATCACCGGCAACCACTACTTCGCAGCCGACGTGATCCGCGAGCGCATGTACCTGCAAACCGCCAGTTTCCTGCAGTTCCCGCATGGCCGCTACAGCGAAAGCCTGGTGCGCCGCGACCGGGACAGCATCGCGAACCTCTACGAGTCGAATGGCTTCCGCGACGTCAAAGTGGTCTCCCGCTCGACCGATAACTATCTCGGCAAAGAGGGCAATCTCGCCGTCACGCTGGAGATCCAGGAAGGTCCGCAGTACCTGGTCAACCGTGTGCAGGTGGACGGCGTGGAGAAGCTGGACAAGGCGCGCATTCTTGCCAAGCTGAGTTCCTCCGAAGGACAGCCGTTCAGCGAATTCAACGTGGCGGTGGATCGCGACACCATCCTGGCGGAGTACTTCCAAAACGGCTTTCCGGGCGCTACCTTCGAGTGGAGTTCCAAGCCCGCGGCCGAGCCCCATCGCGAGGATCTTCGCTTCGTGGTGCACGAGGGCCGGCAGCAGTTCGTCCGCCAGGTGCTGATCAACCCGCAGGGGCTGAAGACCACGCGGCCGGGCATGGTGGCGCGCAGTCTGCAGATCAATCCGGGCGACCCGCTCTCGCCCACCGCGATCACCGATACGCAGCGCCGCTTCTATGACCTGGGAGTGTTCGCCAGAGTGGACGCGGCGATCGAGAATCCCGATGGCGAAACCGACCGTAAATACGTGCTGTACAACATGGAAGAAGCGGCGCGTTATTCGGTGGCGGGCGGCGTGGGCGCCGAACTGGCGCGCATCGGCGGATGCCAGAGTTGTCTGGGCGCCGGCCAGACCGGGTTTTCGGCGCGCGTCTCGCTGGACCTGGCGCGCAACAATCTCTGGGGGCTGGGACACAGCGTCAGCGTGCGCACGCGCGTCTCCACGCTGGACCGCCGCGGGGTGTTGAGCTACAACTGGCCGCGCTTCCGCAACCGCGACAACCTGAGCCTCTCCTTCACCGCCCTATTCCAGGATTCGCGGGACGTGCGCACGTTTTCCTCCAAGCGCGAGGAGGCATCGGTACAGCTTTCGCAGCGGCTCTCCAAGGCCAGCACGGTCTTCTACCGCTATACCTACCGCCGCGTCAGCGTGGATCAGGCGACGCTCAAAATCACGCCGTTCCTGATCCCGCTGCTTTCCCAGCCGGTGCGCGTGGGAATCGTCTCTTTTGGGTGGATTCTGGATCGCCGCGACGACCCGGTGGAGCCGCACAAGGGCATCTACAACACGGTGGATCTCGGGCTGGCGGAGGGCGCCTTCGGGTCGCAGCGCAACTTCGTGCGCTTTCTGGTGCGCAATGCCACTTACCACCCCATCGGCAAGAAACTGGTGCTCGCCCGCAGCACGGAGGTCGGCGATATCCACGCCTTCCACTACGCGGGCAATCCGCTGGACGCCATCCCGCTGGCGGAGCGCTTTTTCGGCGGCGGCGGCTCCTCGCATCGCGGTTTCCCGGAAAACCAGGCCGGACCGCGCGACGCCACCACGGGATTCCCGCTGGGCGGCACGGCCCTGTTGTTCAATCAGACCGAGCTGCGCTTTCCGCTGATCGGCGACAATGTCGGCGGCGTGATCTTCCACGATATGGGCAACATCTACTCCAGCCTGAGCAACTTCTCGCTGCGCCAGCGGCAGCGCGATCAGCAGGATTTCGACTACATGGAGCACGCGGTGGGCTTCGGCATACGCTACCGCACGCCGGTGGGGCCGCTGCGCGTGGATTTGGCGTACAGCATCAACGGTCCGTCCTATTTCGGTTTCAAGGGCAGCCAGCAGGATCTGCTCAACGCGGGGGTGAACCCTTGTGCCACATCCGGCAAGTGCCAGGAGCAAAGGGTCAGCCGCTTTCAATACTTCTTTTCGATCGGACAAACGTTTTGAGAAGCGCGGTTCCAATTCGGCTGCTTGGCGCGCTGGGCTTGGCGATGGCCCTGGCGGCGCGCGGCGAGATTATCGACCGCATTGCCGCGTCGGTGGGCAACCGCGTGATCACGGCCAGCGATCTGGATCGCGAGCTGCGCGTGGCGGCGTTTCAGGATGGGGTGAAGCCGGATTTCAGCCCACCGCGCAAGCGGGCCACGGCGGAGGCGATGATCGAGCAAAAGCTGATCCGGACGGAACTGGCCAACAGCCGCTATCCGCTGCCCGACCCCGCCGAACTCGCGCCCGCCATCGAGCAGTTCAAGAAGGCGCATTTCAAGGACGACCCGCAGTATCGCGCCACGCTGGCCGAGTATGGCATCGCCGAGGAGGACTTCAAGGAGTTGCTGCTCTGGCAGCGCACGCTGCTGCTGTTCATCCAGGTGCGTTTTGAGACGGGCGTGCAGTTGAGCGCGCAGGACGTGGAAGAGTATTTCACTAAGACGGTGAAGCCCGCGGCGGAGGCCGCTCATCCTGGACAGCCGGTGTCGCTGGAAGATTATCGCGACCAGATCGAGCGCAAGCTCATCGGCGAGCGCGCCAACCAGCAGATGGATATCTGGCTGCGCGACGTGCGCCGGCGGACCAATGTGGTGCTGCATGAAGAGGTGCTGCGATGAACGCACATGGGGAGCCGAGTTCAACGCAGAGACGCAGAGAACGCAGAGGAAGGCGCAGAGAAGACCAACCCCGAGTAGAGCGATTTTCCAGGCAGGACTGCCCCAATTCGCGGGGGCATGCTTCCAAGCTATCCATCTCTTCTCTGCGCTTATCTCTGCGTTCTCTGCGTCTCTGCGTTGAAAATGACTCTCCGTATTTGAGGAACCTATGCCACTAAGAAAGCGCACTCTCTTCCGGGCCCTGGGCGCGCTCACTGCGCTGGCCGTGCTGGCGGCCATCTTGGCGGTCATCGTGGTGCAAAGTCCCTGGTTTTACGACAAGGTGCGGCAGCTCATCGTCGGCACGGTGGAAACGGCCACCGGCGGGCACGTCACCGTGGGCTCGTTCCGCTTCGATTGGAAGCACATGCGGGCGGAGGTGCATGAATTCGTGCTTCACGGGACGGAGCCGCCCGACAAACCGCCGCTGTTTCGCGCCGCAACCGTGGTGGTAGGCATCAAACTGGTGTCGATCTTGCGCCAGGAAGTCGATATTCAGTCGCTGACGGTATCCGATCCGCGCATCTATTTGATCGTCGGCGGCGACGGCCGCACCAACGTTCCCGAGCCGAAGGTGCGGCGCACCGGCAAGAGTTCCACCATGGAAGACATTCTCAAGCTCGCCATCGGCCGCTTCAGCCTGGAGCGCGGCATCTTCGAGGTGGAGGCGCGAACCCGCATTCCGTTCGCCGTGCGCGGCGAGAACCTGAACGTCCGCCTGGCGTACGACCTGCTTGGCCGGCGCTACCGCGGCACCGTGGCCATCCAGCCCCTGTATCTGAGCTACGACGATTACGGTCCGGCGCCCTTTGCGGTAAACCTGGCGGTGACCATGGAGAAGAACCGCATCGCGCTGGACTCGGGAACCATCGCCACCGGCGCAACCCGCGTGGAAGTCAACGGCGCGCTGGAAGACCTGGCCGCGCCGCGCGCGCGCTTTCAGTACCAGGCGCGCGTTACCCTGGCGGACGTGGCGCGCATCTTCCGCGTTCCGCAGTTGCGCGCCGGCAACGCGCAGGTGGGTGGCACGGGCGAGTGGACTCCGGCCAACGGCTTGGCGCTCGCGGGCAACCTGCACGCTAGCTCAGTGGAGTACCGCGACGATGTCCTGCGCCTGGTGGACTTCCGCGGCGATGGCGCGGTGTCGGTGAGTGCCAAGGGCGTGGAGGCGGCGGGACTGCGGCTCTCCGGCTTCTACGCGCATGACAAGCGGCGGGAACCCGTGCAGGGCCAGGTGGGCAGCTTCACCTTGCGCGGCAAGGATATCGAGATCGGCGGCGTGGCGCTGAGCTTGCTCGGCGGCTCCTTCCGCGGCCAGGCGCGGCTGCGCCAACTGGAGCGCTATTCCGTGACGGGGGAATTGAGCGGCGTGGACGCCAGGCGCACGGTCGCCATGTACTCTAGCGAGCCGCTGCCCTGGAACGCGCTGGTGTTCGGCGGCGTGACGCTGGAAGGCTCGCTGAAAAATGGTAAGGACCTGCGCGCCGGCGGCAATCTCACGTTGGCGCCGGCGCCCTCGGGCGATGCCGTGCGCGGGCAAATCCAGGTGGCGTACAACGCGCGCAGCGGCGCTTTGGACCTGGGGCGGTCCACGTTAACCCTGCCGCACTCGCGCGTGGATTTTTCGGGCGCCATCAACAGCGAGCTCAAGGTGCACCTGGAAACGCGCGACCTCAACGACCTGCTGCCCGCGCTGGGCCAGAGCGCCGCCAACCTGCCGGTGAAATTGGGCAGCGGCCAGGCGCTGGGCGCAGTCCTGTTCGACGGCAGCGTGACCGGCGATCTCAATAACCCGCGGATCGCGGGCCACCTGCGCGCCAGCAACTTCACTTTTTCGGACCAGCATGTGGATTCGCTGGAGGCCGACGTGGTGGCCGCCGCCGATTATCTGCGCGTGCAGAACGCGAGCGCCGCGCAGGGGCCGCTGCGCGCGCAGTTCCAGGCCTCGGTGGGCCTGAGCCAGTGGAAGACCGGCGAGACCAGCCCGATTGCCGCCTCCGCCACCCTGAAAAATGCCGCCCTGGCCGACCTCGCCGCGCTCCTCCATACCAAGAATCTGCCGGTCACCGGCACGCTCAACGCTTCGGCGCAAGTGAACGGGACCATCGCGGCGCCGCGTGCGCAGGCCGATCTGGAACTGCTCAAGGGCACGTTGCGCGACCAGCCGTTCGACCGCTTCACGGCGCACGCCGGCTACGCCGCCAACACCCTGACCGTGACCAACGGTCAATTGGTGGCCGGGACGAAACAGGTTCGATTGAGCGGAACTTTTCAGCACCAGCCCGGCCATTTCGATACCGGCCGCCTGCGCTTCGACGTGAGCGGCAACGTGATGCCGCTGGAAGAGATCCGCGCCATCGCGGCTCTCCATCCCGGAATGAAAGGCACGCTGCAAGTGACGGCCAGCGGGCAGGTGGAACTCGAAGCCACCGCCAAGACCGGGTACCGCATCGACGAACTGCACGCCGATATCGCCGCCAAAGGAGTGCAGCTCGAAGGCCAGCCGCTGGGCGACGCGCACCTCACCGCCAGTTCGCAGGGGCTGGCATTGCGCGCGCATCTGGATTCCACCGTGGCGGACTCGGTGGTGACGGGCGATGGCGAGTGGCGGCTGGAGGGCGAGTATCCCGGCGCGGCCACGGTGAGTTTCTCGCGGGTGGATCTGGCGCGCTTGAAGCCCTGGCTGACGACGGCGCAGGGCGCGGACGCGGCACGATTCGCGGGTTCCGTGGAAGGCGTGCTGCGCATCGAGGGGCCGGCGCTGAACTGGAAAGCGATGAAGGCCGAACTGCGCATTCCGCAATTCCAACTCGGTCCCGCGCCCGAGATGGATATCGCCAGCAATGTCACCAGTGACGCGCTCACGTTGAAAAATTCCGGCCCGATCGTGGTACGCTTCGCCAATTCCACGGTCACCGTGGAGAGCGCGCACCTGGTGGGGCGCGGCACCGATCTCAACCTTTCGGGACGCGTGTCGACGGAGCAGAAGAACCCGCTCGACCTGCGCGTGGATGGTCGGCTAGATCTCGGCTTCCTACAGGATTTCAACAAGGACTTCGTCTCCTCGGGCGCGGTGACCACCGACGCCACCGTGCGCGGTTCGTTGAGCGATCCGCAGATCAACGGGCGGATGACGTTCGAGAAGGCGGCGTTCAACATTGCGGATGTGCCCAATGGAATTTCGGCGGCGAGCGGCACGGTGATCTTCACCAAGGACCGCGCCACCATCCAGAACCTGAGCGGCGAGACCGGCGGCGGCAAGATCGATCTCTCTGGCTTCGCCAGCTACGGCGGCGGCCAGCTCGTTTTCCGCCTGCACGCCCGCGCCCGCGCGGTGCGCGTGCGCTATCCCGAGGGCGTCAGCACGGTGGCCAATGCCAATCTGAATCTGACCGGGACCTCGGACAGCAGCATGCTCTCTGGCACCGTGACCGTGCTGCGCACCGGCATCAATCTGCAATCCGACTTCAGCTCGATCCTGGCCAAGAGCGCCGAGCCGGTGCAGACGCCTTCGGCGCGGAAGGGCCTGCTGGGTGGCATGAGCTTCGACGTGCAGATCGAGACCGCGCCCGACATCCAACTGGAAAGCTCGCTGACGGAAAATCTGCAAGCCGAGGCCAACCTGCGGCTGCGCGGCACGGCGAGCAATCCGGCGGTGCTCGGACGCATCAACATCACGCAGGGCAAGCTGACGTTTTTCGGTACCAAGTATACGCTCAGCCAGGGGAGTATCGCGTTTTATAACCCGGTGAAAGTGGAGCCGATTCTGAATATCGACCTGGAAACCAAGGCGCGCGGCATCGATATCACGCTGGCGGTTTCCGGGCCGCTGACCAAATTGACCCTGACCCCGCGCAGTGACCCGCCGCTGCAATTCAGCGAGATTGTGGCGCTGTTGGCCACCGGGCGGACGCCGACTTCGGACCCGTCGCTGCTCACGCAGCAGAGTTCGGAACCGCAATCGTGGCAGCAGATGGGGGCCTCGGCGCTGCTCGGTTCGGCCATCGCCAATCCGGTGGCGGGACGCTTGCAGCGCTTTTTCGGGGTGAGCAAGCTGCGCATCGACCCCACGCTCTCCGGCGTGCAAAACAATCCGCAGGCGCGGCTCACGCTGGAGCAGCAGGTGACGCCGGCGATCACCTTCACCTACACCACCAACGTGACCAGCAGCAATCCGCAGGTGGTGCAGGTGGAGTGGGCGTTCTCCAAGCAGTGGTCGGCAGTAGCGCTGCGTGAAGAAAACGGCCTGTTCGGGCTCGACTTTTTCTATAAGCGCAGATTCAAGTAGCGTAGCCTTTTAGGCTGCCATGCCCCCTCTCCAGGGGGCATTCTTCTTCCCCTCGCCGCGCCCACGCGGCGTTTTGCCGCACCTTATGAAACGAAACCCGAATAGAATGGTTGTACGTCTGGAAGATTATGTCTGTCGATCGTGTCTCACGAACATTGATGATTCTGGTGGCTGCCTCGGTCACCGTTTTGCCCGGCTTCGGCCAATATGCGCGCAACCGTTACGCATTGATTCTACAGGACGAACCGGTTGCATCCCGCTTCGCGACTCGCGAGCGGATGCATTCCGCCGCGGCCGATGACTACCGCCGCCAACTGACGCAGCGGCAGAGTGCCGTCCACCAGGAACTGGCGCGCCGCGGTGTGCCCATCATCAGTTCCGTGTCGGAAGTTTTGAACGCGGTCTTCGTCTCCGCCCCGGCGGAGCGCGTCGCCGAGCTGGCCGCCATCCCGGGCGTGCTCGGCGTGCGCCCCATGCGGCAGATGCATATGGAGCTCAACAAGGCTACCCAACTGATGAACGCCCCCGCCGCTTGGAACCTGGTGGGCGGGCAGTCCAAGGCTGGCGCGGGCATCAAGATCGGCATCCTCGATACCGGCATCGACCAGAACCATCCGTCGATGCAGGATTCCTCGCTGGCCTTCCCCCCCGGATTCCCCAAGTGCAGCGGCAGCGCCGACGCCTGTAGCTACACCAACACCAAGGTGATTGTGGCGCGCAGCTACGTCAGCCAGATCGTCATCGGCAATGAGGCCGACCCCAAGAACCCCGCCGCCGATTCCATACCCGACGACTACTCGCCGCGCGACCGCGTCGGCCACGGCACGGCGGTGGCATCCGCCGCCGCGGGCAATACCAACACCGGCAGCGTCGCCTTCTCCGGCATGGCGCCCAAAGCCTGGGTGGGCAATTACAAGATCTGGGGATCGCCCTACGTCAACGAAAATCCGCCCGAGGATGTCTGGATTACTGCCCTCAACGACGCCGTGGTCGACGGCATGGACGTGATCAATATGTCGAGCGGCGGCACGGCGCTCACCGGAGCGCTGGATACCGGCGCGGCTTGCGGCGCCCCCGCCAACACCCCGTGCGACGTGCTGGCCACCGCCTTCGAGAACGCGGCCAGGACCGTCGTGATTGCGGTGGCCGCCGGCAACGCCGGGTCCGATGGCTACACCTATCCCTCCTTCAACACCATCTCCTCTCCCGGCACGGCGCCTTCGGTGATCGCCGTTGGAGCCACCATCAACTCCCACGGCATGGCTCCCAGCGTGAAGGTGCTCGGCACTGGGGTGCCCGCAAATCTGGTGAACATTCCCGCCCTCCCCAGCGACGCCTACTTCTATCCTTCCGCCTATGGCGCCAACACCGCGACTCTGGTGGACGCCACCGCGGCGGGCGATGCCTACGCATGCAATACGCTCACCGCCGGATCGTTGAACGGCGCCATCGCCCTGGTGCAGCGCGGTCCCACCGGCACCAACACCGCCTGTACCTTCGACGTGAAGGCCGGCAACGCGCAGGCTGCCGGTGCTGTCGGCATGATCCTGTTCATGTCCGCCGATTCTCCGGCGCTCACTCCGGCCTACGCCATCGAGAGTGTCGACGCGTTCAATGGGCCGGTGGTCGGCCTTTCCAATACCGATGGCGTCGCGCTCCAGACCTACCTGGCGGCGCACCCAGGCCTGCAGGTCACCATTGATCTGGCCGGCATCGACATGGACATCAACACCTACAGCCAAACCGTCAAATTCTCTCCGCCGGTGGTCGCCAACCAACTGGCCAGCTACTCCTCCTTCGGGCCGAATGCCGGCGATGGCGCGATCAAGCCGGAAATCGTGGCCACCGGCGGGCTCGACATTTATCTGGCGCCGGACGCAGCCGATTACTACTTGTACGCCTACTCGGGGATGTATATGGCCGCGCAGAAGTACGACCCCCTGGGCCTCCTCTACAGCGACAACGGCTACGCCGCCGCCGACGGCACCAGTTTCGCGACGCCCCTGGTGGCCGGCGCAGCGGCCCTGGTCAAACAGGCCCACCCGAACTACTCGGTCGCCCAGATCAAATCCGCGCTGGTCAATACCGCTGCGCAGGACGTCACTACCGACGACTTCGGTTCCAGCGTGGATGTCCAGTGGCTGGGCGCCGGCCGTCTCGATGCCGGTCTGGCGGCTAACGCCAACGTCACGCTCCAGGTGCTCGATGTCCCGGCGGTGGCGAAACCTCCCGCCACCACTACGCTCAACTTCGGAGTTCTGAAGGCCGGCACCGCACTGCCCGTTACCAAGCAGGTCCAGATCGCCAACAGCGGGGCCGCCTCGGTAACCCTGGCCGTCGCGGTGGCAACCGGAACGGCCGCCAGCGGCGCCACCGTCACCACCGATAAGACCACGGTCACGGTGGCCGCGGGCGCCACGGGCGCCTTCAACGTCGCGCTGGGCGGCAGCGTCCCCAAGGCCGGGGCCTACTCCGGCGCGGTCACCCTGCAAGGCTCCGGCGTATCCCTGCGCGTCCCGTACCTGTTCCTGGTAGGCAGCGGCGCCGCGTCGAATTTTATCCCGCTCTTCGGCAGCCCGGACGGCACGGTGGGCCAGGATGCCGGCGATCTCGCGGTCAAGATGGTGGATCAGTATGGCGTGCCGGTGGCCGGCACATTGGTGACCTACACGGTTTCGCCGCGCGGCTCCGTCACGCTGGGCAGCGTGACGAATGAACCGGCCTGCTCGCCGGCCACGTCCACCACCAGCGTGACCTGCGCCACGGATAACTACGGCATTGCCTACGTCGATGTGCTCCTCGGCTCCACGGTCACATCCACGGTCAGCGTCACCGCGAAGGCGGCCGGTTACAGCAACGTTTTCTCCGGCGCCATCCGTGCGCAGCCCACCATCTCCGCCGGCGGCGTATCCGATGCCGCCGTGGGCACAACTCCCATCGCGCCCGGCTCGTACGTTTCCATCTACGGCGCCAACCTCAGCGACTTTACCGATCAAGTAACCTACGCGCCCTACGCGCTGCCGCTCTCCATCGATAGCGTCACGGTCAGCTTCGACGTCCCCTCGGCCAAGCTCAGCGTGCCCGGCTACCTGGTGTACGTCAGCCCGGGGCAGATCAACGTTCAGGTTCCGTGGGAACTGCAGGGCCAGACTTCCGCGCAGGTCAAAGTGACGCTGTACGGCTACTCGTGGGGCAATGTGGTCACGGTGCCGCTGGCCGATACCGCCCCCGCCTTCTTCGAGAACTCCGGCATCGCCGCCGCCCTTGACGGGAACAACGCAGCCGTAACGGCCGCCAACCCGGTCAAACGCGGCCAGGTCGTGACGTTGTACATGAACGGACTGGGCCCCGTGAACGGCG
>Ga0209638_1001966_pt1 | contig 12801 bp, 10 predicted proteins | sample BarGraNGADG00211_FD_184490 | JGI IMG/M metagenome (GOLD analysis project Ga0209638, IMG submission 184490) | Arctic peat soil microbial communities from Barrow, Alaska - Barrow Graham LP Ref core NGADG0002-211 (SPAdes) (version 2) | ecosystem: Environmental > Terrestrial > Soil > Wetlands > Peat... | reverse complement strand
AGCTGCTGCTTCCGGTGCTGCTGCTTCCGGTGCTGCTGCTTCCGGTGCTGCTGCCGCTGAATGCCACCGTGACCATCAGACCGACCGCGGCTAGGGCGAGAGTCCTGCTTGTCCTGTTTGTCGCCATTTCGTTGACTTCCTTTCCGTCACGGGGAACGCGCACTAAGCCAAAGAAGATTCAAACGTTTCAAGACTTGGAGGCTTATTCACAAGTCGCCGCCAGCAACTCCACCGAGTCCCTGACCTGCAGCGATGCCATGCCTGACAGAGTTCTGCATAAACTTCTTCGGCTCTGGAGTGAGTAATGGCGAGACTCACATCGCGTCAAGGGGGTGGTCGTGCAGTCCATGGCGCCGCCGGGGTGCCCGGCCTGTGGGGTGGTCTCCACGCGGGTCCACGCCCGCCGCGAGCAGGCCCTGCGGGACGTGCCGGTCGGTGGCCTGGTGCAGGTGGTGTGGGCCAAGCGGCAGTGGCGGTGCACCGACGACGGGTGCGCGCGGGCGACGTTCTGGGAGTCCACGGTCCAGGTCCCCGCGCGGGCCAGGTGCACGAAGCGCCTTCGCGGGGCCCTGGTGGCCGCGGTCGTGCTCTCGGGGCGTGCCGCGGCGGAGACCGCGCGGGCGCACCGGGTGTCCTGGTGGAGCGTGCAGGCGGCGCTGGCCGCGGTCGTGGTCCTGCTGCCCGCCGTGGACGACATCATGGTGCACCGGTTGGGCATCGACGAGCACCGGTACCGGTCGGTGCGGTTCTTCCGTGACCCCGACGGCAGGTGGCGGCGGTTCGAGCCTGGGGGCACCTCCCGCTCGCGGGGGAGGATGACCACGTTCGTCGACCTGGACACCGGGCAGGTCCTGGGCGTGGTCGACGGGCGCGACAGCGCCGGTGTGTGCGCCTGGCTCGCCGCGCGGGCACCCGGATGGCGCGAGCGGGTCGAGGTCGTCGCGATCGTCCCCCGCGAGCGGGAGGTGCCCCCACCCTCCGCGGCGTTCCGCAAGGCCCTGCGCGAGCACCTGCCGGCCGCTGCGGTCAGCGTGGACACCTTCCACCTGGTCGCCCTCGCCAACCAGATGGTCACCGACGTGCGCCGGCGTCTGGTCCGTGACCGCCACCAACGCCGCGGACGCGGGACCGACCCCGCGTGGGCGAACCGGCGGCTGCTGCTGCGCGGCGCCGACACCCTGTCGCCGGCCGCCTGGACCCGACGGGAAGCACAGTTCGACCACGACGACCCGACCGGGCAGCTGGAGTGGGCGTGGGCCGTCAAGGAACACCTGCGCATCCTGCTGACCAGCGCCAGCCTGCACCAGGCCGCCGAAGCGATGCAGGTCCTGACCGCAGTCGTCGCCGTCGCGGACACCCCCGAGGCCGACTCCTGGCCACCCTGGAAGCGTGGTGGCCGGCGATCGAGGTCCTGATCGTCACCGGGGTGACCAACGCCCGAACCGAAGCCGCGAACACCACCATCAAGAACATCAAACGCACCGGCCGCGGCTTCCGCAACGCCGAGAACTACCGCACCCGTATCCTGCTCACCAGCGCCGCGAAGACCGCCGCGTGAACACCCCACCAGCGGGCCCCATCACCACAAACCGCGAAGAGCCCCCAATGGCGCTGACGATGACGCCTGCCATGGCGACAACCATGGTTGCCGGCTAGTGCCAGAGGTGTCCCGGATTTCCTCTCCCGCCCGCACCCTGGGGCCAGTGGCGACCGTGGTCCTCCCCGGGGACTGCGGACAGGGATGCTCGACCTGTGAGCCTCTCGAGCACGGGAGAAGGCCCAAAGACGCCGGCAACCAGTTGGGCCGCCAACCTCCACCACACGCTCGGCTGCGCCGATGCCGCGGTGTACCTCCGGAAGGAGCTCGGGTAGGGCTGCTCCGGCGGGACCCAGGTCGGGTTGCCGACTAGTCGTCAATACACCCCCTCCTCGCAAGGCGCTGACCCGGGGGTTAGCGACGTTGCCGGGTCACAGGCCCGCGTGGTTGCCGTGGTCCGTCGTCTCGCCTCCGGCGGCCATCCGATCGCTGAGCGTGGCCCTGCACTCCGCCGGGCCCACCGGGCCGTCCTCGCGTGGTCGGGGTCGGCGCTCGCGCGCCGTGCGCGCGCCCCACTTCCCCCGTCCCCGCGCCGGGGCACGCCCGGCCCGCGCCGGCTCCTGTGGATGGTTCCAGGGCTCCCGAGTTACGTTGCGATATCAAGTCAAGAGCGCGCGAGCGGCGCGCCAGTCCCCCCGTCACGGAAGGATGCCAGGGCCAGGGTCCGCCTCGACACCGCCCATGACGCCCAAGTCCCGTTGCATAGCCTCGAGAAGTTCATTCGGACCAGCCACGTCCTCCGGACGGAATCCATCTTCGTACGGCTCCATTCCCTCCCAGAGCGAGTCCATTTCGCCTTCGTAGAGAGCCATAAGCGCGTCGCTCAACCGCAGAACCTGCCAAGTTGCTAGTAAGCGGACTTGGACATGCGCCGCTCGCCACTCCTCCCAAAGGTCGGTGCGGCGTTGGCTGAAGCCCGAAAGGATGCGATCAACCTCCGGCCACGTGCCCCATGCTCGGCGCTCCACCCTTCCACCGGTCAGGCTGTATTCGGCCGCCAAGACTGCGGAGATCTCGACCGTCAAGAGGTTCACGCGTTCCGCAATGTCCAGGAAGTCCGCATAGCACTTCCTGCGCTCCATCCGCACGCGTTCCGCTGTTGCGTGCTGCAGTTGGCTCTCCAAGACAGCAAGTTGCGACTTTGCGGCACGTCCTGAGGATGCCAAGGTAGCCGAGCTAGAAATCACCGCGCCCAAGATCGCTCCTGCACCGGCGATGGCGGCAATTGCGTAAGCGCTGGGTGCACTACTCAGAGACTCTGCGGCAACGAGCAACATGCAGTCACCGTACTCGGCGACGCGGTTCGCCCAGATGCACTCAACTGCGCAGCGCCGCTCGATGTCTGGGTCGGTTGAAGACCTGGCGCGATCGACGACGCAGGTCGCGCCCCCGCGCCGAGCGGGTGCATTGGCGACTTGTGGCGTTGCCGACCGTGCTCGCTCCCCTCAAATCGGCTTGGCACGGCGCCGAGGCCTCCTGAGTTGCTTGGAGGCCCCTGACCTTGGAAACGAGGATGGGAGTCATGCCACGAGAGGTGCCATGGCCCTCCGCCTGGCGTCTCCGGCGTTGGCGCGCGGCTCCCGCGGCCCGCCCGTACGGGCACCGTCTGCTACGCGGTGCAAGAAGAGTCCGGCCCCTAGACAGTGGGACCGCCGAGACGAGATCTCGCCCTTGCGCCATCACGCAAGCCGAAGCGAGGCCACAAGGTCCGTAACCCTCGTTCGCTCCGTGCTTGAGCAGAGTCGACAAGACTCTCACCGGTGTCGGTGCCTTGAGCTGCTTGACGACCACCGGATCGTGACCGGGGCCCGCAGGGTCGGGCGGGACGAGTCGACCTAACCTGCGCCGAGCTCGCCACCAGAGCGCTCGTTGCCGGGTGCCGAGTCCGTGTACGCCTGAAGCACCCCTGCGAGCACCGTGATCATCGCCATGAACAGCGCCAGCCCTGCCCCGTATGCCGCGACGTTTCGTGTGGTCGGGCTGTCTGAGATTGCCCCCACCATGACGAGTAGAGAGGTTGCCGCGGCGATGCCGACCGACACGACGGCTATCACGTCGGTAGCGAGGCTCCAACCATGACCCCGACCCGTCCGATGCCTGCGCTTCTCAGGAACGGGTCCGAAGACCACCCGAGGGTTGACGGCCAGAAGAAGGATCGGTGCCGTCGTGAACACAACGGGGTAGAACTCCGGGCTCGGCACGGGCCAACCCTTCACCATGGGGTTCGGGCTGGCTGAATGCCGCGCCGATCAGCTAATTGTGCCAGAACCTGGCGGCGACCTCGCTGATCGGATATCCCTGATCGATGACCAGCTGAGCGACCTTCAAGCGATGGCGCACCGTCAGGGCTGCATTAGCGTGAGACACGAGGACCTCCTGGTCGATGAGCGAACCTTCAGCAGTTCCACTCAACCCCGGGAGGTCCTCCCGTGTCTCTAGTCAGACCGTGTCGTCACACCGACTCAACCAACCTGTCCGGTCAGTACACCTAGCCCTTCACCGCCCCCGCCGCGATGTTGGCGATGAAGTGGCGTGAGCCGATCAGGAACACGCCGATGAGCGGCACGACGCTGATCAGCGCACCGGCCATCACCATGCCGTAGTCGGTTCCGTAGATGGAGCTCAGCTGCGCGAGGGCAACCTGCAGGGTCTGCCGCTTCGGATCGACCAGCACGATGAGCGGCCAGATGTAGTCGTTCCACGCGCCGATGAAGGTGAAGATGCCGAGAAAGGCGAGGCCGCCGCGCAGCATCGGTACGGCGACCTGGAAGTAGGTCCTGAAGAAGCCTGCACCGTCGATGCGGGCAGCCTCGACGAGTTCGTCCGGGATGGCCCCGGCCGCCAGCTGCCGCAGCAGGAAAATCCCGAAGGCGTTGGCCGCCCCCGGGATGATCAGGGCCTGGAACGAGCCGATCCAGCCGAGCTGGCTCATGACCACGAAGTTGGGAACGAGGGACAGCTGCGCGGGGATCATGAACGTGGCCAGCAGCACCGCGAACAGGGTGCGCCGGAACGGGAACTCGAACTTGGCGAAGGCGAATGCCGCGAGCGAGTCGAAGAACATGACGAGCACCGTGCAGGACAGGGCGACGAACAGGGTGTTGCCGAGCGCACCGAACAGGTCGATGGCCGCCAGCACGTGGCCGATGTTCTCGAAGAGGTGAGTGCCGAAGATGAGCTTGGGTGGGTATCCGAAGATTTCCGCGGTGGTGTTGGTGGCCATGACGACGAGCCAGTAGAACGGGAAGATCGACAGGACGACGCCGACCAGGATGGCGAGATGGGTGACGATCCTGGCCACCCGGCTCTGCTTCAGCGCCCGGGCATCCCGTCTGGCCTGCGTGGTCGTCATTTCGTCCGTCCCCACTTCTTCGTTCCGGTGCGTTCACTGACCAGCCACCAATTGATCGCCGCGAACAGCGCGGCGATCACGAAGAGCGCCCAGCCGATGGCCGAGCCGTAGCCGAAGTCGAACTGGGTGAACGCCTGGTTGTACTGGTAGAGCACGATGGTCATGCCGGACTCGTTCGGGCCTCCGGTGTTGCCCAGCAGGACCTGCGGTTCGGTGAAGAGACTCAGCCCGCCGATCGTGGAGGTGATCACGGTGAAGAGGATCACCGGCCGCAGCATGGGGATGGTCACCTGGGCGAAGATGCGGGCGGTGCCCGCGCCATCCATCTTGGCCGCGTCGTAGACGTCGGAGGAGATGGCCTGGAGTCCGGCGAGGTAGATGATCGCGTTGTAGCCCGTGAACCTCCAGATCACCATGACCGCGATCGTGGTCTTGATTCCCCAGTCGGAGGTGAGCCAGGGCACGGTGTCCAGGCTGAGGGACTTCAGGGCGGAGTTCACGATTCCGAAGGTGTCCGAGAAGACGGAGCCGAAGACCAGGGCCATCGCCACCATGGACGTGACGTTCGGCATGAAATACGCGACGCGGTAGAAGCCCTTGGAACGGATGTTCTGGTGCAGCAGCACGGCGATCACGAGGGCGAAGAACAGCATCGGGATCGTGGACATGAACCAGATGATGAACGTGTTCGAGACCGCGTTCCAGAACCGGGGATCGACCAGCAGGTACTGGAACTGGGCGAGCCCCACCCACTTCATCGTTCCGATCCCGTCCCAGTCGTGCAGGGAGATGTAGAGCGAGAACACGATGGGGAAGAGCCCGAAGACGAGAAACAGGATGTAGAACGGCGAGATGGCCAGGTATTGCGGCCAGTAGCGCTTGAGGGCTGACACCGGGCGGCGAGTCGTCAACGGGGAGGTCGTCATTTCATCAGCCCCCTCTTCTCGAGCTGGCGTATGCCCTGGTTCATGGCGTCGGCCCAGGCGCGATCCGGGTCCTTGCCCTGGGTCTCGACGTTCGTGAGCTCCTTGAGCACGCCCTCCGAGACCTGGCTGTCATACGGGCTGATGAAGGTGATCGGCACCTCCTTCGCCGACTCCTGGAACACGCCGAGCACGTCCTGTCCGCCGAAGAACTTGTCTGGCGAGCTGAGCCGGGGCGACTCGAATGCCTTCGGGGCCGAGGGGAAGAGCTGCACGTCCTCGTACGTCTGGATCTGGGCCTCGGGCGAGGTGAGCCAGGTGATGAAGTCGAAGGCGGCCTTGGGGTCCTTGCAGCTCTTCGGGATGGCGAGGAAGGACCCGCCGCTGTTGCCGGGAGCGCCCGGCTGGTGGGCAACTGCCCACTTGCCTGAGCTGTTCGGCGCGGTGGACTTGAGGATGGGGCCCCACCAGACCGCCTCGATGTTGCTGGCGACCTTTCCGCTGACCCAGGCGGAGTTCTGCTCGGCCGGGGTCAACACCTTGGCGGTGATGCCCGCCTGGGCGGCGGCGACCGCGACATCCCAGGCCCGGCGGATGGTCCCCCCAGGGTCCTGGAACAGGGCGCGGCCGGCGGGGGAGAAGTAGCGCTCGGCGCTCGCGTTCACGATCTGGCTGTAGACGATGCTCGCGTTGGCGAGCAGCGACACCCCCGAGTTGCGCTTGAGCTTCTTGCCGGCGTCGAGCCAGGCCGGCCAGGTATTGGTGGTGGCCGCGACCTCGTCCGGATCGCGGGGAAGCGAGGCCGCGGCGAAGAGGTCGGTGCGGTAGAACTGCGCCGTCGGACCGGTGTCCATCGGCCAGAAACACATGCGGCCGGTGGGGGTGACCCCGAACTGCCACTTCCAGGGCAGGTAGTCCGCCTTGTGCTCTTGCGCCCCCAGTTCGTTCATGTCCACGAACTGGTCTTCCGAGGGAAAGTAAAGCGCGACATTCGAGTTCAGTCCCGTGATGTCCGGCACGTATGCCCGGCCGGCGAGACTCGTGCGCAGCTTGACGTCGAAGTCGCCGCCGATCAGGTCTGTGCGCAGTCTCCGCGGCGTGCCGGTGATGCTCCGCCGGGCAGAATCCAGCAGTTTCTCGCTGATCGAGCGCTTCCAGTACCACAGCGTCAGGAGGTTGGGATCGGTGGAAATCGACTCCGTTCGGGAGCAGCCGACGAGCGCTCCCGTCGCCGCGAGCCCCGCGACGGCCATCGTTACGGACATGAATCTGCGGCGGGACAAGTTGTCCATCGGGTTCCCACTCTCATCATTGAGCATGAGTGAACGTTCACGAAAACGTAAGCCCACTCTGTCAGGTTCCCGAAGGGGTGTCAAGCATGGGGATGTCTGTCCGGGCCGTCGGTGAACATTCGCCGCGGTCGGGCAAGGCCGCAAAGAACCATTTGACCTGCGGTGCGCGGCTGGGTAACCTCGAAACTTGGTGAACGTTCACTAGGCAGAGGGAAAAATGAGTGCAGGCGCCCTGAACTGGGGAATCCTGGGGCCCGGAAACATCGCTCGCCGCTTCGCGAGCCAGCTCACCGACAGCGCAACGGGGCGCCTCGTGGCGGTCGCCAGCCGTGACCCTGCGAAGGCCGAGGCCTTTGCCCGGGAATTCGGGGCCGAGCGAAGCTATTCGAGCTACGAGCAACTGCTCGCCGACCCCGATGTGGATGCCGTGTACATCTCGCTCGTGCACACTCTGCACGCCGAGTGGACGGTCAAGGCCGCGGACGCCGGCAAGCACGTTTTGGTCGAGAAGCCGATCGCGGTCAACCACGGATCGGCGATGGTCGCGGCGGAGGCCGCGCGGCGCAACGGTGTCGTGTTGCTCGAGGCGTACATGTACCGGTTCCACCCGCAGATCGACACGCTTCTCGAACTCGTCTCGGGCGGGGCGATCGGCACCATTCAGCACATCGACGCGAGCTTCTCCTTCGACACGGGCGGCAGCAGCGGTCGGTTGTTCGACGAAAGCCTCGCCGGCGGGGGAATCCTCGACGTCGGCGGCTATCCGGTCTCCCTGGCGAGGCTGGTCGCGTCGGCCGCGCTCGGCCGTCGCAGCGAGCCGGTCTCGCTCACCGCTCAGGGCTCGATCGGCGACACCAACGTTGACGAGTGGGCCGCGGCAACCCTGCAGTTCGACGCCGGAATCAGCGCGCACGTGCGCACCGGAGTGCGCCTCGACGACGAGGAACGCGTGGTCGTCTACGGCTCGCACGGAACGATCCAGGTGCACACGCCATGGGTGGTCGACCCGACGGCAAACCCCAGGATCACCGTGCGCCGGGTAGGGGAGCCGGTGCGGGTCATCGAGTGCCCGGCCGGCTCGCAATACGCGGCGGAGGCCGACGCCGTCGCCGCGGCCGCGACCGATGCGGCCGACGGCACCGCGTCATCCGACGTTCCGCGGATGACGATCGACGATTCACTCGCCAACCTCCTCGTGCTCGACCAGTGGCGGGCCGCCATCGGCCTGCGCTACTCGTTCGAGCGTGACGACGCCTCGACGCCCACGGTGAGCGGCGAGCCACTCGCGGTGCGCGGGAATTCCATGCTCTACGGCAGGATCCCTGGCATCGACAAGGACGTGTCGCGACTCGTGATGGGGTGCGACAACCAGCAGAACCTGGCGCACGCGTCCGCGATGTTCGATGACTTCTACGAGCGCGGGGGGAACGCCTTCGACACGGGCTACATCTATGGTGGCGGGCTGCAGGAGCGGCTGCTCGGACGGTGGATCTCGAACCGGGGCCTTCGCGAGCAGACGGTGGTGATCGCCAAGGGCGCCCACACCCCGCACTGCGACCCGGAGTCGATCACCCGTCAGCTCACCGAGAGCCTCGGGCGCCTGCAGACGGACTACGTGGACATCTACCTCATGCACCGCGACAACGAAGATATTCCGGTGGGGGAATTCGTCGACGTGCTGGACGAGCACGCGCGCGCCGGGCGTATCCGGGCCTTCGGCGGCTCGAACTGGAGCCTCGCGCGATTCGACCAGGCCAACGCGTACGCCGAGGCCAACGGCAAGCAGCACTTCGGCATCCTGAGCAACCACTTCGGGCTCGCGGAGGCGTACGACGTGCCGTGGGACGGCTGCCGGCACGCCACCGACGACGCGTCGAAGTTCTGGCTCAAAGAGACCCAGACGCCGTTGTTTCCCTGGTCGTCGCAGGCGAGGGGATTCTTCACCGGCAGGGCTCGGCCAGACGACCTCTCCGACCCGGAGCTCGTGCGCTGCTACTACGGCGACGGCAACTTCGAGCGGCTCCGTCGCGCAGAACAGCTCGGCGATGAGCTCGGCGTGATGGCGACGGCGGTTGCGCTGGCCTACGTGCTGCACCAGCCGTTCCCGACCTTCCCGCTGTTCGGTCCACGTTCGATCTCCGAGACGAGCACCTCCATGGCCGGCCTGAGCATCGAGCTGACGGATGACCAGGTGCGGTGGCTGGACCTGGCCGGCTGAGGTGGGGCGGCCGCCGAGCCGACTGCTAGGGTGCACAACATGAAGCCAGGATGGTCGCGAGCGAAGCCCGCGACCATCCTGGATGTGGCGAGCGAGGCCGGCGTCTCGCGCCAGACCGTCACCCGCGCCATGAACAACATGTCGGGGATCAACCCCGTGACGAAGCAGCGGGTGCTCGAGGTGGCGCGGGCGCTCAAGTACCGCCCGAGCCGCTTCGCCCGGGGGCTGGTCGTCGCGCATCCGCTCACCATAGGCCTGCTGCTCGACGACCTGACCAACCCCTTCTATTCCGGGTTGGCGGCGAGTGTGGTCTCCTCGGCGGCGGAGCTGGGCTGGAACGTGATCTTCGCGGACACCGCCCACGGGGTCGCTGGGCCGCGCCCGATCCTCGATTCGCTGGCCATGCAGGTCGACGCCGTCATCGGCTACCTTCGCGTGGGCCCGGACGAACTCGACGAGGTCTTCGGCGATCTGCCGGTGGTGGTGCTCGAGAAGTCGCCGGAGCCGGGGGACCGGTCGGTGATCACCTTCGACTTCGAGCCGGGCCTCCGCTCCAGCATCGCCCATTTGGACGACGCCGGCCGGCGGCACATCGCGATGCTCGACGCGGGCAGCAACGACGAGCCGTCCGAGCGCGGCCGGCTGTTCGAGCGGATCATGCTCGAGCGGGGTCTTGAGCCGATTCGCATCCCGGGTGGTCAGACCATCGCCGACGGCATCGACGCCATGCGGCGAGCACTCGACTCGAGGCCCGAGATCGACGCGGTGATCGCCTTCAACGACCTGGTCGCGATGGGGGCCATGAAGGAGCTGCATCGCCTGGGTGTTGACATCCCCGGCCGGTGCGCCGTCCTCGGCATCGACGGCCTCTCGATCGGCGAGATCGTCACGCCGGAGCTCTCGAGCCTGGCCCTCGACCTCTGGGCGGTCGGGCGGCTCGCGGTCGAACTGGCGGTGGGGATGCACGCGGGGGAGCTCCCGATGACGGGACCCGAGGTGCAGCGCACGGTGAGCCACACGCTCCTGCTGCGTGCGACCGCCTGACCGACGGGTTCGCCTTCGACCCGGCACGGAGACGACAGCGGGGATCAGGGATTCGGGTGCGGGCGGACGGGATCAGGCGGGCATGCCGCATCCGCAGCTCTGCCGCACGATGAGGTTGGTCGGATAGCGGCTGAAGGCGTCGGACGCCGTGGGCGCGACGAGCCGCTCGACGGCCTCCTCGGCCATCTCCGCCACCGGCTGCTGCACCGTGGTGAGGGCGGGCCAGGTGTATTCGGCCTCCGGTGACCCGTCGAAGGAGACGACGGCGATCTCGTCGGGAATGGCGATCCCCGCCTCGTGGATGGCGCGGAGCACGCCAATGGCCTGGAAGTCCGAGCTCACGAAGATGGCGGTGGGACGGTTCTCGTCGGCGATCAGTTGCTTGCCGGCGGCGTACCCGCCCTCCCGGGAGAATGCGGCGGCGGCGGGTCCGGCCGCCAGTCCGGTGGCGGTGAGGGCATCCCGCCAGCCGCGTTCTCTCACGTCAGGCGGTCCCATCTCGCCCACGTACCCGATGTTGGTGTGCCCGCGCCAGATGAGGTGGTTGACGCCCGTGCGGGCACCCTCGTAGAGGTCGGGGCCGACCGAGGGCACACCGTCGACGGCGCTGAACTGGTTGATCAGCACGGTGCGGATACCGCACTCGCTGATCGCGGCCAGGGTCGGCATGCTCACCTGGGCCGCCACGATCATGCCGTCCACCTGCCGCAGGGCGAGCTCCCGGATGCTGCTGGCGACGTCGTGGCCGGGGCCGTCGAAGTTCACCACGATCAGGGCGTAGCCGTGCGCGGTCGCGGTGTGCTCGAGAACGCGGCCAAGTTCCACGAAGAACGGGTTGCCGGAGTCGGGGACCACGACGCCGAACATCTTCGTGTGCCCGATCTTGAGCGGCCCGAGCGGCGGCGTTCGGGCGGTAGCCGAGCACGCGGATCGCCTCAAGCACCCGAGCGCGGGTGGCGGGGGCCACCGCGCGGGGACCCGCGTTCACCGTCTAGCTCACCACGGCAGGGCTCACCCCGGCGTAACGCGCGACATCGGCCCTCGTCGCCCGTCTGGCGGGAGCGGCGTCAACCGTGTCCATTCCGGCCGGCCGTTTCTCGGTGCGCCTGGGTGTCAGGGTGCTCGAACGTGACCGCGCTGGGCGGCGTGGAACCGATGATATATCGCCCGTCGATCAGCGCGCCGATGCGGATTCCGCCCCTGCCCTCACCGCGACGGGGAGCGACTCCGGGGCGTCGCCGAAATCGTCGATCGGCAGTCGAGCTCCGCCGTTGAGCGCGGACTCGTGCGCGACGATTCCCGGGAGCGTGAATCGTGCGGCCACCCAGGCGTTCACCGGCGGCAGCGTTCCGTTGACCACCGCGGTCACGAAATCGTCGGCGAGGAAGTGGTGGCTTCCCTCGTGCCCGTCGGGCGCCCCGATGTACGAGTCGGGGAGGCGCGACGAGTCATGGACCTCGGCGTGGCCGGAGATGAACGACGCGCGAAGCTCGGGAGCGACATGCGCGAGGATCTCGTCGTCCGGCGACATCGTCTCGGCGGTGGCGAGCAGCGTCGAAACGTCTTCGACTCCGTCCTTGGTCTGCCAGACCGAGACCTCGGCGAGCTGCTCGAAGCTGCCCTCCGTGCCGAAGAAACGGAACCGGGACTCGCGGATGTGGGACGGGTAGCCGACGCGGCGCATCTCGTTGATGCGCATCGAGCCGCCGCCGTCGAGTTCGAACAGGGCGGTCGCATTGGAGAAGTCGTTGTCGAACATGCTCGTCTCGCGATCGAACACGCCGTCCCCGCGCTGGTCCCGCACGCCGATGCAGCTCACACTGACCGCGTGCGTCGGCAGGGCGCCGAGAACGCCGCCGATGGAATGGGTGGGGTAGAGCATGGGCGGATAGCTCGCCGTGCGCTTCCACTCGGCGCCTCCGCTGTACTCGTAGGCGGCGTAGAAGCCGAGGTCCATGTCGTGAACGTAGTCGCCCTCCGCGTAGAAGACCCGACCGAATGCGCCGGAGGCGAGCTTCTTGCGGGCGAAGACCGTCGCCGGGTTGTAGTAGCTCGTCTCGCCCATCATGTAGGTGAGCCCGGTCTCCCGCACGGCGTCGATGATGGCGGCGATCTCGTCGCGGGAGATCGCCATCGGCACGGCCGAGTAGACGTGCTTGCCGAGGTTGTCCCGCTTCCCGTTGAACTTCGGTGGCGGTCGACGTGGTCGTCAGGCGGCGATCACGGGTTCATCATGACTGATGGCAGCGACAGTTTCGGCGGCGGCGTGCGCGTCGAGCGCGGCGCGCAGTGCGGGTAGGTGCAGGTGGCCGTTGACGCGGCGGAACTGGCCGCGGGCTTCGATCATCCCGGCGGCGCACCAGCGCAGTGCCATG
>Ga0209638_1001965_pt1 | contig 12808 bp, 9 predicted proteins | sample BarGraNGADG00211_FD_184490 | JGI IMG/M metagenome (GOLD analysis project Ga0209638, IMG submission 184490) | Arctic peat soil microbial communities from Barrow, Alaska - Barrow Graham LP Ref core NGADG0002-211 (SPAdes) (version 2) | ecosystem: Environmental > Terrestrial > Soil > Wetlands > Peat... | reverse complement strand
TGGCATTCAGGAGGTCACCGGTTCGATCCCGGTCAGGTCCACCAAATCCCCTCCTCGCGGGTAACCAACGGCGGCGATAGCCCTGCCTCGGTCATTCTCTCCGTTTCTGAGTGATTCGAGTTGTCCCGATGCGCTGCCTTGGCTGAGGCACGGCAGTGCCGATAGGAAGCATGAGGGCGGTCTGCGCCAGGTTAACCGAATAGGCGCTATCAGACACCGCGGGCGCCGTACGGAGGAGTCGCCCCGCCCGCCCAGGCACAGCACGCTGGCCTTCGCCGGCTTCCACGCGGCGGGCAGCACGATGTCCAACTCCGCCGGGGGCAGCGCGAAGATCGGCCATCCATCGCCGGCATCGACACTCGACGGTTCCAGCACATCGCGCAGGAACGCGCGGTCGGTGTCAGGCTTCCTCTTGTAGATGATCGAATGCGCACCGACGATCGTGTCGGGCTCTCCTCCCGCCTGTCGGCCATTCTACGGCAGACGGCCCGAAGGAGAGCCCCACAATGGCGCGCACAATGGCGGGCGCCCGAAGGCGGCGGCGCGTGCAGGGCGGGTTTTCCCTGGCCCGAACGAAGTCGAAGGCAGACCCGCCGCCCGCGCGACCGCCCCGTGCGTAACCTGCCGTTACCTGGCCCCGGTCTCTGCAGGGAGCGGCGTCACCATCTGCATGACGGCGCGCCACGCGACGGCTCGCCGCGTGAAGACGCGAAAGTACCGGACGACGTTCGGCACCGGCGTGCTCCCCTCCTCGATCCGCGTCCCCGTCGTCCTCGCCGACAGGATGGCCGTTTCTCCGAACACGCGCACCTTCACGTCGCTGATGCTCAGCGACATGTACTTGCGCGTTCCCTCGCGATACGAGGCCATGATCTCGGGCTTGGTAACCTCCTGGCCGGTCACGGTGTAGGCGACGTAATCGTCGGCGACGATGCGGTCGTAAGCGGCGAGGTCGCCCTTGGCAATCGCGGCCACGAGTTCACGTTCGACGCGCTCGACCTCGGCCGCGGCGGCCGAGGCGGGAGCGCCCGCCGCAGATCGCCCGGCGGATTGGCCGGCCGCCGACGCCGTCGGCCGCGCAATGGCGGGGACGGAACCGACCGCGACCATCAACAGCACGGCCACCACAGATACGCACCTTCTCATCGGGCACCTCCACTCGCCTTCCGGACCTTCCTGTCACCGCTTCACGATTCGGCCGCCCTGGACCACGATCTGCGCCGTCCGCAAGTTGGCGATGTTCGCCAGCGGATCCTTCTCAAGCACGACCAGGTCGGCCAGCTTTCCGACCTCGATCGTCCCCAGGCGGTCCGCGGCATCAGACACCTCGGCGCCGATCTTCGTCGCCGCGACGATGGTCTCCATCGGCGTGTAGCCGAGTTCGACGAACTCGTCGGTCTCCTTGAACATCAGCCCCGGGTACTCCACCAGGTTCTCGGTCACGGCGTCGGTGCCGACGGCCATGCGCACGCCGGCCTTCTTGAGCTTCCTGAAGATCTCCTCGGACTCGACGTACTTCTTCACCTTCCAGTCCCACTCGGAGCCGCGGGCCTTGTACTCCCTGGCGAGGATGCGCAGGATCGCCAGCGTCGGAACACAGTACATCTTCTTCGCCGCGATCTCCGGGATGACGTCGTCCGGCACCGCGTAGGCGTGCTCGAAACTGTCCGCCCCGGCCTGCACGGTCCACCGGAGGAAGTCGTACTGGGCCTTGAACTGGCTGGGATGCACCGCGATGAACCTCTCGTGGAGGTGCGCCTCCTGCACGGCAGCCGCCACCTCATCCTTTGTGAAGGGCGTGAGGACCTTGATGATGTCCGCGCCGGCCTTGAGCTGCGCGCGGACGGCCATGCGGAATCCGTCGGGGCCGTCCACTTCCATGACCTGGCCATCGGTGTGGCCCTCGGTGCCGTGGCCGCCCGTGCTGGTGATGCCCTGGCCGGAGACGATCGGTCGCGAGCCGACCAGAAGGCCGTCGTAGAACGCCTGCCTTGCGGCGATCCCCACGTTCCAGTACGAGGCGACGTCACGGACGGTGGTGACACCGACCATCAGGCACTTGTGCAGGAGGTCGGCCGACCGCAGCGCCACGTAGGCGGGGTTGCTGGTCGCGTAGTCGGCCGGGTTCGGCGCGGCCGTGAAGTGGATGTGCGCGTCGATCAACCCCGGGATGACCGTCTTCCCCCTGACGTCGACGATCTCCGCGTCCAGCGGAACCGCGACCCGGCCCTTCGCACCCACTGCCGTGAACTTCTCGCCGGTGATGACGATCACCGCGTCATCGATCGGCGCGCCGCCGTTCCCATCTATCAACCGGGCGCCCACGACCGCCAGGGTCCTGGGCTTGCTGTCGTGGGCCGAGACCGTCACCGTCAGAGCCAGCCCGCACACCAGTATGGGCGCGAGCGCGCGCCAGATGTTCCTCATGAGTGCGTCCTTTCCGATGAATGTGCTGCGACCGCGTGGCGAGAGGACCGTGTGCAGGGGGGCTTTCAGGCCCGCCGACGCGGCATGAAAGAGAACGGGGCGGCCCCCGAAGGAACCGCCCCCCGTCGCCTTATGGTTGTGCCACTCGACTAGAAGGTGAACTGCAGCCCGGTGTGGATGTAGCGACCGAGCCCATCATACATGCCGTAGAACCCGGTGCCGTAGTCGTTCGGGTTCGAGCCGACGCCCAACGGCGGTTCCGTGTCGAACACGTTGTTGACGCCCGTGATGAACGTGATCCCCTTGTGGAGCTTCCAACTCACCCCGAGGTCCAGCCAGTTGAACGACGGAATCGCCGCCGCCAGGTTGCCGATGTTCTGGAGGTGGGCGAACCTGGTGGCGTTCGAGAGGGCCGGGTTCGAGCTACTCGAGTCCTCCGACACCGGGCCGACGAGGCGCCAGCCGGCTGTGAGCGTGACCTTCCACGGGGTCTCCCACGAGAACCGCGTCAGGTGCCGCCACTTCGGCGTCGGCACGCCGCACGTGTTGCCGAACAACCCCACGCAGTCGTACTCATACAGACCGGTGTTGATGTACTGGTTCATCAGGTAAGAGCCGATCATGTTGATGCTCAGCGCGCCAAGGTCGCGCGGCATCGGGCGCGTGTAGCTGGCGGTCAGGTCGATCCCCTCGGACCGGCGCTGACCGACGTTCGCGTTCGCCGTGAGGACGTAGCCGTCCCCGGTAAGCCACGTCGTGTTCAACGCGTCTCGGTGGATGAGGTTGCACAGGCGGCCCGTCGTGGCGCACGTGGTCTGGATGTCGTTCGACCCCAGCGAGCCGATCGTCTCGTTGATCTGCACGTTGTAGAAGTCGACCGTGAACGTGAAGCCCGGCAGGAATCGCCTCGGCGTGAGGACCGCGCCCGCCGTCCAGGTGTTGGCCACCTCGGGCTTGAGGTCCGGGTTGCCGCCGCCGAGGGTGTTGTACTGCCCCGCCGGGTTGTCCAGGACGTGGCCGTATGCCGAGGCCGGTACGCCCGACAGCGCGCACTGCGCCTGGGAGTAGGCCGGCGTCGGGCCCGCGCACGGATCCGAGAAGCCGCCCAGGCCGATCGCCTGCGGAGAGTACAGCTCGGTGATGTTGGGCGACCGGGTCGCGCGGTTGTACCCCGCGCGGAACTTGACGTCCGACACCGGAGACCACGACATCTGCAGCTTGTAGGTGGCATGCGTGCCCGTGCTGCTGTAGTCCGACTCACGGATGCCGGCTTCAAGGCTGAGGTCCTTCCCCATCGGCTTGTCCTGCACCAGCGGGATGAGGCCTTCCGCGAAGAACTCCTTCACGCTGTAGGTGCCTTCGACCGATTTCGTCGGCCCGCCCGCGCCCGCGCCGATGAAGTTCTCGAACGGGTAGTCGGCGCGGACGAACAGGTTTTCCTGGCGGTACTCGCCGCCGAACGCCACCTTCACGGCTTCGGTCGCCAGCGGCGACATGATGCCGTAGTCCTTCAGGTCGCCCTTCAGGGTGCCGTTGAAGACCCGCGTTCTCGTGCCGCTGTCCAGGACCTCGTCCAGCGAGAGGTACCCCAGCGCGGCTGGCGTCACCGCGCCCAACTGGAAGACGTTCCACGGCACGCAGCCGTTCTCCGTGTCGTTCCGGCAGACCGGATTGGTGGTGGTGCCGTCCACGATCAGTGCGTTCTGGATCCGAAGCTTGTTGAGGTCGTTCGAGTACGACTGCGGCGAGCGAACCGTCGCCTGCATGCCGTACACGTCGTAGCTCCACACGTTGTTGGCGGTACCCTTGACACCGCCCGAGTACCGCAGGTCGGTGTGGTTCAGACGGCTGACGCGGCCGCCGCCTTCGATATTGCGCCTCTGGACGATGACACTCGCAATGTCGTGCGGGCCGTAACCCGCGTTCGTGCAGAATGCGGCCCTTTCCGAGGCGGACAGCAGGGGGTTGTCGCAGTTGACCTGGTTCGTGCCGGCGAAGTCGCCGGATTCGGCGATCTGCGCGTCGGTGGTGTCGTCCATGAACATGACATCACCGTAGATCTGCATGTGCGCGTTGGCGTCGTAATTGATGAATGCGCCGCCCGCCCACCGCTGGTCAGGACGCTGCATGTAGTTCTTCGGCGCGAAGTTGTAGACGTCGGAAGCGACGCGGTTCCTCAGGAGACCCGTCGTCGGATCCAGGGCGTAGTCTCCGCCGACTCCCGCCGTTCCGGGTTTGGGACTGACGATGAAACGACCGTACGCCCACGTGGAAGAGCCGCCGCAGGCGAGCGGGTCGGTCAGCGTGGCCACCGAGCAGTTCGTGTAGTCGCGCTGATCCTTCGTGATCGCATTCGTCTTGCGGTAGTCGAGGTAGAAGGCCGCGTGGCCCTTGTTGTCGGCGAACTTGCTGCCGAAGGCGACGTTGAAGTCGATCGGGCCGTCGTTCCACCGGCCGCCCTTGACAACGCTGTACCCCTTGGCCGCGTTGATCGTGTCGACCACGGAGTTCGAGTTGTTGTGCTGGAAGCCGCTGTACTCCACGCCACCCTTGAAGCCGGTGAACTCGCGGTCGAGCACGAAGTTCACGACGCCAGCCACGGCGTCCGCGCCGTAGGTGGACGACGCGCCGCCGGTCAGGACGTCCACACGCTTGACGAGCGCGGACGGGATGAAGTTCAAGTCCGCCGCCGTCGTGAAGGCGTCGCCGCCCGACATCCGGCGTCCGTCGATGAGCACCAGCGTGCGGTTCGGGCCGAGGTAGCGCAGATCGACCGTGGCCGTCCCTGACGCGCCGTTGGACACCGACGAGTTCTGCGCGACGAAGACCTGCGGCAAGCTCGTCAGCAGGTCTTCCACGCGGTTGATACCACGGTAGGTCAGCTCTTCGACCTCGAGGGTCGTCACCGGGCTCATCGCTTCAAGCGTCGGCCGCGGAATCAGCGTGCCCGTGACCTGGATCGCTTCGGTCCGGGCCCCGATCTGCAGCTTGGTTTCCACGGTGGCAGCCTGACCGGCCGTCACGGCGACGGTGCTCGCCTGGGTGGCGAAGCCAGCCAGTTCGAACGACACGGAGTACGAGCCGGGCGCCAGGTTCTCGACCACGTAGCGGCCGTTCGAGTCGCTGACGGTCGAGTGGACCGCGTTGTCCGCACCCTTGACGTTGACCGTCACGCCCGGCAGCACGCCGCCGGTCGAGTCGGTGACCACGCCGGTGATGCGGCCGGTCCCGGTCTGGGCCGCCACGGTCAGCGGCAGCGCCAGCACGAGCAGGGACAGCAGGATGAGCCGGAACGCCAGGTGCAGCGTCCGTCCAGCTGTCGTCAGACCTCTGTGATTCATGACACTCCTCTTTGCAATCAGTTCCGTCGCGTCGGTATTCCGCACCGGCGTTGACTCCGGCATCTAGTAGTGGATACAGAACCGTATATCTGAACTGTATACACGGGGAACTTTGCCCTGCCGGGACGACGCTGTCAAGCGCAAAGTGGCTTGCCAGCTCTTTCGGAACCCGACGTTGGCACGACAGCGGCAGGCGGCCGGCGAGATGCGGCGGTGGGCGGGCGGGTGGCGGGTGGAGGGGTGACCGGCGACGAGGGACACGTGGGCCCGTGGGGCGAGGAGCACGGGCAGCGGGTGACGGGACGGACGGGACGACGCGGGGGCCGAGGGATGGACCGCCCTATCCCGTATCCGGGGCGGGCTGCCCGAGACTGAGGCGGAAGCGCCGGAGCAACTGCATGGCGGCCAGCGGCGGGTGGGCCCCGCGATGCAGGTACCGCAGGCGGAAGAGCCGTTCGAGGGTCAGGGTCAGCGCCACCAGCAGCCAGTGAATGAGAAGGCTGTTGGCGTGGTGGTGGGGCACGTGGTTGAGGCCGTAGCGGGTCTTGCTGTCGTTGAAGCCCTGGTTCTCGATCGTCCATCGGCCCTTGGCCAAGTGATAGAGCGTCTGGCTGCTGACGCGCCGCGCGGAGAAGTCGGTCAACCAGTACGCCTCGACCACGGTGCCGTCGGGATGGGTCTGGCGAGAGCGGAGGACCCGGACGGTCGGCCACCGGAGGCCCTCCCACGGATCGAAATCGTCCGCGTCCCAGACCTCGACGCGGTCGCCGTGGTCCTCGAACGTGCCCCCCGGGGGCGTGCCCTCGAACCGCGCCCGCGCGGCGGCGAACAGCGTCGGGAGATTGGCTTTGAGCCGGACGACGGCGCGCAGGCCGCGGTCCCCGACGGCCTGCAGGAACGGGGCGTTCGCGTACAACCCGTCGCCGAGCACGTACTGGGCGAAGCGGGGGCCCAGCGCGGCCACGCCCCGGTCCAGCACCCGGAGGCTGGCCGCCAGTTCACTATCGCCCGGCCCATACGGCTCGAGGTCGACCGGCAGCGGCAACACGCCGCCGACCACGGAGAGCAGACTCAGTTTATGGTGCTGGCCCACGACGAGGCCCACGGCGCTCCGCTCGCCCGCCTCGATGAAGTGCGGCACGATCACGGGATGACACCAGGGACACCGGACCATGGGACAGCGCCTCACGGTCATGCCATCCAGGACCAGGCCGATGCGGACGACCTCGTCGAACCCTTTCCGGCGCTTCGCCTGGCGCACCGCCGTCACGAGGGCGGCGCGGGTGGTGGGCACGTCGAGCCGTTCGGTGAAGTAGGCCACCGTGTCGTCGCTGAACGGCTGCCGGATCCCCAACGCCCGTCGGGCGGGTGAGCGGACGAGGGCTTCGACCTCGGACTGAAGCCACCCCACTGCGCCTGGTGAGACGCGGCGCTTGCGGGAAAGCTGCCCCGCGCCCTCGCAACGCCAGCGCGTGGTTCGGCTGAGGCCCGTCACGGTGCGCACGTCCCGCTCCCGAAGAATGCTGTCGCTCATGACCGCCCTCCTGCCTGATGTGTGACGCTCGGAGCCTGGTCCGGGCGACGCCACATGATGATGGCCTGCGGATCGTCGTGCGAAACGCCCCCGACTCCCGGGCGTTTTGCAAGGCGGTCGCGGGCCTCGCCGAAGCGCGGAGCGCGAAGGCGGGTCCGCACCGCCGGCACGATCCGCAGGCAGAGATTCACGCGTGCCATGGCTCCACGCGATACCGGTCGGCGTCCACGTCGTACCCGACCAGTCGCACCAGCTCGGTCGAGCGCCGCCTCAAGCAGCTCCCGGATGGTCAACGCCGGCGCACCGGGCCGCTCGCGCCGCGCCTCGAACCGGACCAGATTGGGTTTCTCGAGCTGGAGTTCGGCGGTGTCCTCGATGGCGATCACTCGGTCGTCCGGGGGAGCAGTGCGGCCCGCGCGTTGAGGACCGTCGTCTTCCCCTCGGTGAAGGGGAGCGCCAGGTCGTCCGAGGAGGTGTCCTGGAGCCACTGGTGGAAGTCGGCCTCCTTGGAGAAGGTCACGGCAGGGCCTGGCTCGCCACGTAGTCCTGGGCACTGGCGATGAAGTCGGTGTCGTTCTTCAGCAAGGTCGGGAGCCGAACATCGGTCTTGACGGACAGCACCTGGCGGTCGGACTCGAGCTGCGGCGCGAACAACGGCATGACGGCCTCCTTCCATCCCTGGCGCGACGGGTGACGGGGCCAGTCCGCCGACAGGCCGATCGACAAGTCGATTGGCACGTCACTCGACACGTCGCTCGACTCCTGATCGACACGTCGCTCGACACGTTCTTCGTCCGAGACCACGCCGACAGCGACGCAGACCGGGCGAGGGAGGGAGCGACCCCCGATCGACGGAGAAGCACGGAGCGCCGCAGGCGCTCCGAACGACGTTTCGAAGGGGTCGCTCCCTCCCTCGCCATGCCAACGGCACTGGACCGCACCGGCCGGGCGTCTGGGGCCCATGGGGCTCGGGCATGCGGAATCAGGCCGCAAACGGCGCGGCCACGGGCGACGATCCCGTGATTCGCACCGCCCGAAGGCGAGGTGGACGCCGAGGCGGGGGCCGAGACGACCAACCGGATTCCGTCTCGGGTTCCGTCTCGCGAAGAGGCGCGAGGAGGAACTGCTGATGTGACGGACGGGGCGCCTGTTATGCTGGGGCCTAACCGCGGGCCATCCCACGCATATCCAGGCCAGGTCCCCAGTGCGCAGTCACTTACCGGACCACCTGGGACCGTTCATTTCGGCACTGGGGAAGGCAGGCGAGTGACCGAACTCTCTGCCCGGTCGAGGGCTCCAATCAAGTACCCATCAAGTAGCCGGTGGGCTGATTCCTTGTTTGTTTTCGCGATTGGCGTCGTCCTTTGAACCGCCGATCAAGTACCCGTCAACTACCCCCGGCCCGCCCCAACCACAGCCCAAACGGGAACATACCTCATCATTTTCGGTGCCGCGTCAGGGTCGTCAGGAGCGATGAAACCCGCGTCGACTGCCTCGCGAATCATGCGAGAAGCGATCGCAATCTTCTGGGGCTCGATTCCAAACCGCTCCCGAAGGTCGAAAGACGCCGGGTAATCGAGCAAGCGCAATACGTCTTCGCTGCTGGCTCGTTCAGCGGCAACCCCCTCCTCGAAAGGCGTCCGGTCGAAGATCCTCCACAACTCCCGCTCCTTCTCCGGGAAGTCCTTCAGCTTCTTCTTGTACGAGCCGACGCGGACGTATTCGTTTCCTTCGAAGCAGTTCCTCGTTTCCGACTCTGGCCGCGGCCGGCTCGAACGATGTGCCGACGACTTCGTGTCCGATGTCGCTGATGCCCCACGCCACGTAGGCGAAAGCCTTGCCGGCCAGAGCCGCGGAGTTCGCGAGCGCGGATACGTACTCCCCGATCTCCGACGCCGGCCCACCGCATCCTGAACACCTCGCCAGGTCGTTGCCCCGTGAGCAGCAGCACCTGGAGGCCGCGAGCCACATGAGTTCCGGTCGTCTGTTCATTTCATGATGATGATGGCCGTGTGGACGATGTGGGAAACGCGCGGCCGTTCGAGGGCGTTTTCCAATGGCGCGGTGGGCGGCCGGTCACCTCCTCCCCGGCCGTCCACGGCGCCGGCATCGTCAACCGGCGGGACCGATTCAGGCCGCTCCCTTCCATCGGTCTCCTGGCAGCCGTGCAATCAGCTGCGAAGAAACGATCGGCGCCTCAGACTCCGGTTCCCACCTGTAGCCATCGGCCAGGAGCGGGCCGATATCGGCCAGGAACGCGGCGTCCTGCATCTTGAGCCCGAGGTTCTCGTCGAAGAGCGCGCGCGTAATCGTGTGGCCCTCGTGCTCCATGTAGCGGAGGAACGCGTGCACGACTCGCTGGGGATCAGCATGGCCGCGGGTGAGAGCGACCGCGAGATCGAACAGGTCACGCCCCGCCTTCCGCTGGTACAACGCGCGTAGCTTCGTGGCCAGCAACTCGTCCAGTTCGTAGGTCTGAATCGCGCAGGTCCCCTGGAACCAGCGAGACGAAATCCGGAACGGAACGTCCTTCCACCCGAACACCGAGAAATGCTCCCGTGTATTTGTCTCGACCTTCAGTTTGAGCGGGACGGACGGCACGTCCTCGGAATCGAAGCGGTAGACGAACGTGACGCGGCCCTCGCTCTGTTTCCATTTCGGCTTGCCGAGCCACGGGTCGAGAACACCGCGGAGCGCGTCCATCATCGGACCGGCAGGTTCCGCTTTCGTTTGAACGAGGTCGATATCTTCGGAATAGCGGGCGGCCGGTTTCAGATGGAGCTTGTAGAGCGCCGTCCCGCCCCGCAATGCCAGCGCATCATGGAGCACTGAATTCGAGAAGATCGCGATCAGCGCGCGGCTGATGACGAGGTCCTGCTCGACCTGGAAGTCCTGAACCCACGGAGCCTCCGCCCGCCACTCGGTGATGTAGTCGCGCGGAATCACAGGTCCGGCTCCACGTCCGTGTTGATGTGGAGTTTCCAGTCCTCGCTGCGCCGCATATGCTGGCGTCGCGCGCCGCGCTGTCGTGACGCATTCGACAGAAGCGGCGCCGATTCATGCGCTTTCTGCCGAACGTAGTTCTTCAAGAGTGTGGTCTCTTCGCCCGTGCCCACGAGGTCGAGCAGGTAGCCCAGGCGTTGGGCCCAGGGGACTGGAGCCGTTGCGGCGGCGACGACGAGCCTATCGGGATCGATCTTCCCTGCGAGTTCCGACAGCACAGTCGCGACGTTGTTGAGGCCGCCTGACCGCTGCGGATATCCGACCAGATCAACGGCAGTCGCTTCGACCGATGACACGAGCAGGGTGCCTCGCGGCGTGTTGACGCTCACGAGGGAGACCTCCGGCAATCGCTTGCGAGTCATGAACGCGACACGAACCTTCCCGCAGGCGATCGGCAAACGTGCCCTCTCGAGGAGAACCTGGAACTGCTGCGGGCGCTGGTGGGCTGCACCATGGTACTGAGCTGCCGTGAGAAGGCCGGCGTAGTAGCGGAGACCCAGAGTCGTCATCAGTGCCGGGATGAACTGATCCGCTGGAAGGCAGCCCAGTGACCGATACTCGGGGGGGACGACCACGTAGAACGCACGCGCCGGAGTCGCGACCACGCCCTGTTTGGCTAGGCGGTTGAGTGCGACCTTTGCGGCCGACAGCGAGACGCCGAGCGCCTCCCGAGCGTCGGTCAGGCCGAAATGATAGCGGCCTGATGCAGCCAGTCCGTCAACGTACTGCCGGGCTCCAGCAGCTCGTCCTTCCGGTTTCATGCTCGTAAAGTAACACTTTTCGTTACTTTACGCGAACGGATCCGGAGACATTCCGTCGACCGCAACGCCTTGGCTTCGACCAATCTCAACCGTCCGTGCCGGCTGATCGCAACCTTTGGCATCGGCTGATCGTAACCTTTGGGCTCGGCCGAGCGGGATCCGCTGGCTCTATCGCCGCGAGAACGAGAGCACCTGGGCCGAGGACGGCTCCAGGATCTGCGCGAACCGCCGGTCCCACGCTTCCAGGGCGACACGCTTCTCCGCGTCGAACTCGTAGCGCTGATACACCAAGGTCGCCCTCGCGCCGCGGTCGACATGGTTGAGGACACGCGAGATTGTCGCGCGCGGAATCCCGGCCATCGCCATGTTCGTGGCACAGGTTCGCCGCAGGTCGTGCCGGTGAAACGAGAACGACAGCAAGTTCTCGCCGGATTGCTTCGTGGCTCGCTTCAGCTCGGCCCCTGCCTTCACGGCGCGCAGCGCGACCGACCCGCCCTTGATGCCGGCGAACACCCAGGGCGATTCCTTCGGCGCGTCGCCCCTGGCCTCCTCGAGCAAGGCCACCACGCGGTCGGTCAGCGGAACACGGTGCGTAACGCGGTTCTTGGTTGCCGCCTCCGACAGCGTCCACCATTTCGCGTCGAGATCCACGTCGGCCCACCGCATCCTGAACACCTCGCCAGGTCGTTGCCCCGTGAGCAGCAGCACCAGGAGGCCGCGAGCGATCATCGGGCTGATCGCCGCAATGTTGTCGTCGTCGTTGCTCCTGCGCTTCAGCCGCTTGATGTCCTCGAGCACCGCCCATAGCTCTCGGATCTCGGCGTCCGACAGCACGCGCTCCCTCCCCTGCTCGTCGCCGCCTGGTTTCGGCAGCCGCAATGCTGGGTTCGCAACGATGCCCGGTATGTCCTCCTCGAGTGCCTTGTTGTAGATGCGCGAGATGAGCGCGAGCACACGGTTCGCCATGACCGGAGCGGGACGCTCGGCGATCGATCGCAACAGCGCGCGCACCTCCGCTCGACTAACGTCGGACGCCTTGCGATCGCGCCACGCGGGCAGGAGTTCCTTGTCGAGGATGCGCCGGTCTTCCTTCCACGAGCGCTTGCGCTTGGTGGCGTACTCCTTCAGGTACCAGGCCGCGAGCTCACTGAACGACTTGATCTGCTTCCACGCGGCCTTGACGTCTGCAGGGTTCTCACCCTTGATTTGCACGCCGCGACGGTTCTCGAGCGCGAGGCCGCGCGCGTCTGCGAGCGTGACGGCAGGATACGTGCCGAGCGTCAGTCGCCGCAACCGGCGGGAGCCGTGCGCGCGATAGAGGTAGCACCAGGTCTTGCGACCATGCTCCGACAGCCGAAGGGCGAGGCCGGGTTCGTCGGCGTCGAAGAAGTCGATGCGCCGGCCGGTGGGCTTCAGCGTCTCGAGGAAGCGCGCGGTGAGACGAATTTGCGGCATCCGAAGAGCTCTCGATGTCGAGTCAGTGGGTCACCCGTGGGTAACCAATGGGTAACCAACTGACGAGAGCTTAACTGAAATGCTCTGGGAGCGCCAGAGACAAGATCTGCGATTTGTCGTTTATTTGTGCAAGTATCTTGAACATCTGGCAACTGACCGAAACAGGCTGAAAACAGCGTTTCCCCTGAATGGCATTCAGGAGGTCACCGGTTCGATCCCGGTCAGGTCCACCAAATCCCCTCCTCGCGGGTAACCAACGGCGGCGATAGCCCTGCCTCGGTCATTCT
>Ga0209638_1001962_pt1 | contig 12816 bp, 13 predicted proteins | sample BarGraNGADG00211_FD_184490 | JGI IMG/M metagenome (GOLD analysis project Ga0209638, IMG submission 184490) | Arctic peat soil microbial communities from Barrow, Alaska - Barrow Graham LP Ref core NGADG0002-211 (SPAdes) (version 2) | ecosystem: Environmental > Terrestrial > Soil > Wetlands > Peat... | reverse complement strand
GACCGTCTCGTCCGGTCCGGCCAACGTGAGCGTCCCCTCACTGATCGGTCTCAATCAGGTGCAGGCCGGTGCTGCGCTCACCAGCGCCAACCTCACCGTGGGATCGATCAATCAGGTGACGTCGAACCAGCCCGCCGGTCAGGTGACCAACCAGAACCCCGGTGCCGGTGCCCAGGTCACCCCGGGCAGCCCGGTCAACCTGGCCGTCTCGATCGGACCGGCACCGCCCACCACGACGACCACCTCGACCACCACCTCGACCACCAACCCGTCGAGCAGTACCTCGAGCACCGCAGCCCACGCTCGGTCGGGGCACCACAGAAAGTCGGCCCACTAGCCAGGCTGTCCGGATCGGCCCCCTGGCTCAGCGCTGAGCGATGGCCGCAGCGGCCGCCATGGCCAGGAAGTTCGACAGCAGCGCCGGACCGCTCGGCGTGAGCAACGACTCAGGGTGGAACTGGACCCCTTCGACCGGGAGGCTCCGGTGACGTAGTCCCATGATCACCCCGTCGCCCGTGGTGGCGGTCACCTCGAGCACCTCGGGGACGGTGGTCGGCTCGACCACCAGCGAGTGGTAGCGGGTGGCCACGAACGGCTCGGGTAGTCCCGCGAAGACCCCGCGGCCGTCGTGATGCACCGACGAGGTCTTGCCGTGCATGAGGGTGGGCGCAGCGACCACGTCACCCCCGTAGACCTCACCGATGGCCTGGTGGCCCAGGCACACCCCGAGAATGGGGAACTCTCCGGCCAGTTCCCGGACGACCGCCATGGAGATGCCGGCGTCCTCGGGTCGACCCGGACCCGGCGAGATCAAGATGGCGTCCGGGGCCGACGCCCGGATGCCCTCGATGTCGATGGCGTCGTTGCGGTGGACCACCGGGTCGGCACCGAGTTCGCCCAGCTCCTGGACGAGGTTGTAGACGAACGAGTCGTAGTTGTCGATGACCAGCACCTGGGTCCCCATGGTCCGTTGATCGTACCGGCCACAGATCGACTGCCCACCTCCGGGGGTGAGGCCTGGCTATTCTTCGGCCATGGCAACCAAGGCCAACTCCAAGGCCGGACCGGGAAAAGCGCAGAAGAAGGGCCGCTCGTCGGGCGGTCGTACCACCGCTCCGAACCAGTCGGTGCAGAGCGCCAGGTACACGCCGCCGGTCCCCAAGAACGTGAAGACCAGCTCGCGTTGGCTGGGCATCACCATCCTGGCCCTCTTCCTCGTGGGCGTGCTGGTGGTCATCCTCGACTACGCCGACCTGCTCCCCGGGGGTGTCAGCAACATCTGGTTGGTGGCGGCCATCGCGGTCATCTTCGTGGGCCTGATCCTGGCCACCCGCTACCACTGAAGATCGACCCGACAGCGGACCTTGGCCGGGTCCTTCTCTTGCTTTCATGCCGTTAGTAGGTCTTGTCAGGCTTGCTGGGCCGTACGAATAGTACGAAAGCAAGAAGAGGAACCACGAGAAAGAACCGCTAGACCCGGGCCCCACCCCGACGAATCCCTCGTCATGCGGTCACCCCGAACGCGAAGAACCGGCCCCAGAGGGCCGGTTCTTCGTCACTGCTGAACGGCTACCGGCGAACGGTCAATTGTGAGCGGCCATCGGCCGAAGCCGACTGCCCCGCTCGCCTCAGGGATCAGCCCAGGCGCTCGATGATGGTGGCGTTGGCCATGCCGCCGCCCTCGCACATGGTGAGCAGGCCGTAGCGGCCACCGGTGCGCTCGAGCTCATTGAGCAGGGTGGCCATCAACTTGGCGCCGGAGGCTCCGAGCGGGTGACCCAGGGCGATGGCGCCCCCGTTGACGTTGACCTTGCTCATGTCGGCACCGAACTCCTTGGCCCAGGCCAGTGGCACCACGGCGAAGGCCTCGTTGATCTCGATGGCGTCGATGTCGTCGAGGGTCAGCTTGGCCTTCTCCAGCACCGAACGGGTCGCCGGGATGGGACCGGTCAGCATGGTGATCGGGTCGCTGCCGGCCACCGCGAAGGCATGGAAGCGGGCACGGGGGGTGAGGCCCAGTGACGACGCCTTCTCCTCGCTCATGACGAGGACGCCGGAGGCCCCGTCGGTGATCTGGGACGAGTTGCCGGCGGTGACCTTGCCGTTCTCGGGACGGAAGGCCGGCTTCAGGTTGCCCAGCACCTCCACCGAGGAGTCGGGGCGGATGCCCTCGTCGGTGGTCATCAGCTCGTCGGTATCGGCCCGGTCGTCGTCCTTGACGGCCACCGAGATGATCTCCCGCTCGAATCGGCCCTCCGCCGTGGCCTGGGCGGCACGCTGGTGCGACTGCACCGAAAATTGGTCGAGGTCCTCACGGGACAGGCCCCACTGCTCGGCGATCAGCTCGGCGCCCTCGCCCTGGCTGACCAGTCCGCCACGCTCTACGTAACGGTTCATGGTGCGGGGACCGAAGGGGAAACCGAGGTCGCGCACGACCGAGGAGCCCATCGGCGTGCGGGACATCACCTCGACGCCGGCGCCGATGACGACGTCGTAGGCACCGGCGATGACGCCCTGGGCGCCGAAGTGGAGCGCCTGCTGCGATGAGCCGCACTGGCGGTCGATGGTGGTGGCGGGCACGGACTCGGGGAAGCCGGCGGCCAGAACGGCGCTGCGACCCACATTGAGCGACTGCTCACCTACCTGCATCACGCACCCCATGATCACGTCGTCGACCAGTCCGGGATCGAGGTCGTTCCGCTCGACGAGGGCCTTCAGCGGCTCGGAGGCGAGGTCGGCTGCATGCCAGTTGCGGAGCTTTCCGTTCCGCTTCCCTCCAGGGGTGCGGACTGCGTCGATGATGACGGCGTCGGTCATGATGGGTCTCCTTCCGAGGTCCGGCGGAGCAGATGCCTGCCGGCCTGATTCGGGTCGTGGTGGAACTTCTCGTTGGTCCTCGACTGCTTGGCCTCAGAAACTTGACCAAGCGGTCAAGAATATCTTCCGAGACAGATCGTAGTCGGCCAGGCCGCCCCGTCAACTGTCCCATCGGACATCCAGGTCGCCCCGGCCGGGCCCCCTCTTCGACGGTGATCCAACCGGCAGGTACGGTCAGGGAGATGACGGGCCGGATCAAGGACATGGACCGCTGGCTGGGCAATGGGGGGATGGAGCTGATCGGCACGGTCGGCGCCTCCTTCGACGACTACGGCGTCGACGGTGAGAACCTGGGCTGGGTGGCCGGCACGTTCGTGCCCGAGGCGGTGGCCTGCAATCCCCACGGAGTCGTGCAGGCCGGCGTCCACGGGCTCCTCCTCGACGGTGCGATGAACTTCGCCATCAACGCGGCCATGGCTGGGAAGGACCGCACCCGGGCCACGCTGGAGATGAAGGTCGAGACCATGCGGCCGGCCATGGTCGGCGAGGTCTACCGGCTGCGCGGAGAGGTGGTGCGGATGGCCCGCCAGGTGGCCTACGCCGAGGCCACCGTCACTGACACCAAGGATCGCCTGGTCAGCAGGTCGACCGGGACGTTCCTGCTGCACCGGGCGACCGACGACGCTCCGTCGACCGGAGCCTGATCGGGCGGACCCTCCGGATCGCGGCACCCTGAGTTCAGGGGCGCCGCCCAAGTCCACTGCCGGCATCGTCCGGCCCTGCGTCGAGGTCGAGCGCACCCATGACTCTGTCCGTCGATCTGGCGCCGAGTACCGGTGCTCGTGCTGTGCCCGCCCGTTGTCGGATCTGTTCCGGGCAGCTGTCTCGGTCGTTCGCCCTCTGCTACTGCTGCGACACCCTGGTCGGTCAGCTGCAGATGCCTCTTGTCCCGGTGGTGGCGATGGTGGAGTACCGACTCGGTGACCCGCTGCACCACCGTCTCCGCGGCTACAAGGACGCCCCGGTGGCCGAGGTCCGTGACCGCTACCGCGACGAGCTGGTGACCATGGCCACCCGGTGGCTCCACCAGCATCATCGGCAACTCGGCCGCCGGTTCGGGTCCGACTGGGACGCGGTCGCCACGGTGCCGTCCTCGCGCCGACCCGGCCGGGCCCCTGCCGATGCCATCGTGACCCGTGTCCCCGTCCTGGGTGCACTGCACCGCCCCTTGCTCATCAGGGGGAGGGGCAGCACCGACCACCTGCGGGCAGACCGTGTCGGCTTCGAGCTCGCGCCGGGCGTCGACCACCGCCAACTCCGGTCGCTGCGGGTGCTGCTGGTCGATGACAGCGTGGTCACCGGGGCCAGGGCCCAGAGCGCGGCGGCCTCCGTGCGGCTGGGTGGGGCCCGGGTGGTCGGCGTGCTCGCCCTCGGTCGGGCCGTGCGAACACATCGGTGATGTGGAAGATATAGTTGGTTGCTACAAGCATTTAGCCACCCTGCGACCCGAGGAAGGCCAGACCGATGACCCCGACGGCGACCCGCTCCAGCGATGATCCCCGACTCGATGCCACGGCCGCGCTGGAAGCCACCCTGGACAAGCGTGCCGGCAGCGTGTCGGCCGAACTCGAGCAGTCGCTGACCCAGGTGGCCCGGGCCATTCTCCGCCTCGAGGTGCCCCAGAGTGCCCTGGCCGAGGGGGAGTCCATCGACAGGGCGGGCTACTGGCTGCTGGTGCGGGTGTCCGGACAGGATCACATCCGCCTTTCCGAGCTGGCCGAGTCGGTCGAACTCGACCCGTCCACAGTGAGCCGGCAGATGCGGGACCTGGTGGCGTGCGGTCTGGTGCGCAAGGTCCCCGACCCGCTGGACGGACGGGCGGCGCTGTTGAGCCTGTCCGACCGAGGGTGGGCGGTGCTCGAGGCGGTGTCGGAAGCCCGACGTCAGGCACTGGCCGCCGCCACCGAGGGGTGGACGGACGAGGAGCGGACGACACTGGCCTCGGGCCTGCTCCGGCTGGAGTCGGGTCTGCACCATCACCGGGAGCACCCGGCCAGGGAGCACCGCGTGGAGGGGAAGGCGACGTGAGCATCGACACCCCGGCCCGCGAGGGCCGTCCCGAGCCGTCGGGCGCTCCCGGTGAGGGTCAGGGCACCGCACAGAACGCGGCGGATGGGGGAGCGGTGGTCGCCCTCACCCACCGACAGATCCTCCTGGTGTTCAGCGGGCTGATGCTGGGGATGTTCCTCGCCGCCCTCGACCAGACGATCCTGGGGACGGCGCTGCCGACCATCGTCAACAGCCTCCACGGTCTCAACCACATCAGCTGGGTGATCACCGCCTACCTGCTGACCTCGACCATCTCCACCCCGCTGTACGGGAAGCTGTCCGATCAGTTCGGACGCAAGGGCCTCTTTCAAGCGGCCATCGTGATCTTCCTGGTCGGCTCGGTGCTGTCCGGGCTGAGCCAGAACATGGTCCAGCTCATCGTCTTCCGGGGCGTCCAGGGCCTCGGGGCCGGTGGGCTGATGGCCCTGGCCATGACCATCATCGCCGACGTGGTCTCGCCCCGCGACCGGGGTCGCTACCAGGGGTACGTCGGGGCCACGTTCGCCCTCTCCTCCATCGCCGGCCCGCTGTTGGGCGGCGTCTTCACCGACAACCTGAGCTGGCGGTGGATCTTCTACGTCAACGTCCCCATCGGCATCGTCGCCCTGGTGGTGACCTCGGCGGTGCTCAAGCTGCCGTTCCGGCGCCAGGCGCACACCATCGACTTCCTCGGCGCCGGACTCATGCTGGTCGGGGTGACCGCCGCCCTGCTGGTTACCGTGTGGGGCGGTGTCCAGTACGCCTGGGGATCGCCCACCATCATCGGGCTGTCCGTCCTCGCCGTGGCGTTCATCGGCGTGTTCATCTGGTGGGAGCACAAGGCGGTCGAACCGATCCTCCCGCCCAGCCTGTTCCGGATCGGGATCTTCCGGGTGTCCTCGTCGGTCTCGTTCCTGGTGGCCATGATCATGTACGGCGCCATCATCTACCTGCCGCTCTACCTCCAGCTGGTGGACGGGGTGTCGGCCATGGTGTCTGGGCTGCTTCTCATCCCCATGATGCTCGGCCTGCTGGCCACCTCGATCCTCTCCGGTCAGGTGGTGACCCGCACCGGCCACTACAAGCCCTTCCCCATCGCCGGCTCCGCCCTGATCATGGTGGGCATGTACCTGCTGTCGAGACTGACCATCGACACGTCGCACCTGGTGATGGTGCTCGACATCATCGTGCTCGGTGCCGGCATCGGCATGACCATGCAGATCATGATCCTGGCCACCCAGAACGCGGTGCCGCCCGACCAGATCGGCACGGCGACCGCAGCGGTCAACTTCTTCCGGTCCTTGGGGGGTGCGTTCGGCACCTCACTGTTCGGGGCGGTGTTCATCGCCGGCCTCACCCATTGGATCCCCAGGCTCGTCCCCGGCGCCGCCGCCCGTTCCATCCATGTCAACACCAGCTTCTCGATGAGCCCGGCCCAACTCCACGCCTTCCCGCCGAAGGTGCAACACGGCATCCTCGAGTCGTTCGTCCACTCGCTCCACTCGGTGTTCCTGTTGGGAGTGCCGTTGGCCGCGGTGATGTTCACCCTGACCCTGATGCTCAAGCAGCTCAGGTTGCGCACCTCCTCGGGGCTGGAGCGACCGAGTGAGGATGTGGCCATGGCCGGCGGGGTGTCCGGTGCCGGCGATGCCGAGGTGGACGAGGGCGGACTCGAGAGCGGCCTGACCGTAGGCTGATTGGAACCCCCCGCCCAGGACCGGGCACGCGGCCACACCCGCGGCTAGACCAAAGGGATGCTCCTCCGGATCTTCACCGAGCCCCAGCAGGGCGCTACCTACGACCAATTGGTGACCGTGGCCCAGCACGCGGAAGCGGCCGGATTCGATGCCTTCTTCCGCAGCGACCACTACCTGGTGATGGGCGACGGCGACGGCCTGCCCGGTCCTACCGACGCCTGGATCACACTGGCCGGCATCGCCCGGGAGACCTCTCGTATCCGTCTGGGCACCCTGCTGACCGCGGCCACATTCCGACTGCCCGGGCCGCTGGCCATCTTGGTGGCCGAGGTCGACGCCATGAGCGGGGGCCGAGTGGAGCTCGGCCTCGGCGCCGGATGGTTCGATGCCGAGCACTCCGCCTACGGGATCCCGTTCCCTCCCTTGGGTGAGCGCTTCGAGCGGCTGGAGGAGCAGCTGGCCGTGGTCACCGGGCTGTGGGCCACCCCGGCCGGAGAGCGGTTCGACTTCGCAGGAAAGCACTACCAGGTGGCGGATAGCCCGGCCCTGCCCAAGCCGGTCCAACGCCCGGGTCCATCGGTCATCGTCGGAGGGAGTGGCCCCAAGCGGACGCCCCGGTTGGCCGCCCGCTTCGCCTCCGAGTTCAACATCCCCTTCTCCTCGGTGGAGGACACCGCCGCCCAGTTCGAAAGGGTGCGCCAGGCGTGCACGTCAGCAGGCCGCGACCCCGGCTCGCTGGTCTACTCGGCTGCCCAGGTGGTGTGCTGCGGCCGGGACGCCGCCGACATCTCCCGGCGGGCGGCGTCCATCGGGCGCCAGGTGGACGAGCTCCGTCGCAACGGGCTGTGCGGCACTCCCGACGAGGTGGTGGCCAAGATCGCCACGTATGCGGAAGCCGGCGCCTCCCGGCTCTACCTGCAGGTGCTCGACCTCGACGACCTCGACCACGTGGCCCTGCTGGGGAGCGAGGTCCTGCCTCGCTGCACGTCGCTCTGAGGGGCCGGCCTCAGGCTCAGGCGGCCGAGGTCGAACTCGATCCGGTCGCCTGCTCCATCGGCCAACGGCCGGCCACCAGGGAGAGTGACTGGACCCTCGCCTCGTACGAGTGGGCCCGTGTGGAGATCATGATCTCGTCGGCCGCGGTGCGCTCCTGCAGTGCGACCAGCCCCCGGTGGACCTGGTCGGGATCCCCCACCAGGTGGCTCGAGGTGACCGTCTCGATCAGGGCCCGCTCCTGGTCGGTGTAGGGGTAGGCGGCCGCCTCCTCGGGGGTGGCCACCGGCGCCGGACGCCCGGTCCGCAGCTGGAGCATGGTCAGTCCCGACGGCCCGGCCAGCCACTTGGCCTGGTCCTCGTCGGAGGCGCACACCACCGACACCGCCACCATGGTGTGGGGTTCGTCGAGCAGGATCGAAGGTCGGAAGTTCGACCGGTACTGCTCGAGGGCCTGGTCGACCAGGTCGGGGGCGAAGTGATAGGCGAACGAGAAGGGGAGGCCGAGCATCCCGGCCAGCTGGGCGCTGAAGGTGGAGGAGCCGAGCAGCCACATCTCCGGCAGGTACCCACGCCCGGGCATGGCCGCCGGGTGGGACGCCGGGGCATCGCTGGCCAGTAGGTAGTTGATCAGCTCGACCACGTCCTCGGGGAAGGCGTCGGGACCCACGTCCGCGCTGCGCCGCAGTGCGCGGGCGGTCACCTGGTCGGTGCCCGGGGCGCGTCCGAGGCCGAGGTCGATCCGGCCCGGATGGAGGGCCTCGAGTGTGCCGAACTGCTCGGCGATGACCAGTGGTGCGTGGTTGGGCAGCATCACGCCGCCGGCGCCCACCCGCAGGGTGGTGGTGGCGTTGGCCAGATGGGCGATGAGCACGGCCGGGGCCGAACTGGCCACCATCGGCATCCCGTGGTGCTCGGCCACCCACAGGCGTCGGTACCCGAGCCGCTCGACCTCCGGCGCCAGGCGCACCGTGTCGGCCAGAGCGTCGGCTGCAGTCGACCCGCTGCCCACGGTGGCCAGGTCGAGCACGGAAAGCGTCGTCATGACACGTTCAACACCGTCCAGCCTCGCCACCTTCCCTGCCGCACCCGGATCAGGCCGACTGTGCGGTGAGTTCCTCGACCCGGGCCAGAGTCTGTTCCATGTTCCCCTTGGTCTTTGCCGGCAGGCCGCCGAGCTTGAGGAAGATCCGCTGACGATCCTTGGACACGTCCCAGCTCTCGCGTACACGGGTCCCCCCGTCGACCGGCTCGAGCTCGTAGCGCCAGATCCTGCCGCCCACGAACTTGCCGGCAAACCCGGCGGGGACGGCCTGCCAGGCGATGCGGCGGTTCTCCTCGAACTCGATCACCGTGTTGACCATCGAGTACCCGATGCCCATGTGCATGGACATGCCGAAGGTGGATCCGGCCGTCAGCCGCTCGGGGGAGTCCTTGGCTTGTTTGACCGAACCCGACCCATCGATGTCGGGGTGGCGCGAGGCGTCGGCGATCAGGTCGAAGATGGCCTCGGGCGGCGCGGGGATGACCCGTTCGACCGTCACTACGTCCCCGTCCATGGCGTCCTCCACGTCTGTTGGCTGCGGCGCCGATTCGGCCTGCCGGTAAAGCCTGCCTACCCAGACTACGGCGTCTCCGGCCTCAGAGCCCGGGGCTGGAGTGCATGAGCCCCCCGTCGGCGAAGACGGTGGTGGAGGTGAGGTAGCTGGCCCCGTCCCCGGCCAGGAAGGCCACGATGCTGGCGATCTCCCCGGGTTGGGCCAGGCGACCGATGGGGATGGCGGCGTCCAGCGTGGCCAGGGCGACCGGATCGGCCATGGTGGCCTTGTTGATCGGTGTGTCCACCGCTCCGGGGCCGACTCCCACCACCAGGATGCCGTGGGGGGCCAGCTCCACCCCCGCGGTGCGGGTCAGCATGCGCATCCCTCCCTTGGAGAGGCAGTACGCGGTGTTGCCGGGCATCGGCCAGTCCTCGTGCACCGAGGTCATGTTGATGATCCTGCCCCCGCCGCCCTGAGCGATCATCTGCGTGGCGGCCAGCTGGGTCCCGAAGAAGGCGCTCTTCAGGTTGATGTCCATCACCCTGGCGTACTGGTCCTCGGTGGTGTCGAGAATGGAGGTGCGGGTCTCGATACCGGCGTTGTTGACCATGATGTCGAGCCGGCCGAAGGTGGCCACCGCCGTGTCCACCAGGGTGTGCAGGTCCTCGATCTTGCTCACGTCGGCCTTGACCCCGACCACTTTGTCCCCGAGCGCCTTGACCTCGGACTCGAGCTCGTGCTCGGCCTCCTCGCCGGCGATGTAGTCGATGACCACGGTGGCACCCTGATTGGCCAGCGCCAGCACGACGGCCTTGCCGATGCCGGTGTTGCCGCCGGTCACGATGGCTACTCTTCCGCTCAGCGTCATGGTGCTCCTGTCGGGCGGGGTGGGGGTCGGCGATCCGACCTCCGCCCTCGGAGTCGGCCGCGTCGCGCATCCTACCGGCCGACCTCGTCGACACCCGGGACGGCGGCGATGGCATCATCGGCGACATGGCCGGACCGGTGGTGATCCAAGCGACAGCCTCGCTCAGGGAGCGGGACCCGGTGCTGGCCGGCCTGATCGACCGGCACGGGCCGCCCCCGCCGCGCCGCCGGGTGCCCGCCGTCCGTCGTTTCGCCAACCTGGCCGAGATGATCGTCTACCAGCAGCTGGCCGGGAAGGCGGCCGCCTCCATCCACGGCCGCTTCGTGCTCGCCCTGGGCGGGGCGGTGCGCCCGGAGGCCGTGCTTGCCGCCTCCCCCGAACTCCTGTCGTCGTGCGGGCTGAGCGGGGCGAAGTCGGCCTCCATCCGCGACCTGGCCGACAAGGTGATGAGCGGGGAGGTCGAGCTCGACCGCATCGGGCGCCTCTCCGACGACCAGGTGGTGGAGCACCTCACCCGGGTGCGGGGGATCGGACCGTGGACGGCCCAGATGTTCTTGATGAGCACACTCGGTCGCCTCGATGTCTGGCCGGTCGGTGACTTCGGGGTACGGGCCGGGTTCGGGCGGGCATGGGGCCTGGGCGAGATCCCCGCGCCCAAGGAGCTGGTCGAACTGGGTGAGCCGTTCCGGCCCTACCGAAGCCTGGTGGCCTGGTACTGCTGGCAGGTGGCCGACGACCGGGAGGCTGCGCCCTGACGGTGGGCTCGGCGGCCTGGGGAGGCTGAGGGAGGGGCCGGGGGCGTCGCCTATGCGTCGGCCTTGCGCCAACCCCGCTCGAAGGGGAGCCGCCAGGCATCGGGGGCGATGAGATCGTGGATCCCCGGCGGACCCCACGACCGGGGAGGGTAGAGCTCGACGTCGGGGGGGTTCTCGAGCAGGGGCGCGGACAGCTCCCACAGTCGCTCGATGTCATCGGCAGCGGTGAACAAGGTGTGGTCGCCGCTCATGGCGTCGTGGATGAGCCGCTCGTAGGCCTCGAGCACGTCGATCTCGTGGCCGGTCTCGTGCAGCGCGAACTGCAGGCTCAACTTGTCCAGCTGCATGCCCGGGCCGGGTCGCTTCCCGTAGAACGAGAGCGAGAGCTTGGACGAGTCGGCCAAGTCGAAGGTCAGGTGATCGGGTCCGTGGGCGCCGATGCCCGAGTTGGCAGGGAACATGCTCTTGGGCGGCTCGCGGAAGGCGATCGAGATGATCCGGGCGCCGTCGCCCAGGTTCTTGCCGGTGCGCAGGTAGAACGGGACGCCGGCCCACCGCCAGTTGTCGATCTCGCACTTGAGGGCGACGAACGTCTCGGTCTGGGAGTCCTCGGCCACGCCGGGGATGGCCCGGTAGCCCTCATACTGGCCGCGCACCACCTGGGTCACGTCGATGGGGAGCATGGACCGGAAGACCTTGTTCTTCTCCTCACTGATCGACCGGGGCTCCAGCGAGGTGGGGGGTTCCATGGCCATGAACGCCAGCACTTGGAAGAGGTGGGTCACCACCATGTCCCGGAACGCCCCGGTGCCCTCGTAGAAGCTGGCCCGCGAGTCGACCGACAAGGTCTCGGGAACGTCGATCTGCACGTGGTCGATGTGATTGCGGTTCCAGATCGGCTCGAACAGCCCGTTGGCGAACCGGAAGGCCAGGATGTTCTGCGCCGCCTCCTTTCCGAGGAAGTGGTCGATCCGGTACACCTGTTCGGGGGCGAAGATCCCGTGCACGACGTCGTTGAGCGACTTGGCCGAGGCCAGGTCGGTGCCGAACGGCTTCTCCATGATGATCCGGGACCGCTCCACCAGATTGGCCTGGCCCAGCGTCTCCACCACCGCCTTGGCCGCCGTCGGCGGGATGCTCAGGTAGTGAAGGCGCCGGCCCGGACGACTCAACCGCTGTTCGGCGTGCCACACCGCATCGGCCAGGCTCTCGGGACCGCGGACCTGGGACACGTAGTGGAGGCGTTCGCGGAACTCCTCCCAGTGGTCGGCCACGATGTCACCCCGCGCGAACTCCTTGCAGGCGCTGTGGGCGAACTTGTGGAACTGGAGCTGGTCGAGCTCCTCGAGGGACGTGCCGACGATCTGGCACTCGGGCATCAGGCCGGAGTGGGACAGTCGCAACAGGCCGGGGAGGAGTTTCCGTCGGGCCAGGTCGCCGGTGGCGCCGAACAGTACGATCACGTGGGGATGGAGTCGTGTCGGATCGCCGGCCGGCGGGTCGGTGGAGGCGAAGAGATCGGTCTCGGCGACGGTGCTCATGCGTGGTTCATCGGTCTCGACTGCCCTCCGAAATTGTCCATTCGGAGGGTAACGAGGGCATGTTTCAGCAGCGTGTCTGATGTGAAAGCGCTGTGTGAACGGGCGCTGTGTGAGCGGGCGCTGGCTGAGCGGCCCCGGGACCCGAACTCAGGTGGTGGGCAGGTGTTCGGCCAGGATCGACGAGACCTCCCGCACCGCGGGTGAGTCCATCACCCCGGGTGTCTGGACGCGTCCGGCGGCCAGTCGGGGCCACCCCACCCAGACGTCATCGATCTGGAGCGGCGAGGCGAACCCCCACGCCGCGCGGGTGAGACAGAGCATGGCCTGCACCGGAACCTCGTCGCCCCATTCCGCCTCGCTCAGGATCCCCCGGACCGCGTCCATCTGCAGTGCCACCTGTTTCACGCAGGGGGTGCAGTCCCGTCGACCCACGTGGAGTTCCTGGGGGCCGAGGGTGGTGATGGGTCCCGACCGACGGGTGTGCACCAGACCCTTGTAGTGCTTGGCGTCGACGAC
>Ga0209638_1001960_pt1 | contig 12819 bp, 10 predicted proteins | sample BarGraNGADG00211_FD_184490 | JGI IMG/M metagenome (GOLD analysis project Ga0209638, IMG submission 184490) | Arctic peat soil microbial communities from Barrow, Alaska - Barrow Graham LP Ref core NGADG0002-211 (SPAdes) (version 2) | ecosystem: Environmental > Terrestrial > Soil > Wetlands > Peat... | reverse complement strand
GCCGACGTTGTCAGCGATGACCGCGGGGTTGCGGGGATCGTCCTCGGGGATACCGGCCTCGACCTTGCCGACGAGGTCGGCGCCGACGTCAGCGGCCTTCGTGTAGATGCCGCCGCCGACACGCGCGAACAGTGCGATCGTCGAGGCGCCAAGGCCGAAGCCCGGGATGATGTCGGAGAAGATGGTGGTCGCCGGGATGCTCGTCCCGAAGATCGACAACATCGCGCCGGGGACCAGCTCGAGGTCCTTGACGAGGCCACTGGCGAAGAGGAAGACCACGAAGCAGAGCGACACGCCGAGCAGGCCGAGGCCGGCGACGGTCAGGCCCATGACGGCGCCGCCGCGGAAGGCGACCTCGAGAGCCCTCGGCATGCTCTTCGTCGCGGCGTGCGTGGTGCGAGAGTTCGCACGCGTCGCGATCGTGAGGCCGATGAAGCCGGCGGAACCGGAGAAGACAGCACCGACGAGGTACGCCAGCGCCATCACGATGCCGCCGCTGGCCCTCAGGAACACCGTCATCGCGATCGCGACGGCGACGAGGACGATCGCCACCGTGCGGTACTCGCGGGTGAGGAACGCGAGAGCGCCCTCCTGGATGTGCTTCGAGATCTTCTGCATCAGCGCTGAGCCTGGATCCTGCTTCAAGACCCATGTAGCGTAGTACGCAGCCGTACCGAGCCCCACGAACGAACATAGGATTGCCACGAGCACGTATGTCATTGCTTCACTCCCTCGTCGCGCGACCCGTTAGTCCGATGTCACCCTGCCCCGACGAACCGCAGGCGCGGCGCGCGCGCCGTTCCCCCGAGTATTCGGCAAGCGTAGCCGACAATCCTTCCCAGCGCCACGCATTCGCTACATCCTCCACGAGGCGGGAACGAACAGGTCCTCGTAGCGACCGATCGCGTAGCGGTCGGTCATCCCGGCGATGTAGTCGGTGACGCGCTGCGGAAGCTCTTCCGGCTCCGAGGGATGGTACTCGTCCGGCATGGCCTCCGGGTTGTCGAAGTAGTACGTGAAGAGCGCCCTCACGACGCCCTCCGACTTCGGTTCCTCCTCCTTGGCCCGCTTCGAGAGGTACACATGCTCGAAGAGGAAGGAACGCAGCGCCATCATCGCGTCCCAGACCGGCCCGCTCATCCGGATCGTGTCCGACTCGTCCGAGGTGGCGATGGTGTCCTGCACCATGGTGCGTATGCGGGCGCCGTGGGTGTGCCCAAGAACCGCCGTCGGCTCCGCGGGCAGGTCAGCCTCGGCCAGCACGCCGCCGCGGACGGCGTCGTCGATGTCGTGGTTCACGTAGGCGATGCGGTCGGCGAGCCGCACGATCTGGCCCTCGAGCGTGGCGGGCATACCCTCCCCCGTATGGTTGAGGATGCCGTCGCGCACCTCCCACGTCAGGTTGAGGCCCTTTCCGTCGTACTCGAGGTGCTCGACCACGCGCAGCGACTGCACGTTGTGGTGGTAGCGGTCCGGCAGCGCCGGGTAGCGCTCGCGCAGGTCGTCGTAGCACTCGGAGATGGCGTCCTCGCCGACGTGCCCGAAGGGCGTGTGCCCCAGGTCGTGGCCGAGCGCGATCGCTTCGGTGAGGTCCTCGTTGAGGCGCAACGCGCGCGCGATGCTTCGAGCGATCTGAGCGACCTCGAGCGTGTGCGTGAGCCGCGTGCGGTAGTGGTCTCCCTCCGGCGCCAGGAAGACCTGCGTCTTGTGCATCAGTCGCCGGAACGCCTTGCTGTGGATGATGCGGTCGCGGTCCCGTTGGTACTCGGTGCGGTACAGGTCGAGCTCCATCGCGCGCTCGCGCCCGCGGGTCAGGTCGGAGAACGCGGCGCGCTCACACAGCGTGAGGTGCTCCGCCGCTTCGATGTCGAGCCGGGTGACGACGCTCACACGGCCTCCCCCTTCACGTCCGCCTTCGCACGCGCTGCTGCGCGTGCGGTCCACGCCCGTTCGGCGTAGCTGAACAGTACCGCGAGTGGCGTCACGACCACCAGCGAGATGAGACCAAGCAGAAGCAGGGAGATGTGATCCGGCGAGTGCGTCAGCCGGCGGATGATCGACATCACGGGCTCGTGCAGCAGGTAGAGGGCGAACGACGCTCCCCCCGCAGTCACGGCGAGCGCCGACAGCCGTGCCCGGCCCAGGCGCTCCAGCGGACGCGCGTAGACGACCGTCGCGACGAGTGCGAGACCCGCTCCGCGGTAGAGCCATCGCCCGCCGAGCCCCGTGAAGTACATGCCGAGGATCACGGCGATCGTGCCCGCCACGAGCAGGGCCGCCCCGCGGCGGCTCACGCCCAGGCGCTCGCGGACCTCGGGCCACAGCTCCAGCGCGAGGAACGCGCCCCCGAGCACCTCCAGCGCACGCGCCACGATCAGCGACTTCTCGCCGTCGTAGGTCATGCCCAGCAGCGGCACGAGATAGCAGGAGGCGATCACGACGACGGCCGTGACGGCCAGCGCTCCGGCGGGACGGATGTGTCGCATCAGCCACACCATCAGGGGCACGGTGAGCACCACCTGCCACGCGATCGCCATGTACCACCACGAAGGGAAGACCGCCGCCCAGGACGCCTTGCTCACGAAGCCGACGCCGAGCAGGACGAGTGCGGCGTTCCCCGCCTCGCGAAGGGGCAGCCAGCCCAGCGCGAACCACAGCGCGATGACCGGGATCGCCACGGCCCAGAACACGCCGAACAGCCGCCCGATCCGCTGCCGCAGGTACGGCCGCACCCGCGGCGTCCTGAGCACGAGGAGCCGGCACAGCCCCGCGCCGCTGACGACCAGGAAGATCACCACGGCAAGGCCGCCGATACCGAGCAGGGGTGCCTTGTAGGCGAGCCAGTGCGGCGCCGAGGGCCACACCCCGCCCGGGAAGTACTGGTACCACGGCAGGTGCGCGGTCAGGACCATCAGGGCGGCGACCGCGCGCAACGCCTCGACGTCGGGCTGTCGCGAGCGGGAGGCGGGCGGCGCAGCGGCTTTCAAGCACCCCTCCGGGGGTCGGCTCGTCGGATCGGCGTCCCTAGTGAGGAACGTAGGTCAGATACACCCAGACAGCCGCGGCGATCGCAGCGAGGACCAGCAGCACCACGAGCCACCACCGCGTCCGACGACGGTTGCTCCTCCCGCGGATGAGAGGAGAGCCTGTGTACTGGTAGAGGCGGGTCCTGCCGACCATGGCTCCCCCATCGGTGGCGGGTCTGTTCGTGGAGGCCGGGCGCCGTCGGCGCCCGGCCTCCACGCGATCGCTAGCGGTTGTCCGAAGCGGCGGCCTTCTGGCTCAGCGCAGCCTGTGCGGCGGCGAGGCGGGCCAGCGGCACCCGGTAGGGCGAGCATGACACGTAGGTGAGACCGGCGTTGTGGAAGATCTTCACGCTCTCGGGATCGCCGCCGTGCTCGCCGCACACGCCCAGCTTGATCTTGGGGTTGGTCTGGCGGCCGAGGTCGCAGCCCATCTTCACGAGCTTCGCGACGCCGGAGTCCACCGTCTCGAACGGGTTGCGCAGCAGGATCTTGCGCTCGAGGTAGCGCGGCAGGAACTTGGACTCGATGTCGTCACGCGAGAACCCGAAGGTCGTCTGCGTCAGGTCGTTGGTCCCGAAGCTGAAGAAGTCCGCCACCTTCGCGATCTCGTCGGCGGTGATCGCCGCCCGCGGCAGCTCGATCATCGTGCCGATCGGGATGTCGAGCGAGCACTCCTCCGACGCCTGGACCTCGGCGAGGATCGCCTCGGACTCGGCGCGCAGCGTCTCGAGCTCGGCGACGACCGAGACGAGCGGGATCATGATCTCGGGGCGCGGGTCGCGTCCCTCCTTCTTGAGCTGGCAGGTCGCGATGGCGATGGCCCGGACCTGCATGCCGTAGATCTCCGGGAACATGATGCCGAGGCGACAGCCGCGGAGGCCGAGCATCGGGTTCATCTCGCTCATCGAATCGACGAGGGCGAGCAGCTTGCGCTTCGGCGCGATCTCCGACTGCGACACTCCCGTGCACTCCATGCGGGTGATCTCGACGGCGAGATCGCGCGGCGAGTCGAGGAACTCGTGCAGAGGCGGATCGAGCAGGCGCACCGTGACGGGCAGGCCGTCCATGGTGGCGAAGATGCCGAGGTAGTCCTCGACCTGGACCTTGAGCAGCTGCGCGAGGGGCGCGGCGCGACCGGCCTCGTCCTCGGCGATGATCATGTCCTGGACGATCTGCTTCCGGTCGCCGAGGAACATGTGCTCGGTGCGGCACAGGCCGATGCCTTCGGCCCCGAACCGGCGACCGAGGATCGCATCGTCCGGCGTGTCGGCGTTGGCGCGCACGCCCATGGTGCGGTACTCGTCCGCCCAACCCAGGATCTTGTCGAAGTCACCCGAGACCTCAGGCTCGACGAGCTGCACGGCGCCCAATACGACGATGCCCGTGGTGCCGTCGATCGAGATGATGTCGCCCTCGCCGAGCACGATGTCGGTGCCGGAGATCATCGCCTGCTTCTTGCCGGCGTCGATCTTGAGCCGCTCTGCACCGCACACGCACGGCTTGCCCATCCCGCGAGCGACGACGGCCGCGTGGCTCGTCTTGCCGCCGTGCGATGTGAGGATGCCCTGTGCGGCGACCATGCCGCGGAGGTCGTCCGGGGTGGTCTCCCAACGCACGAGGATGACGTTGCGGCCAGCGGCCTTGGCCTCGACCGCATCCGCGGAGGTGAATACGACCTCGCCGACCGCCGCTCCCGGTGACGCGTTCAGGCCCTTGGCCACGACGTCGTAGTGCGCCGTCGCGTCGAACTGCGGGTGCAGGAGCTGGTCGAGCTGCGCCGGATCGATGCGCAGGACGGCCTCCTCGCGCGTGATGAGGCCCTCCTCCTCCATGTCGATGGCGATCTTGAGCGCGGCGCGCGCGGTGCGCTTGCCGACACGGGTCTGCAGCATCCACAGCTTGCCCTGCTCGATGGTGAACTCGATGTCGCACATGTCGCGGTAGTGCGCTTCCAGCGTCGCCAGGACCTTCCACAGGTCGGCGCCCGCCTCCGGCAGCACTTCCGGCAGCTCGGCCAGCGGCGAGGTGTTCCGGATCCCGGCGACCACATCCTCCCCCTGGGCGTTGGTGAGGAAGTCACCGTAGTACTCGTTCGTCCCGTCGGCGGGGTTGCGCGTGAACGCCACGCCCGTCGCCGAGGTGTCGCCCTTGTTGCCGAAGACCATCGACTGCACGTTGACCGCGGTGCCGAGGTCGTCCGGGATGCGCTCCATCTTGCGGTACTCGCAGGCGCGGTCGTTCATCCAGCTGCGGAAGACGGCCTCGATGGCCAGTCGCAGCTGGATGGCGACGCCCTGCGGGAACTCGACCTTGCCGTGCCCGTTCGCAAGTTGCGGGAACTCGGCGGCGCTCACGTTGTCGGCGACGATCGCCTTGAACTCGGCGACAAGCTCCTTCAGGTCCGCCGCGTCGAGGTCGGTGTCGCTCGCGACGTGGCGTGCGTGCCGCATGCTGGTGAGAGCGTTCTCGAACAGGTCGCCCTTCGCGTCGAGCACGACCTTCGAGAACATCTGGATGAAGCGGCGGTAGCTGTCCCACGCGAAGCGCTCGTTGCCGGTCTGGCCGATGAGGCCCTGGACCGACACGTCATTGAGGCCGAGGTTGAGCACGGTGTCCATCATGCCCGGCATCGAGAACGGCGATCCGCTGCGGACCGACACCAGGAGCGGGTCGGCGGGGTCGCCCAGCCGCTTGCCCATCTTGGCTTCGAGGTCCGTGACGTACCGGTCCATCTCCTCCGCGAGACCCGGGGGGAAGCCCGGGGGTGTGGAGTTGTAGTACTCCATGCAGGCCTGGCAGCTGATCGTGAAGCCCGGAGGAACGGGCAGGCCCATGTTGGCCATCTCGGCGAGGTTCGCTCCCTTGCCGCCCAGGATCATCTTCATGTCCCGGTTACCCTCGGTGTTGTTACCGCCGTGAGCATCCTTGCCGAAGGCGTAGACACGCTTCGAGTCCGTCAAAGTCCCTCTCCTTGGCTAGCTGGGCCTGGCGAGGTGCATGATACCGCACCCCTTATCCAAAGACCGCCCGCAAGGCGCGGCCGTGAAGCCTAGTCGCGGGTCGTCTGAGTGCCGTCCAGGTACCGCACGATCTCCTGGGCCGATTCTTCCACGGCGCGGTTGTCCGTGCGGATGACGATGCAGCCGATGCGACGCATCAGCGAGCGCGCGTCCTCCAGCTCCGCCTCGACCTCCTCGCGCTCTGCGTAGCGAGGGACGAGCATGCCGATCTCGCGCATGCGCTCGCAACGGATGTCGACCAGCACCTTCGGGTCGGTGACCAGACCGAAGACGCGGCGCGGGTCGAGCTCGAAGAGCTGCGAAGGAGGCTCCATGCCAGGGGCGAGGGGGACGTTCGCGACCCGGTAGCCCTTGAAGGCGAGGTACATCGACAGCGGGGTCTTGCTCGTGCGCGAGACACCGATCAGAACGATGTCGGCCTCGCCCAGGTCCTCGGGGTGGCGGCCGTCGTCGTGCATGACGGCGAACTCGGTGGCCTCGATGCGCTCGAAGTACTCGGCGTCGGTGCGGTGCATCGCCCCCGCCTCGCCGGCCGGCCGGTGCCCGATCGCGTCGCCCAGGATGGTGACCGCGGGTCCCAAGACGTCGACCGCCTTCACGCCCGCGGCCGCAAGCCGCTCCATCTCCACGCGCAGCGGAGCGTCGACCAGGGTGTAGAGGAAGATGCAGTCCTCCCCGCAGTGCGTCTCGACGACGCGCCGGAGCTGCTCTGGGCTGGTGATCTTCTCGAGCCGCTCTATACGGAAGTCACCGGGGTAGAACTGGGCCGCCGCGGCGCGCGCAACCATCTCCCCCGTCTCACCGAGGGCGTCGGACACGACGTGCACCGCGACCTGCTTCTGGACCATGTCGTCTCAGCCCTGCAGCCGCGAGAAGTCGGCCACGCCGGCGAAGAGCGCGGTGAACCGGTTGAGAAGGCGCAGCCGGTTGGTGCGCAGCGACTCGTCCGGGTCCATGACCAGCACGTCCGTGAAGAAGGTGTCGATGGGGCCACGCAGCTCCGCGAGACGCGCAAGCGCGCCGTCCCAGTCGGCGGACGCCACGGCGCTGGCCACAAGGGACTCGGAGCGATCGATCGCGTCGGCGAGCGCCGTCTCGGCCGCTCCCATGATCGAACGGTCGTACTCCGTGCCGAGCGCGGCGTCTCCCAGGTTGCGGGCGCGCGCATAGGCGGTGGTGACGTCGGCCATCGGTGCCGTGGCGCGCGCCGCGGTGAGCGCCTCGCAACGCTTCGCCGCGTCCGCCGGGTCGTCGGCGGCCACCTGCAGGACCGCGTCGACGGTATCGAACTCGTGCCCGCGGTCGCGCAGCATGATCTCGAGCCGCCCGAGCGCGAACGCCTTGACGGCAGCGCCGGTCGCTTCGAGGTCGAAGTCCAGCGCCCCGTGGTAGCCCGCGAGCGCCGCGGAGATGGCCTCGTCGAGGGTGATCCTCAGGCCGCCGTCCAGGACCATGGCCAGAACTCCGATGATGGAGCGGCGAAGGGCGTAGGGATCGGCCGAACCGGTCGGCGCCTGCCCCAGCGCGAAGATGCCGCAGATGGTGTCGAGCTTGTCCGCCGCGGAGACGAGCAGGCCCGCCACGCTCGTCGGGAGCGCATCGCCCGCGAAGCGGGGCAGGTAGTGCTCGACGATCGCCTGCGCGACGGCCTCGTGCTCGCCGGCTGCGAGAGCGTAGTAGCGTCCCATGACACCCTGCAGGGTCGGGAACTCGACGACCGCGTGGCTGACGAGGTCGGCCTTGCACAGGTGCGCGGCCCGGGTCGCACGCGACGTCTCCTCGGGTCCGGCGCCGTGGAGCGTGCCCAAGGCCTCGGTGAGGCGCTCGATGCGGGCGACCTTGTCCGCGACGCTGCCGAGCTTCTCCTGGAAGACCGCAGTGCTCAGGCGCTCGACCCACGACTCCATGCCCGCCTTCAGGTCCTCGTCGTAGAAGAACGCGGCGTCGGACAGACGCGCGCGGATCACGCGCTCGTGGCCGTGGATGATCGTCTCTGTGCGGTCGGGATCGCCGTTATGCACCACGATGAAGGCGTCCATGAGCCCGCCGTCGGCGTCCTCCACCGGGAAGTAGCGCTGATGCGACTCCATCGCCGTCTCGAGGATCTCGCGCGGCACGCGCAGGAACGCAGGGTCGAAGTGCCCGACGCCCACGGATGGGGACTCGACGAGGTTCACGACCTCGGCGAACACCTTCTCGGGGACGACGGCGACGCCGCCTGCGTCGATCGCGGCGGCCTCGATGCCCTCGCGGATGAACTGCGCGCGCATCTCGGCGTCCACCATCACGCCGCCGCGCCGGAGCGCATCGAAGAACTCGGAGACGGATGGGACCTCGATGGCGCCGAGCGACAGGAAGCGGTGACCGAAGGTGACGCGGCCCGCCGTCAGCCCCGCGAACTCGACCGGGACGACCTCGGCGCCGTAGAGCGCCAGGAGCCAGCGGACCGGCCTGATGAACTTGGTGTCGCCGCTTCCCCACCGCTGGGACTTCGGCCAGTCGATGCCGGAGGCGAGCCGTGCGAGCAGCGCGGGCAGGACGTCCGTCACAGGCAGGCCGTCCGCGCGGATCACCGCGTAGACGTACTCGCCGCCGTTCTCCGTGTCGCGCACCAGGTCGGCGACATCGACGCCCTTGCCGCGCGCGAAGCCGAGCGCGGCCTTGGTCGGTTCGCCGTCCTCGTCGTACGCGCCGCGGACCGCGGGGCCCTTGGCGCGCATGTCGAGGTCGTCCTGCCGCTCGGACAGGCCCTGGACGACCAGGACGAGGCGGCGCGGCGCTCCGAAGGTGTCGATCTGCTCGTACTCGAGCCTCGCGTCCTTGAGGGCCGCGGCGGCGAGCGCTTTCAGCTGCGAGGTCGCCGCGTACAGTGCTCCCGAAGGCATCTCCTCGACTCCGATCTCGAACACGAGGTCACGGGAGCCGGTCACAGCGCACCGCCTTCCGGAAGCGAAGGAACGCTCTCGGCGGACGGGCTCACGAGGTCGATGTAGGCGCCGCAACAAGCCTTTGCCAACGCGCGCACGCGCATGATGAAGCCCTGACGTTCGGTGACGGCGATCGCGCCACGCGCGTCGAGGAGGTTGAACGCATGCGAACACTTGAGCACGTAATCGTAGGCCGGCAGGGCCAGTCCGGCGTCCAAGGTGCGGCGGCACTCGGCCTCGAACACGTCGAAGTTGCGCCTCAGCATCTCGGTGTCGGCGACCTCGAAGTTGTAGGCGGAGTACTGCTGCTCGTTGCGCAGGAAGACGTCGCCGTAGGTGCGGCCCTCGACCCACTCGATGTCGTAGACGGAATCGACGCCCTGGATGTACATCGCCAGACGCTCGAGCCCGTAGGTGATCTCGGCCGGCACCGGGCGGCACTCGAATCCGCCGACCTGCTGGAAGTAGGTGAACTGTGTGCACTCCATGCCGTTGAGCCAGATCTCCCAACCCAGGCCCCATGCCCCCACGGTCGGGTTCTCCCAGTCGTCCTCGACCAGGCGCACGTCGTGCTCCGCGGGGTCGATGCCGATCGCGCGCAGCGACCCGAAGTAGAGGTCGAGGACGTCGTCGGGTGAGGGCTTGAGCAGGACCTGGAACTGGTAGTAGTGCTGGAGGCGGTTGGGGTTCTCGCCGTAGCGCCCGTCCGCCGGACGACGCGAAGGCTGGACGTAGGCGCACTTCCAGTCGTCGGGGCCGAGGGCGCGCAGCAGCGTCGCAGGGTGCGAAGTGCCGGCGCCGACCTCCATGTCGTAGGGCTGCAGGACGACGCAGCCCTGGTCGGCCCAGTACCCGGACAGCGTCAGGATGATCTCCTGGAATGACTTGGGCTTCATGGCTCTACGACCTCGTGTTCGTCCCGGCATGACGGCGATGCACGCACCACGCGGCTTCCGGCCGCGCGTATCGGCCATTCTAGCGCAGGGGTGCGATCCCGGGGTCGGTCGCGTCGCGCAGAGGAGCGCGTCAGCCGCGCCTGCGGCCGATCGCGGTGGCGAGCAGCGCCTCGAAGTCGGCGCGGCGGTCGTCGGGCACGTCCCGGGCGGCGACCGCCATGTAGTGCCGGTCGGTCGTGTGCAACAGATAGCAGCCACCCGCCTCGAGCCACTTCGAGAACTCCCCCCATTCGGCCAGCGCGTGCCGGGACGGCTGCTCGATCTCGATGCCGTCCTCGCCGAAGGTCCAGCGCACCTTCTCGTAGAGGACGGAGGACCCCGGACGGTACGCCGAGTACGAGCCAACGAGCGCTGCGAACGCGGGTACGAGGACGACCAGCCACGAGATGCGCTCGCCGAGGTCGATCACCACGACCGAATGCGACACCGCGCCGAGCCCCCACAGGAGGGGACCGGCGACGAACAGGGCCAGACTCGCGGGGTTGCGCAGCACCTGCGCGACGGCGATCCGGAAGTAGTCGCCCGGGCGCAGCGACGAATCGACGACGATCGGGGCGATCGGGCCCGGAGGCGCGGCGTCCGGCCCGTTCCCGGCTGCCGAAGGTGTCACCTCGTCGCTCATCTCGTCTGCCCTAGGTAGAAGTCGAGCGCACGCAGGCGGGCCGGGATGTGGAAGCCCGTGTACGCGCGGACGATCCATCGCACGTCTCGCGCGACAGCAGGGTCCACTTCGATCGCGGGGACGTCGGCCATCCGCGACCGGAGCATCGACCTGAGTGCGTCGCGCGCCGCCGGAGCGATGGCCTGCGCGCTCGAGCCCTGCGCGGCGCACCGTCCGCACAAGATGCCGCCCGCCTCCACCGAGAACGCGAGGGGGCCTTCCGCCTCTCCCCCGCATGCCGCGCACCGGTCCAGGGACGGCCGGTACCCGTGCATCGCGAGGGACTTGAGCAGGAACGCGAGGACGAGCGGCTCGAGCGCGGAGACCGGCGCCGACTCCATCACGTCGAGCGTGACGAGCGCCATCTCGAACAACTGCGGCTCGGCCTGGCCCTCCATCGATCCCTTGTCCAGCACGTCGACCACCACCGACGCGGCCATGGTGCGGTCGTAGTCGGCGCGCAGCGCGTCGTGTGTCGCGACGGTCTCGGCCTCGGCGATGATCTCGAGGTTGCGACCCGAATGGAGGAGCAGGTCGAGCACCGAGAACGGCTCGACGCGTGCGCCGAGTCGGCTCTTCGACTTCCGGGCGCCCTTCGCGACGGCGCGCACCTGCCGCCCGTCGGCGGCGAGCAGCGTGAGGATGAGGTCCGTCTCACCGAGCTTGGTCTTGCGCAGCACGAGTGCGCGCAGAGGGTACGCGGGCATGTCCGCGCTATCCGCGCTGCTCCTGGGTCCGCGCGCGCTCGAACTCCGCGAGGATCTCCAGGCCGGCCGACGCGCCGATGCGGTTCGCGCCCGCGGCCAGCATCGCCAGTGCGTCATCCAGCGTGCGGATGCCACCCGCGGCCTTGACCCCGATGTCGGGGCCGACCGCCGCTCGCATCGCGCGCACGTCCTCGATGGTCGCACCGCCCGGCCCGAACCCGGTCGAGGTCTTGACGAAGTCCGCGCCGGCCTCGACGGCAGCCTTGCACGCCAGCGAGACACGCGTGGAGCCTCCGAGATACGCGCACTCGAGGATGACCTTCACGATCGCCGCGCCGCTGCTCGCTTCGCGCGTCGCCGCGACGACTTCGGCGATGTCGGCGCGGACATAGTCCCACGAGCCGTCCAGCGCGCAGGCGACGTTCATCACCATGTCGATCTCGACGGCCCCGAGGCCGACCAGACGCCGTGCCTCGTCGACCTTGGAGGCGCTCACCGCATATCCGAGCGGGAACGACACGACCGTGCAGACCTTCGTGGTCGTGCCCGAGAGCACCTCTGCGGCGGCCGGCACGAGGAAGGGCGACACACACAGCGAAGCGAAGCCCGCGTCGCGCTGCTTGAGCATCCACTCGCGGGCCTCGCGCGCTCCCACCGTGGGCTTGAGGAGCGTCTGGTCGATCGACGCCGCTAGTTGCTTGATGTCCATGGTCGTCACAGTCCCTCTCCATAGCCGAAGCGCTTGATCATGGCGCCGTCACTGCGCCAGTCCTTCTTCACGCGCACGGCCAGGTCGAGGTAGACCTTCGTCCCGAGCAGCGTCTCGAGGTCCTTGCGGGCCTCGGTGCCGATCCGCTTGATCATCGACCCGCCCGAGCCGACGACGATGCCTTGCTGGCTGTCGCGCTCGACGAAGATGGTCGCGTGCACGGTCGTGGTGTCGTTGTCCTCGTCGTAGCGCAGATCGTCGATCACCGCGCCGACGGAGTGAGGTACCTCGTCGCGGGTGTGCCAGAGCACCTTCTCGCGGATGAGCTCGGCGATGACGACCTCTTCGGGCTGGTCGGAGGTCATCTCCCGGGGGAAGAAGCGCGGTCCCATCGGCAACAGCGCGCTCACGGCGGCCGTGAAACCTTCGAGGTTGAAGCCCTCCTTGGCGGAGAGCACGACGACGTCGTCGAAGGGCGCCAGCGCTGAGGCGTCGGCGATGCGCTTCTCGATCGGACGGTCGCTCGGCAGGTCCGCCTTGGTCAGCACGAGGACGCGCTTGGCATCCGTGGCGGCCACGTGCTCGCCGACCCAGCGGTCTCCACCGCCGACCGGCGCGGACAGGTCGACGATCATCGCCACGACGTCGACGTCACGCAATGCCATCAGCGCGCTGCGGTTGAGTTCCTCGCCGAGCGCATCGTGCGGCTTGTGCAGCCCCGGCGTGTCCACGAGCACGATCTGTGCGTCCTCGGTGTCGACGATGGCGCGCAGGCGATGGCGGGTCGTCTGCGGCTTGTCAGAGACGATGGCG
>Ga0209638_1001959_pt1 | contig 12829 bp, 14 predicted proteins | sample BarGraNGADG00211_FD_184490 | JGI IMG/M metagenome (GOLD analysis project Ga0209638, IMG submission 184490) | Arctic peat soil microbial communities from Barrow, Alaska - Barrow Graham LP Ref core NGADG0002-211 (SPAdes) (version 2) | ecosystem: Environmental > Terrestrial > Soil > Wetlands > Peat... | reverse complement strand
AGTCGCTTGGCTTGTCGGGGCAGATCCGGGATGTGCGGGGCGACGTGAGAAGAAGTCAGGACGTACAGACGGCAATGCACAAGGCAGCCCCCGAAGTGATCATACATATGGCTGCACAACCCCTGGTCTTGCCATCATATGCGGATCCTCTGACAACATGCGAGACCAATGTCATGGGTACAGCCAATGTGCTGGAGACGGCAAGGTACTGTCCTTCAGTGCGGTCGGTCGCCATTGTGACCACCGACAAGTGCTATGCCAACAACGAGTGGCAGTATGGCTATCGCGAAGCAGACGCGCTGGGGGCCATAACCCGTACAGTGCCAGCAAGGCAGCAGCCGAAATGGTGGTTGCCTCGTACCGGTCATGTTCTTTGATACAGAGAGTGCAAGAAAAGGCTACTCCGGGAGTAGTGGAAAGATTCAATAGCCGTAAAGGGAGACGGACATGATCTACTTAAATGCTGAGGTGGCTAGCGGTCTAGGAGAGGATACGTTTTGGACGTGGATGCATAGAGAGTTTCCTTCAAGCTCTCTTAGCGTGCCAAAGAAGTTGAATGATGAAGATGCGATTTTGCGTTACTCGACTCTTGGGTTCTTGCCAATCAAGGGAAAGCAGATAGCGCTGTGTTGGGAACTGTATCCGGAAATGCAAAGAGTTTTTAAAACAACCCAATGGGACAATAAGATAGCGCTAGTCGAAAATACCGCTCGTTACAGCACCTATCGAACTGTGGCCACGGCCTTTACGCAGAGCTATTACGAAAAATACGGGAGTGTTGAGATAATTCCAATTGGTGTTGATATTGAAGTGTTCAAGCCATCCAGCAACAAGGAAGAATTACGAAAGAAGTACGGGCTGCCCTTGAACAAAGAGATTGGATTTTGGATTGGGACAACTCACCCCATGAAGGGATATGATGTTCTGGTCCAATATGCGCGCGAAAACCCGGATATTCATTGGGTAGCGGTTTGGAAGTGGGAAATGGAATCCGGCCATTTGCCTGGGGCAAACAATTATGTAAAAATACCGCAAACCATGATTGCAGAGCTAATGAATGCGGCAGATTTTTTCGCTTCATGCAGCCGTTTGCCAACGTACTACATGTCAGAGTGGGAGGCTATGGCCTGCAATATTCCGTTTAGGTTTCTTATTGATACAAGAAAGGAGTTCGTTCCATCTTCAACACCTCGCGACGATGTTATGAAAATGGGTTGGGACCGACCCGCTGTGAAGAGGAAATGGCAAGGGTTTCTCGCAAGAAGAGGCGTAAAATGGTAGAAGTATCGATTGTTTCGCTAATATATAGGTCGAGGGCTTTTGCTGATTGGGTATACGAATCTGTCAATAAGTATACACCCATGCTTGCCTCTGGTCAGGCAGAGTTCTTCTTTGTTGCAAATGACCCAACGGATGGAGTTGTTCAGCATCTAAGAAACAAAGAATATCCACACTGCATCAACATCAACAAGCGTTACTCTGATGACGAACTGTTCTCTATGGGGTATGGATGTCCCGAATACATGTCCAGAATATATCGCGGTTACAATGAGGGAATTCTGAAGGCTAAAGGCGAAATCGTAGTCCTGGTCAATAGCGACAATTTTTTCTCCCCAGATTGGCTTGAAAATCTCTTGAAGTACCTGAATAGGAATACGGTAGTTTCGTCGAAGCTCATTGAGCCGAGGCATCATACACATGGGGTTTTCGAGAGCGCAATTCATATGGAGTTCGGCAACTCCATAGCAAATTTCAATGAAAGAGAGTTCATTGATTATGTTGATCAGAAGAAGATGTCGGGGCTAACCATTGGAGGGGCCTATATGCCCTGTGCGCTGTACAAGGACACAGCACTTATTGCAGGCCTATATCCACAAGGAAACCTTGCCAGCAAATCCTTTGACAAGGTAGACGAATATGGCGATATCAAGTTCTTCCAAAGACTTGCGAGTTTGGGCGTTCAACATATAACCAGTCTAGATTCGTTAGTATATCATCTTAAAGAAGGCGAAAAGGACGATTCTTGTGCGCCAGATATCACAAAGGTATCTGTTGCCACAACACCGAGCAGCCTGACCGAGGTTCGGCCATATAGCGAAGTGGTGGGTCTGGCCAGAATTAGACCTGTGATTCAGCCGATACCTGGGCATCCCCAAATCATTGAAGCGCTACTGGGGCATGGTGAAGAGAAGCTGAAGGATACAACAAAGCGTATTCTAGGCAGATGCAAACAGATTGTTCGCAACGCCTTGGTTGCTACTCATATGCTTGGACCGGTTAAGAGGATCTTGGGCAGAGGGTAACATCTCCTCGTTATCTTCTGTGAGTAGTCTCTCATCCTGTCAACTTCTTTCGTCTAGCGGAACAAAATGAACCGAAGCTTGTTCCCAAAATAGTACGAGCCCATTGTATTCGGGCATAGATCGCCCATATGACGCTTGAGCTGTACGGCTAGGTAGACGCTGACATGGGGCGGCCGGGTTTCTGTGATTGACTAGGAGGTAGGTGCAATATGGTAGACACAATTCTTGTGACTGGTGGTACCGGCTCATTCGGTCATGCGTTCCTGACGTATGCACTTGACCATGGTGTGCAGGAGGTTCGCATTCTCAGCCGGGACGAGTTCAAGCAGGAGGTCATGCGCAAGGAACTGCATGACTCGCGGGTGAAGTATTACCTCGGTGACGTGCGGGACCGTGCCAGCGTGGACAGGGCCATGGAGGGAGTCGAGCATGTCTTCCATGCCGCTGCTCTTAAGGAGGTACCCTCTTGCGAATTCTTCCCCATCCAGGCGGTCATGACTAACGTGCTGGGGAGCAACAATGTCATTGAGTCAGCTATTGCCCACGGGGTAAAGAGTGTTGTGTGCCTGAGTACCGACAAAGCCGTGCAACCTATTAACGCCATGGGTATGAGTAAGGCTCTCATGGAGAAGACCGCATATGCTGCAGCGCGGGACGGAGGGCATGCCAGACAGACGATCATCGCCGTGACCCGATATGGCAACGTCATGTGTTCCCGCGGCTCGGTCATCCCCCTGTTCATCGAGAAGATGAAGCGCGGCGAGCCCCTCACGGTCACCGAACCCACGATGACTCGCTTCCTGATGTCCATGGACGAGGCCATCGGGCTCGTCCTGTTTGCCATGGAGCACGCCGAGCCGGGCGATCTGTTCATCCGCAGGGCGCCTGCAAGTACTATCGGCGACTTGGCGCTGGCCCTCAAGGAGCTCTTCCATTCCGATGTCCCGGTGCAGGTTATCGGCTCCCGTCATGGGGAGAAGCTCCATGAGACTCTTGCGACGGCCGAAGAGTTGTGCCGTTCCGAGGACATGGGGGACTACTGGCGCGTTCATCTGGACGACCGCGACCTCAATTACGACAAGTACTTCACGGAAGGGAATATTGAAAAAATGCAGCAGAGCGATTACACGTCGGCAAACGCGCAGCGCCTGTCCGTAGATGAGGTCCAGGCTGTCCTAGCTGCATTGCCTGAAGTGAAACGTGAATTGGAGGGAACTGCCGAAGACAGCGGACCCTTTGCACATGGGAGCTAGAGTGCACAGGGCGGAGGCAACAACATGAGCAGCAGTCGGCGAGTCGTTGTCTTGGGATCCATGGGGATGGCCGGGCACATGATCCAGCGATACCTGTCAGGACTGGCGGGATACGAAGTCATCGGTCTGGCTCGAACACAGGATGCACGGTTCGTCGACCGCCAAGTCGACGTCGAGAAACTCGGTCAGCTCGCGGATACGCTGAAAGCCACGCAGCCTGCCGTGGTGGTGAACTGCGTGGGCGTGCTGAACACCGCGGCAGACGACGATCCGGCACGGGCTATTCTCCTGAACAGCTACCTGCCGCACCGGTTGGCACGGATGGGAGACGAGCTGAGCTTCCGGCTTATCCATGTCAGCACGGACTGCGTGTTCTCAGGCGCGACCGGTGGGTACACTGAGTCGTCGCAGCCGGACGGCACGACGTTGTATGCGCGCACGAAAGCGCTAGGCGAGGTATCGCGGTCACCCCACTTGACGTTCCGGACCTCGATTGTCGGACCTGAGCTCAGCCAGAACGGGAACGGCCTCATGGAATGGTTTCTGCGTCAGACGGGAACGGTGCCCGGTTATGCCCTGGTTCTCTGGACGGGCGTCACAACGCTCGAACTGGCCAAGGCTGTACATGTGGCCATCGAGGAGAACTTGAGTGGCCTGTATCATTTGGTTCCGGACAGGCCCATCTCGAAGTACGACCTTCTGTGCGAGATCGCCCGCGCATTCGACATACGCGGTGTACAGGTTGTGCCACAAGAGAGTCCCCATTGCCAGCGCACGCTGGTGTGCACTCGAACGGACTTCAGCTTCCAGGTGCACGACTATGGTACAATGCTAGACGAACTGGCAAAAGCGGTTCATGACATGCCCGACCTCAGGTGGCCTGATGCTGGTGTCGGGTATGTTGACTGAACTTCTTCTAGTGCAGGAGGTAGCCACATGAAGGTTATGACCATCGTCGGGACCCGCCCCGAGATCATCCGTCTGTCGCGTGTCATTCCGTGCCTTGATGAACACGTGCAGCACGTTCTAGTCCACACGGGTCAGAACTACGACGACGAGCTGAACGGCGTGTTTTTCCGTGACCTTGGCCTGCGTGCGCCTGACATCGATTTGCATGCGGCAGGTGCGACAGCGGCCGAAACCATCGGTCTTACCATTGCACGCATCGACCCAGTCCTGCAGGCTGAGTCGCCGGATACCGTCCTCATTCTCGGTGACACCAACAGCAGTCTGGCAGCAATCGCTGCCAAACGGCGTCACATCCCCATCTTTCACATGGAAGCGGGCAACCGCTGTTTCGATGAACGCGTGCCCGAGGAGACCAACCGGCGCATCGTGGACCATATCGCCGACATCAACCTGCCCTATAGCGCCATCGCACGGGAGTACCTCCTCCGCGAGGGCATCGCGCCTGACCGTGTCATTACGACGGGCAGCCCGATGTACGAGGTCCTGCATCATTACTTGTCTGCAATCCAGGGTAGCGATGTTCTCGGCCATTTAGGCCTCACACCAAGCGAGTACTACGTCGTGAGCGTACACCGCGAGGAAAACGTGGACGATGAAGTGCACTTCGATGCCTTCATCTCTGTCCTGCGCAAGTTGAGCAGTACTGGACTGCCCATTGTGGTCAGCACACACCCGCGTACGCGAAAGTGGCTGGATGAGCGGCATGTGGATGTTCCTCCGGGTGTCTCGTTTCTCAAACCTCTCGGGTTCCTGGATTATGTGCAGCTTGAGCTAAACGCGCGGTGCACGCTCTCCGACAGCGGCACGATCACCGAGGAGTCCAATATTCTGGGATTCCCTGCTCTCAACCTGCGCGAGGCACACGAGCGGCCCGAGGGCATGGAGGAAGCCGCGGTCATCATGACCGGCTGGCGCCCCGAACGCGTCATGGAGGCGCTCAAGGTAGCTGAGGCCCAATCGCGCGGCGCCGACCGCACGCTGCGCCTGGCCCCCGACTATGCCGTGCCCAACGTGTCTGAGAAAGTCCTGCGCATCATTCTGAGCTACACCGATTACGTGCGTAGGGTCGTGTGGCAGGAGCGGAGCGCATAGCACACATGAGCGGAGTCTCTTGCGGCCGACCGCAGAAAGCAAACATGAACGCTGAGGGCGCATCGCGACATCCAAAGGTGTTAATTATCAGCCAAGGAGCGCCTGGTGTCGGCAACGATGCCAATTCCATCATGTTATGGCGACTGCTCCAGCATTTTCCAATGAATTCGTATATTGTGTTGTCATCAAGCAGGAACTGGCCAGACGGGTGGGTGCCCCAGGCACGGCAGGAAGAGGGTTATCGGTGCTTTGTAGGATACGCTATACGCCTCGGAATGAGCAGGTCAGGTGTGGGCACTTCAAGCGTGGTTCATTCAACGCATTCCGCACGACGGATTCTCAAGGACTGGCTTGAGAGGTCTGTGAAGTCTATACTGCGAGGAATTATGGATCCCTTATCTGTCGTTGTGCAGACTTGGTCGGCTGCCGTGACCGCAACTGCAGTTATTGAGAACGAAGACATTACGTCCATCCTTGCGATCTCAGACAATGGCCCATGCTTCACGGCTGGGTGGATAGCGCACTGGCGCACTGGTATTCCCCTTGACCTGTTCATCTTCGACCTTTGGAGAGAGAACGTATTCCGTTGGTTCCCGCGACTCATGGCATCACTTTTCCAGCAGCCCATTCTTGCCGCTTCACGGTGGGTTTTCTCCGGAGGTGAGGGAATCGGCGAGTACATGAGCACCAAAGTGGGCACAAAGTCGGTCGTCGTCCGCAACTCCATCGTCGCATGTGGTGTGACGTTGGTGGGCTCTCAGTCTGGTTCACCGATGGTCGTAGTGTATACCGGAGGTGTCTACTGGGCACAGCTTGACGTAATCTTGGACATGGTTGTGGCTGTCCGCGACATGGTCGGTATCGAATTCCAGGTTTACTCACGTCAGTCAGTCGATCAGCTTGCTGTTTTGGGAGTAACGGGAACTAACGTTGTATTACGCCAGGGACTGTCAGAAGATGAAATCAGGGAGCGCCAGGTTGCTGCAGATGTGCTGTACTTGCCAATGTCGTTTGGCGAGAGAGGCAGACACATCATCGAAACAGCTCAGCCAGCTAAGTCCGTTGAATATATGGCGTCGGGGGTGCCGATTCTTATTCATGCTCCCGCTTATGCATTCGTGACTCGATATGCGCGCGAACATGACATTGCTATTGTCGTAGATCAACCAGGACCGGAGGAGTTGACGCGAGTGCTGACAGCACTGATTTCAGACAGAACTGATGCTCAGAGAAAGGCAGCTAGGGCAGCGGAATTGGCAAGCAAGAGCTATGATTCGCTCAAGATTTCCTATCTGCTTCAATCGTATTTGTTGCATGAACGAGTATAAGGAGCGTATAGTGTGAGGATTCTGCGTTTAGTGAGTGGGGAAACTCTACTTGGGGTCGAAACCGGTGGGGGAAGATAGGTTATGCTGTTTTATGGCATGCACAGCGACCGAGGTACATGATGCGACCAAGAGCCCACCGTACCCGTGGCATGCCCACCCTCGCCACCCGCAGCTTTAACAACTACGGTCCTCACGAGTATCCAAAGAAACTCATCCCCTTCACTATCCAGAAGACACTGGCCGGGGAGCCCATTGCCGTCTATGGAGGCGGCTGCAACGTCTGCGACCGGCTGTACGTCGAGGGCAACAGCCATGTCATCAGCGCCGTCCTGCGCCTGAACACGTTCGCTCAAGTCTACAACGTGGGCGGTGGTGGCAACGACCTGAGCAACACTGACCTCATCCACTTGCTCCTTCACACCCTTGCGGAGCAGACGGGCAAACTTGAAAGGACTATACCAAACTCATCACCTTCGGCCTCGACCGTCCAAGATACGATCGGAGATATGTGCTGGACAGCAGGAAACTGTACTCGAACTTGGACTGGGTGGCAGGAGCGCCTGTCAGGAAGTTGTTGGAATGATGAGTCACTTGGTTGCTCTGACAGGGAGGCGACGATTGAGAGGGGAGCCGGGGCCTTGGCATCCCTGCGCGATGGCTCGCTGGGCATAGGCTTATGATCGGGGCATCCAATGACCGGACACGTTCTGGCGCACCCAAGCGATGGGTGGGCCCCCTCTGGGTGGGGCTGTGCTGTGTCGGGATTCTGGCTCCATCCTCAGCTGGCGGTGTGCTCTCCTCTCGACTGTCTGCCATCGTAATAGTATTCATGCTGGCGTTCAGCATCCTGATTATCTTGATTAGCGGGAGATTGTCCTCGCGTTGGGGGTTGCTCCTAGGCTTGGTGGCCGGAACTATTCCTTGGCTGATCACTTGGATACGTATGGAGCATGTTTCGGTTGCACTTGGGGCCCTGTTTCTGCTGCTGGGGCTGCTATTCTGTCTGCCAATGACAATGGCACCATCTCATTGGATACGGTGTATTGTGTTGCCTATCGTCGAGTGGTGGTTGGCCATTTGTGCTGTTGGCGTTATGGCCGGAGTCTCGGCTGTCGGCCGCTTGCTCGTCGAGTCATTCAGTCAGTACTACGCAGCACTCGTTCCAAACATGGTAGCATTGCATCGCCCGGTGGGGCCTTTTGCAACGCACTCGGTTGCTGCGTTTGCCTACTATCTGTTGGTATTTGTACACCTCAGATCATTCAAACGACGCGAATCACTTGTGGATCTACTGTGGGCCTTTTTCTGGTTGATTGTGATTGGGGCTCTGTCATCGAGCACTGCTGCAGCCATGCTGATTGCGGGTGGTGTGGACTTCGTTTGGACCGCGATCAGGTCGCAAAGGGCTTCAATCCGTCGGATCGGTGTAGTGGTGGCAGTGATATTCGTCGGTTGGCTTCTCGGCGACGCTTGGTTGCAGCGTACGCCCTTGGTCGACCTCGTTTCCCGCGTGATTGGCAATGAAGGGAATGGTCTCTTGGCACGGTACAACACCAAGACAGGAGTGGTGAGCGAAGCCATCGTCTACCTGCGCCTTCATATCTTTGCTCCAATTGGACTGGCGGATGTTGAGAGGGGTGGCCCTTTGGCTGGACAGTCATTATGGGATTCCGGCCCAGTGAATTATTTGTTGAGGGGTGGGCCAGTGGTGTTGGGTGCGGTGTACGGCGGACTCTGGGTGTTTCTTCGCGGGACAGTTCGCAACATACGAGTGGCTGTTTGGCTATGGTCTGTGACGCTCGCGACGGAGTTGGGTTTCTCGGTGCTTCTGGTCCCACGCGCAGTAGCCCTCATCATACTGACTGCGGTGTGTCTGGGCGATATCTATGCGGGAGACAGGGAGACTATTTTGACATGATCGGGTGTTCCATCATATCGGTTGTGTGGTCGACCTGCGTCAATATCCTGCATCCGCTAGGGGGTGGAAGACGAGGGGCTATGAATTGTATGGATAGGCTCTCCTACAACGTTAAAGCATGTGGGACTTGTTGCTTGCCAGACCCGGCAACCGTGGCAGTGCGGTACAGATACTAGTTGATCGTGATTGGTGGGCGTCTGGGGTTTCTGTAGAACGGTGAATCTGACCGATGGAGATGGAGGCAGCGGACATTGTGCAGTGTGGCATCGGTATTATGTCTCTACCACATAAACTTTGGGGAGGCGAAAGTGTGGTTAAAAGCTCATCCAGTACGTGATGTGTGGGTTGTCGATACTCGCATTACAACGCGAGTATCCAGAGTTGAAGGAGCGCTGCCGCGCAAGTATTTTCGAGATGGGAGTAACACATGACGTGTGATAGCGACGTTTACTTGATAGAACATGCAGCAACGCAGTTCTGTGACGTTAGCGTCGTTATTCCATGCTATTGCTGCGCCGCAACTCTGCAACGTGCTGTAGCCTCAGTGGCAGCTCAGACCGCGCTTCCACGTGAAGTGATTCTCGTGGACGACGATAGCAATGATGGCAGCAAGACCTCTGCTGCAATTGAGCGCATAAGAGCAGCATATTCAAGCATATTCGAGGTACGATCGTATCTCCAGATACCGAATCAGGGCCCGGGTACTTCCAGAAACTTGGGGTGGAATTTGGCTAGAAGCCAATTCGTAGCCTTCTTGGACGCGGATGACACGTGGGACACACGCAAGCTGGAAATCCAGACTTCGTGGATGATCACACACCCTTCAACGGTGCTTACATGCCATGGGTGCGAAGACCCTCGGGTGAGCGCTGACGTTTGGGGACCACGGCCCAGTAATCAAGTAAGGGCACGTGAGTTGTGGGTGCGCGGTCTCATTTGGAGGAACCCTGTGTCAACCCCCACAGTGATGGTTCGGCGTATTTGTGAGGAACGGTTCGTCGACGGCTCGCGGTTCGGGGAAGACTTCGACTTGTGGCTTCGCGTCATTGGTAGCGGAGGGAAATGTTCGATGATTGAGGACTGTCTCGCCAGATTGTGCAAACTTTCGTTTGGATCTTATGGACAGAGTGGCCATCTATGGGCCATGGAGAGCGGGGAGTTACGTGCCATCGATGGCGTACTGCGCCGCCATCAGTTGCGCGCGGTTTTGGTCAGATTTGCCCAGGTGTTTTCCCTGCTGAAATTCCTGCGAAGGGCAGTGATTGCGGGATTGTACCGGATGAGGTTGAGGGCGCGTCACAAAGGGAGGCTTCAATGAAAGGCTCGATTGCTGACGATATACATCGCGGTGCCAGTAGTGCGGCAGTGCCGGCTACGTCGGTCCTTTTCGTCGCCACTGTTGACTCTCACATCTGGTACTTCCACATGCCCCATATGCAGTTACTGCGTGAAATGGGGTATGAAGTTGAGGTGGCAGCAGCGCCTGCTGGTTTCGCTGAGAGGATTCGCGCTGAGGGGTATGAGGTGCACTCCATCCCATTCAGTCGGAATCCGCTGAGCCTCCGGAACATTGCAGCTTATCGTGCACTCCGAACGCTTATGCAAAGCCGACACTATGTCATGGTGCACGTGCATACGCCGGTAGCCGGATTCCTGGGGCGGCTTGCTGCTCGGCGACAAGGAGTGCCGCACATTGTATACACGGCTCACGGGTTCCATTTTCACAAATACGGACGGCCTTGGGGCAATATGGCGTTCTACCTGCTCGAGAAAACCGCCGCGCGGTGGACCGATACTCTGATCACTATCAATCATGAGGACTATGCTGTGGCCAAAAAGCACTTTGCAGGTAGCACCACCAAGGTGGTCTACATGCCTGGTGTCGGAACGGACTGCTCTCAGTTCGTCCCTGCAACCGTATGCCAGAGGACACATGCACGTGTCTCACTGCACCTAAGAGAGGATGCCTTCGTCATTGCGTGGGTGGCGGAGTTCATTAAACGGAAACGTCCTGACGACGCTGTAGCAGTAGTTCATGATCTCAGTCACGGAACCCTAGCGCAACTCGTAATGCTTGGTGACGGGCTTCTGTTGGACAGCATTCAAAAGACAGTCCTGCAGCACAGCATGGGGGATAGCATAGTATGTCGAGGGCGTGTACCAAACGTGGCAGACTACCTGGCAGCAAGCGACGTTCTCCTGTCTACGGCTAGCCAAGAGGGCCTGCCAAAGGGTGTGATGGAGGCAATGGCCGCAGGACTGCCCGTTGTCGCGTATGACATCCGAGGCTGCAATGACCTTGTGGTCGACGGAGAGACCGGGTTCCTGGTTCCATTTGGAGATATGCATGGATTGGCTGACAAGCTGGCATGGTTGGCCCAGCATCCCGATGAACGGCATCGCATGGGTGAAGCTGGCCGAAAGCGTATTGAGGAGACGTTCAGCCTTGAGGCCGTGCTGCCGCAGCTGAAGAAAGTCTACCAGAACGAGCTGAGGAGGGAACGTCCGTGAGCATTCTCGTCACAGGTGGTGCCGGTTTCATTGGTTCGCACATCGTTGATGCCGTGGTGCGCAGGGTTGTGCAGCTACGGTGTTTGACGACCTGACTTCGTGGAAGCGTGCCGAGGAACGGTTTGACGAGAATGGAGTGCTGGATCTTGAGGCAGCGCGCTTCGCAGGATTTCGAAGTGCCTGCGAAGGCACACACGATGGGGTGGTAACCAAATGAATTGCTTCATGACAGGCACAACGTCGACAGTAGGGCAGTTCGTGCTGCGTTCCCTGCTGGATGGTGGAACAGTTGAACATGTCTCAGTACTAGTCAGGCATCCAGAGAAATTTCCGATTGAACACAAGAACCTGACAGTTGTTCCGGGCGACCTGTTCGTGCCGAGCGAATGGCAATCGATAGCTGCCCAGTGTAATACAGTTGTACACGTCGCTGGTATCAGATATGTGCCAGCCATGCTGTCGGCTATACAGAAGAGTGCTGTTGAACAACTGGTTGTAGTCGGGACCACAGGAGTGTTTGCCCGGTTCAAGTCGGCGTCACAGGAGTACATACACGATGAGGAGCTTCTTCGGTCATTTCTGACGGAGAACCCAACGGTTCGGTGTGTCGTGCTGCGTCCAACTATGATCTATGGGAATCCGGCCAGCCATAACGTTTCTGTCTTGTTGTCATGGTTCAAAAAACACAACATCTTCCCCATGTTCGGCGATGGGCATGCCTTGATTCAGCCCGTGTATGACGCTGACGTGGCATCTGCCATTGTCACAGCCGTGCGGCAGCACTGCGAACCTGCAGGGTTCTACAACGTGTCTGGCCGGACACCGCTGACGTATCGCCAGTTCATCGAGGCCATCGCGGCGGCGGTCGGTACCAGGCCCCATTTCGTACATTTGCCGGTACGCGCGTCAGCAGCATTGTTTGAGACGACCCACCGGCTCGTACCGCGTTTTCACTTCAGCGGCGAACAGGTCTGGCGCACCACCGATGACCGCGCGTTTGACTGGTCAGCAGCAGAGGAGGCCTTCGGCTTTGCGCCACGTTCCTTTGAGGACGGGCTCGGATTGCAGTTGGAACGCATGGACTCATCGGTGGGAGCTGAACGGTGATTCTATTCGCTTGGGCGATAGGCGCTTGCCTCATGACGTTCGGCGTTGGCCTTCTTGTCGCGACATATGGTGCCAGAGTGGGCCTTGTCGACGCTCCCAACGGGCGCAGCAGTCATACCGAGGCGACGCCGCGAGGAGGTGGACTTGGCATTTCCATTGCAGGTGTTGTGGCCGGGGTTGCCTGTGGATTGCCCGTTGTTGCCTGGCTGCCCATGGCTGGCATCGGGTTCCTGGGTCTGGTCGACGATCGGTGGCACGTCGAATCTCGCCTTCGGCTCCTCGTGCAGTGCATGTTGGCAGGCTTGAGTACACTGTGGCTGCTGAGACAGACCAACCTGCCGGCCGTGA
>Ga0209638_1001958_pt1 | contig 12833 bp, 16 predicted proteins | sample BarGraNGADG00211_FD_184490 | JGI IMG/M metagenome (GOLD analysis project Ga0209638, IMG submission 184490) | Arctic peat soil microbial communities from Barrow, Alaska - Barrow Graham LP Ref core NGADG0002-211 (SPAdes) (version 2) | ecosystem: Environmental > Terrestrial > Soil > Wetlands > Peat... | reverse complement strand
TTGGTGCGGCCAAGAGGACTCGAACCTCCACGCCTTGCGGCGCTAGCACCTCAAGCTAGTGCGTCTACCAATTCCGCCATGGCCGCATTGGAAATGGACGAAAAGCCTTGCAAAACCTCGCGTCCCGACGAAGCGCGGTTGCTGTAACAAATAGGGTCTTGAGGGACAAGAGCCGGTGTTTGGTGCTCAGCGCATGTCCTGCTGCCGGGGCATCAACTCGCCGACCTCGACCGCGATGCGGTTGCCGTTGACCACCACCGTGCCCTTGGCGACCGGCAGGTTGTTGGCGAGGATGTGGACGGCGTCGTCCTCGGCTGAGTCCAGCTCGATGATGGCGCCGCGGCCGAGCCGAAGCGCTTGATGAATCGGCATGGAGGTGGTGCCGAGCACCACGGTGATATCAACCGAAACCTTGTCGAGTGTGGCCACGTTTTCAATTCCTATTGCCCCCGCGCGACTGCGGGCAGACTTCAAGTCACCATGGTATGGTTACCGATCAGTTAACGTCGTTCGGCCCGGCGCCTAAACAGGCTATGATAATGGCCATTCAAAGGGTGGAAAACATGAGGAAATTACTGATCGCAACGCTCGTTGGTTCGTTTGGCGCACTGGCGACGCAAGGGCCGGCTTTGGCGCAATGGCCGGCCAGTTCGTCGAGCTGGAAATCCTATTCCGGATCCACCGACAATTGCGTTTCGCGCGCGCGCAATGCGTTGCTGCAGGCCGGCTTGAGCCAGCAAGTCCACAATGCCGGCGATGGCGACGATATTTCGATTTACGGCCACCTCAACAGCTATGCCGCCGAGGTGCGCTGCATTGTCAAAAAAGACATCGTTTTCTTCATGACCACCGGCCCGAAGCTTGACCAGGCGACCAAGTACCGCGAAGCGGTTTTTGCAAAGTTCCAGTGATCGGCCGCGGGTTGCGCGCGGTGCCGATCTGATGGCGATGTGGCAACATTGATGAGTCAATCACGCACACAGATCGGGCTGCTGCCCCGTCAGGCCGGCGGTGCTGCGATCCAATGGCGCGTGAGCGATGCGCTGGTGCCCTACGAGGCGGCTGTCGCCTTTATGCAGGCGCGCGCGGCGGCCATTGCCGCCGGTAGAGCGCCCGAGCTGGTCTGGCTGATCGAGCACCCGCCGCTTTACACCTCCGGCACCAGCGCCAAGCCCGCAGAGCTGATCGAGGCGCGCTTTCCGGTGCTTGCGAGTGGCCGCGGCGGCCAGATGACCTATCACGGTCCCGGCCAGCGCGTGGCCTATGTGATGCTCAACCTCAAGACACGCGGGCCGGACGTGCGGCGCTACGTCGCCACGCTGGAGGAATGGATCATCCGCACGCTGGCCGCCATCAACGTGCGCGGCGAGCGGCGCGAGGACCGCATCGGCGTCTGGGTGCGCCGGCCCGAGAAAGGCGAAGCCTACGAGGACAAGATCGCCGCCATCGGCATCCGCGTGACGCAATGGGTGACGCTGCACGGCATGGCGCTCAATATCGATCCGGACTTGTCGCATTTTTCCGGCATCGTGCCGTGCGGTGTCAGCGATCAACGCTACGGCGTCACCAGTCTGGCTGATCTCGGCATCCTCGTGTCGATGCCGGAGGTGGACATGGTGCTGCGGCGGGAATTCGAGGCGCTGTTTGGGGCGACCGTCGATCAGAACAGCACCGAGAACAATTCGCCCGCCCGGCGTGGCTTGAGATCGTCCTCGCTGCCCGCGCGCTGATCGAGCGCATCGACGCGCGCGCCCATCGGCCCGCGCCGGCAGGCTTCGATCATGGCGGCGACTGCATCGGCGTCGCCCGCGAGTACTGCCTCGACGCTGCCATCGCGGCGGTTGCGCACCCAGCCCTCGAGCCCGCGCTTAAGCGCTTCGCGCTCAACAAAGGCACGGAAGCCGACGCCCTGCACGCGGCCGCGCAGCACGCTGTGGCGGATCACCTGTGTGCTCATGCCCGCACACCACTCACGCAAACTCCACGATCACCGCGTCGACCGCCAGGCTGTCGCCCGGCTTGGCGTTGATCTTTTTCACCGTGCCGTCGATCTCGGCGCGCAGCACGTTCTCCATTTTCATCGCCTCCACCACCGCCACGGTCTCGCCGGCCTTGACCTCCTGGCCTTCCTTGACCGCGATGGAGATCACCAGCCCCGGCATCGGGCACAGCACGTGCTTGCCGGTATCGGGTGCCTTCTTGACCGGCATCAGCTGCGCGTAGCCGGCTTCGCGTTCGGTATAGACATAGGCCTTGGTCTCGACGCCGCGATAGGCCAGCGCGAAGCCGTTCGGCAAATTGCGCACCTGCACTGCCACCGCATGGCCGTCGACGGTGCCGGTCCACAGCGGCTCGCCCGGTTTCCAGCGCGGCGCGAGGATGACCGTCTGTGCCGGTATATTGCCGCTGGCGCCCCTACCGACGCGGTAGCTCAGGGTCAGCGAATTGACGGCAGGCGGGCGATCACCACGCTCGCCATCGCCGAAGCGCAGATGGTCGCTGCCGACCTCAACCGTGTAGGTCTTATCGCCGAACGAGACAGTGCGCAGGCTGTCACGCGTGACGCTCTTCCCGCCCATCTGGCCGGAAATTTTCCGCTTGCGCTGGCCGAGCACATGATCGATCGCGACCGCGACGACGGCGAGCACTTTGGCCCGCTCACCCTCCGGCTCATGCGGGTGGAAGCCGTCGGGAAATTCCTCGGCGATGAAACCGGTGGACAGCTTGCCGGCGCGCCAGCGCGGATGCGCCATCACCGCCGCCAGGAACGGAATGTTGTGGCGGATGCCGTCGATGACAAACGCATCAAGCGCATCGGCCTGCGCGTCGATCGCTTGCTCGCGCGTGGGCGCGTGGGTGACCAGCTTGGCGATCATCGGATCGTAGTAGATCGAAATTTCGCCGCCCTCATAGACGCCGGTGTCGTTGCGCAGCGTGACGCCGCCCGCGCTGTGCTCCTCGGGCGGGCGGTAGCGCGTGAGGCGCCCGGTGGAGGGCAAGAATTTGCGGTACGGGTCCTCGGCATAAACGCGGCTTTCCACCGCCCAGCCCTTGAGCTTCACGTCGCTTTGCTCGAGCGCCAGTTTCTCGCCGGCCGCGCTGCGGATCATCTGCTCGACCAGATCGATGCCGGTGACCAGCTCGGTCACCGGATGCTCGACCTGCAATCGCGTATTCATCTCGAGGAAATAGAAGCTCTTGTCCTGGCCGGCAACAAATTCCACCGTGCCGGCGCTGTCGTAGCCGACCGCCTTGGCGAGCGCGACCGCCTGCTCGCCCATCTTTTTGCGGGTGGCGGCGTCGAGCAGCGGGCTCGGGGCCTCCTCGACCACTTTCTGATTGCGGCGCTGGATCGAGCATTCACGCTCGCCGAGATAGATGACGTGGCCATGCTTGTCGCCCAGCACCTGGATCTCGATATGGCGCGGATCGGTGATGAATTTTTCGATGAACACGCGGTCGTCGCCGAACGAGGACTTCGCCTCCGACTTGGCGCGCGCATAGCCTTCCGCCACCTCGGCTTTGGAATAGGCGATGCGCATGCCCTTGCCGCCGCCGCCGGCACTGGCCTTGATCATGACCGGGTAGCCGATCTCATCGGCGATCTCCATCGCCTCGGCGTCATTGTCGATCACGCCAAGATGCCCGGGCACGGTGGAAACGTGGGCCGCCGCCGCCGCCTTCTTGGATTCGATCTTGTCGCCCATGGCGGCGATGGCTTTTGGGTTCGGCCCGATGAACACGATGCCGTTGGCTTCGAGCGCCTTGGGGAAGGCCGCGCGCTCGGACAGGAAGCCGTAACCGGGATGCACGGCCTGCGCGCCTGACGCCTTGCAGGCGGCCACGATCTTGTCGATCAGCAGGTAGCTCTGCGCCGCCGCCGGCGGGCCGAGGAGAACCGCGGTATCGGCCATCTCCACGTGCAGGGCGTCCTTGTCGGCCTCCGAATAGACCGCGACCGTCTCGATCCCCATGCGGTGGGCGGTCTTGATGATCCGGCAGGCGATTTCGCCGCGATTGGCAATCAGGATGCGCTTGAACATTAAGCGGAACGCCCTTTGCCATTCCCGGTGGAAATGGCTGCGGATAGCCAGCTATTGTTACAATACTGTCTTGGCGCGCGGGTATCTAGCGCAGCATTGCAACAAAGATAACCGGGAGAATTGCCATGTCGCTCAGGTCAAAAACGCTGCACGTCCTGGCTTTGACGGTGCTCGGCCTGCAACTGACCGTGGCCGGCGCCGAGCCGCCGCATAACGTGATCCTGTTCGTGCCCGACGGTCTGCGCGCCCTCAAGGTGACGCAGGAAACGGCGCCGACCATGGCGGCGATCCGCGACAAGGGCGTCAATTTCAAGAACCCGCATTCGCTGTTTCCCACTTTCACCACCGCCAATGCCTCCGCCATGGCGACCGGGCACTATCTCGGCGATACCGGTGACTTCAGCAACACGATCTACACCGGCTATCCGGTCGTCCCGGCCGGCGGCAGCGTGACGCCGTTCCTGGAAAACGACGCAGTGCTGTTCGACGTCGACGAGCACTTCGACGGCAACTATCTCAATGAGGAAACGATCCTGAAGATGGCGCGCGGTCAGGGCTTCAGCACCGCCGCCATCGGCAAGCTCGGGCCGACTTTGATCTTCGACCACACCGACCGCGCGAACAAAGCAGGCGAGCACACCATCGTGGTCGACGATTCCACGGGCCGCAACGACGGCGCGCCGCTGTCGGCGCAGATGCAGACGGCTTTGAGCAAGGCCGGCCTTCCGCTCGAAGCCCCCACGCGCGGCGACAACGGCAATGGCGGTGCCTTCGACAAGCCGGGCACGACGGTCGCCAATGTCGAGCAGCAGGCTTATTTCGCCGACGTCGCCAGCAAGATCGTGCTGCCGATGTTCAAGGCGCGCAACAAGCCGTTCGTGCTGGTGTTCTGGTCGCGCGATCCCGACGGCACGCAGCACAATCAGGGCGACAGTCTTAACATGCTGACGCCCGGCATCAACGGGGCATCGTCGCTTGCCGCCATCAAGAACGCCGACGACAATCTGGCGCAACTGCGCAAGACGCTCGACGCGCTCGGCCTGGCGGCGACCACCGATATTATCGTGTCGGCCGACCACGGCTTCTCCACCATCTCGAAGCAGAGCAAGACCAGCCCAGCCGCCAAGGCCGAATATGCCGACGTGCAGAAAGGGCTGCTGCCCTCCGGCTTCCTCGCCATCGACATCGCCAAGGCGCTTGAGCTGCCGCTGCACGATCCCGACAACAACAACGCTGCGGTCGCGGCCGGCACGCATCCAAAGCAAGGCAACGGCGTGATCGGCCGGGATGCGGCCAAGCCCGACGTGGTGGTCGCCGCCAATGGCGGCTCCGATCTCGTCTACCTGCCCGGCAAGGATCGCGCCGTCGCGGCGCGCGTGGTGCAAGCGCTGCTCGAACAAGACTACGTCAGCGGCATTTTCGTGGATGCATCGCTCGGCCGCTATCCGGGCACGCTGCCGATGTCGGCGATCAACCTGAGCGGCGCGGCGCGGCCGCCGCATCCGGCCATCGCCGTCAATTTCAGTTCATACGCCGTCGGCTGCGTGCAACCGGTGCTGTGCGCGGCCGAGGTGGCCGACACCACATTGCAACAGGGCCAGGGCATGCACGGCAGTTTCAGCCGCGCCGATACCATGAATTTCATGGCCGCCGTCGGGCCCGACTTCAAGGCCGGCTTCGCCGACGAAACGCCGGTGAGCAACGCCGATGTCGGCAAGACCATCGCCCATATCCTGGGTCTGAACATCAAGGCCAAAGGCCGCCTGATCGGCCGCGTCATCAACGAGGCGATGCCGGGCGGACGGCCTTCGAACGCGGCGTCCCGCACGGTAAGCTCGCAGGCCTCGGCCAACGGGCTGCGCACGGTGCTCAAATATCAATCGGTCGGCCGCACCCGCTACTTCGACGTCGCCGGATTTCCTGGGCGCACCGTCGGCCTTGTTGAGGAAAGCAAGGCGGCAAGCCGCTGACGCCAGCCGGCGGCAATGCGAAGATTTTTTCCTAGTGGCGCCGGTTCCCCAAGGCTTTATGCTGTCCTGCGCCAATCCGGCGCAGCAACGATACTCTTTGCCCCCGGCCCTATTCCGCTTGCGCGCGGATGCCTATATTAAGCACCCGAATGAGCGTTCAGCGAGAATTTGGAGGTTTGATATGGCGTTGGCGATTGGCGATACCGCCCCGGATTTCGAGGCGGACACCACTGAAGGAAAAATCCGTTTTCACGACTGGCTAGGAAATTCCTGGGGCATGCTGTTCTCGCACCCGAAGGATTTCACCCCGATCTGCACCACCGAGCTCGGCACCATGGCGCGCATGAAGCCGGATTTCGACAAGCGCAACACCAAGATCATCGGGCTGTCGGTCGATCCGGTTGCCAATCACACCAAGTGGGCGGTCGACATCAAGGAGGTGGTCGGCTTCGCGCCGAACTATCCGATGATCGGCGACACCGATCTCAAGATTTCCAAGGCCTACGGCATGCTGCCCGCCAGCACCAGCGGCTCTTCGGAAGGCCGCACCGCGGCGGACAATATGACCGTGCGCAACGTCTTCATCATCGGCCCGGACAAGAAGATCAAGCTGATCCTGGTCTATCCGATGACCACCGGCCGCAATTTCGACGAGGTGCTGCGCGTGCTCGACTCGCTGCAGATGACCGCCAAGCACCGCGTGGCGACGCCGGCGAACTGGAAACAAGGCGAGGACGTGATCATCGCCGGCTCGGTCAGCGACGAGGAAGCCAAGAAGATCTGGCCGGCGGGCTGGAAAGCACCGCGGCCCTATATCCGCATCGTGCCGCAGCCGAAGTGACGCGGAATAGATACTGTGCGAAACAAGGCGCGGGCAGTTTTGCTCGCGCATGATCTTTTCCGAAAACCGGTTTCCACTTTTTGGGATCATGCGCAGGTCCGCGCTCTTTTCATTTTAACACCGTGACCGATCTCGGCTTCATCCACCGTTACATCCCAGCCACGCAGCCCGGCAAGCCGCCGCTGCTGCTCCTGCATGGCACCGGCGGCGACGAGAACGACCTCATTCCGCTGGCGGTGCAATTGTCGCCCGGTTCGGCGCTGCTGTCGCCGCGCGGCAAGGTCACGGAGAACGGCATGCCGCGCTTCTTCCGCCGGCTGGCGGAAGGCGTGTTCGACCTGGCCGACCTTAAAGTTCGCACCGCCGAGCTGGCGGATTTCATCGCCGCCGCGCGCAAGGCCTATGGCATCGACGCGCCGGTCGCCGTCGGCTTTTCCAACGGCGCCAATATCGCCGCCGCGCTGCTGCTGACGCGGCCGCAGTTGCTGCACGGCGCCGTGCTGTTGCGCGCCATGCTGCCGTTCGAGCCGGAGCCCCTGCCCGATCTTGCCGGCAAGCCGGTGCTGCTGCTTTCAGGCAGCAACGACACGATGATTTCGGCGGCTGGGCGTGAGCGGCTCGCCGCCGTCCTACAAGCGGCCGGCGCCGATCTCGTCTATAAAGTCCTTCCCACCGGACACAATCTCACGCAAAACGATCTTAACCTTGCCGCGCAATGGCTGAAAGAATTTGGGCTGGAGCATTTAACATGAACGACGGGGCCATCAACGAGCTGGCGCATCAGCAACCGCCCTTCGCCCAATTCCTCGGGATGAAAATCACCCATATCTCGCCCCAACGCGTGACTGCCGAGCTGGTGGCGCGCGAGGAGCTCAACAACCGCTTCGGCATCATGCATGGCGGCGCCATCATGGCGCTGGCCGACAATCTCGGCGGCACCGCCACCACCGCCAATCTGAAAGAAGGCCAGTCCACCACCACGATCGAGAGCAAGACCAATTTCTTCGCCGCCATCCCGATCGGCGACACGGCCTATGCGGAATGCACGGCCCTGCATCGCGGCCGCACCACCATGGTCTGGCAGACCCGCGTCACCCGCGGCGACGGGCGGCTGTGCGCGCTGGTGACGCAGACGCAGCTGGTGCTCGAACGCGGGAAGTAAGCGCGCGCCAGGGCGCGCACTAATTATTCGAAATTGGCAAAGCGCGTAGGGTTTTGCTTCAAGCCGCGTCGCGAGCCTGGCCCATCATTTCGTCGCTTGCCATTGAGTCGGCCAACCCCATGGCACTGAGCAGGTTTTCTATCTCCAGCCGGGCAGTGACGTGCGACATGGTTGGGCGCGTACCGAGCGTGATTTCATCGAGGTCATCGACGGCGGTCAATCCGCGCGGATAAAACTCGCGGAAGATGACGCGCTCGGCCAGTCCTTCAATGCAGCGGAAATTGAGCCGCTGCGAAAGCTCCTGCAGCCCCTCGCCCACCAGGCGCTTGTTGCGTGAACCAAGCGTCGAAAGTCGGTTGCGCAAGACGATCCAATCCGGGGTCATACCATCGAGAAGCTGGCGCTGCGAACGCGCGTCCTCCACCATCTGGGCGTAGTGGCTGGTGCCGGTGACGCCGAGGGTCTCGGGATCGACGGTGCCCAGCACGTCGAGGTCAACGAAGCTGTCGTTAAGCGGCGTAATCAAGGTGTCGGCCATTGCATGAGCCCGCCGCATCAGATCGCTATCATGACCGGGCGTGTCGATCACAATAAAGCGGTGGCTTTGCGCCAATGCATCGACGGCATCGGTGAGTGCCTGGCATCCTGCGGCCTCGTCCTCCTCGGTCGGATAATCGACCTGCGGATCGAAACAGGTATGGTTGGGAATTTCGAGGTCGCGGCCAACGTGCTGAGCCCAGGCGCGCCTGTTCTCGATATAATGGGTGAAGCTTCGCTGCCTGGAATCGAGATCGAGGGTGGCGACGCTTTGGCCTGACTTAATCAGCGCCATCGCAATATGCATTGCGACGGTGGATTTGCCCGATCCGCCCTTTTCATTTCCCACAACGATGACACGTGCGGGCCGCGCAACAGACGCCTTCTCAATGGACATGAATGCCCTCCAAAACGTGGTTGACCGATCGGACGCCGGCTGATTTTTTTGGTAAGGACTATTAGCTCTGATTCGTTATTTCCGCGCCAGCCCAAAATATCTGGCGCTGCAATTTTTTCCGTCAAAAGTTCCATCGGAACTTCAAGACAGGTGACTAGCAGAAACCGCCGCCGGCACCGCTGTTGACCAAAACCACGCCGGCCGCGCGTGGGAGATGCGCGCGCGATCGCTTCGGCCCGCTATTCGGTCAAAAACAGCGCGCGCGGCAGTTTGTATTTCGTCTCCCATTCCTCCCAGAAGACGTCGGTCGGCAGGAAGGCTTCTTCGACCAGCGACCAGGCCGCGCCGTTCCGCCGCAACAGGACGCCGACAAAATCGCTGTCCTGTTCGGGATCGAATTCTTTGGCAAAAAGCGTCCGCCGGTAATCGATGCGATTTCCCGCAGCATCGCGCGGATGAAATGAGGCATAGGCCCAGACGCCGAAGACCGTCATCCGCTCGACCACAAATGCGACCTTGATGCCGAGCCGCCGTTCGACCGGAATGCGGGCCACGTCGAGGATGGCCTTTCTCTCGGGCGCATCTCTTGCGATATGCACGACCTGCTGGGCGTAGGCCGGCACACGCACAGACGTTGCCGCCGCTACTGCCGCCATGACAACCATCAATTGCCGTCGCGAGACCATCGTCATCCTCCACGCGAAACAGGACCAATGGTTTTGAATAGCAAGGCTGCCGGCCCTGTCATTGATTCTCGTCAATAGGCATGCGGCAGTCGTGCCTAGATTTGAACAGGCGAGCAAATGCAATAGGGAGATCAACAATGCGCAGAATAGCGCGGTTGTGCATCATTATTCGGTCGAGCGATTTCGGACGATCGTTTCGGCGCTCAACGAGGCGCTTGAAAAATAAGCTCACGCGACGTCCGCGCGCAGAGCTACCCGCAATCTAGCTCTCTGCCACCGGCTGCACGCCGCCGATGCCGCGGTTGACCAGCACGACGCCGGCGGCGCACACCACCATGCCGGCGACCGAGAGCGCGTCCAGCTTCTCGCCGAACAGCGCGAAGGCGAGCAAGGCGGTCACCACCGGCACCAGGTAGAACAGGCTGGCGAAGCCGGTCGCCGCCGAACGGCGGATCAGCCAATACATCAGCCCAATCGCCGCGATCGACAGCACGAGCACCAGCCAGGCCATGGCGAAGACCAGCTCAAAGCTCCAGTGGATCGTGCCCGTCTCGAAGGCGAAGGCGGCCAGGCCGAACAGCGCCAGCGCGCCGGCATATTGCACCGTGTTGCCGGTGCGCCAGTCGATGCGGCCGCAATAGCGCTTCTGGTAGAGCGTGCCGAGCGTGATGCCGAAGAGCGAGCCGAAGCTGGCGATCCAGCCGACGGCCGAACCGGCAGCCACGAGGGCGCGGTCATGCAGCACCAGCGCCACCCCGATCAGGCCGAGCAGCAGGCCGAGCCATTGCAGGCGCGTCACCGTCTCGCCCATGAAGCGGTTGGCGATGGTCGAAGTGAGGATCGGCTGCAGGCCCGGGATCAGCGCCGAAATGCCGGCCGGCACACCCTGGCTGATGGCAATGAACACGCCGCCAAGATAAAGCCCGTGCACCAGGGCGCCGGCCATCAGGCTGTGCCCGATCTCGCTTCCGTGCAGCCAGCGCGCGCGCCCGATCAGCGCAATGGCGGCCATGATCAGCACCACGAACACCATGCGCACCGCCAGAAACGTCATCGGCTCGATATAGGGCAGCCCGAAGCGCGCGCCGATGAAGCCGGTGCTCCACAGCAGCACGAACAGCATCGGCGCTGCTGCGATCGCCAGTTTGGTCAGGCGCATGAGGGTTTCGGCATCGGCGGGCTGGTTCGGCTTTAACGGAATCGGGCGGGAACCGCTCCCTTAGCATTTTCGGCGCCGGTATGGCTCCCCGTAGCGGCCGAAAGTTCCATCCGCATAGCACACAGTCTTTTGTCGGAACCGCCGGAGCGGCCAGCGGGTTTGCCTAGGTGGAGACGACCAGGCGCTTCTGGAACCGAAGGAGGATTACCATGACTGACCCGCGTTATACCGATCCGCGCTTGAGCGACCCGGTGCTGCGCCGTGACGAACCCGTTGGCGGGACGTGGGGCTGGATTGCCGGCATCGCGGTGGTTGCGTTGATCGCGTTCCTGGTGATCGCCGGCCTGAACGGCAACAGCAACACTGCGAGCAACGGTTCTGCGCCGGCGACCACCGGCAGCACGACCGGCATGAACCCGTCGAGCACCACCGGCTCGGGCGCCACCTCGCCGCGGCCGCTGATGCCGGCGCCCGCGAGCCCGGCACCGAGCAAGCAGCAATAGCGCTCAACGTTTCGGTCTGGATCTGGAATGCGTCGCGCCGCAAGGCGCGGCGCTAGCCGACGATGGCGGAGAGGCCGAAGCCGGCCGTGGCGCTGATCAGCGCCTCGATCGCCTGGAACTGCATGCCGCTCAGGACGTGGCTGACGTAAGGAAACATCATGTGCCCGACCGGCAGCATGACCGCCGCGACCAGAGCGACGCAGAGCAGTTTGATAATCAGTGGCCGGTCGATCATGGCTTTCCCCCCGCGCCCCCGCGCGTTTTTTCTTATCTTGTCACGGCCTGCCCGGTCTGGGCAATCGCGTCAAGTCTGGAACGCCGGGTCGATGGGAACCCGGTAGCCGTTGGCCAGCCGATTGGTTTCGTTGGCCATGCCAGTGACCGCCATCACCTCGCCGAACATGGCCTCGCTCATGCCTGCCTTGCGGGCGGCCGCGCTGTGGCTGGCGATGCAATAGGGGCAGCCATTGGTTACGCTGACCGCCAGATAGATCATCTCCTTGGTGAGCGGGTCGAGCGCGCCCGGCGCCATGATCTCTTTGATGCTTTCCCAGGTGCGCTTGAGCGTCACTGGATCGCGCGCCAGGTATTTCCAGAAATTGTTCACGTCCAGCACGTTTCTGGTTTTCTTGATGTCGTCATAGACCGCGCGCACGGCGGCTGGGGCGTCGGCGTATTCGATGGGGTTCATGGTCGACCTCTTAAAAATCCAGTTTGTCGCGCACGGCGGCGATGCCGGCTTTGGCGCAGGCTTCGTCGTTGTCGCCGCCCGGCGCGCCGGAGACGCCAACGGCGCCGACCAGGGATCCCGCCGCCTCCACCATGACGCCGCCGGCGATGATGGTCGCGCCCGGCAGCGAACGGATGCCGGCCTGCGGCGAGCCCGGCCCGCTGGCGGCGACCAGTTCGCTGGTATTGGTGCGGAAGCTGACCGCGGTCCAGGCCTTGCCGGTCGCGGTCGGCACGGTGTGGGCGCCGGCGAAGCGGTCGCGCAGCAGAACTTGCGTGACGCCGAAGCGGTCCACCACCGCGACCGTCACCTGGTAACCCTGCTTCTGGCAGTCGGCGAGCGCGGCGCGGGCGAGTGCCAGCGCGAGATCGACGTTCATGGATTTGAAGGTGACCAGGCCTTCTTGCGCGCGCACTGGCGCGCTCAGCAGTGGTGCCAGCAACAGCGCCAACATTAATTTTCGCAGCGTCATGGGGTACCCGGCCTTTCTCGTTGCGTTTGCAAGACTACCCCACGCGGGACTATATTCACAACAAGGGCGCCCGTCCGGGGAGAGAAGTCCGTGCAACTCTACGACCGCGCCACCGGCGCTGTGCGCGCCATTTATGACCGCCGCATCGCGACGCCGGCCACGCTCGACGCCGCACATTATTTTCCCAACGCCCAACGCTTCACCGAGCGCTGGACCGACATCCGCCGCGAAGCGCTTGCCATCGCCGGCGTGCTCGACAAAGTGCCGCGCTTCCACGACATCATGCCGGCGCAGGCGGATATTTCGGCCAATGACGGGCGCGACTGGCGCGTG
>Ga0209638_1001957_pt1 | contig 12844 bp, 10 predicted proteins | sample BarGraNGADG00211_FD_184490 | JGI IMG/M metagenome (GOLD analysis project Ga0209638, IMG submission 184490) | Arctic peat soil microbial communities from Barrow, Alaska - Barrow Graham LP Ref core NGADG0002-211 (SPAdes) (version 2) | ecosystem: Environmental > Terrestrial > Soil > Wetlands > Peat... | reverse complement strand
TTCTTGGTCACATCATCATTCATTCCAGCATCGTCCGACGCGTTCACGGCGCTGCGCTCTTGAGGGAGCGCGGACCCTGACCTCGCGGACCAGGGTCCGCCGAACTCAGGGAGTCGCCCCACATGGTCAGCCGTATCGCGATCGTCAACCGCGGAGAGGCCGCGATGCGACTGATCCACGCCGTGCGAGAGCTCAACGCGCTGGGCGGAGCACAGATCGAGACCGTCGCCCTCCACACCGACGGCGAGCGGTCGGCCATGTTCGTGCGAGAGGCCGACTCGGCATACTCCCTCGGCCCCGCCGTGGATCGCCCCTACCTCGATCTGGTGGTCCTCGAACGTGCGCTGACGCAGACGGGCTCGGACGCCGCGTGGGTGGGTTGGGGGTTCGTCGCCGAGGACCCGAGCTTCGCCGAGATGTGCGACCGGATCAACGTCAGGTTCATCGGCCCGAGCGCGAGCGCCATGCGACGTCTGGGCGACAAGATCGGTTCGAAGCTGCTGGCCGAGGAAGTCGGCGTGCCGGTCGCCCCGTGGAGTCGTGGCGCGGTTGACGACGTCGAGGCGGCGCTGGCCGCCGCGCGCGAGATCGGCTACCCGTTGATGCTCAAGGCGACGGCCGGTGGCGGCGGTCGCGGCATTCGCGTGGTCACCTCCGACCACGAGCTGACCGACGCGTTCGAACGTACTCGTGACGAGGCCGCGCGCGCCTTCGGCAACGGAGTGGTGTTCCTCGAGCGTCTTGTTACCGGTGCACGGCACGTTGAGGTTCAGGTCATCGCCGATGGCCAGGGAACGGCGTGGGCGCTCGGCGTGCGCGACTGCTCGGTCCAACGACGCAACCAGAAGGTCATCGAGGAGTCGGCCTCGCCGCTGTTGGACGACGAGCAGGTGAGCGAGCTCAAAGCATCTGCCGAGCGGCTCACTCTTGCCGTCGACTACTGCGGTGCGGCAACCGTCGAGTTCCTGTACCACCCCGGTGAGCGCAGCTTCGCGTTCCTTGAGGTCAACACCCGGCTGCAGGTCGAGCACCCGATCACCGAGCTGACCACAGGCTTCGACCTGGTCAAGGCGCAGCTGCACGTCGCCTCCGGCGGCCGCCTCGAGGGGGAACGTCCGACCGAGCTCGGGCACGCCGTCGAGGCGCGGCTGAACGCAGAGGACCCGGACCGTGACTTCGCGCCGTCACCGGGGCGCATCGCACTGCTCAACCTGCCTTCCGGCCCGGGCATCCGGGTCGACACCGGCGTGGGGCAGGGCGATTTGATCCCGGCTGACTTCGATTCCATGATCGCCAAGGTCATCGCGCATGGGCGCACCCGCGCGGAGGCTTGTGCCCGGCTGAGCCGGGCGCTTGCCGACACTGTTGTCCTCATCGAGGGCGGCACGACCAACAAGAGCTTCCTGCTCGACCTGCTCGACCAGCCCGAGATCATCGATGGCAGTGCCGACACCGGGTGGATCGACCGGGTCCGCAGCATGGGGAGGCTCCAACCCGACCGCTATGCCGGGGTCGCGCTGGTCGCCGCTGCGATTGAGGCCTACAAGGAGCAGGTGGAGGCCGAGCGACTCCACTTCCTTGCCACTGCCCACGGAGGTCGGCCCCAGGCGCGGCACGAGGTCGGGCGCGCCATTGAGCTGAAGCTGCGCGGCACGTCCCATCGGGTCACCGTCGCCCAGGTCGGCCCGACCCGCTTCCGGGTGGGATTTGGTGCTGCACAACAGGACCGGCAGATCGACGCCGACCTCGAACAGCTGGATGAGTACGTCGGCCGCCTTGTCATTGGCGACGTACGGTACCGGTTGATCAGCGCCACTCACGGTCCTGTCCACCTGATCGAGGTCAACTCAACCACCCATCGGGTCACACGTGACGAAGGCGGCGTACTGCGTTCGCCAGCGCCGGCGCTCGTGGTGGCGACGCCTGTGGCTGTCGGTGACCGCGTCGAGGAGGGCGCGCCCGTGCTGGTGTTGGAGTCGATGAAGATGGAGACCGTGCTGCACGCCCCGTACGCCGCCCGGGTGCGCGAGCTGTTCGTCAGCACCGGCGGTCAGGTCGAGACAGGCACACCGGTCGTCCGGTTGGAGCCCGTCGCCGAGGACGAGGTCAGTACTCCGGGAGCACCCGTCGTGACCACCCCGCGCACGAGCCTGGACCTGCCTACGCCAACGAAGGAGACCGCGGCCACCCGCGCCGCGCGAAGTCTTGACGACCTGCGCGGCCTGCTGCTGGGCTTCGACCTCGCGCCTGAGGACGCTCCCGACGCGTTCGCCCGCTATGAGGGTGCACGCGACGAGCTGTCCTCGACCGGCATGCTGGTGCTGGACCACGAGATCGACGTCTTCAGCGCATTCGCCGACCTGGCAGAGCTGGCCCGCAACCGGCCGGCTGAGGAGGATGGGGCGGACGAACGGGTACACAGCCCGCGTGAGCACTTTCACAGCTACCTGCACAGCCTGGACGTCGACCGCGAACACCTGCCCGACGGCTTCCGTCAGCGCCTGACCCGAGCCCTCGCACACTACGGCGTCAGCGATCTCGAACGCGGGCCAGCGCTCGAGGAGGCTGTATTCCGGATCTTCCTTGCCCAGCGCACGGCGTCGGATCTGGTCGTCCTCCCCCTCCTGCAGCATTGGATGTCCGAGCAGCCGCCCGTGGGCAGCGCCGAGAACACGGTGCGAGAGGTCTTGGACCGGCTGGTCCTGGCCACCCAGCTGCGATACCCGATGGTGGGCAACCTGGCGCGCAGCGTCCGGTTCCGCTGGTTCGACCAGCCGGTGGTCGATGCCGAACGCAGTGCGGTTCTGGCTGGCGTGAGCGCCGAGCTCACCTACCTGGCCGATCATCCCAACGCGGCCGACCACGGCGCGCGCCTGGAGGCTCTGGCCGCGATCCCGGAGCAGATCGTGAGATTCCTGGCAGCCCGGATCGAGCACACGCTTCCCCACCACGAGCCGATGCTCGAGGTGCTGGTCCGCCGGCACTACCGCGAGTACGAGCTGCACGACCTGCGCCAGCTGACGGCTGCGGGGAGGCCACTCGTCGTGGCGGACTATGCCCTGGACGAACGCCCCACCCGACTCGTGACGACCATCGCCCGGTCTTCCGAACTGGCCGAGTCCTCATACCTCGTCGCCGCGATCGACGCACAGATCGAGGATGCTCCCGCCAGCCACGCGGTCGTCGTCGACCTCTACTTGTCCTGGCCCGATGCCCCGGACTCGGTGACCGAGGCCTCGAACGAGCTGCAGCGTCTTCTGAGGGTGCTGCCGTTCACGCAGAGAGTTCGGCGCACCGCTGTTGCGGTCTGTCCCGGGGGCGAGCGCCCGGTGTGGTACTTCACGTTCCGTCCCGGCCCCGAAGGTGTCGTCGAGGATGACCTGGTGCGCGGCGTCCACCCCATGGTCGGCCGCCGGCTCAACCTGTGGAGGTTGCGCGACTTCCAGATCACTCGGCTCGACGCCCCGGAGGACGTGCTCCTGTACCACTGCGTCGCACCCGACAACCCAGCTGACCAACGGCTGGTCGCGCTGGCGCAGATCCGTGAGATGGCCGTCGTGCGCGACGTCGCTGGGCACGTGACATCGCTGCCTCACGCCGAGCGTGCGGTCGCCAGCTGCCTGGAGGCTATCCGGCGGGCGCGCGCCATGCGGGGTGCGGCCGGGCAGCGGTTGGACATGAACCACGTCTTCCTGCACATCTGGCCCGTGATAGCAGCGCCGCTTGATGAGCTCACCGCCCTGCAACGCACCATCGCGCCGCTGACCTCCGGCGCGGGCATCGAGGAGGTTCTCGCACAGGGCCGCATCGCGACCCCGGACGGCCAGGTGCGTGTCGCTGCCGTGCGGTTCTCCTACCAGCCGGGCGCCGGGGTCGTCATCGCCGTGACCGATCCACCGACCGAGCGACTTCGACCGCTGGACGACTACGCGCAGAAGGTAGTCCGCTCCCGCCGACGCGGCACGGTCTACCCCTACGAGCTGGTGAACCTGATCGCCGGGCACGGCGGCAGCTTCGTCGAGCACGACCTCGACGACGGCGGCGAGCTTGTGCCGGTGCAGCGACCTCCGGGCGGCAACCACGCCGGTCTGGTGGTCGGGCTGGCCCGCACAGTGACAGCGCGACACCCCGAGGGCGTCACGCGGGTCGTCCTGCTGGGTGACCCCACCCGAGCGCTGGGGGCAGTGGCCGAGGCCGAGTGCGCGCGAGTGATCTCCGCGCTCGACATGGCCGAGCGGCTCGGTGTGCCCGTCGAGTGGTTCGCCCTGTCAGCGGGCGCGCGCATCTCAATGGAGTCCGGCACCGAGAACATGGACTGGGTGGCGCTGGCGCTACGTCGAATCGTCACGTTCACCCAGGGCGGCGGCGAGATCAACATCGTCGTGGCCGGGATCAACGTCGGGGCCCAGCCGTACTGGAATGCGGAAGCCACGATGTTGATGCACACCAAGGGAATCCTCGTGATGACGCCTGACAGCGCGATGGTGCTGACCGGCAAGCAGTCGCTCGACTTCTCGGGCGGGGTCTCGGCAGAGGACAACTTCGGAATCGGCGGCTACGACCGCGTCATGGGTCCGAATGGACAGGCCCAGTACTGGGCGCCGGATCTGTACGGCGCGCGCAACGTCTTGCTCGCGCACTACGACCACACCTACATCGTGCCGGGGGAAGGCGCACCGCGCCGGGCCGCCACCACCGACCCCATCGAGCGCGACGTGTGCGCCTACCCGCACGACGTGGCTGACAGCGAGTTCCGCACGGTCGGTGACATCTTCTCGTCGGCGACCAACCCCGATCGCAAAAAGCCGTTCGACATCCGCACGGTGATGCGCGCGGTGGCCGACCAGGACCACCGCGTGCTCGAGCGCTGGGCCGGCATGGCCGGTGCCGAGACCTCCGTGGTCTTCGACGCACACCTCGGCGGCTGGCCGGTGTCTTTGATCGGGATCGAGTCCCGGCCCCAGCCCCGACCCGGGTTCCCCCCGAGCGACGGGCCCGACACGTGGACAGCGGGCACGCTGTTCCCGCGCTCGTCGAAGAAGACTGCCCGGGCGATCAACGCCGCGAGCGGGAACCGGCCGGTCGTCGTCCTGGCCAACCTGTCGGGCTTTGACGGGTCACCGGACTCGATGCGGCATCTGCAGCTGGAGTATGGCGCCGAGATCGGCCGGGCGATCGTGAACTTCACGGGGCCAATCGTGTTCTGCGTCGTGTCGCGGTATCACGGCGGGGCGTTCGTGGTGTTCTCCAAGGCGCTCAACGCCGGGATGACGGTCCTCGCGGTCGAGGGTTCATTCGCCTCCGTCATCGGTGGCGCACCGGCAGCGGCAGTCGTCTTCGCCGGTGAGGTGGACTCGCGTACCGCGTCCGACCGGCGGGTTGCCGAGCTTGAGACTGCGCTGGCCCACGCTGAGGGCGCGCCACAGGCAGCGTTGGTCTCCGACCTCGCGTTGCTTCGCGGCAGCGTCCGCTCCGAGAAGCTCAGCGAGGTCGCTGCGGAGTTCGACGCCATCCACAGCATCGAGCGGGCCGTGAGGGTCGGCTCGGTCGACGCGGTGATCAGCGCCCGCGAGCTGCGCCCGCAACTGGTGGAGGCCGTCGAGCGGGGGGCCGAACGTTCGGTGGCGGCCCGTCCGCCGTCATGACAGCATCACGTTCATGACAGGTTCCTACGCGACGGCGATCACCGTCATCGCCCTGATGCTCGCGGTGTGGACGCTGGTTCTTGTTGCCATGAACCGGTCGCCGGGCCTCTCCCTCCTGGCAGCAGGCGGTGTGCTGGAGGCGTTGCTCGTCGGCTTCCTGATCGGGGGCATCGTGCAGATGGTCGGGAGCGACCACCACTTCGCTCGGGCCGAGTTCGTTGGGTACCTGCTGGCCTGCTTGGCCATCCCCCCCATGGCCGTCGTCTGGGCACGGGAGGAAAAGTCACGGTCGGGCACACTCGTCATAGCCCTTGCGTTTCTGCTCACGCCAGTCATGGTGCTGCGCGTCCAGCAGGTCTGGGCGGGACCCCTTGTCTGACACCATCAGGACGATGGGCCCTGCCCCAACCGGAGAAGGCTTCGGCCGCATACTCGTCGCGGTCTACGGACTCTTCGCGCTCGCCGCGACTGCGCGCTCCGGGGTACAGATCGCCACCAAGCTCGACGAGGCCCCGCTTGCCTACCTGTTGTCAGCGTTCGCCGGGATCGTGTACATCGTCGCCACGGTCTCGCTGGCTCGCGGAGGCGTCACCTCGCGACGCCTCGCGACGATGGCCATCAGCATCGAGCTGGTCGGCGTGCTCGGGGTCGGCGCCGCGAGCACGCTGTTCCCCGATGCCTTTCCCCACGCAACGGTGTGGACCGGGTTCGGCAGCGGCTACGGTTTCGTCCCGCTTGTGCTGCCATTCGTCGGACTGTGGTGGCTCCGGCACACACGCTGACTCCTGACGTGTGAGCTCGGAGGTCACGCAGCACACCGGGTCCGATGATGCTGTCCACCGGCGTGTTCGATCGGGTGGGCATCGAGGGCGGTTCCAGTCACAGAGGTGATTCAGAGGAAACCCCCAACCTCAGCACAGGCTGGGGCTGGAACGTGAACCCATGATCAACGAGCAGCGAACCACCTCGTTCCCCCCAAACCGGGATCGGAGCACGACATGATCACGTCACCCACCCCTGGCTCGGACCGACAAGGCGCCCGCAACAAGGGACTGGCCCGGATCTCAGCCCTCACTCTCGGTGCCGGAGCAGCCGGACTTGTCGGCGCCGCCGCCATAGCGCTCACCCTGCCGAGCTCGACCACGGCGACGAACGCCAGCACCGCGACCACGGCAGGAGACACGTTCACGAATCCGTTCACGAACGGCAACGACGATGACTCTGGTTCTCAGTTGCAGAGCGGCGCACCACCAGCGCCCAGCTTCCTCCCGCCCGTCGCCACCTCCGGAGCGTCGTGATGAGCACCACGTCGACTCTCCGCCGTACGAAGTCGGCGAGGCTGCATGCAAGCGCTTGGGGCGCCATCGGCACCACAGTCCGCATCGTCGTCACCGACGCGGCGCAGCTTGACTCCGCCCGGGCGATGCTCGCCGACGACCTGGCCATCCTTGATGCGGCCTGCAGCCGGTTCCGCCCTGACTCCGAGCTGATGCAGCTCAGGGCGAACGCCGGCCAGCCGACAACGATCAGCCCAGTGCTCGCTGGAGCAATCCGTGCCGCGCTGCGGGGGGCGCAGCTCACCGACGGCGACGTCGACCCGACGCTCGGGCGCGCTATCGAGACGCTCGGCTATGACCGCGACTTCGCCACGGTGCCGACACACGGTGGGGCGCTCCGTGTCACGATTCGTCACATCCCGCGGTGGCGGCAGATCGAGCTCGACGAAGCGGCCTGCCTGCTCACTGTTCCGGTCGGCATGCGCCTCGACCTCGGCGCGACAGCGAAAGCCTGGGCTGCCGATCGATCGGCCGAACGGATCGCCGAAGCACTGAGCTGCGGCGTACTGGTCAGCCTCGGCGGCGACATCGCCGTTGCCGGTGAGGCACCACGTGGCGGATGGTCGATCCGGGTCCAGGACGTCACCGGTGATCCACACACACCCAGCGCGGGCCCTTCTGGCCTCATCGCCATCACAAAGGGTGGGCTCGCCACGTCCAGCACCACCGCCCGCAGGTGGCAGCGCGGCGGCGACATCATGCATCACATCCTCGACCCGAGGACCGGACGGCCGGCCGACAGCATCTGGCGCACGGTCTCTGTCGCTGCCGGCTCAGCCCTGGACGCCAACATCGCCAGCACCGCGGGGATCATCCGCGGACATCGCGCCGCCGGCTGGCTGGCCAAGCTGGGGCTGCCAGCTCGGCTCGTTACGGTTGATGGCTCTGTGACGACGATCGCCGGCTGGCCTGCTGAGGTTTCGTCATGACCACAGGAACCGCTCTCTGGTACGCCAGCCGAGCCACCGGTGTGGTCTGCCTCGTCCTGTTCTCCGTCGTCGCGATCCTCGGGATCATGGTCAACCGACAGGGCCGTCTTCCGGGGCTCCCCCGGTTCGTCGTGACCGGGCTGCACCGCAACCTGTCGCTGCTGACGGTGGCCTTCCTCGGCATGCACATCGTCACTGCGATAGCCGACGGATACGTCCACATCCCTTTGCTCTCAACGATCGTGCCGTTCACGTCAGGGTACGAACGGTTCTGGATCGGACTCGGCACGGTCGCGGTCGACCTGATGGTCGCGGTCATCGTCACCAGCCTGCTCCGTGACCGACTTGCGCCTGCTGTATGGCGGTCCGTCCACTGGCTCTCGTATGTCTCCTACCCGGTGGCTGTCGTCCACAGCATGGGTGCGAGCAAGGACCTCCAATCCGGCTGGCTGCTCGCGCTCACCATGACATCGGTGTTCGGGGTCGCCACCGCCATCGGCTACCGCGTCAACGACGCATTCGCGTCCGTGCCCCGCTCGCACCGCGTACCGCAGCAGCTCGTCCGTGCGGACAGGACAGGGAGCCTGCGATGACTGCAGCCATACGAGAGAACGCCACCGACAGGTCCAACACAGGCGCTACCCAGCTTCCCCGGGTTCTCTCCCCCACCGGGGCGCCGATGGACCTACTGGCGCACCTGAAGGTGCACGGCGATACGCCCTACCGTGGCGGACCCCGGATGCTCATCCACACCATCGAGTCCGCTGGCCTGACGGGACGCGGAGGAGCGGCCTTCCCCACCCACCGCAAGCTCACCGCCGTCGCCGACCAGAAGGGCATCCCTGTCGTCGTCGGCAACGGCGCCGAGGGCGAACCGGCGAGCGACAAGGACAAGCTCCTTCTGTGGTCCTCGCCGCATCTGGTCCTGGACGGTCTCCAGCTCGCGGCCGAGGCGGTTGGCGCCCGACGCGTCCATCTCTATGTGCATCGCCACCCCGAGCTGCTGCAACGGCTGCGTTCGGCGCTGGCCGAACGGGCAACCGCCGGTCTCGATCGCATCGCAGTCGGCCTGGTCGCCGCGCCGCCCCGCTTCCTGGCCGGCGAGGAGACGGCATTGGCCAGTCGCGTCGAGGGCGGGTCGGCCCTGCCCCGTTTCGCGCCGCCACGTATCTTCGAGCGCGGCGTCGACGGGGCACCAACTCTGGTCCAGAACGTGGAGACCCTTGCCCAGATCGCTCTGATCTCGCGATACGGCCCTGCCTGGTTCCGGGCCATCGGCACCGAGCAGGAACCCGGCAGCATGCTCACGACCCTGAGGCCGGCTGACGGCGGTGGCGGCGTCGCGGAAACGGCAATCGGCACGCCGATCACGGAACTGCTCAGGCTGGCTGAGCACCCTGCACGCGCGGTGCTCGTCGGCGGCTACCACGGTGCGTGGCTCACCCCGGAGCAGGCCGGACACCTCACGCTCAGCAACGCCGACCTGCGCCCGTTCGGTGCTGCCGTCGGCGCCGGGGTGCTGGTCGCACTTCCGACCGACCGCTGCGGGATCGTCGAGTCGGCCAGGGTCGTTCGCTACCTGGCCCTGGAGTCGGCCGGGCAGTGTGGGCCGTGCCTGAACGGCTTGCCCCGAATCGCTGCCACCTTCTCGGCGCTCGCCAACCGCCAGTTCGCCCGATCTGCCCTGGAGGACCTGCAGCGATGGTCCACGCTCGTCGAGCGCCGGGGCGCCTGCCACCACCCCGATGGCACCGTGCGGTTCCTGCGAAGCGCGTTGAACGTCTTCTCCGACGAGGTCACGTTGCACGCAGCGGGCCGGTGCAGCGCCGGAACCACCGCCCCCTTCCTGCCCATCCCCACGGCAACACCGTCGTACGAGGAAGACTGGAGCTGACCGATGGACGAGCGACTGCGTGTCAACCCGATCCTTTGTTCGGGCCACGGGCTGTGTGCGGAGCTGTTCCCGGAACAGATCACCCTCGACGAGTGGGGTTACCCGATCCTCTCTGACGAGCCGGTCCCCCGCGGGCTGAGCAAGCTGGCCCGTCGAGCCGTGACCGACTGCCCCGCACTCGCCCTCGCACTCGTCCGACACGGCTGACTTGCCAATCGCGCCCTCTCAGAGGAACCTCAGAGGAATCTCTCAGCAAGCCATGAGCCGGCGATCACACCCTTGACGAATGAGCCTGATGAACGGACCCAAACGCAGCACCCGCAGTGCCGACCTGATCCGTGCGGATGGATCACCCGTACGCGTCCTGGTCGTCGACGACGAACCGAACCTCACCGAGGTCCTGTCCAGCGTGCTCCGGCACGAGGGATGGGACGTGCGAACCGCCGGGACGGGGTTGAGCGCCGTCCGCACGGGTCGCGAGTTCCGACCTGACGCGATAGTGCTCGACATGATGCTGCCGGACTTCGACGGGATCGAGGTGATGCGACGGCTTCGCGCGGACAACCCGCGGGTGAGCGTGCTCTTCCTCACTGCCCGCGACTCGGTCGAGGAGCGCGTCGCCGGGATCACCGCAGGCGGCGACGACTACGTCACCAAGCCGTTCAGTCTCGAAGAAGTCCTGGCCCGCCTGCGCGGCATGCTGCGCCGTGCTGGCATGAGCCACAACGCCGCGGACGGCCAGCTCACCCTGGCCGATCTGACCATGGACGAGGAAGCCCACGAGGTGCGCCGCGGCGGTGAGCTGGTCGAGCTGACCGCCACCGAGTTCGAGCTGCTGCGCTTCATGATGCGCAACCCACGCCGGGTGTTGAGCAAGGCGCAGATCCTCGACCGGGTCTGGAACTACGACTTCGGCGGGCAGGCCCATGTCGTCGAGCTGTACATCAGCTACCTACGCAAGAAGATCGACGCGGGTCACGAGCCGCTCATTCATACGGTGCGCGGCGTCGGTTACGTCCTCAAGTCGGCAACGTGACCGTTCAAGGGTGGCTGGCCGGTCGGACCTTGCGGACCCGACTGGTGGCCGGCGTACTCATCCTCCTTGCCGTGTCATGCGTGGGCATCGGGATCACCACGAGCATCACCCTTCGCGGTTTCCTCGTCGCTCGGCTCGACCAGAACCTGACCAGCGCCGGCAGCCGCCTCGACGTCAGCCTCGAACACCCCGGCGGCACCGGCGATCCTGGGGCCGAGGGTCAAGCGGTGGGAACGCTGGCCGTCCGGATCACCAATGGGTCGGTCGCCCAAGCCGTCGTCGTCCACGACGCCGCCGGTCAGGTCGGCCTCAGCGCTGTGGCGCTGACAGAGGCGGACCGCTCAGAGCTCCTGCATCTGACCCCCGACGGTCTTCCGACGACCACGCAGCTGTCCATGCTCGCCGACTACCGCCTGATGGCCACTCGAAGCCAGGACGGCGACATCCACATCACCGGGCTGCCGATGGGCGACGTCGAGTCGACGGTCCAACGGCTCGTGGCCACCGAGCTGATCGTCTTCGCCACAGCCCTGCTGCTGACCGGGCTGGCAGGAGCCGGCTGGGTACGGCTCTCGCTGCGCCCGCTTCATCGGATCACCACCACAGCCAAGGAAGTCAGTGCATTGTCTCTCGGAAGCGGCGCCGTCGACCTCCCCCACCGGGTGCCCGAAACCGATCCGCGCACCGAGGTCGGTCAGCTCGGCGCAGCCTTCAACCAGATGCTCGGGCACGTGGAGACCGCGCTCGACCAGCGCGAGGCCAGCGAGGCCCGCCTGCGCCGGTTCGTGGCCGATGCCAGCCATGAGCTGCGCACCCCGCTGGCCGGCATCCGTGCCTACACCGAGCTGGCTCAACGCAGCACCGAGGCCGTCCCCGCCGAGGTCAGTCATGCGTTGGACCGGGTCGAGTCCGAGGCCGCACGGATGGGTCGACTCGTCGACGACCTCCTGCTGCTTGCCCGACTCGACGCCGGTCGCCCGCTGGAGCAAGCGGACGTCGACCTGTCAAGGCTGCTGATCGAGGTCACCAGTGACGCACGGGTGGCTGGCCCCGACCACCGCTGGTCGCTCGACCTGCCCGACGAGCCACTCGTCGTACGCGGTGACGAGCACCGGCTCCATCAGGTCGTGGCAAACCTGCTGTCCAACGCGCGCATCCACACCCCGGCCGGAACCTCGGTGGTGGTCCGACTCACCTCCGACGAGCAGTCGGACCACGTCCTGCTATCGGTCAATGACGACGGAACGGGCATCCCACAAGAGCTGCAGGCCAACGTCTTCGAGCGCTTCATCCGCGCCGACGACTCGCGTTCACGGGCCATGGGCAGCACCGGTCTCGGCCTGTCCATCGCCTACGCGGTGGTCAAGGCGCACGGCGGATCGCTCACGTTGACCAGCGACCCGGGTGGCACAGAGTTTCGCATCGCGCTTCCAGGCCACAACGGCTCGTCGTGACCTGAGGCAGCGACTCAGTCCTTGGTCGCTGCCTTCACGCCGCCAGGGTCAGTACCGATCGGAGTGTTGCTGTGGTGCGCCCTGCCGTGGTGCAGCTGTAAGGCGCTGGTGATGAGAGCGAAGTGGCTGAATGCCTGCGGCGTGTTCCCCAGCTGCCTGTTCGTGTGGGGGTCCCATTCCTCGCTCAGGAGCCCGACGTCGTTGCGCAGGCTCAGAAGCCTCTCGAACAGGACGACAGCCTCGTCCCGCCGCCCAGCCCCGTGCAGGGCATCCACGAGCCAGAAGGAGCAGGCGAGGAAGACGCCTTCACCGCCGGGCAGCCCGTCGTCGCTGTCCTGCGGTCGGTAGCGCATGACGAAACCGTCCTGCGTGAGGTCCCGCTGAATGGCCTCGATAGTTCCTATGACGCGTTCGTCATGCGGGGGCAGGAAGCCGACTCTCGGGATGAGCAAGAGGCTTGCGTCGAGGTCTGTGCTGTCGTAGGACTGCACGAAGCTGTTCAGCTCGGTGTTGAACCCGCGGGTGATCACCTCGGCCCGGATCGTCTCG
>Ga0209638_1001956_pt1 | contig 12852 bp, 13 predicted proteins | sample BarGraNGADG00211_FD_184490 | JGI IMG/M metagenome (GOLD analysis project Ga0209638, IMG submission 184490) | Arctic peat soil microbial communities from Barrow, Alaska - Barrow Graham LP Ref core NGADG0002-211 (SPAdes) (version 2) | ecosystem: Environmental > Terrestrial > Soil > Wetlands > Peat... | reverse complement strand
CGCCGGTCGTCTGGTTCAAGGCGTGCCCGTTCGTGATGGTCACGTGCATCGTGCTGATTCTGATCGGCAGCTCGCTCTGACCCGAGCCGAAGCGCGCTAGGAGAAGAGCGGCACGAGGCTCCGCCGCGCGGCGAGCCCTTCCATGAGGTCGGTCGACGGGCGCGACTCGAAGCGGCCTGCCGCGTCGAGCACCTTCGGCAGCAGCGCCACGTCGCCGACGGTGTTGAGAAAGACGCCCGGCCGTCCGAGCACCCAGTGCACGGCCAGGTCGATGTCGTCCTGCTCGCGGAGCGGTTCGTACCAGGTGGCTGCGGTCTGCTCGCGGCCGTCCCACGGCGCGAGCGAGATGGCTTTGATCGTCTGGACGGCGACGCCGCGCTCTGCGCACACGGCGGTGAGCGCCTCGAAATCGGACGCGTAGACGTCGTCGCGCAGCTGCGCGTAGTTGTAGGGCAGCAGCACCGAGTCGAACGCGAAGCGCTCGAGGCTGCGGAGATGCATCCTCGCAACGGTGAGCCCGTGGCCGGTGACGCCGATGAAGCGGACCAGGCCCTCGTCGCGCGCCTCGACGGCGGCCTCGAGTGCACCGCCCTCTCGTAGCGAGGTCTCCCACTCGATCACGTCGACGAGGTTGTGCAGTTGCAGGAGGTCGACGTGGTCGACCCCGAGCCGCTCGAGGGAACGATGGATCTCCTCGCGCGCTCCGGCGCGATCGCGCTGCCCGGTCTTCGTCGCGAGAAAGACGCTGTCGCGGTGGCGTACGAGCCACGGTGCGAGCCTCAGCTCCGAGTCTCCGTACGACGCTGCGGTGTCGATGTGGTTCACGCCGCGCTCGAGGATCAGCTCGAGGGTCCGGTCGGCCTCGGCCTGCGTGACAGCGCCGAGCGACGCGGCTCCGAAGATCGTGCGCGTGCTCTCATGTCCGGTCTTGCCGAAGGGCGCCTTCGCGATCATGACTGGAGATTACGTCACGACACGAGGTACGGGATCGTCTGCGGCCCTTCGGGCAGCACGCAGACGCGGGCTTCGGGGCCTGCAGCGTCGAGTGCGTCCTCGACCGTTGCTTCGATGTCTCCCGTCTGCTCGATGTGCGCCTCAGCAAGCTCGGCGTCCGAGAGGAACGACGTGTGCATCACGACGCGCGCAACGCACTGCACCTTCGCGAGGATCTGGGTCTGCCACTGGTCGGGGACGGTCTCGGTGCGTGCGGCGATCGTCTCGAGGAGCGCCTGCGGAGAGGCAGCCGCGATCAGCTCGCTGCGATACGAGCCGTGATCCGGGAAACCGTCGCGGCACTCGGCGGCGCAGACGATCAGCCCGCCGGGCTTCACAACCTCGGCCGCTGCCGAGATGCCCTTGACGGCCTGGTAGAGGCTCTGGTCGAGCGGAAACCCCGAGTTCGTCGTCACGACGACGTCGAATCGACTGGGGACAGGGCACATCGCCTTCTCGCGCGCGGCGGCGCAGGCCGTGCGATGCGCCGCGAACAGCTCGCCGCCGAAGGCCTGCACGATCCGCTGCTCGCGATCGATGATCACGTCGAGCGTGAAGTCGGTGCCCGTTGCGGCGGCGATCGCACGCACGTCGTCGTGCACCGGGTTTCCCTCGACGACCCCCCAGCGGGCATCGGGATGGCCGATCCGGGCCGCGTCGTGGAGCGTGAGGGTGGTCTCGAGGCCCGCCAGGCCTGGCGCCACCATCTTCGGGCCGCCGGAGAATCCCGCGAAGAAGTGCGGTTCGACGAAGCCCGTCGTGATCTTCACGTCCGCCTCCACCCAGAGGCGGTTGAGCCACACAGGCACGTCGTCGCCGTGCGTTCCCATCCAGACGAGCGACGATGCGTCGCGGGCATCGTGATTGACAACGCGAACGGTGTCGACGACGTCGTCGCCGAGCATCCGGCGCAGCTCTTCCTCGCTGTTTCCCCGGTGCGTGCCCGTCGCGACGAGGAGGACGACGTCTTCGAGCCGCACGATGTCCGCGAGCTCCTCGAGGATCGCAGGGATCACGATGTGTCGCGGTTGCGCGCGCGTGCCGTCACAGATGCTGATCGCCACCGTCTGTCCCGGACGCACGACTTGGCGGAGGGGCGCGCCGGAGAGTGGTTTGCGCAGCGCGGCGAGCACGGCGGCACGTTCGTCGGGCGCCGCCTGACGATGAGCGGGCCTGATCACGGTCGACCGATCGGCCGGCAGGTCGATGACGAGGCCATGCTCGCCGTAGGCAAGGTCGATCTTCACGCGGCACCTCTTACCACGAACGTGCTGAACGACCGGCGCCCAATGCGCCTGTAGAGCATCAGGTACCGGCGATCGTTCGTGCGCCTGCAGCGCACGCACGCTCGAGCGCGTCGCCCACGTCGCGTCCGAGCAGCAGGCTCGCGAGCAGTGCGCCTGCAAACGCGTCGCCGCCGCCGAAGGCGTGCATGCCCGTCGCCCGCTCCGGCGGAGTTCGCTCCTGCATAACACCGTCGAGATATGCGGTTGCGCGCTCCCTCCCGCGCTTGACGCAAACGAGCCGAAAGCGGCGTGCGAGAGCGTCGACATCGCCGCCCAGCGCGGCAAGCTCTTCCTCGTCGACGAAGAGGGCGTTCGCGCCGACCGTCGGCTCCAGGCGCACGAGGCGCGGCGAGCCGGCATCGACCGCGAGCCATTCGGCCTGCAGACGTGCGAGCGGGTCGCCGTCGGCCTGAAAAAGAAAATACCCGGAGACGAGGATCGCATCCGCCGACACGACGCCGGGGTCGAGGCCGACGTTCGCGCCCCGGTCGGCGACGACCGTCCCGGCGCCGTCCTGGAAGTAGGTTCCGGTCGGCAGCACCGGGTCGACCTGCAGCAGAGGCTCGACTCCTGCGGCGAGAAGTGCCTCACGCACTGCCCGACCCGCGAAGTCGTCGCCGACGCGGCCGGCGACCGCTGACTCGACACCCTCTGCCGCCGCAGCGAGCGCCGCCGTGACGGGTGAGCCGCCCACACGCACGCGGATCGGTGCGTGGACGACGGCGCCGGGGAGCAGCTCAGCGACGCTCACGTCGAGCATGACCTCACCGATTGCGACGAACCGCGATGTCATCCGGGGAACGCTAGCGTCGCGCAAGACATAGAGTCGCGGGCCGCTCACCCGTTTCGGGGATGGCAACCACCCTTTTCGCGAGGTCGAATCAACGTTCGGCGGCTTCAGGGTCGCGTCGCCGATGTCGAGACCTCTAGTGAGATGACATCTCCACGGTTCGTTAAGAGCGGCCTGCGGCTGCACAAGACCGGCAACAACACGCTTCGCCGTCTCCCATTCCTGCGCGGGCGGCCGGGGCGTTGGGGCGTCGCCGCTGTACTCGTGTTCGTCTTTGTCGCGGTGGGATTCTGGCTTGCGGCGAGCACGCTGGCCCGCGGTACTGCGGACAAGTCGAGACGTGAGTTCCGAGCGTCGTCGGCCCACGTCGCATCGACGCTACAGCTCGCCATCCAGCACGAGGAGGATCTGATCGTGAGCGCCGGCGGCTTTGCCGTCGCCAACCCGGACACATCCAACGGCGAGTTCATCCGCTGGGCGCGGTCGGTGCGGGCGCTGCCGAGATACCCAGAGCTTCTGAGCATGGGCTACATACGGATCATCGAGCAGTCGCAGCTGGCCGGCTTCGTAGCGCGCTCCGCGCGCACCGGCCCCTCGTGGGCTCGCGGCGTCCGCAGTGTGGTGCCTCCGGGCGTACGACCCTTCTATTGCTTCGCGGTGGGCGGGATGGCGCGCACGGATCAAGCGGCCTACCCCGCAGGGTTCGACGTCTGCGGTATCGAGCCGCTGCGATCGCAAGTTCTGTCGGCCCGCGACTCCGGCTTGCTCTCCTATGTGCCTTACGACGCAGGCAAGACGCAGACGTTGGGCGTCATGGCTCCGGTCTATCGGGGCGGGACGACGCCGGCGACCGTTGCCGGTCGGCGGAGTGCGCTACTGGGCTGGGTCGCCATGACGGTCGTTCCGAGGGTCTTGCTGGACCGGGCGCTGCAGGGTGTGCCCGGCACGGCGGTACGGCTGCACTACCGCAAAGGCTCGTCGAACGTCGTCTTCACCGACGGAGCCTCGCCGAAGCACGCGCAGTCGCTGACGATCGATCTCCAGGATGGCTGGACTGTGACCACTTTCGCGACCGCGGCGCCTTCCGGGCTCCCGGCGAACGGCGGGGCGCTCGCGCTGCTCGGTGCAGGGCTCGCACTCAGCATCCTGCTCGGATTCCTGGTCTGGATCCTCGGCACCGGGCGGTCCCGGGCGAGGCGGCTGGTCGACGAGAAGACGCACGAGCTTCGTCTCGTTGTCGGCGAGCTGGAGACCGCGCACAGGGTTCTCGTGGGGCTCAACGAGGAGCGGCAGCGGCTGCTCGCCCGGACTGTCGAGATCGCCGAAGCCGAACGCATGTCGCTCGCAGCCGACCTCCACGACGGTCCGATCCAGCACCTGACCGCGGTGACGTTGCAGCTCGACCTGCTCGTGAACAAGCTCGACCGAGGAGATCACGAACGCGCTTCCCTTCTCGTACTCCAGCTCCGCGAGACGGTCGCCAACGAGATGGTCTCCCTGCGGCGGCTGATGAGCGAGCTGCGCCCGCCGATTCTCGAACAGCGCGGCATCGAAGTCGCTCTGCGCGACTGTGCACACGGCGTCCTCGAAGGACAGTCGATCCAGTTCGAGCTCGAGTGCACCCTCGGCGAGGTACAGCTCGTGCCCGAGCTCGAGACTGCGATCTATCGCGTCGTCCGTGAAGCACTGACCAACATCCGCAAACACTCCGGTGCCGACCATGCGCGCGCGCGTCACCCTCGACGCATCCATATCGCGCGTCCTGCTCACGATCAGCGACGACGGCCGCGGCTTCGAGCCGACCCGCGCCAACGGCGATCACTTCGGGCTGGTCACGATGCGGGAAGGCGTGGAAGCGGTGGGCGGCACGTGGCGGCTCGACACGCACATCGGAGGCGGAACACGCATCGAAGCGACGCTTCCGTCCAAGCCGATTGCCGCGCGCGGAATCGACGAACCTGAGAAGGCAGCGGCATGAGCAGCGCTCTCCGCGTGCTCGTCGTCGACGACGAGCCGATGGTGCGTCGCATGCTTGCCGAGGTACTCAGTGACGCGGGCATCGACGTCATCGGCCAAGCGGCCGACGGCGTCGAGGGAGTCGCACTCGCCCGCACCTCGCAACCCGACGCAATCCTGCTCGACATCCGCATGCCCAACCTCGACGGCCTCGCTGCCGGCCGGCAGGTTCGAGAGACCGACCCCGACGTCAGGCTCGTCTTCTTCTCCGCCTACGACGACCCGACGCTCAAGCAGGAAGCACACGCGATCGGTGTCAGCACCTTTCTCGTCAAAGGCTGCCCGCTCGGCGAGATCGTGGACGCGCTCAACGGCCGCGACAGCGTGGCTCCGGCGTTCGCAGCTGCTTGATCTTGTCACCTCGCCAACCGCGACGAATTCTCGCGGTGGCGGTGTAAGCCGGCGTTTCACAATGGTGTTCCCGTGCGAGAGTGAGCATTGATGAAGTCGAGAGTGCTGTTGCGCTTTGCGCTCGTGCCGGTGGGACTCATGGTTGCGGTTGTCGGTGTCCGCCCGACCGCTGCGTCGGGCTCGCCTGTGGTGTCGCGCGTTCTGCACTTCGTGGACGGGTCGCGGTCGATCCGGCTACCTGACGGCCGGGCGGTTGCGCGACCGGTCACGACCTACGTGAGGTACCCCGGCTTTGGGAGCGGACCGTGGCCGCTGATCGTGTTCGGACACGGTTATGCGGCGACGCCCGGCATCTACGCTCATCTCTTGCACGCGTGGGCGGTCGCCGGCTATGTGGTCGCGGCGCCGCTCTTTCCGCTTGGGAACGCGCATGCGCCGGGCGGCCCCGACGAGTCGGACATTGTCAACCAGCCGCGCGATATGAGCTTCGTGATCTCGCAGCTTCTTGCGGCAAGCGGAGCGAGCGGTGGGCCGATGCACGGCCTGATCGATCCTGCACGGGTCGCTGTCGCGGGCCAGTCGGACGGCGGTGAGACAGCGTTCGCACTTGCGTACGACAAGGGGTTTCGCGATCCGCGTGTCGATGCGGCAGTCATCTTGTCGGGTGCGCAACTGCCCGGCGTCCCGTTCCGGTTCGCACCGGCCTCGCCGCCGCTGCTTGCGGTGCAAGGGACAGCGGACGCGATCAATCGGCCCCGCTACACCTATGCGTTCTTCGACGCCGCGCCACGGCCGAAGTTCCTGCTGCGCCTGCCCGGTGTCGGGCACTTGCCGCCCTACACGACGCAGGAGCCGCAGCTCGGGGTCGTCGAGCTCGTCACGACGGCGTTTTTCGATCGTTACCTGAAAGACGGCGCGATCGATCAGATCACAGAGGCGGCGGATGCTCCCGGCGTCGCGACGCTCCTCGAGGAGCCGTGAACGGTCGCGCGTTCGGCGCGGTTCACCGTCTCGCGCGAGTCAGTGGTGTTATCGAGCGCGCGGCGATGTCTTCGACGTCGTTCAACCATGCCTCGAGGAGCTCGAGCTCCTTCTCGTCCAGCCATTGCCGTTCGACGAGCAGCCGATATGCGAGGCGCATGTTGTCTCCGATGTGTTCGGTGCCCGGCTGTAGGTCGAGGCCCTCGAGCGCTGCGCAGATTGCGCGGTTCTCGAGGTAGCCGGGCACCTCGGCTCTGAAGTCATGCGTCAGATCGTGTGTGTTCCGGGCTTGGCGTACGTCTGGCTCGTGGAAGAGCACACCCCAGCCGTTGGCCCACGCGAGTCTCTGGGCGACGAAGCTACGCCAGATGTCTGTCATGCGGAACGAGCAATGCGCCGGTAGGTACATGAGTGGGAACGCCTCAGGCCACCAGGCGGTGTTCTGGCTGTTGAAAGGACACCACGCTCCGCTCAGCAACGCGATGCTCGGCGCCGAATCGAAACGAACTGGCAACTCGAGCAACATGCGGTAGACGGCGTCCACGTCGGGGTCGTCGTCGACGAGCCCCTGCTGGATCGGACAGACGATCTCGTCCGCCGTGAGCGATTCATACGACGGAACGGCCGCGGTGGCCTCGTCGAGTGGAAGTCCGCGCGGCCAGATGTTCGTGCTCGAGAAGTACCGGTAGATGTTCACCCAACCGTGATCTGCGATCCACCTGACCGTGTGAGACTGCTCGCGCGTCTGCCAGAACTCGTCGTAGGCGACGGTGTCGTCGTCGGTCTCCAGGATCATGGGTGCGCCTCGCTGCATCGCGAGGAGATAGCCGATGTTCTTCCGCGCGTAGTGCCGTGGTGGGCAGGTACGCGCGAAGTCGAAGGGGAGCTCTCGTTGTCGCTCGAGGCTGTAGAAATCGCATCCGTCCAACTCGAAGCGGGCAGGGCTCGCCTCGTCGCCGATCAGGATGAAGTCGAATTCGTTGTCCGCCGCAGCCGCTGCGAGCGCTTGTAGCGGTACGGTCGGCTCGGCGATCGAGGTGATCACCAGGCAGGGCTTCACCGGCACTTAGAGATCTCCGCTGAAGCGCCGGCGAAAGAGCCGGCCAAGGGTGACGAGCGATTCGGTGATTGCGGCGCGACCGATGGTGTGGTTGCCGGCGTTGTAGCGGATCGGGACCTCTGCGATCCGGAGGTTGCGGCAGTGGGTCTTGATCTCCGTCTGGAAGAACGGGCCTTTCGACGAGATCCCCTTCGCAAGCACCGCCTCCAGCGTTTCGCTCGTGAACAATTGGAAGCCGCTCGTCATGTCCGTCAGCTTCGTGCCGAGCAGGAGGTTGGTGAGCGCCGTGCCTCCGCGGCTGATGAAGCGCCTCCTGAAGGTGCCGAGGTTTTGCCCGCCGGCGCGGAAGCGGCTGCCGAAGACGCAATCGCTGCCGTCCGCCATCGCCTCCAGGAATATGGGTATGTCGGACGGCTCGTGGCTGAAGCCGGCGTCGATCTCGAGTATCCAGTCGCAGCCTGCGGCGAGTGCCTCCCGGTAGCCGCGAACGTACGCATCTGCGACGCCGCGCGTCTCCGGCGCCCAGATCACGGAGAGCTGCGGCTGGTGCTGCTGGTGCGCTTCGAGCAGCGCCTGCGTGGCGTCTTGCGAGACGGTGTCGAGGATGACGAAGAGCGTCACCGACTCGAACTCGCGGTCAGCGCACTGGCTCAGAACGGCGTCGACAAACGGAATCGCGCTCGAGGCCTCGTTCGCCATCGGGCAGACGATTCCGAGCCGAAGTCCGGCGAAACGCGATCCGCCGGCTGAGGGAAGGCGCGACTCGAGCGATGTTTGCATGATTCAGTCGTATCAGCCCTTTATGAAAGGAACATTGACGCCACGCGATCCTCGTGGCCTGGGCGGGCTCGCCCGATGCCGCGTCCGCCGTGGCTTGGCGGCCCTCGCCGCGCTGGCGTCACTCGCGTGCGTGTTGGCCGTCGGTCCCGCGCGCTCGAGCCCGCCCGTCACCCGACTCGGAGCCGGCGCCCGAGAGGTGTGGGTTCTCCGGCCGGCCGGCCGGGTGAAGAGCATCGTCGTCTTCGGCCACGGCTGGAGCACACCGTTTCCCTCAGGGTTCGGGCCGTGGGTCAGGCATCTCCGGGCCGGCGGCTCGATCGTGATCTATCCGCGCTATCGGGTCGGAGCGGGCGACTCGACGAGCTCGGCTCTCGCTGCCTTCCAGGCGGGAGTGGAGAGCGCCTTCCGGCTCGTGCGCCCGATCCACGTCCCCGTTGTCGCGGTCGGCAAGTCGTTCGGCGGAAGCGCGGTCTTCTATTACGCGGCCTCGGCGCGCAGCTGGGGCGTGCCCGCTCCCGTCGCGATTCTCAGCATCTTTCCCGCCGGCCCGATCGGCGCGCTTCCGGCGGGTCGGCTCTCGGCGCGTACCTATGTCGAGCTGTTCGTCGGTGACGCCGACACGACGGCGGGCAGCGGCGGCGCCGACACGTTCTGGCGGTGGCTGAGTGGGCATCCGAACGAGCGAAGGCGGTATGTCGTCATCCACTCCCGGCCCGGATTCGTCGCGAACCACGACTCCGCCCAGCGCTCCGACCCGATCGCACAGGCTGTCTTCTGGGCGCCGTTCGACGGTTTGATCGGCCGTGCTCGAGCCGGTAGGTGACGATCAGCCGAACGGGACGCGCCGCAATGCGGTTTTGCCGATGTTTCGGTAGATCGCGAAGAAGTCGCGATCGTCCGGGACGAGGTAGCGACTGATCGTCTGCTGGTTGTTCGGCACCACCTTGGTCGCGTAGCCCACGCCGCCGCGTCCGTACGTGATGAGGCTTGGCCACTCGGCGTTGATGTCCAGCTCGATCGCGCGGATGACGCCCGCGTGGATCAGGATGTCGGCAAGGCTCGCCGCCGTCTGGTCGTTCGCTGCGGCGTAGATGAGGTTTCCGTGCCGGTCGATCCCGATACCCGATCGCCAGACGCGTACGGCGTTCCCGAGCGTGCTTCCCCACAGTGATCCGTCGGAGAGCAGCGGATTCGGCTTGCCGTGAGCCACGATGAGCGGCAAGTTCTGCTGAGCCAGGACCACGTTGCTCGGCGGCGTGGGCCCGGCGGTCCAGGAAACGACGTCGACGCGACCGCTCTTGTAGGCCACCACGGTCCCCTGCCCCTGTCGAAACGGCGCGGCGGTGTTGCCGTTGATGAAGAACCCACCGCGGCTGTCACGATTCAGGAAGCCGCTGTTGAACGTCGACAGAAGCCGCCAGCGTTGGCTATGCGGCACTTCCATCGGCCCTCGCGGCGTTGCACGAGGCGGCTCGTACCTGCCGGGATACAGAGCAAGTTGAGTGCGCGTGTGATCGAACCAGGCGACATAGGCGACGATGCGCGGATAGGCGGCTTCGGAACGGAAGCTGGTGACGAGGACGGGCGACGCACCGTTGACTACTCTCCCGGTCGACCGCCAGACGCCCTCGCCTGAGAGGCGAGGGCGGAGGATCGGGGCGAGCGTTTTCGGCCGGTACACCTGTCGACGCACACGAATGCGCGCGGGCTTCGTGCCGACCTGCGGAAGCGTCTTCAGCGCCGGGCCTCCCTTGGCCGGCGCATTCCACTGGTAGTAGATCCGCTCGGTCCTGTTGACGATCCACGCCCCGTAATGGGTTCTCAGCCACTCGACGCTCCGGATACCCAAGGGCAGACTCGACGGCCTGGTCACGGTCGTGACGTACGAATAGAGCACCGGCGCGAGCAGTATGAGCAGGAGCGCGAGCGTGCGCCGCCTGCGAATGGTGCGTCTGCGCCGCTTGCGTTGTGCAATTCGCCGTTGCTGCTCGGGGGGCGCAGGGAGCGCGGCGGTGTCCCGGCCGGCCGCCATTCGTGACGAAACGCTCGTGTGGTCAGCTCGTTTCACAACGCAGCTCGCTTGGCCTGGGGTGGGCACACGGTCATATCTCAGCGTTCCAGGATGAACCGCGAATGAGCGCTCGTATGCACGAGCTGTCCTGGATCCATTGCGAACCCAGTATCGCTCGGCTGTCGAGGGTGGGTCAGGGAAGACCCTGCAGACGCCGAGAATCGATGTATGGCGCGGTACGTCACGACAATCGAGTCGAAGCTCTCGCCCGCGCAGGCGTTCGCGTACATGGCGGACTTCTCGAATGCGCTCCAGTCGAAGACTTCGCTCGACTAGGAGCTCGCGTCGCGCAACCTCCGGCGCCGGACCCGGCCCACGCCGCGGCTCTACCACACGCTGAAATCAGTAGAAACCGACGTTGTGTTCCGAGCCGGTCAAGCGCCATGTATCAGCTGCTGCGGGTCGTAACGCAGAAACAGTCCGAGCGAGGGGAGAGGCGGCCCCTGCACGCCTCTCCCTCTCGCTCGATCAACGTTCAGCCCGCGGCCGCGATCTCGCTGCGCAGCGTTTTCAACGCGGCGACGTAGATCTCCGAGAAGGTGGGGAAGGGCTGGATGGTGTCGCGCAACACGTCGAGCGGCACGCGGGCGCGGATGGCCAGCGTGGCCTGCTGCAGCCACTCGCCGGCCTCGGGGCCGAGCGCGTAGGCGCCGGTCAGCCGCTCGCCGTCGCTGAGCAACGTCAGGAAGCCGTTGTCGTCGGCGTAGGCGTGCGTGTACGTGGCGGTCTTGGCCACCTCCGAGACGGGGGCGGTCGCGCTGAAGCGGGCTTCGGCCTCACCCACCGAGGCCGCCTGCGGGTCCGTGTAGACCACGCGCGGCACCGCCTCGTAGTGGGCCTCGCGCGGCTCGCCGAGGATGTTGGACGCGACCACCTCGCCCTGGTACTTGCCGACGTGGGTCAGCGGCCAGATGCCGGTGACGTCGCCGACCGCCCACAGGCGCTCGCCGGCGCGCAGCTGCGCATCGACGGGGATGCCGCGTGCGTCTGCTTCGATCCCGACCGTCTCCAGTCCGATCCCGTCGACGCGCGGGCGTCGTCCGGTGGCGACGAGCAGGCGGTCGCCGCGCAGCTCGCGGCCGTCGTCGAGCTCGAGGACGTAGTCGTCGCCGTCGCGGCGCGCCGCGGTGACGTGCGCGCCGAGGACGAGCTCGATGCCGTCGCGGCGCAAGACCTCGCCGAGCGCCTCACCGAGCGGCGCAGGCTCGCGTGCGAGCACGTGCTCGGCGCCCTCGACGAGCACCACCTCGCCGCCGAGGCGACGCACGGCCTGCGCAAGCTCGACGCCGACCGGCCCGCCACCGAGGACGAGCAGGCGGCGCGGAACGGCTTTCATGCCGGTCGCCTCGCGGTTGGTCCAGATGCCGTCGAGCTCGCGCAATCCCGGGATGGGCGGCACGATCGGATCGGCGCCGGTCGCCACGACGACGTGCTCGGCGGTGTGGCGCACGCCGTCGACCTCGACCACGCCTGTTCCGGCGAGCCGGCCGCTGCCGCGCAGCAGGTCGATCCCGGCGCCGGCCAGCCAGCGCTCCTGGCCGGCGTCGGAGTAGTCGGAGACCATGAAATCGCGCCAGGCGAGCGCCGCCTGGACGTCGACCTCCGCGCTCGCCGCCGCTTCGCGCGCGCCGTGCACCGCCTCGCCGGGACGAAGCAGCGTCTTGGACGGGATGCACGCCCAGTAGGAGCACTCGCCCCCAACGAGCTCGCGCTCGACGACGGCGACGCGCAGGCCGCCCTCGGCCAGCGCGCCGGCGCAGTGCTCCCCCGGCGAGCCGCCGCCGATGACGATGGCGTCGTAGTCGCTGCTCATGTGGGCAGCTCCTCGCCGGCCTGCTCGCGCACCATGTACTCGGCGTACCAGTCCGGCCAATCCGGGTCCGGCTCGCCGGTCCGCGCTTCGTGCTCACCGTGCGCCGCCGCTGCGCGCCGAAGCGCGCTCGCCAGATCGTTCGCCGACGCGAAGGACGTCGCAGCCGAGTCGACACGGCCGGGCAGCCGCGTGGTGACCTCCTGGAACAGCCAGCCGTTGCCGTCCGGGTCGCTGAACGACGCGAAGGAGCCGTAGCTGCTGCGATCGGGCGCAGGGCCGCTGACGCGACCGTTCGTGCCGGGGAGATGGAACCGAGTGCCTCGCGTCCCTTCGTGGAACACCTCGCTGACCGCGACACCGCGCGCCACCAGCTCGTCGCGGGCTGCCTCGATATCGGAGACGATCAGGTACCGAACCTGAGCCGAACCGGGCGCGGCCGCCGTGAGTCCCGTGCCGAATTGGACCGAGCACTCGGAGCCCGGAGGCGTGAACTGGATCAGGCGGAAGTCGTCACCGGCGGCGACGTCGGCGTCGAGCCTCCACTCGAGGCTCGCGTAGAACTCCTTCGCGCGGTCGACGTCGGAGACGGGCAGCACGACAACCTCGAGTTTCATATCCACTTGAACCACTCCGCCCAAAAAGCCGCTCAGCTCTGGGCGTCAGGCAGCAGCGCGCGTGCTGCCGGCAGGTCGGAGTCGTGCACGAGGATCA
>Ga0209638_1001953_pt1 | contig 12855 bp, 11 predicted proteins | sample BarGraNGADG00211_FD_184490 | JGI IMG/M metagenome (GOLD analysis project Ga0209638, IMG submission 184490) | Arctic peat soil microbial communities from Barrow, Alaska - Barrow Graham LP Ref core NGADG0002-211 (SPAdes) (version 2) | ecosystem: Environmental > Terrestrial > Soil > Wetlands > Peat... | reverse complement strand
GATATAAACATAGATACCGGAATAAGATAAACTAAATAACTATAATCGTATGAAAAAATTAATTCAACTATCGTTTATCACCTTGTTGATTGGAAGTTGCACGGCGCAGAACGATCCGATAATTAAAGTTCCTGTGGATGCAAAACCAATAATTTTGAAAGCCGGAATGGAAAAACGAGTAAGTCAGGATAATGCATTTGCCTTCGATTTATTGAAAAAAACCATTACATCTTCCGGCGAAACAAACGTCTTTATTTCACCGTTGAGCGTGAGTATTGCTCTTGGAATGGCATGGAACGGAGCTAACGGAGCGACCAAAACCGAAATGGAGACTGCAATGAAAATGAGCGGAATGTCAGTTGCCGACATTAATGGTTATTACCAGATTATGCAATCTACTTTACCGGGAATTGACCCGACAACTAAACTCAGTATTGCCAATTCGTTGTGGTATAAAACCGGATTTCCTGTAAAACCGGATTTTCTGAAAGTGAATACCGATTACTTTGGAGCTTATGTAAAAGAACTTGATTTTTCTAAAACCTGGGCAGTAGATACCATTAATAACTGGTGCGCAAAGAAAACCAATAATCTGATTACAAAGCCACTCGATAAAATCTCATCGGATGATGTGATGTTTTTGGTAAATGCCATTTATTTCAAAGGAATCTGGCGCAAGCATTTTGAAACCAGTAACACCAAAGAAGCTGATTTCAAAAACGAACTCGGAGCTATCACAAAAGTAAATATGATGTATCAAAAAGATACATTTGCTTATACGTCAGATAATTATGCTCAATACCTGGATATGCTGTATGGAAATAAAGCATTTTCTATGACCGTAATTTTACCAGCTGACGGAAAAACAACAGCTGATGTTTTAAATCAGTTGACGGCGGACAACTGGAATAATCTGATTCAAAATATGCGGACAAAAGAAGTGGAAGTTTATATGCCGCGATTCAAAACTCAAAATAATTTTCTGCTGAATGACCCACTCAAAAGCATGGGAATGAATCTGGCATTTTCTGATTTTGCCGATTTCACCAATATTGCCAATATGAATCTGAAAATATCAAAGGTAATTCATGATACGTATGTGGAGGTAACAGAAGAAGGAACTGAGGCTGCTGCTGTAACAATTATTGGAATTATGACAACTTCAATGCCAGTTCCCCAACCGACACCCGTTTTTCGTGTGAATAAATCATTCATTTATGTTATTCGCGAAAAAAGCACCGGAGTGATTTTGTTTATGGGAAAAATGGGAAAAGTGGAGAAATATTAATAATAAAAAACTGACAAAATGATTAAAAATCTAAAAAAAATGGCGTTGTCTATAATCTCAATTATCACAATTACAACTGTTTATGCTCAAAAAAATGAGGTTGGAGTTACAATTTCCGGATCTCCGATAAACACATCAATTAGTTTCAATTTACTTGAGAAAAATACATATTATTCTGTTTATAAGTCGTATGGTTTTGGAATTACATACATCAGACCAATTACCAAATTACTTGAAATTGAGACGGGACTAGAATATTTAAATTTTGATGCTTCAGTTCATTCAGTTTATGACTATTACAAACGAAGTACTGCTTCACTTCTGGAATTTCCGGTTGGTATAAGAGTAAATTTTATGAAATATTGTTATGTAAACGGTGGATTATTATTCGATTTAGATATCAGTACCGACTCGCCTCTTCATATTCAAACCGGTTTTGGGAGTATGTTGGGTCTAGGATTAAAATATGATTTTTCTACCGGTATATCGCTATTTTTAAATCCTTACGTTAAATTCCATTCAATGTTACCTTATTTAATTTACAAATCAGGCGACCAGCATATTTTGGAAACTGCCTTACGATTAGGAATTACCTATCATTTTTGACTTATTAAATAATCATTCAAAATGAAAAAATTAATCTTTTTATTCAGCATTTCATTGCTTGCGTTGACAAGTTGCACTGACGTAATAACCGAAACAGTGACTTACAAAATTAATGAACCGATTTTTATGTCGACCGAAACTTTCCGTAATTCGGTGAAAGTAAGTCCCGAGCCACATGCAATAACCAGCATTGGCAAAATGTGCTTTTATAATAACTATTTGTACATTTCCGAACCGGGAAAAGGAATTCACATTATCAATAATGCCGATCCGACTAATCCTCAGGTAATTGGTTTTATTGAATTGATGGGAAATGCCGATTTGGCAATTCGCAACAATAGACTTTATGCCGATTCATATATCGATTTGGTTTGGTTTGATATTACAAATCCGGGTCAACCGGAATTGCAAGGACGGCTAGATTCCATTTTCCCGACAGCGCTACCAATTACCGGAAATAATTATGGAATTGATTATACAAAATCTTATGGAGGAACCAATCAGGGCATTATTGTAGGTTGGAAACTGACTGAAAAAACCGAAGATGTGAATCATTATACCGGTGGCTGGTTAAAAGGCGGAGTGATGTATGATGGCTTGGTAATGACTGCAACTCCATCAACTAATGCAAGCTCAACCGGATTAAATGGTTCCATGTCCCGATTCACTATTTACAACGATCGTTTGTATTCTGTGATTAATAACAGTTTGAATATCTTCGACTTAACTGGTGATACTCCCCAAAAAGCTGCAAGTAATTTGTATGTTGGTTGGAACGTAGAAACCATTTTCAGTTACAAAACCAATCTGTTTTTCGGAACGAGCACCGGTTTGTTGATTTATTCTGTTACCGATCCGTTAAAACCAGTCTATCAATCCAGCATTTCACATGCTTACGCTTGCGATCCGGTAGTGGTTGATAATGATCTGGCATATGTTACCTTGCATTCCGGCAGTATTTGCGATGTTTCGGCTAATGAAAATTCGTTGATAATAATCAATGTGAAAGACGTGAAAAACCCGACACAATTAGTGACTTACAATCTTACTAATCCCAAAGGACTTGGAATTGATAATGGAAAACTATTTTTGTGCGATGATGGTTTGAAAATTTTTCAACTTGACACTCCACAAACGTTAATGGCCCATCAGTTGGTTCACTATAAAGGGATGGATGGTTATGATGTAATTCCGAGTAACAACATTCTAATGATGATTGCAACAGATGGACTTTATCAATACGATTATTCCGATTTGAATAATATTAAACAAATCAGCAAAATACCAATTGGAAAATAATATACAGTTCTCACCGTTAACAAAAATAGAGACTGAATCTTCAATCTCTATTTTTTAATTTCAAACTATCAACTGCCAATTATCAACTGTGAATTGAATATTATCCGTAAATAATTTTTCCGTTTTCGTCTTTAAATTCATCAAAACTTTTATTGTATTGTTGCATTGCGCGGTAACTCATTGCCATACTGGAGAAACCACCATCGTGATACAGGTTTTGCATGGTCACTTTGCGTGTTAAATCGCTGAACATAACCACGCAATAATCGGCACAATCGGCAGCTGTGGCATTACCAAGCGGCGACATGCGTTCTGAATAATCGAGCAACCCGTCCATACCTTTTACCCCGCTTCCGGCAGTTGTAACGGTTGGAGATTGAGAAATTGTATTCACACGAACATTATGTTCACGACCATAAATATAACCAAAACTGCGGGCGATTGATTCTAACATTGACTTGGCATCAGCCATGTCGTTGTAACCGAAAACAGTTCGTTGTGCAGCCATATACGAAAGTGCCACAACGGATCCGTAATCGTTGATGGCATTCATTTTCTTGGCAACTTGCAACATTTTATGGAAAGAAATAGCGGAAATATCAAGCGTGGAAGTCAGCATTTCGTAATCCAAATCATCGTATGTGCGTTTTTTGCGAACATTTGGCGACATACCGATTGAGTGTAAAACAAAATCAATTTTTCCACCTAACGCTTCGATTGATTGAGCAAAAACTTGTTCCAAATCTGCAACACTTGTTGCGTCGGCAGGAATTAATTTTGCGTTTAATTTTTCCGCAAGTTCGTTAGTTGTTCCCATTCGAACAGCTAAAGGTGTGTTTGATAATGTGATAATTGCACCTTCTTCTACAACACGTTCTGCCACTTTCCAAGCGATGGACATTTCGTTCAACGCTCCAAACACAATACCTCTTTTACCTTTTAATAAATTGTTACCCATGTTTATTTAGTTAATAGTTCATTTCTTAAACATTTATAAATCTAAAATGTTTTAATTACAAACTGAATTTCTGCACAAAGATACGCAAAATGTGCAATAAATGAAAATTATCTATTCCAATTCAATGTGAGAAATTAATTATCATATTGAATAATAGTATTTTATGAAATAATATTTGTTTCAATAATTTCTGCTAAAAATAAAATTAATTATGAAGTTCAAATTCTTAATTTTATCTGTATTTTTGAGTTTGATGTCTTGCAAAGAAGAAATTCCAAGCATGAAGCAAAAGATTTTTTTTGAGAAACATTATATAAATATGGCGTGGTTACCCCAAAGTTCAGGTTATTTGATTGATTCATTGGGAAATGTGTTGGAATTCAAATGGGTGGAAGTATTTCACGAATGGTTCGAGCCCGATTCTACCGGCTATATCAGCAGCACAAATATGGATAAAAATATATCCTATTGCCAAACCATAAATTATCATATAAATGCGGATACATTAAAACTTTATGTCAGTAAAATTTATGCAGCATCCAAAGGAAAAATTTCAAAACCACAAATGCAAATGGCTGATTTTGGCGATATTCGATACTCGGCATTCATTTATGACGAAAAAACAAACCGCTATAAAGAGGTTCTAATCAAATTGTATGGCGACTTAATGAGCAATAACAGCACTCGGGAAGCTGAGGAAATTTACCAATGGATGAATAGAGTTGGAAAATAATGTAATTTGGTTAAAGTTCGCCGATTCAATAGTATAGTTTTAATTTTCAATATTTTTGGCATAACTGTTGTTAGATTCGAACAACGCAAGTTATTAGTTAGGATTACTCCTTTAGAAATCAATTTTTGAAATTAAACTGGAGTATTTCGCACGTTAATTATTACTAACAACAAATTTCTATCTTCAATAAATAAGCTATTTTTGCGTTGAAAATGAATTAAACACTTGATTCTGACTTTTTAGTAAAGTATAAGAATTACACAACATCACCAAAAAACAAGTTGAAATGAATTTATTAACCGTTTTACTTCAGGTTTCTGCCAAATTGCCGGCCGATTCCACTACAACTGCCATAGTTGTTTCAAATGAAAATTATTTTCAGTTATTAATGAAAGGAGGCTGGATTATGGTTCCTCTCTTTTTATTATTTTTTCTTTCCATTTATATGTTTATTGAACGTTTGGTTTCAATAAACACACTTGGGAAAAGTGATGCTAATTTGTTTACACGAATTAGCGAACTTGTTGCAGATAACAAAATTGAAAAAGCTATAAAATTTTGCAACGAAAAGCCATCAACCTATGCTAAAGTTCTCGCAGCCGGATTAGAAGCTTCAATTGAAGGAGAAGATGTTGAAATTCAGGATGCACTTCAAAGTGAAGCTCGTCAACAGATTTCAATTCTCGAACGGGGCATGAATTACCTCGGAATCACGGCTTCCATTGCACCTATGTTGGGTTTCCTTGGAACAATTTTCGGTGTAATCAAGATTTTTTATAATATTTCAGTAACCGATGATTTGAATATCGCCAATATCTCTGACGGATTATATCAGAAAATGATTTGTTCAGGAACCGGTCTTTTTGTTGGTATTATCGCTTACTCAGGGTACTATATTCTTAACGGTCGTATCGACAGGATAGTTGTTAATCTCGATAAATACACAAACAATTTATTGAAAGACATTCGCAGCTACAAAAGAACCAAGAATGCTTAATTATTGCTCACAGATCATCGTAATTCATTTATTATCATGAAAATAGAACGCAGAAAATTGAGAACAGCCGAGGTTTATACTGCCTCATTGAACGACATTATGTTTTTCCTGTTGTTATTTTTCTTAATCGTATCCACAATGGTAACTCCGGCTACCATTCGTGTGTTGTTGCCAAAATCCAAAACATCCGAAGATGTGGTTGTAAAAAAACAAATCAGCTTGACTATCACGGCTGATCATAGATATTATATTGACAAAAAAGAAGTTACATTCGAAACAATTGAACAGCAATTAGCTTCAATTCTTTCTAAAAAAGCCAAAAGAGAAGAAGTGATTGTTTTACTACATGCTGATAAAACGCTTAATCTGCAAGACGTTGTAAGTGTAATTGATATTGGGAATAAATTACGGGTTAAAATGGTTTTATTCACTCAAAAGGATAAGAGTAAAGTGTAATCAATTTTGGATTAAAGCATTAATCCTATTCAACTAACCACATTGAACTCCTCAACTATAGATTCTTCCTGGAAACAAATTTCGCAACGAGCTTCACGTTCGCTAAACCTGATAAATGATGAAATCATATATCAGGTTTTGCTTGCTTTGTCAGATGAAGCAATTGCACAAACTGAAACAATTTTGGAAGAAAATGCCAAAGATCTGGTTGTAATGGATAAATCTAATCCAATGTACGACCGGCTTTTATTAACCAAAGAACGGATTGAAGGAATTGCCGCAGATATTCGAAACGTGGCATCGTTGCCTTCGCCATTAGGCAAAACTTTGATGCACACTGAACGTCCGAATGGAATGAAAATTACGAAAGTAACAGTCCCTTTTGGTGTGGTTGGAATTATTTACGAAGCCCGTCCAAATGTGACTTTTGATGTTTTTTCACTTTGTTTGAAATCGGGAAATGCGTGTGTGTTGAAAGGTGGAACCGATGCTCATAATTCTAATTATGCGATAGTGAAAGTAATTCAATCAGTATTGGAGAAATTTGAATTGGATAAGAATATTGTCACTTTACTTCCTGCCGGACGTGAAGCAACGACTGAATTAATGAATGCAGTTGGATATGTGGATGTTATTATTCCTCGTGGTGGTAAAGGATTAATTGATTTTGTGCGCGATAATTCCCGCATTCCTGTAATTGAAACCGGTGCAGGTATTTGTCATACTTATTTTGATGAATTTGGTGATTTAGGAAAAGGGAAAGAAATTATTTTTAATGCCAAAACCCGGCGTGTAAGTGTTTGTAATGCGTTAGATTGTTTGGTAATCAATGAAAAACGTCTTTCTGATTTACCCAAACTTTGCGAAAAATTAGCGGAGAAAAATGTGATAATTTATGCTGATGTAAAGGCGTTTACATTTTTGAATGGAAAGTATCCTATTCATTTATTGCAAAAAGCTTCAAATGAGAGTTTCGGTACAGAATTTTTGGATTATAAAATGGCTGTAAAAACCGTTGAGAGCATTGAAGATGCTGTAAATCACATTGCTGCTTTTAGTTCCAAACACAGTGAATGTATAATCAGTGAAAACCAAATGAATATTAATTTTTTCGATAAAATGGTCGATGCTGCCTGCGTTTATACTAATGTTTCGACTGCTTTTACCGACGGAGTTCAGTTTGGGTTAGGAGCAGAAATCGGAATCAGCACTCAAAAATTGCATGCCCGAGGTCCAATGGCATTAGAAGAATTATGTTCGTATAAATGGATAATTAAAGGTGATGGGCTCACTCGAAACTAAAAAATATCTGCATAATTCACTATAATTCAAATATTTTTACACTATTTGTTGTATAATCGAAAATAATTGTTTTCCTTTGTACCGAAAAGAAAGTGTATTTTTTCGATTGGTTATTCTCAACTCACCTTCTCAAGGACCGAATTTGCATTAACCTCGTTTGTTTATACTGTTCTTGAAACACAATTTATTCAATTTTTATTTTATTTTATGAACATTTACGTAGGTAACTTAAGTTACAAAGTTCGGGAAAATGACCTTCAAGGGGTTATTGAAGAGTATGGTCAAGTAGAATCTTGCAAAATTATTAAAGATCGCGAAACAGGTAAATCTAAAGGATTTGCATTTGTAGAAATGGCTGACGATGCCGCTGCTGCAAAGGTTATCGAAGAACTTAACGGAGCTGAATTTGATGGCCGCTCAATGGTTGTTAAAGAAGCAAGACCAAGAAATTAAGATTTAATTTTTAGAAACAAGAAGAACTTCTGTTATCGTTTGATAGCAGGAGTTTTTTTGTAAAAACAAATCTAAATCATGAACAAAATCAAAGGAATTCTAAGCCAAAGCGGAATTGCTTCCAAACTGCTTATTCTAATTGGAACTACTTGCTTTTTTGCTGTTTTCGGAACGTTGATCTGGACAATTTTTACTCATGGAAATACAACTGAAATTGGGTCGTTGAAGTTGCTTCAGTTGGTTCAATCGATAGGCATGTTCATATTACCACCCGTAGTTTTATCTTATTTTTGGAGTGAAAAACCCTTGCAATTTTTGCATTTGGATAGAATAACGAAATGCTCTGACTTGTTTTATGTTGGACTTTTCATGATTATTGCTATCCCATTCATAAATTTACTTGGTGATTTGAATCATCAATTGGTTCTGCCAAAAGCACTTGGCGGATTGGAAACATGGATGAAAACTTCAGAAGAGCAAGCCACTCAACTAACTGAAAAATTGCTGAATGTGCATAATGTTCAAGGATTGTTTTTGAATATTTTCTTGATTGCTCTGATTCCCGCGTTGGGTGAAGAATTATTTTTCAGAGGAGCTTTACAGGGAGTCATTAAGGACTGGAAGGGGGTTAAAATGGCCATTTGGATTTCGGCTATCATTTTCAGCACAATACATTTGCAATTTTATGGTTTTCTGCCACGAATGCTTATGGGTGCTTTTTTTGGATATTTACTGTATTGGAGTGGAAATATTTGGTTGCCGATAGCTGCTCATTTTCTCAATAATATGATTGCCATTATTTTCTATTATTTAAAATACAACGGATATAAATTGCCTGATATTGATACTATTGGAACAGGTAGTTCTCTGTGGATAGGCATTGCCAGCGGTTCATTGGTGATTTTCGGTTTTTTTTGGTTCCAAAAGCGGTTACAATTTAAAAGCACTGATTGAAAGATTAAAAATTTTTCACAACTGTTTTTCACAACTGACTTTTGTTTTTTTTTACAAAGCTTGTGAAAGAATTTCCTTCCTAATGTAAAGATAAATGCACAAAAAATGCGTATTTTTGTAAACTGATAGACAATAGAAAGCACTTTTTAAAGTTTTAAGTTTGAGATTTACATGTTTTATTTTCATTGTTGGAAAATCAAAATTTGAAGTTTCAGCATCTTAAATAACAAAGTTTGCTTTTATGTTCACTTTTTCAAAACGAAATCATTTGAAAAATCTCTCCAAACATACCGTCCTGCTAATTATTCTGATATCACTTATCAGCGGATGTTCCACGAAAAAAAATACCTGGGCATCCAGAACATATCAAGCTGTCAATACCCGTTTTAATGTGTATTTCAATGGTTATATAAGTTACAACGAAGGACTTAGAAACATTCAGAAAGCTAACCGTGAAGATTATTCCTCTGTTATTCCGATGTATCCAATTAGCCATCATTCAAATGCTTCTGCAGCAACATCGAATATGGATTTAACTATTGAAAAGTGTCGAAAAGCAATTAAATTACACTCTATAAAATTGAAGCCGCAAAAAGATTATAAAAAGGCGAATTTACCTGAATATATGCTTTTTTACAATCAACAGGAATTTAATCCGGCACTCATTGAAGCATGGTTATTGTTGGCAAAAGCTGAATTTCATAAAGGTGATTTTCTGGGTTCTGTGGGTACTTTTTCGTACATAATTCGTCATTACGCAAATGATAAAAATGTGGAGGCAACCTGTCAACTTTGGATTACGCGTGCTTATGCCGAAATGGGTTGGATTTATGAAGCCGAACAAATGTTGTCCAAAATTGTACAAGATAATTTAAAGCGCTCAAATATAGGACTTTTTGCATCGGTTAATGCGGATTTATTATTAAAAAAACATCAATATAAAGAAGCAATCCCTTTTTTGGAACTGGCAATTTCGAAAGAAACTGATAAGATTTTGCAACAACGCTTTGGATATTTGTTGGCTCAGTTATTTCAAATAACTAAAGATGACAAAGCAGCATACATGGCTTATAGTAAGGTAATTAAATCAAATCCGCCGTACGAAATGGATTTTAATGCCAGAATAAGTCGTGCACAATTGGATCAGGGAAATATATCGAACATTCGGAAGGAACTTTTGGGAATGCTGAAAAACCGAAATAATAAAGATTATCTGGATCAATTATACTATGCTCTTGGTAATACTTATTTATATCATGCCGACACGCTGAAAGCAATTCAAAATTATAAACTTTCGGCTGATAAAAGCACCCGTAAAGGGATTGATAAAGCAGTAACCTTGATTACATTAGGCGATATTTATTATACAAAACGTAATTATGTATTGGCGCAACCCTGTTATGAAGAAGCAGGTAAAATTATAACAAACGAACATGATGATTATGCGCGAGTCACCAAACGTGGTGAAATGCTAAGCGAATTAGTAACTCAAAATGACATTGTCGTGTTGCAAGACAGTTTGCAACGATTGTCTGCTTTGTCAGAAACTGAGCGTTTGGAAGTAGTTAACAAAATAATCGAAAAACTAATTGCCGACGAAAAAGCTGCAGCCGATAAAGCGTTGAAAGATAAACAACTGGCAAATTCAACTAATTTTGATGCTAATTTTGCCGGTTTAACTCCAATAGGTGGAAATTTGGGAGCTCCTGGTGATTGGTATTTCTATAATATTGATGTAATGCGGAATGGAGAATCAGAGTTTCTAAAAAAATGGGGGAAACGCAAACTTGAAGATAACTGGCGGAGAACAAATAAAGCAACTTCACTTTTTACAGACGAAAATATCACAAAACCCGCAATGAATGAATCAGCCGATACAATTTCAACATCGAAAGTTGTAATGGATAATAAGAAGCCGGAGTTTTATCTAAGACAAATACCGATAACGGCAGCTCAAATTGCTAAATCTACAGCCGAAATTGCAACTGCATTGTTTGCCATGGGACAAATTTATAAAGATAAGATTGAAGATATTCCAATGTCAATCACCACGTTCAAAGAATTTATTCGTCGATTTCCGACAGATGAACGGGTTGCGGATGCTTATTTTTACATCTATTTAATGCAAACAAAAAGAGAAAATCAGACTGAAGCCAATTTCTATCGAACAAAATTGATAAATGAATTTCCGAACACAAAATATCAGAAAATTCTTTCGCAACCCGATTATACAGAGCGACTTGAACGCATGTATCTCGAACAAGATTCAATTTATAATCTGACTTACAAGGCATATAACGAAAGTGATTTTAGTACGGTTTTCAAACAGGTGGCTTATATCAAACAGAATTATCCATTGTCCACATTGATGCCTAAATTTTTGTTTTTGAACGCTTTAAGTATTGGGAAGAAAGAAACTCCGGAATTGTTCAAAGCGGCATTGACTGATTTGATTACAAATTATCCTCAAAGCGATGTGAGTGCGATGGCAAAAGATATGCTGGCATTAATTAAACAAGGACAAGAAGCCAAAACCGGAACTTCGAGCGGTTCTTTGTTAACCCGAAGGGATGAAAACACAAAAATAGAGATTAACGAAATTTCGCCTCAACAATTCTCTGCCGAAAAACAGACAAAACATAGATTATTATTGATAAATTCATTAAATAAGGAAAAAATAAATAAGTTGCTTTACAATATCGCTTCTTTTAATTTTTCGAGATTCATGATTAAGGATTTTGATTTAGTAATATCAAAACTTGATAGCGTTCACAACGTTTTATCAGTAACCAATTTTGAATCGTATGATGAAGCCTCGTGGTATGTGAATTCACTTAATTCTGACGCTCTTCTGACTGAAATGTTGACTGATTATCAGGTTCAGAAGGTTATAATTTCGGAAGATAACTATGCATTGTTAATGACTAATTTTAGTTTAAATGATTATTTAGCATTTCAATTAAATCCACCAGTAAAGAAACAAAATATACAAATTGCTGAAAATAAAACAAATATAAAACAAGTAGAGGCTTCAGTTGTTAGAAGTAATACAATTAAAAATATTCCGGATAATACTGCAAGAGTAGAAAAGACAAAAACTGAGAAACCGGTTGAAGTTGCGTTAAATAAAACCGAAGAGAAACTTCCAATTAAGACTGCTGAAGAACCCCAGATTAAAGAAACGGTCAAGTCAAGATTGAAACCAGCTGAAATGGTGTTCAACACAAAAGATCTGCCGAAACAAGAGACAGCAGTACCGGCTCCAACAACTGTTGTACAACCAAAACAGGAACCTGAACTGCCTTTGTTTAAAGGATTATTCGCTTACAAAGCCAATGAACCGCATTTTATTGCCATTTATGTTGTTTCGGGAACCATTGATTTTGTAAAAACAAAAGCTGCATTTGATGCGTATAACGCAAAAAATTACGGAATTATGAATTTGAAAGTTTCATTAGAAACAGTAGATAAATTACAAGTTATAATTATCGGAAGTTTGAGTGACGCTCAGGTTGCAAAATCTTATTTGCTACGAATGGTGAAGGAGAAAAGTTTATTTGAAGGGTTGAAAGGTTCAACTTACAGAAATTTGCTTGGTTCTAAAAAAAATCTGAATATCGTAATAGCGCAAAATGCACTTAATCAGTATTTTGAGTTTATGCAAGAATACTATTTGAAATAAATATCGATAAAACCACCTACAAAATAATTATCCGAAATGAAAAAAGATCGCATACTTTGGACCGACGACGAAATGGATTTGTTACGTCCGTATATTCTTTTTTTGGAAGAAAAAGGATATGAAGTGG